>ERZ1292630.1401-Hain-H41-02um-R3-1401-length-23820-cov-203_pt1 | contig 23820 bp, 21 predicted proteins | sample MGYA00564408_ERZ1292630 | MGnify/ENA primary metagenome ERZ1292630 (study PRJEB36523, sample SAMEA6512641) | groundwater metagenome | collected 2019-01-08 | study: AquaDiva: Metagenomics assemblies of 32 groundwater samples
CTCGAGGTGTCCGAAGCCATCGTGTCGCACCGCGACCTGTCCGCGCTCTTTCGGGACCTCGCGCAACGCCTCCCAGCAGTCGCTCCGTTCAATTTCATCGGCTTGATTCTCCACGATTCCACAAAGAACGTAATGAAGGTCCATGTATTGGAAACCGCAGCCGCTCACCACCTCACCACCAGATTGGATGGGCTGGAGCTGCCAATCGAGGAGTCCTCCAGCGGCTGGGTCTGGACCCACCAGCAACCCTTGATCATTCCGTCTCTCGACGAGGAAACTCGATTTTCGATGGGGATGGCAGCCCTCAAAGACATCGGCGTTCAGTCCGTCTGTCTGTTTCCCTTGACGACCGCCATGCGACGTCTCGGGGCGATCGGGTTCGGGAGTCTCGAACCCCGTGCATTCGGAGACCAGAACTTGGGATTGCTCGGTCAGGTGGCGAAACAAGTGGCCGTGGCCGTAGACAACGTGCTCCATTTCGCCAGCACGGAAACTGCGCAGCAGTCTCTCGCTCGAGAGCGAGATCGGCTCAGCTTAGTGCTGGAGATCAACAACGCTGTCGTGTCGCACCTCGAATTGCGCGGACTGCTGAAAGCGATCTCTGCCTGCCTCGGTCGTGTCATCCCGCACGATTTCGCGTCGTTTTGTCTCTATGATCCCGAGATACACCAGTTGCGGGCTCATGCGCTCGACTTTCCCGGCAATCAAGACTTTGTCGGAGCGGGAGATCCCATTCCGTTGGAAGGAACCCCGGAAGGGTTAGCGTTCACGACTCAGCAGACCGTTCATGTCAGACGTCTCAACCTCACGGAGTTTCCGGCGGAGATCATGAAACGGGCAGAGGCCGAAGGCCTGAAGTCGGGATGCGCGGTTCCCCTGATCTTGCACGGGCGAGCGCTGGGCACGTTGAGCGTCGTCAGCATGCAGGAGGACGCGTTCACCGACGACGACGCAAAACTGTTCAGCCGGATCGGCGCGCAGGTTGCGCTTGCCGCTGAGAATGCGATGGCCTATCAGGAAATTTCATCGCTGAGGGACAAGCTGGCAAAGGAAAAGCTGTATCTCGAAGAAGAGATCCAGACCGCCTACAACTTCGAGGAAATCGTTGGGGATAGCCGGGCTCTCAAGCTGGTGCTCAAAGAGGTCCAGACCGTGGCGGCGACCGATTCGACAGTCCTGATCTTGGGCGAAACAGGGAGCGGGAAGGAACTCGTCGCACGGGCGCTCCACAATCACAGCAATAGGCGGGAGCGAACATTCGTCAAGATCAATTGCGCTGCGATTCCGACTGGGTTGTTGGAAAGCGAACTTTTCGGGCATGAAAGAGGCGCATTTACCGGCGCGATTGCCACCAAGGTTGGCCGGTTTGAATTGGCCGACCGCGGGACGATCTTCCTCGACGAGGTGGGAGAAATCCCGTTGGAACTGCAAGTGAAGCTGCTTCGAGTGCTCCAGGAACAGGAGTTTGAACGCCTGGGGAGCACCAAGACGATACGCGTCAATGTTCGCATCATTGCCGCAACCAATCGCGATCTTGATCGGATGGTAGAGGAACAGAGGTTTCGCAGCGATCTGTATTACCGGCTCAAGGTCTTTCCGGTGACCGTCCCGCCCCTGCGCGACCGCGTGGAAGATATTCCCTTGCTGGTCCGGCACTTTGCTCAGAAATTCGCCCAACGGATGAAGAAGCGCATCGAGACGATCCCGTCTGAGGCCATGCAAGCGCTACAAGCCTATGACTGGCGCGGTAATGTGCGGGAGCTGGAGAATTTTATCGAGCGAGCGGTCATTCTGACCCAAGGACCGGATCTGTTTGTGTCGCTCGCAGAATTAAAGCGGCAGCCGGGTCACGTTACGAACTCCGGGACGACGACGCTTGAACAAGCCGAACGCGAACACATCCTCAAAGCCCTTCGCGAGTCGGAATGGACCATCGGTGGTTCTGCAGGGGCTGCGGCCAAGCTTGGCATGAAGCGGACCACTCTCCAATCCAAGATGCAGAAGCTGGGCATTTCTCGACCATCTTAGTCTGCTTTCTCCTCCAGCCTCCATGAATGCTCAAGGCTCGTGCCGACATGTCGGCAGCATGCCGTCGAGTCGGCAGATTATCTTCGGCACTTCAATTTTTCGCAAGAGACATTCCTGAACGAGATCACTCAATCTCTTTTAGTTTCAACGACATCGACATTCAGACTGGGTGGGAACTCTCTGGAACGCGAGTTGCGATTCAATCTTGTTATGAATGGTGTGATGGAAGACCGATAAATCGCTGAAGGGAGGCATCAAATGGAGACGGCACGAGCGATGACACTCCAGCAATCGATTGAGGTGACGACTCGAAACTGGGCAAGCATGCATAGCGTGGGTCGTTGTCCACGATGCAGCGGACTCATGGTCGACGAATGGTCTCAAGATCTGTCGGACTACCGTGCTCAGCGCTGTGTGCAATGTGGCGAGATGATCGATCCGGTTATTCTGCACAACCGGGGGGCACTGTATGGACCGATGGCCACGCATCTTGCAGGGAAAATGTTGCTGAACAACAATTGTGTGACGAAAAATCGATAGAGAGGTGGCGCCGGAATACTCACGGCGTTTCTCGCTGGGGTGGATAGGCCCCTCTCTACACCCCGGAGGGGCCTGTCTACTCGGTGAGCCACAGAGATGGGTGACAGTTATGGATGAAGGGGGCCGTCGGCAGCGACAAAGGAGGACAGCATGGACCAGATAATTGTGGGAGTACTGGCACTCGTGGCGCTTTGGTGGGCCGTCCGTGGCCGGCAAGGGAAACCGGTGCCGGCACGTGTGCCTGTCGCCCAGCGCGTCTCGCTGCGGCGCAGACGGAACCGTTTCTGACTGAGTCGTTGAACGGAAGAGGCCGAGGAGGAGGGTTTGACCATGATGACACACATGAGAGGGATCGGCGCGCTGGGGCTCCTTCTGGTTGCCGTGCTGTCCCACCCCGACGTGGCCGCGGCCCATGGCGCCGTGAGCGGGGAAGACGACCCCTGTCTGCGCCGAATCGGGGAGCAGGTAATCCATTTCAACGCCTATCAGCCCCAATATCAGCTGAAAGATCAATACTGCACGGACATTCCCCAGTCCGGCGAAATCTTTCTCGTCGTCGACCTCGTGGATCCAGCCTTGCGCCATGAGCCGGTCGGGATGCGGATCATGAAGGGGAATGGGAGCCAAGGGGCGGACGATCAGATTGTGGCCGATATTCGGCCGAGTCTCCACCCGGACGGCGTACTGAGGAGCGAAGTCCGGCTGGATGAGGGCTTGTATGCCGTCACCATCTCGACGGAGAAACAGAATCTGATGAAGCGCCCGCAGTATCTGTTACGGGTGCACATGACTAATTACGAGCAGCTGGTCCGTACGATCACCATCCCGCTCCTCGGGGTGCTGCTTGCGGCGTGGCTGGGGTACAAGCTCATCCGTTCGAAGTGGCTGCGAAATTGGTGGGCGGTCCTCCGTTCGTAAGAAACCGAAGGTATAAACAAACCGACCGGACGGTTGACACCAGACCGACCGGTCGGTATTCTTTACCCATGAAACGGACAACCCCGAAGCTACAAGACAAGCTCCTCGATGCCACCGAAGCCGTGGTCGCCCGCCAGGGCATCGCGAACCTGACGCTCGACTCCGTCGCCGCCGAAGCGCGGATGAGCAAAGGCGGCCTGCTGCATTATTTCCCGTCGAAGGACCGGCTCGTCGAAGCGCTGGTCATCCGCACAGCCGAAGGTTGGAGATCCTGCTACACCGAAGCGTACGAGCGCACACCGGAAGGGCCCGGACGCATGTCGCGCGCGCTCTTGGACCACTGCCTGTCGGACGCCAAGTGCTGGACGGAGGAACTGCGCCGCAGTTCCTCCGCGGTATTTGCGGCGCTCGCTCAGAACCCCGTGTTGATTCAGCCCATGCGCGCGGTCTACGCCGACCTCCACCGGCGCATCGCGCAAGATGGCCTGCCGCCGGGGGTTGGTGAAGCGGTCGCTGCCGCGATCGATGGACTCTGGCTCGACTGGGTGCTGGGAATCGTTCCACTCGAACAAGTCCGCGTCGTTCGGGTTCGCCGCGCGCTGGAGGACATGCTCGCCCACGTGACACAGAATCGCCGTTCATCCAAGGCCAAGAGTACGCCAAGGAAGCGTTTGGGAGGGCGTCGCGTATGAATCGTCGGAGCTGGATAGGATCTTTTCTACTGCTCGTCGCGGTTGTCTCGGTGGGCGTAGGCCTGGCGGCCTGGAAGTATACGTCCATACAGGCAGCCGTGGCCGCCTCCGCAAACCAACCGGAGCCGATGGAGTCGGTGACCGTCGCTTTCGCAAAGGAAATTGAGCACCGCCACACGGCCACGTCCATCGGGACTATTCTGGCACTGCGCTCGATTACCTTGCGTAACGAGCTCCCCGGCACTGTCCGTTATGTCAGTCTCACACCCGGGCAAATCGTCGACACCGGCATGGTGCTCGTCGCGCTCGATGTGTCCGTCGAGGAAGCTGAGCTGAAAGCGCAGGAAGCGCAGGCTGCTCTCGCGCGAACGGTGCTCGACCGTAGGAAGAACTTGAGTCATGACCGTGCCACGACCCAGGAGGAAGTGGATCGCGCGCGCGCAGACCTCGATGTCGCGCTGGCGCAGATCGCGCGCACTAAGGCGATCATCGCCCGCAAGACGATTCGGGCGTCGTTCCGCGCGCGCGTAGGCATGGCGGACTTGCACCCCGGCCAGTATCTGAACGAGGGCACCGAGCTCACGACGTTGCAGGGTATCGACGACGCTGTGCATGTGGACTTCACAGTCGCGCAGCAGGTCGCCGCCGGCCTGCGGGAAGGCGACAGCGTCGAGGTATCCGTTGCCGGCCAATCGTCTCCGATCTCAGCCAGAATCGTCGCGGTGGATGCGCGGATCGACCCCACGACTCGCAACGCCACGGTGCGCGCGAGAATTGAGGGCGCGGCCAACGCGCCGTCGCCCGGCTCCTCGGTGCGTGTCCGGGTTCCGGTCGGCCCGCCACGCAAAGCCGTCGCTGTCCCTGCGAGCGCAATGCGTAAGGGTCCGGGTGGTGATCAGGTGTTCGTGATTGAGCCGGACAAGACCGGGAAGACCCGTGCGCACCTGCGGCCGGTCGAGAGCGGCGCAATGCTCGGCGATGAGGTTGTGATTCACGCCGGGCTGTCCGCCGGCGAACAAGTGGCGGTCTCGGGGTCCTTCAAACTGCGAGAAGCCGCGCTCGTTGTGATCGCCGGCAGCCCAGAGGATAAGAGCGGATCGAGTCAGATGGTCGTCGGCGAACGCTGAGGAAGCTGGAACAATAGGAGAAGGACATCCGCATGCGCTCGTTCACCGACATCTTCATCAAGCATCCGGTCCTGGCGGTCGTCGTGAACCTCGTGATTCTGCTCGCGGGGTGGCGGGCGCTGACGACCCTACCGTTGCAGCAATATCCAAAGATCGAAAGCTCATCCGTGATCATCACGACGGTCTACTATGGCGCCAGCGCCGAAACCGTCCGCGGTTTTCTCAGCACGCCGATCGAGCGGGTCGTCTCCGCGATCGGCGGTGTCGACTATGTGGAGTCGACCAGTCGAGCCGGCGTCAGCACCGTCACGGTGCACTTGAAGCTGAACCACAACAGCACGGCAGCCCTGGCCGAGGTCACGGCGCGGCTCCAACAGGTACGATCCGAGCTGCCGGCGGAAGCTGAGCCGCCGGCGATCGAAATGCAACGCGCCGATCGCCCCTACGCATCCTTCTATCTCAGCTTTACCTCTACGGAACGCAGCGTGCCGGCGGTCACGGATTGGCTGTTGCGCACGCTGCAGCCCCAACTCTCGACGTTGCCCGGTGTCCAACGGGTCACCTTCGAGGGCGGCCGCCAGGTCGCCATGCGAATCTGGATCGACCCCGATCGCCTCGCCGCGCTCAACCTCTCGCCCGGAGACGTGCAGGCAGCCCTCAAGCGCAACAACTTCCTGGCGGCCGTCGGTCGGACAAAAGGCAACCTCGTGCAGGTCAACTTGCTGGCGAATACCGACCTGCGCTCTGCCGTGGAGTTCGAAAACCTGATCGTCGCCGATCGGGGAGGCGCGATCGTGCGGCTGAAAGATGTGGCCCAGGTCGAGCATGGGGCCGAAGAAGCCGACATGATCGCGAAGTACAACGGGAAAGAAGGTGTCTACCTTGGGATTTGGGCGCTGATCGGCTCGAACGAGATCGATGTCGCGCACCGGCTGCGCGAAGAGATGGACCGTATCCGGCCGACGCTGCCGAAGGACATCGATATGCAGCTCGTCTGGGACGGCACGATGTTCATGCGGAATGCGCTGACAGAGATCAGCAAGACGTTAGCGGAGACGATCCTGATCGTGGCGTTGGTCGTGTTTCTCTTCATGGGCTCGGTGCGCACCGCGCTGGTGCCGCTCGTCGCGATGCCGGTGTCGCTGGTCGGAGCCGCGACGTTCATGTTCGCGTTCGGCTTCAGCCTCAATCTGTTGACGCTGCTCGCGATTGTGTTGTCGGTCGGGCTGGTGGTGGACGACGCGATCGTCGTCGTCGAGAATGTCGAGCGGCATGTGCGCCTGGGTAAGTCCCGGATCGAGGCGGCGCTGGCCGGTGCGCGCGAATTGATCGGTCCGATCATCGCCATGACGATCACGCTGGCCGCGGTCTACACGCCGATCGGTTTCCAGGGTGGCTTGACCGGCTCGTTGTTCCTGGAGTTTGCGATGACGCTTGCCGTGGCGGTGGTCTTATCAGGGATCGTGGCGGTGACGCTGTCTCCGGTCATGAGTTCGCGATTTGTGCATGCGCAGGGCGAGGAAGGCCGGCTGACCGCCTTTGTCAACAGAAGGTTCGAAGAGGTGCGCCGTATCTACGCCTGGCTGCTCGACCGTGCGCTGGAGATGCGCTGGGCGGTCGTGGCGGCGTCACTGCTCATCATGGTTTCGGTGTGGCCGTTGTACATGTTTTCGCGGCAAGAACTCGCTCCCGTTGAGGATCAAAACCATATCAGTCTGTTTTTCCAAGCGTCGCCGGACTCCACCGTGGCCGCCACCAACCGCGAGCATTTGCAGGTCGTCAAGACCCTCACGTCCTTTCCCGAGACGGAATTCACGTGGTCGCTGACGGCGGCATGGGGCGGATTTGGAGGCCTGGTCGCGAAGGACTGGCATGGACGGGCACGCTCGACCGAGGAGATGTACGGCGAGGTGTTCGGCGCGGTGTCGCAAGTGCCGGGCCTGCGTGTGTTTCCGCGCTTGGATCCGCCGTTGCCCACCCCAGGCCAGTACGACGTCGAACTCGTGCTGCAGAGCGATGTACCGCCCGAGCAGATGCTCGAAACGGTCGGCGCCGTGCTCGGCGCCGGTTGGCAAAGCGGCAAGTTCATGTATGTGGACACCGATCTCAAGATCGACCTCCCTGAGGCGCGTGTCGTGCTGGACCGTGAGCGTGTTGCCGACTTAGGGCTTGACCTGGCAGGGGTCGGCCGAGAGCTCGGCACCCTCCTCGGCGGCGCGTATGTCAACCGGTTCAACTATTTCGATCGCAGCTACAAGGTCATTCCTCAGATCGGCGACAAAGACCGCGCGACTGTCGATCCGCTTCTCGATCTCAAGATCAAGACCCCAGGCGGCCAGCTTGTGCCGGTCTCGACGTTCACGCACATTGAAACGAGCACCGCACCGCGCACCCTGAACCGCTTCCAGCAGCGCAATGCGGTGCGTATATTCGGCGGCGTCATCCCAGGGTTCACGAAGGAAGAAGCGCTGCGCGTCCTCGAAACCGCAGCTGCTGCAGCAAGCGGATCCGGCGTCACCATCGACTACGCGGGCGAGTCACGACAGATCCGTCACGAGGGATCTGCGCTCATTGTCACGCTCGGGTTCGCGGTCGTGCTCATCTATCTGGTGCTTGCGGCGCAGTTCCAGAGCTTTCGAGACCCGTTGATCGTCCTGGTCGGCTCGGTTCCGCTCGCGATTTCCGGCGCGCTGATATTCAGCTTCCTGGACCTGACCACGATCAACATCTATTCCCAGGTCGGGCTGATTACGCTGGTCGGACTGATCGCGAAGAACGGCATCCTCATCGTGGAATTCGCCAACACGCTGCAGGCTCGCGGTCTCTCGAAGGCTGCCGCGTTGCGCGAGGCGACGTTGACGCGGCTGCGGCCGGTGCTGATGACCTCGGCGGCCACCGTCTTCGGGCATCTCCCTCTGGTGCTGGCTTCGGGGCCGGGAGCCGCTGCCCGCAATAGCATCGGCATGGTGCTGGTTACCGGCATGACCGTGGGCACGGTATTTACGCTCTTCGTCGTGCCGGTGTTCTACTCGCTTATTGCGGCGCAGCACCAGCCGAGCCCCTCGCAGGAGGATCATGAGCGCGACGAGTTGCCGACAGAAGTGAAGGGTCGGTCGCTTGAGCAGACAGTTTCCGCTGGTTGAACGGCTGGCCTGCGCCGGCTTATGTGTAGAAACTCGTCTTGGCAGCCCATTCTGTAGTCTATTCCTTTATCGTCTGCCGATGGTTCGTCGTCTGCCGGGATATCGGCAGAACGTCCTCGGCAGTGAGACATGTCTGCCAGATGGGGCTTAAACCCTTTACCGAAATAACAATGGGTTATAAAAACAGACTCGATCTTGACCGCTGGAATGCCCCTTGCGCTTCCATGCAAGCAAAGTAGAGAATTCATGCTGAAAATCACAACACTGATTCATGCAGAATCGACAACCTTGAAGCTTGAGGGACGTCTCGCAGGACCTTGGGTGCAGGAGCTGGAGCAGTGTTGGGTGTCGACCGTTGGTATGAGGAAGAGATACCCTCTGTCTGTGGATCTGTCAGCGGTGACCTATGTGGATTCGGATGGGAAGGATCTGTTGAAGAAGCTCCATCGACAAGGGGCCAGGCTTGTTGCTTCCGGCTGTCTGACAAGCTGTATCGTGAATGAGATTGTGCACGTTCCTCGAAGGGGTGAACGTGCGAAGTGACCGGATGATTTCAGTAGAACGATTAATGGTAAACATGACGACACAGAATCGAATACCTAGACTCACGTTCAGCGTGACCAGTTTTCTGCTTGTTCTCGGCCTTACCGGACTACTTGGCTGCAAGCAGGAGGCGGCCTCTACTCCGGCGCCTCCCCTCCCGGAGGTACCGGTGGTCACGGTGTCGTCCGGCACGATGCCGGATGAGCCTGAATTCATCGGTCAGACCGAAGCGTCGCGACCGGTCGAGATCCGTTCCCAGGTGACGGGTATCCTCAAGGAACGATTTTTTGCGGAAGGGCGCGACGTCAAGCGAGGCGACCGGCTCTATCAAATCGATCCGATTCCGTTCAAAGCGGCTATGAGCAGCGCCAATGCCAGGGTGGCGCAGGCAGAAGCAAGGCTGGTGCAAGCCAAGCAAAATTCTGCTCGCGTGAAACCGCTGCTGGCAGAACAGGCCGTCAGCCAAAAAGATGTGGACGATGCGGTGGCGGAGGAAATGGCTGCCAAAGCGGCGCTGGAGGGAGCTAAAGGCGATCAGGTGAAGGCCAAGTTCGATCTCGGCAACACGCTCATCACGGCGCCGATCAGCGGTCGGATTGAACGGAGTCGGCTCTACGAAGGGCGCCTCATCTCCGCGCAGACCGATCTGCTGACCACGATCCACCAGTTAGATCCCATGTATGTGAACGCGAGCGCCCCGGAAACGTTTGTCCTCAAACGTTTCCGAGACCGCGCGACTCATCGAATCCAAGGCGCGACGCTCTACGAACTGCGCGGTGTCATCACATTTACGGACGGCAGCGCCTACGCCCATGAAGGCAAGTTTGATTTGCTCGAAGTCGGCGTGCGCTCGGCCACCGGCACCAGGGATTTTCGCGTGATCTTCCCTAATCCGGATCGCGTCCTGTTCCCGGGACAGTTTGTGAAAGTCCGAATTTTGGGCGCCGTGAGAACCGGCGTCATCCTGGTCCCCCAGAGCGCCGTTCAGCAGGGACCCAAGGGGCCTATCGTCTTTGTCGTCGGCCCCGACAATAAGGTGGAGATCCGCCCTGTTCGGGCTACGTCCTGGCGCGGCAGTCAGTGGTCCATCGAAGACGGGTTACGCGAGGGAGAGCGAGTGATCATTGCGGGATTCCACATGATCGCACCAGGCGCGCCGGTGAAAACCGTTCCATATACTCAATCCGACCAAGCCGCCTCCGGCCAGCCGGCAGATGCGAAGCCAGAGCAGATAAAATGATCTCGCACTTTTTTATCGATCGTCCGATCTTCGCGTCGGTCCTGTCCATCGTGATTGTCGTCCTGGGGTTGGTCGCCTTACAAGGCCTGCCCATCGCCCAGTTTCCTGAAATCACACCGCCCGTCATCCAGATCGACGCGGACTATCCAGGCGCGAGCGCGGAAGTGATCGCGAATTCAGTTGCGCGTCCGATCGAAGTGCAGCTTCCCGGCATCGACAACCTCCTCTACTACGACTCCACCAGCACCAATGACGGGCACATGACCATCAAGCTCACGTTCGAGATCGGGACGAACGTGGACATCGCGCAGGTACAGACCCAGAACCGCCAGAAGCTGGCGGAGCCGCAGTTGCCGCCTGAAGTCGTCCGCCAAGGTATTTCGGTCAAAAAAGTGTCGCCGGACCTGCTGGCGGTCGTCGCGCTCAGTTCCAGCGACCCCACGAAAGATACCGTCTTTATCTCCAACTACGCGCTCCTCAACGTGATCGATAATCTCAAACGAATACGTGGCGTCGGAGACGCGGTGGTTTTCGGTGGACAGAATTATTCGATGCGCTTGATCCTGGACCCGACCAAGATGGCGCAACTCAGCCTCACGCCCACCGACATTGCCAATGTCGTCCGTGAACAAAATCGAGACTTTCCCGCTGGGACAATCGGGCGAGAACCGGCGCCGAAAGGCACCGAACTGACGATCCCGGTGATCACACAAGGCCGTCTCACGGACGTGAAGGATTTCGAGGAGATGATCGTCCGGGCGCTCCCCGACGGGTCGATGATCCGTCTAAAAGATGTAGCCCGGATCGAGCTGGGGGCTCAATCTTACAGTCTCGAGGGCCGGTGGAACGGCAAACCCAATGTGTTTCTCTTGACCTTCCTGTCGCCAGGAGCCAATGCCCTCGATACGGTGAAGCGAGTCAGGAAGGAAATGGACCAGGTATCGAAGAGCTTTCCACAGGGGGTCTCCTACGATATTCCGTACGATACGACCAAATTTATCGAAGTGTCCATCCAGGAAGTGGTCAAGACCTTGGCGGAAGCGATGGTGTTGGTCATCCTCGTCGTATATCTGTTCCTCCAAAGTTGGCGCGCGACGCTGATTCCAGGCGTGGCCGTGCCGGTCTCCCTCATCGGAACCTTTGCCGGCATGCAGGCGCTCGGCTTTTCGATCAACACCCTCACGCTCTTCGGGATGGTTTTGGCCATCGGGATGGTGGTCGACGACGCCATTGTGGTGGTGGAGAACGTCGAGCGCCACATAGGAGAGGGGCTCTCGCCGAAGGATGCCGCCAAGAAGGCGATGGATGAGGTGACGGGACCAGTGATCGCGATCGTGCTTGTGCTCTGCGCCGTGTTCGTGCCGGTGGGTTTCCTGGGCGGCATCACGGGCGAGTTGTACAAACAATTTGCCATCACCATCGCCATCTCTGTCATCATCTCCGGGATCACGGCCCTCACGCTGAGTCCAGCCCTCTGTTCCCTGGTGCTGAAGCCAGGCCATAGCCAGCGTAGAGGTTTTTTCGGTATCTTCAATCGATTCTTCGGCTGGACGCAGGCTCGCTATACGGCCGTTGTGGGAACGATCCTCAACCGGTCGGTCTTGTCCATGGTCATCTTTGGTATCATCGGTCTCTTCGCCGCCGGGCTATTCAAGACGATTCCCTCCAGCTTCTTGCCGGAAGAAGATCAGGGTTACTTCATCACGATCGTCCAACTGCCGGATGGCGCGTCTAAGCAACGAACCGATTCGGTGCTGAGCAAAATTGAAAAATACTTTCTCTCAGTTCCTGCGATCCATTCGACCGATGCGTTGGCCGGCCAGAACTTCGTCTTCGGCACCAGAGGGCCGAACTCGGCGACGATGTTCTTACCCTTGCACCACTGGGACGAGCGGCAGGGACCGCAGAATCACGTGAAGGCCCTGATCGGCGCCGCGTATGGAGAGTTCGCGAAAATTCCCGAGGCGCTGATTTTGGCCTTTAACGCCCCGGCCATCCGAGGACTCGGCGCCACGGGCGGATTTTCCCTTCAGCTTCAAGATCCCAGCAGCGGGGATTTCAACAAGTTCGCCGGCGTGGCCCAAGAGTTTCTCGCCAAAGCCAGACAGCATCCGGCGATCGGAGCGATCGGCTCCAGCTTTCGCGTGAGCGCGCCGCGAATCTTTGCTCATGTGGACCGAGAGCGAGCCAAATCGTTGGGCGTGCCGATCTCCGAAGTGTTCGACACGCTGCAGGCCTATTTCGGCAATCTCTACATCAATGACTTCCTCAAGTTCGGCCGTGTCTATCGGGTGCAGACGGAGGCTGAGGCACAATTTCGATCCACGCCTGAAGACGTCGCCAAGATTTACGTGCGTGCCGTGAATGGACAGCGATCCACCATGATTCCGCTCGATACCGTGGTCACGACGGAGTTCACTAGTGGACCTGATCCGGTCACCCATTTCAACGGATATAACACGGCCCTGGTCTTGGGAGCCGCGGCTCCGGGGTACAGTTCCGGTGAGGTGCTCGATGCGCTGGATCAAGTCGCCAAGGAGGTGTTGGTTCCCCAAGGATATGGGATCGATTGGAGCGGGATCTCCTACCAGGAACGGATGGTCGGGCAGCAATCACTGTTTGTCTTTGGCTTCGGCTTGTTGATGGTGTTTCTTGTATTGGCCGCGCAGTATGAAAGCTGGGCCGTGCCCTTTGCCGTGCTCCTCGCCGTGCCCTTTGGCGTGTTCGGGGCCTTGTCCGCCGTGTGGGTGATGGGGATGTCCAACGACATCTACTTCCAAATCGGATTGGTCACGCTGATAGGACTCTCTGCCAAAAACGCCATTCTGATCGTCGAGTTCGCGAACAAACGCTATGAAGCCGGACACTCTCTGGTCGATGCTGCGATGGAAGCCGCCATGATTCGGTTCCGGCCGATCGTCATGACCTCCATGGCTTTTATTCTGGGCGTCGTGCCATTAGTCCTCGCCAGCGGCGCGGGCGCAGCCAGCCGTAATTCCATCGGCACCGGCGTATTCGGTGGCATGCTTGCCGCGACCTTCTTGGCCATCTTCTTCGTGCCGCTCTTTTTTGTGCTGGTTCGGAAGCTGAGTCGACGAGGTGCCGGTCAAGCGACTCCCCGTTCTGGGGCACGCTCAATTCCACTAGGGATAGAAAGGGGAGAGTGACATGCGCAGTTTCGTCCTCGCAGTCTTTTCGTTTCTCCTGCTCGCGTGCGCGATGGGGCCCGACTATTCTCGTCCAGACATTCCCACGTCCGGCTCCTTTCGCATGGCCGAAGACTCGAAAGATTTGCCTTCCCTGGCGAATATGCCGTGGTGGGAACTCTACCGGGACGAAGAGCTCCAGCGTTTGATCCGTATTGCACTCGAAGAGAACAAAGATCTCAAACGAGCGGTTGCCAGTATCGACGAATTCCAGGCGCGCTTGTTTACGGCTCGAATGGACTTTGCCCCTCAACTCAGCGCAACGGGCAATGTTCCCGCCGCTCGCCTGGGTGGCGTGAGGTTCCCTGGATTTGCGAGTCCCTTTAACTACTATGGGCAAGGATCCCTATCCTGGGAACTGGATATCTGGGGGCGAATCCGCAGGGCGAATGAGGCGGGCTTGGCGGATCTCTTGGCCCAGGAGGAGAACCGACGAGCCGTCACGCTGCAAATCGTGGGCGGCGTGGCGCAGGCCTATTTCGATCTTCGGCAATTCGACATGCAGTTGGAGATCGCCACGCGCACATTATCGGCATGGGAGGAGTCAGTGAGAATCGGCCATGCGCGGCTTCGGCAGGGCATGATCAACAAGCTGGATGTCGACCAATTTGAGGCGGAGCGGGAAAATGCCGCTGCTCGTATTGCGGAACTGAAGCGTCATATGATTCAGAAAGAAAACGAGCTCAGCGTGCTGCTGGGGAGAAATCCCAGTCAAATCGCCAGGGGGCGATCGCTGACCGAACAAATGATGCCGCCTGTGGTGCCCGCCGGTCTTCCCTCAGAACTGCTCCAACGCCGTCCCGATGTTGTGCAGGCGGAGCAACAATTGGTTGCATCCACCGCCAGGATCGGGGTAGCGAAAGCCGAACGGTTTCCAAAACTGTCGCTCACGGGCTTCCTCGGTGTGGCAAGTCCCACCCTGACGGATTTTGTGTCGCCGGCAACCAATTTCGGAGTCCTCGCTCCGGTACTGACCGGCCCCTTGTTGAATGCCCAAACGTTAGGGTTTCAGCAGCAGGCCGTAGAAGCCCAAACCAAACAAGCTGTGGCCCAGTACGAACAAACGATTCTCGTCGCGTTCAGGGAGGTTGAAGACGCGTTGGTGGGAGTCAGCACAGCCCGTGAGCAGGCGGCTGCCCAGGAAAGGCAGGTCAACGCGTTGCGGTCGGCCTTGCATCTTGCTAGCCTGAGATACAAAGGCGGCCTGGCAAACTATTTGGATGTCCTCATTGCGCAGCGGAGCCTTTTTGAGGCGGAATTGGCACTTGCCGCTACCCATCGACTCCATCTGGTTTCGGTCGTGCAACTCTACAAGGCTCTTGGCGGTGGCTGGTCTCCAGAGATGGATGGACCAAAGAGAAACAGCAAAGGATCGTGAAGTCATGAAAAAACCGGCCGATACACAATACCCAATCCATGACTTGTTGCGGCAGCGTTGGAGTCCGCGCGCGTTCGACGAAAGGCCGGTGGAAGCAGACAAGCTTCTGAGCCTTTTCGAAGCGGCGAGGTGGGCGCCTTCATCGAATAACGGGCAGCCCTGGAGATTCCTGGTGGCGACGAAAGAGAACCAGGCTGAGTACGATCGGTTGTTCAACTGTCTGGTCGAAGCCAATCAGAAATGGGCCTATCGTGCACCGGTGTTGCTGCTCTCGGTGGCGGAACTGCAGTTCGAGGATGGCTCGCCGAATCGCCACGCGTATCACGATACGGGTATGGCGGTAGAGAATCTCGTAATCCAGGCCACGGCGCTTGGGCTTGTGGCCCATCAGATGGCGGGTTTCAGCATCGATCAGGCGAGAACGGACTGTCAGATTCCTAATGGCTATGAACCCGTGGCGATGATGGCGGTCGGTTATCCAGGCGATTCTGCCCTGTTATCGGATCGTCTGCGTGCGCGGGAGACTCAACCGCGAGTCCGCAAATCCGTGACGGAGTTTGTCTACTCAACAACCTGGGAGCAATCGTTGCCTCTTCTCAAATGAGGTATGAAGAACGGCGTGTTTTAACAGGCTGCGGAAAAACTTGGTGTGATACAGAATACGCGAATGGAATTTTACGTATGGCGCTGATATCACAATAGTTGCAGGATGCTCAAAAAAGCCGTCCAGCAAGGCCGCAGCGAGTGAAGAGGCGAGGCGTACGCTTCGGTACGTTGAGTCTCTGAGCGATGCGAGAACGCCGCTGGAGGACTTTTTCAGCATCTTGCTCAAGGGAGAGTCGGTCGCATACAGGAAAGGGACAGGTTGATATCATGGCATCACTCAGTGGAAAAATCGCGATCGTTACCGGGGCCTCCAGCGGGATTGGGAGGGCGATCGCAGAGCGATTGGCCGAAGACGGGGCGATTGTGGTGGTGAATTACGGCATGAGTGTGGAGAAAGCGCAGCAAGTGGTGACGGGTATTCAAGCCAAAGGCGGGAAGGCCGTCGCCGTTCAAGCCGACATGAGCCAGGTTGCAGAGGCCCGCCGCCTTGTGATCGACACGGTCAAACAATTTAGCCGGCTCGATATTCTGGTCAACAATGCCGGGCGGTTTATGCCCAAGGCGCTTCTCGATACGACCGAAGCCGACTTCGATCAGATCATTGCCTTGAACGCCAAAGGCCCCTATTTCGCGATGCAGGAGGCGGCCAACGCGCTCAAAGAGGGTGGCCGCATCGTAAACATTTCGACCGATGGAACCCATTTGAGTTTTCCTGGAGCGACAGCGTATCTTGGTAGCAAGGGTGCATTGGAGCAATACACCAAAGGGCTGGCGCAGGAACTCGCGCCTCAAGGCATTACGGTCAATACCGTCTCGCCAGGTTTTACCGAGACGGGGATGATGACCGATCAGTTCCGTCAGATCGGCATCCAGCTGTCGCCGTTGAAGCGGCTGGGGCTTCCCAAGGATATCGCCGACGTGGTGGCGTTCATCGTGAGTGAGGACGCGCGATGGTTGACAGGACAAAATATCCATGCCGGTGGCGGCATCGTGATGTAGCAGGCTGCGGAAAAACTCGGTTGATGCCGAAAATATGGCTGGAATTTTCCGTACGGCGCGAACGTCAGAATAACGTCAGGATGCTCAAAAAGGCTGTCCGGCAAGGCCGCAGCGAGCGAAGAGGCGAGGCGTACGCTTTGGTACGTTGAGCCTCTGAGCGATGCGAGAACGATGCTGACGGACTTTTTCAGCATCCTGGTAGGAGGAACCGGATGGGGCGGCAGAATATTTCTACTGGTGGTCCGTGGGAAGCCAAACTCGGCTACTCGCGAGCGGTACGAGTCGGGGCGTCGATATCCGTTTCTGGTTCGACAGCGATGACCCAATCTGGTTTGGTCGGCAAGGGAGATCCCTATGCCCAGACGATCCAGACGTTGAAGACAATTGAAGCGGCGCTCCAGCAGGCCGGCGCGTCGCTTACCGATGTCGTGCGAACGCGTATGTTTTTGACCAATATCGATCAATGGCAAGAAGTTGGCAGAGCCCATGGCGAAATATTCGGAACTATCAGGCCGGCGACGACGATCGTGGAAGTGAAACGGTTAATCGATCCGGAGATGTTGGTTGAGATCGAAGCCGATGCCATCATCAGTCAAGGGTAAGAGCCCGAGTTCTCAGAGGAATCGGCAGACACCGGAAATGACGCATTTGTCCAAGGCGGATCCGGTCATGCGCCGGTTGATCCGTGAGGTGGGTTGCTTCACCTTGAGTCCCCGATCGAAGCGGTCGCCGTTTGAATCGTTGGCACGAGCGATTGCGTATCAACAACTCCATGACAAGGCGGCGGAAAGTATTTTGCGCCGTTTTGTGGCGTTGTTTCCACGAGGACGGTTTCCTCACCCAAGCGATCTGCTCGCGATGGACGAACAGGCGATTCGTGGCGCCGGTTTTTCACGGGCCAAGGTTATGGCGCTCCGCGATCTGGCTGCCAAGACACTTGATGGTACGGTGCCGGCAGGGGCCATCGTTCGGAAGCTCGACGACGAGTCGATCATCGAGCGGCTCATTGCGGTCCGTGGGGTTGGCCGCTGGACGGTCGAAATGCTCTTGATCTTCCAGCTGGGGCGACCGGATGTCCTGCCGGTCGACGATTTCGGTGTGCGCAACGGGTTCCGCATCGCCTATGGGCGTCGCTCGATGCCCACGCCACACGCCGTGCGACAATACGGGGAGCGCTGGAAGCCCTATCGAACCGCTGCAGCTTGGTATCTGTGGCGGGCAGCCGATCGTGCGAAGGAGTCAGGATGTTGAAAAAGTCCGCCAGCTTTGTTCTCGCATCGCTCAGAGGCTCAACGTACCGAAGCGTACGCCTCGCCTCTTCGCTCGCTGCGGCCGCGCTGGACGGCCATTTTGAGCATCCTGTTTAGGCCTCAACGGATAAAGGGTTCTGCCATGGCCGATGAGAAAAAACGACTCGACTCCAATGTTGCAGGTAATTTTTTTGTCGATTCGACCTGCATCAACTGCGATACGTGCCGTCAGTTAGCGCCGACAAGTTTCGAGGAAGTCGGCAAGTTTTCCGCAGTCACCACACAGCCAACCGATAAAGGGCTCACTCGTCAGGCCTATCAAGCGCTTCTTGCCTGCCCGGTCGGTTCGATCGGCACTGAGCACAGCGACCCGTTGCAGATGAAAGATGCCATGGCGAGCTTCCCGGTCCAACTGGAAGGGGAGGTGTCGTACTGCGGTTTTAATTCTGAGAAGTCGTTTGGCGCGAATAGTTTTTTCATCGAACATCCTGAGGGCAACTGGCTCGTCGATTCACCTCGGTATCTCAAACATCTTGTCGAGGCCTTCGAACGCAAGGGCGGCATCGCCTATATATTCCTCACGCACAAAGACGATGTGGCCGATGCGGAGAAGTATGCCACACACTTTGGCGCGAAACGGATCATTCATCGGGCGGACATCGAAGCGGCTCCGAATGCAGAATGGGTCATTGAGGGCGCTGACAGTATCCACGTCATGCCGCAGTTTCAGATCATTCCGGTGCCAGGCCACACGGCGGGCAGCATGGCCTTGCTCTACAAGAACCGATTCTTCTTTACAGGGGACCATCTCTGGTGGGACTCCGCACAGCAGAGGCTTAGTGCTCCCAGTCAGCTGGTGTGGAGAAAACATGTGCTGGTAAGCTCCATTAAAAAACTTCTCGACTATCCCTTCGAATGGGTGCTGGCCGGACATGGAGACCGGACGCATTTGCCGGTTCACGAGATGCGCGCGCAACTGCAATCGCTGGTCGAGCGTCGCCAGCCTGCCAGACCTTTGCCATAGCCATGTTCACAGGTCTTGCTCAGTGGATCGACCGCAACTTGCTGTCCCTCGGTCGTGAGATGCGGCTGTCCTACCTGCCGCCCCTCATGGTCTACATGGCTTACGGGATTTCCGGGCTCACCGGCATCGTCGGCACCTTTTTCGTCAAAGACTACCTCGGCCTCTCCGCCTCCTTCCTCGCCGCGCTGGGATTTTGGGCCGGCATTCCTTGGGCGCTGAAGATGCCGATCGGACATCTCATAGATCTCTTGTGGCGTTGGAAGGGGTGGCTCGTGGGGCTGGGAGCCGGTTTGCTGGCTGTCAGCCTTGGAATCATGGCGGCATTGATCGGGAATCGGGAAACGATGACCGCGATCCTGCCGGCGGAAGTCTGGTTTGTGCTTAGCACGTTGCTTGGCCCGATCGGCTACGTGGTGCAAGATGCAGTTGCGGATGCGATGACGGTCGAAGCGGTGCCCCGAGTAGATGAAGGGGGTCAGCCGTTCGACCAACCGACACTCAAGCTCATGCACACCACCATGCAGACACTCGGGCGGGTGGCGATCATCGGTGGCGGGATTCTGGTAGCGATGATCAACGTGTATGTCTTCACCGGGGTCGAAGGGCTCCCACAGACAGAAGTCGTTCGTCTCTACCAACAGGTCTACCTCATGGCACTCGTCATCCCATTCGTCTCAGTACTCGGCGTCGGTATGGCCTGGTTGTTGAGGCGGCAACAGAAACAGACGCTGCTCCGGCAAGGCCTCTCTCCCGATCACATTGAGCGCCTCGTGAATGTGCGCGACGACACGCATGAACCGACGAAGCCCAATTGGTGGATTCTTGGCGGGAGCCTCGCGTTTGTCCTGTTCACGCTCACGATCGGGTTCGGCGGTTTCTCCTATAGTGAAGAGATTGTCTTTGTCGGCTCGATGGCCATCGTCTTGTTCTTGATGGCGAGGCTGGTCCGAGAACTGGAGCCGGATAAACAATTTACCCTGGTCGGGACGGCGGTCGTGGTCTTCATCTTCCGCGCCATTCCTGGGACCGGGCCAGGGACGACCTGGTGGATGATCGACTATCTGAAATTCGATCAGCAGTTTCTCTCCGTCCTCTCGCTGATCGGGAGCACATTGACCTTGGTCGGCATGTTCGTCTTTCGCCGTTTCATGGCTGAACGGTCCATCGCTTATGTCGTGGGGTTTCTGACGGTGGTTGGAACCATTTTGACTTTCCCGATCGTGAGCATGTTCTACGGATTGCACGAATGGACGGCGAGGATGACGGGTGGGATCGTGGATGCGCGATTCATTGCGCTGATCGATACGGCGCTCGAATCACCGCTCGGTCAGATTTCCATGGTCCCATTGTTGGCGTGGATTGCGAACAGCGCCCCTGCAAACTTGAAAGCCACCTTCTTTGCCGTGATGGCCTCGTTTACGAACCTTGCCTTGTCATTGAGTCAGCTCGGCACCAAGTACATGAACGAAATCTTCGTGGTCAGCCGGGAAGTCCGTGATCAAGCGTCCGGCGTTGTCCAAACGCCCGCCGACTACAGCCAGCTTGGCACGCTCCTCATCGCGCAGTTAATTCTGGGTCTAGCTCTTCCTTTCGCTGCGATTGTGTTTGCGAAGGTCACTCGCTTTAAAAGCGCCTGACGGTTCTGCTGCAATCGCAGATCCGCTGCTACGACAAGCCCGGCCACAGCCGAGCGTGGCCAGGCCGACGGGCTCGTCGCTTAGTCCCTCAACGTACTTCTCCAGTACGCCTCGGTCCTGCGCGCCTCCGCGCGTCGGTCTCGCGACGCGGCTTTGCGATTTCGCCACGAACCGTCGTGGGAAAAGATGCTGTCGCGGGAGGCTAATGATTCTCGAATATTGCCAGCCGGCCTCCTCATCCTTCATCGCTGCAACCTCCATGGCCCCGACCTCTTCGTTACTGGGCTTGTGGGAAATGGTTGACGGGTCGCGGGCTTCTCGCCAGGGTTGGTCGCGAGCGGCACGGCGACTACCCGATTGAACGGTCGCTAACCGTTTCGCCTTGTAGGGGTTCAGCACGGTACGGTTCGTCATCTGAACCTGCATACTTGCTTGTCCCGTTCCCAGATATTAATGACGCCGAAGGTCAGCGCCACCTCCTCCCAGGGCGACGACACGTTGCACACGTTGACCTAGAACTTGATCACATCGAACTGGACTGTCGGATTGATAGGGATAGCCTGGCTGGCTCATGTGCCGAAGGTAGAAAAATGATGACAATTCACAATAAAGACGTACCTTGATCCTAGCTAGGTCGCATAGGAGTGGTCGGTGGCAAAGCCTTCAGACCGCACAGGATCAGTACGATTAAGTGATCGATATCGATAATCCAGTGATTGCAGAATCATCTTGGCGAAGGTGCCTAGCCCGCAATATTTATGACGGCTCGTCGCGAAATCGAACAGTCGTTTTGCGAAACGGGCATGCGGAGCCGCATGAGCTCGAGGCGTACTTGAACGGTACGTCGTGAAATCGCGCAGCGAGCCTGCCAGCCAAAGGCTCGTCGTAGCAGATTCCGCGATTGCAGTAGAAGCGCTCATGAATAATGCGGGCTAGATGTCGCCGGCGTGCCATGAGACAAGTTGGAATGCAGAATTATCATTATGCGTCCCAACCAACCTAATCGACATATTCTGGTCATCGATGACAACAAGGTCATTCATGATGACTTTCTCAAAATCCTTCAGCCACAGGTAGAGCCTGATGCTATGTCGCTCACGCGGCCTAACTTGTTTAGTGAATCGTCTAACCCTTCGCGGCTTGACCCCTTCCAAGTGGATTGTGTCGATCAAGGAGGAGCGGGATTGGTGTTGGCCCGTCGTGCTCGTGAAGAGGGTTTCCCGTATGCGGTGGCGTTCGTTGATATGCGTATGCCGCCTGGGTGGGACGGTCTGGAAACGATCGAACGCCTCTGGGAAGTGGATGCAGAGCTTCAGGTGGTTATCTGCACGGCACTCTCAGACCGCTCGTGGGGGGAGATCGCAAAACGAATTGGCCAAAGCGACAAGTTGTTGATTCTTCAGAAGCCGTTCAACAGCATTGAAGTGTCGCAGCTTGCCACCGCACTCTGTCGAAAATGGGATCTTGCGCATGAGGTAGCAGGACAACTGGATGAATTGAACAGACAGGTCGACAAACGAACGGCAGAACTCCAGGGCGCGAACGAGAAGCTGACACAAACAAACGCGGACTTGGTACGAACTGTGGTGGACCTTGAAGTGGCGCAAGCGGAAATCTTGCGACAAAATGATGCGCTGGAACGGCTTGCGTCTCGAGATCCGCTCACGGGATGTTTCAACCGCCGCGCCTTTTACATACAATTTGAGACGGCGTTTGCTGAAAGTCGTGAACATAACATCGAGCTGTGTTGTCTGATGGTAGACATCGACCATTTTAAACGCATCAACGATCAATTTGGACATGCGGTGGGAGATCAAGCCATCCAAGCAGTCGCTGGCTGTCTGGGCGCCGGACTGCGATTGACGGACACGGTCGGCCGCTATGGCGGAGAAGAGTTTTGTTTGATGTTTCCGTGCACCACGCTGGCAGAAGCCCCGGACTTGGCAGAGCGTATTCGGATTCAGATTGAAACGGAGGCTGGGGAAAGGGTACGAGCGGCACCTCACCTTGTGATCACAGTGAGTTGCGGCATTTCATCCACGGCATTAGGCGCGCGAACGCCTTTGGAGCTGATTGATCAAGCAGACAAAGCGCTTTACGCGGCCAAGGAAGGTGGGAGGAATTGTGTCATGGTGCTTGATCCGATTATTGCCGGGACGAACGCGTCCGATCAGTGTGAGCCGCAAGTCAGGCGGATCACCCCACGGGTGTCGAGCCCACCGATGTTTCGATAAATGAGTCTTGCTTTGTTGTCCCTGTGAGGCACCGAGGCCCTGCATAGAAGTGGGAAGGAACAGATGATATGAGCCGTGTTCTGAGCTGCCCGCGGTGCCAGAAGGCCGGTCCCTTGCGATCTTCCGCGCAATCGCCACGCGAGCATTTCGCCTCCTTCCTCTTCGTGGCGCCGTTCCTTTGTCCGTCCTGCAGTCATCGTTTTCTCGCGTCCCACCTTTGGCTGGACCATTCCACGCATCCTCTCGATCGCCGTAAACACCTCAGGATTCCTGTACGATTCTCTCTCTCATTTTCGGGGGGCAAAGTTCGAGGTGAGGGAACGGTGCTCGATCTCTCGATGGGCGGCTGTATCATCAAGAGCGAGACACAGGTCCATAAGAACGACATTTTCTATTTGCAATTGTCGCTTGATGAAGGGGAACCGCCTCTTGAATTGGCCGCAATGGTCCATTCTGTGAGTGCTCGCGGCATCGCCTTCAAGTTCCTTCGAGCTGCTCAAGAAAATAAGCGCCTGCTTGCGTTCGTCCAATCCCAGACTCCGGATCAGCCCGACAAGTCCCCACGCAACGCTGGTATCGCCGCCTGAACAGGTTGGTCAATCCCATCCCCCGCTATGCCATTGTCCACTGAGTAGGACTGAGCACAGTTTCAGGCTGAGCTTTGCCGGCCCATACTTGTAACAATAGAAAAACGTTTTCACAGGATGCTCAAAAAGGCTGTTCAGCAAGGCCGCAGCGAGCGAAGAGGCGAGGCGTACGCTTCGGTACGTTGAGCCTCTGAGCGATGCGAGAACGATGCTGGCGGACTTTTTCAGCATCCTGTTAGATCGGGGTTTCCCAGGCAGAGTGAAGCGGATGGTTGTTGATCAATTCTTCGTGTGCGGCAAGGTCATAGGGTTCAATGGTGAGGTCTCTTTCGTCAAGCGGTTCGGGGCAGGTGGGAGAACAGAGATAGGTACGATACGATTCAGCCTTCTCTTTCGTGGAGAATCGGCATAGTCCATATTCCGGCATTCCGGATGAGGGATACCAAAATGCCAACTCGATCGCACTGCCCTGATAGATCCCAAGGGTGCGGTGTACGATCTGGAACCCACCGGGCAAATGTGAAGAGGGCTCAAGCGACATCGGGCGGTCTCACTTCCGAATCAACATAGTTGTATCCATGATAGCATGATCAATCATCTGTGCTATAGACCGCGCAATGTTGCCGTAAATATCCGACAGTCCATAGTACCCTATGGACATGCAGACC
>ERZ1292630.1402-Hain-H41-02um-R3-1402-length-23813-cov-8_pt1 | contig 23813 bp, 14 predicted proteins | sample MGYA00564408_ERZ1292630 | MGnify/ENA primary metagenome ERZ1292630 (study PRJEB36523, sample SAMEA6512641) | groundwater metagenome | collected 2019-01-08 | study: AquaDiva: Metagenomics assemblies of 32 groundwater samples
GACTCGGAAACGCGGGCCGATACATTCGGACGGCCCATGTCGCGTCGTCGATGGAATGGCCTCCCCGGTCCACCACACGCAGCGCCGCGGTGGTCAAATCGCTCAGCGCCACCCCCCGTCTCGAGCTCGTCGTCGGCTCGGTGGCGAGCAATGTCGGTGGTGAGGGGGAGACGAGAGGGGCATGGTTTCCATCCGCAAAAAGTGTCCGAATCCATTCGCGGGGGGCCACGACTGTCTCATGGGTGGCGGCGGTGGTGGTGGAGTTCGCCGATGGCTGCCCGAAGGGGTCCTCAAGCAAACTAGTCGCGGCACCCTGCAGCGCGACGTCGACTTGTCCGACGGTGTCAGGCGTTTGCGGCGATACCACGGCTCGATAAGGCGGCAAGGGTAAAAATTGACTACAGTTGTGGGTCGGTGTCGCACTTGAAAGGTTCAGCATGAGGCACGAAATGGCCGCTGTGGCTACCGCAGTACTTGGCGCCACGTGCAGCAGCAGCAGTTGGTCCACAAAAGTGTCGGTTGCCTCTCTCGTCAGTGACTCCAAAAGCGGCGGCGTGTATCCGAGCACCCAGTGACGGAACCACTCCAGCGTTGGAAGTGAGATCCACGCGCGCTCCGCGAAAACAATCCATCGCACTGAGGGCCGGCAGGGGGGCATTGAGCTGCTCCCTTGATAGGTGTAGTAAACTGGCGACGCGGGGAGCAAATCACCCAGTGTCCATCCACTCGTGAGCGTGAGGGGAGCGCCGTCGATGGCGTAGTAGCCCGTCAAGCCCCCGTTGCGGCGGCTGCTCTCTGCTTGCCCCCCTTGGCCGCCTCGTTGGCTTCTGGCGTCGGCGAATCGCCCCCCGCGGCGCATGATCTCCACGGTCGCGAAAGACAGAAGCAGCGCCTCGATCGATTGTTGGTGGCCACCCACGGCCGCGGCCGGCGACTGTGGCGACGGCCGCCGATACGAGGACGGATTGGCGTAGTCGACCGAGGCAGCGCCGATGCCACGATCCGGTGGCAGCGGTTTTGCGTCCACTGCGTCGACGACCACGCACACAATCACCTCGGCGACGCGGCCGAACAGCTCTGATGTCCACCCCAAGTCCGGAATGCCACTGCCATCGTTGGTCGACCCTTTGGCAGCCACCGCCGCGGCGGCATCGACCTTGGCCAGCGCTGCCCTGAGTGCATCGAATGAGCGGACGAAGCCGATTTGTATTTCAATCGACGCGTGGGAGCCTCCCAGCGCATGCTCTCCTGGAGTGCGCAACGTAGCCCCGAGAGCAAAGAGCTCGGCCACACCGGAAGCCACGGGATCGACCACGACGATCGGATCGCGCTGCTGGAAGAAAACCGTCGCCAGTGAGCGACCCTCCGTCACTTCAACTAACTTGGTCAGATCGCCCTCGAGAACTTTGCCCCAACCGTACGTGGGCGCCGATTGCAGAGTGGCGGCACTCCGGCGAAACGAGCCGTCGCCCAGAGTCTCGCGCCCTCGCGGCGAATAGCTGAACGTCACGACCGGCCGTAGCGAGAGATCCAGGAAGACGTTTCGAGCCGTGATGGAACGCGGGGCGGAGCGATTCGCACACAACGGCGCGCGAAAGATATCCATGTCCGCGACAAGGGCAGCGTTCGTCTGGGACAAGTTCGCCCAGACGTCATCCGGGCCACCAGTCGCGTTGAGCCTACCGCCAGAGAGGGCGGGTATGTTCGAGAGGGCGTCGATCGCCTCCGTCGTGCCGTTTAACCTCGGTGACGTGAGGTTGGAGTCGGATGGCTGGGCGGACGGTGCCGGTGCAGCAGTTGTCGACGACGGTGTGGTTGCCCCAGCAAGCGGTGACGCCGTTGTCGCTGGAAATTTAGAAAGCAGCGCCCATCGTTCAGGGACACATGATGCGAGCAAACTTGGTTCCGACGCGGCTCCATAGTGGTAACTCCAGTCCGAGGAGCCACAGGGAGGCCAGTCGAGAGTGCTACTTGGAGCAGCGATCGAAAGCAGCGCGATCAGCGCCCAGACGATCACCGTCAACGCCGTCGAGACCATGTGAACCATGAGAAGGGAGAGCGTCCGTACCGCACTGCACTGCAAAAAAAAATTGTCAACTTTTCCTTCGTGCTCTTACATATTTTTTCTCCCCACACACCCTCACGAGATGCCGGGGATTTCCAATGTGTGTTTCGCGAATTGTGGTGGAAATGGGGGACCGCGTGGCAACCCCCCCCAAATTCTTACGCGGCGGTGGATCCGTAGTCAGCAACCACTAGGCGACTTCTGCTCGAACGATCTCCTCCGGTCTCGGACTCTTTCCCCGGCGATGAGCGGAGGCGCCTTGCCGACCGGTCACGTGCACCCCCGCCTTCTCGGGTGACCACGGATTCATGGTCCTGGTGGTGATGTGGCCGGAAGTAGTAGAGCACCCCGACTAGCACCGCGAAAAGAATGACGACGGTTACCGTGAAGTAAACCCGTGGCGGCTTCGATCGTGGGGCATCCGTGACGGAGCCATCTTCAACAGCGGCAGCAGGCGACTTTGGGCTCTGTTGACGCTTTCTGTCGCTTCGCTTCGTATCATCACGAACGCGCACGTGCGATTGCAGCATGTCCACCCCAACAGCAGCTGGATCCGTGTAGCGCAACACAAGTCCGTCGAGCACTCGCTGGCTCGCAGTCGGTCGACCGCGCGGCAATGATGCTACACTGTTACCCCCTCGCGCCTTCGGTGCGAGCGCCGTGATTTGGTCAATGGATGTTTGTCGGATGGGCAGGGCGTCGCGTAAAACGATCACGCGCGTGAAGGGACTGCTTGGACCGCTGCTGCTGGTCTGCGAGGCGGACGGACAGGTGCCTCCCCCACGATGACTGTTCCCCGCCGTTTCGCTGACGTCATAGACGAAGTACGAATGGTCTCGGGTGGACCACAAGTCGGCGAGTCCGATGAGATCCAAGTGGCTGGACGCATCTTTACGTGTCGGCAACACCGACGAACATCGTGGTCGCTCCCGGCCTTCTGCGATGGAGAGCAGCGCTGACATTGCCCCACCGCAGTCGTCGCTCTTGGACAGAAGAGAGTACGACGCAACGACCGTGATCACCTCGGGAAGGCTAGCACTTGGCATGGAGGGCGACTGGGATGACGACTGCGACGAGGGGGTGGTGCAGCTGTGATTCCCACCCGTTGACGAGTGGAACGAACCGGCTCGTCGCGGTGACGGTGCCTTATCGACGACAAACGTAAGAATCGCGGCAGCGTCTCGCGGCGACCCGGCGTACTGTTGAACGCTCGGCACCTCTAATGACACGCCGATCAGCTCGTACGACGCTGCCGACGTGTCGGCGCCTCCCCCACGCACCACCAGCGTACACGTCTGGCGACGGGTGGGCAGAAAAGGTCGTCTCGTGGAAGCTGGAGAGGAGTGCCCGAGGAGCAAGCAACTCGCGCCTGGCCTCACGCCGTCTTGCGACCCGGCAGGCACCTGCAACGTGTGAGCCCAAAGGCTCGTCAGCTGGCAATCGCCCCGTAGCTTCAGCTGTGTCAACGGAAGAGTCAACCGCGCCGTCGCGGGGATCACGCCGCGGGCCATATGTTTGGCGGTAGCCTCTTCAATGGTTAGACGTGAGTCCAGAAAGTCGAGACTCGGTGCGGCTGTGTCAACAGCGGTCAGCCACTCACCTTCTGAACCTTGTGGATCACGGCACCTTGCCTCTCGCGCTAGGTTCTGACCGATGCCTCCCAGAGTCGTGCTGGCACCGATGGGCGGGAGCGGCGTTGCATCGTGCAGAGCCGCCGCCACTGTGGAGTGGGCCGCAACGAGCAGGCTGAAGATCATCACCACCAACCTGCCTGCCATGCGGGGGGTAGTCGAATCGGGCGCGGGGGACGTGAGTGTTTGCTGTGTGTGCCGTGGCGATGAATCTCAAATCCTTGCCTGAAAAAAACCGAATTTCACGATTGCACCACAGATTGCAACCGGAAAGGGGCCCGAACCTCCATCCACCGGAAAGGATAGGGGGTGGAGCGAAAGTGTTGGGCCCCGCGAGAGGAGCTCGCGGCGCTGTCTCACCCCACGCTCGCGCCACTGGCCCATTTCCCCACAAAAACAAACACACACAATCTCTCTCACTTTTTCACCTTGCTCTCTCGGAGAGGAAGAGGGGCACTGTTTCCCCTCTCGCCAATGTGAGAGAGAGTGTGTGAGAGGAAGGAAGGAAGAGAGGTAGGCGACAAGCATCACAACGGGATGTTGCCGTGCTTGCGGCGAGGCGGAGCCACGCTCTTGGTTTCAAGGCGCTCCAAATCTTCGCACAACCGTTGGCGGGTTTCACTGGGCGAGATCACCGCGTCCACGTAGCCCCTCTTCGCCGCCTCTGACGGGTTGCAGAAACGTGCTTCGTAGTCGTGCACCTTGTCCTCAAGCTCGCTGGGGCTCAACCCCCGGTGAAGAATCTCGCAGGCTCCCTTCGCGCCCATGACCGCGATCTCCGCGGTAGGCCAAGCGTAGTTTGCGTCGCCCCGGATGTGTTTCGAGCTCATCACGTCGTACGCGCCGCCATATGCCTTCCGCGTGATAAACGTGACCTTTGGTACGGTCGCCTCGGCGTAGGCGTAGAGCAGCTTGGCGCCATGGCGGATGATGCCACCAAACTCTTGCTGGGTACCCGGGAGAAATCCGGGAACGTCGACGAAGGTCACGATGGGAATATTGAAAGCATCGGCAAAGCGAACGAATCGCGCCGCTTTCACGCTCGAGTCGATGTCGAGCACGCCGGCGTTGTGCTTCGGCTGATTGGCGATGACCGCCACCGTGCGGCCTTCCGCTCGGCCGAATCCGCAGACGATATTTTTTGCGAACTGAGGAGCGATTTCGAAGAAGGAGCCGCGATCGAGCACGGGGAGCACGGCATCGCGAATGTCGTAGGACTCCAGCGCGTCCTTCGGAACGACGGTGTTGAGGCAGGCGACGTCACGGTGCCGAGGGTCGTTGGTGGACACGATGGGCGGCTGCTCGCGGTTGCTATTTGGCAAGTAGCTCAGCAGGCGCCGCAACTGAGCGATGGCCACCACGTCGTTCCCAAAGGTGCCGTGTGACACGCCCGACATCGCCGCGTGGACTTTCGGCCCGCCGAGTTGGTCCTTGGTGACGTTCTCGTTCGTCACCGTTTTCACCACGTCGGGGCCGGTGACGAACATGAACGACGTTTGATCGACCATGAAGGTGAAATCGGTGATCGCGGGCGAATAGACGGCGCCGCCGGCGCACGGACCCATGACGACGGAAATTTGCGGAATCACGCCGGAGGACAAGGTGTTGCGCAAAAAGACGTCGGCGTAGCCACCTAACGACGCGACGCCTTCCTGAATGCGGGCGCCGCCGCTGTCGTTGAACCCAATCACGGGCGCTCCCACCTTTTCCGCCTCGTCCATCATTTTGCAAATCTTCTGCGCGTTGGCATGAGACAGCGTGCCGCCGAAGACTTGGAAGTCCTGCGAAAACAAGTAAACGGGACGGCCGTGCACGAGGCCGCAGCCCGTGATAAAGCCGTCGCCGGCTACTTTCTTCGTCTCCATGCCGAAGTTGACGCAGTTGTGTTCCACGAGGGCGTCCCGTTCGCGAAAACTGCCTGAGTCACAGAACAGTTGCACGCGTTCCATGGCAGTCAGGCGGTGTTTGGAGTGCTGCGCATCCGCATGAGATAACTTCACCTTCGGCGGCGCGGCTTCGGACTGGAAGCGGCGTGGGAGCATCAGGCCGCCGATACCAAACGACGGCACGGCCGCGATCGAAACGAGCCGGCGGGACAACATATGAGGGAGTGGGGGACTGATCTGAGCGGTGCGGATGGGATCTGATGCGTCACAACAACAAGACTATGCGAGAAAGAGTGTAATGGGTTTACGGTTTCGAAAAAATGTGCGAAAACGTAACAGCAAGCGCTGTAGCCACACTCTCTCTTCAGGGTCGCCCTCGCGATCGATGAGGCCGCTTCGCAGCAGGTTGGGGGGAGAATCCCCACGGCCGTGTTCGATAGGGTGGTAGTTGTAGGGGGGCAAGGTCAGTCCTCCCCGTCGGCCGCCATCTCTCTCAGCGTCGCCTCGTCGTCTTCCTCCTCCTCCTCGGCATACTCCTGGTAACCGTCGTGAACATCGGCGGCGCTTCGCGCCGCTTGATCTCCGCCGACGCGCGAGGCACTACCGCCGTTCATCGACTGCATCGACTTTGGCTTAAACTCCTCGGCGGCCGATAGCGCGAGGTTGCGCTTCTTCGCAACTGCGGCCGCCGTCGCCGTGCTACCCTTGGCCTCCTCCAGCTTATAGAAAACTCCCTTGAGCCCTTTGCCGAAATTTCGGAGCACAAATGTCGACGCCACGATCGAACCGAGGCGGAACAGAAGCGCTTGGACGAAGTTGAGAATAATCACTTCCTTCGTTCTCGCGTCGTGCACCGTCAAAGGGGCAAGGCACGAAAGACCGTTGTACGACGCATAGACGCTCTGGAAGTCTGGGGCTCGGTCCATGGTCCACCACGGCGTGGTGACCTCGCGGCTAAGCTCGTATCGTTCATAACACGCCTCGTAGTCTACGAGCACCACGATCCAGTAAATGGTCACGTAGAGCTTCGCCAGCGTGGAGACGTAGAAGCCCGCCTTGGACTCCTGCTTCAGGCAGCGCACCATGCTGCGCGACGCGATGATGTCGCAGATGCCCAAGACCGCGAACACCCACCAGTTTCGTTGAATCGTGTCGAGGTACAAGATAAAGATGATGAAGATCATGAAGCTGGACTGCACATCGAGGCGGTTCAGGGCGCGGAACAGCTGAAAGCGTTTGTACATTTGCCGTGTGCTATGTTTGGCCCCGCCCCGGCGGAATATGGCCCAGCCAAAAACTTTGTAGACGGGTCGCACCAGAACGCCGGAGATGAGGCACAGCGCAAGCGCAGCGTACATCAGCCCTTCTCGAATGGGTCGATTGACTTCGTTTTCGGACTTAGGTTCGAGCACCGAATCGCCCAGCCCTCGAGCGCATTCCAGCAGCTGGGTGATCAACATGCAAAAGAGCTGATACTTGTTCTCGTTTCGCAATCCAACCACCACGTAGTACATGCCAAAAACCGAGTTGATGACCATCACCACGCCGTAGTACACACTATTGAAGCTGCGTTGCCGCGGAATCGTCTGGCCGAAGAGCTGTGTGTCGTTGAGTTTGACGCAGCTACAGCACCGGGCCGGAGGTGGGTCCTCGATGATACAATCCTCGGTGACGTACATGTTGACGAAGCCGAAGATGGCCATCAGCATGAAGCTCATGACGGAAACGCCAAGGTAGGCATACTTGACGTTCAGATAGCGAGAAAGGTTTAGACGCTCGTACCACGGCCGGTTACCCTTTGAAGCCGCGATAATCGCGTTCAGCTCTGCTTGATAGGCAAAGGCTCCCGCACCCCCGGCGGCGTTCGACGGATCATCGTCGGCGTTCGACGACATGCTGTTTTCAATTCAACCAGCACTCTAACGTATTGTAAGAAAGAAGAGAGAGGGGGTCCATCAAGATTCCTCAAAAAAGCTCGGCAGGCGGTCGTCTTTAACTGCGAAGCCTCGAGGGGATGCGAACACTCTCACCGGTATCAGATTCAAACTGATGCGCGCCTGCCCGGACCGGGGATCGGTCGTTGCGCACAGATCAAATCTCCCATCGTCACCGTGATCCCCTCCTCAGGTTTCCCTACCGGATTCCCATCTCATAGAAACGTTCGCCGTACGTCTTGGACCTAACCCTTTGCAGTAGGAGCCGCTGCACGTCGAAAATGGCGATCATCTGAAACAACAGCAAGATGGTACAGCCAGAAAAAATGATAGCCTGATCCTCGCACGCCCCCAACGACTGTCCAAGCGCCCCAATGCGCAGTGACGCCGTCTGGGTGTTGTTGCGAGACGCGGATTGTAACTGCTCACCAAGGAAGTTCAGCGAGTTCGTCGGCAGCTCGTCGCATTCATCCACGGTGGGACCCGTCACTCCCATGGAGTGAGACGACATGACGATGGAAAGGATGAGACTGACCGTGACAAAGTACAGCAGTCGGTAGGCCTTCTTGGGAATGCAGTGCAATATTAAGTACGAAACAGTTGAAACAAGCGATGCAGCGAGGCCAAAGAAGTGCGGTACTTCGAGCCTCTCGAAGCCGCTTTGGGCCGCCAAGTAGCGTGCCACGCCAATGAGATAGACAAACACCCCGACTGCCATCAGGACTCCGACAATCAGCGACAGAAACTTTGTGCAGAAGCTCTGAATGCGGTCGCGGGTGTCATCCCAGTCAATGGGCATCGGGAAAGACGCCGCTGGAATGAATTTGGGAGGGGAGACATGATCAACCATGTTTCGAAGCGTGAATCAGTTCGAAGTGTCTTGAGGTGGGAAAATAGGTCGTGAACCGCTACGGCAAGCAGCAGAGGTTTCGTTTTGGGAAGGAGACCCCCCCACACACACACACAGCAACAGAAAGCCCGAGAGAGAGGGAGTACACTGGAATGCGACAACGCACCGAGAAGATTTGCTTCGGGTGTTTGTTTCTGTTGTTCTGCGCGGTGATGGGGGGAGAAAAATGCATGTGAACGGAACCCGTCACCTCGTTCTTCGCATCCTACACTATTTACTATCTTCTCTTCGTTGACGGCGGTTCAAGCTTGACAAGAAACGATGCCAACAAAAATTAAGCGGCGGAAAGGGGGGATCCGTGTAGAGGTTGAGAGAGAGCGAGAGAGAGAGAGAGAGAGAGCGCGAAAGAGAAAGAGTACTAGTGTGCGTGACCACGTTGAGGGGAAGGTGGGAGGGGGTACCAAGCGGGGGGAGGAAATATGCACTCGCCACGCCCTGCGAACTGATCGGGTGTTTTATCATCAATAGAGAGAAGGAGGATGTGTTGTCTGCTACGTGTTGAAATGTGGGGCGAGGGGTTGGCGGGGGGACGCGCTGGGCACTGGAGCGGTGGGGAAGGTCGTCTTGGGTGCAACGGCGAGCCCTGATTGCTCGCGCATCAGAAAGGAGCGAGTTTAACACACCAAGCTATCGCTTGCAAATTCGACTGTGTTGTCTTTTCTTGTTTGTGGGTGGTGTGTGGTATGCAGAAAAGAGATAACGACATGAGGGATGTGGGGCGCAAAGAGCACTACAGGGGGAGGGAAGGGCTTTTCACAGCCCACAGCGCCGTGTGTCGATCACTCGCCCATCGTCGTCGTTCGCGAGGACGAGCCCTTCGCCAGCGAGGATGTGGCGCAAGGCCATCACGCGGATCCCGAGCGCGAGGCTCACGGTGCGGCGAATGACAAGACAGTTGGGAACGGGGATGGGCGAAGACGACGCACCGCTGCCAGCGGCGACGGCGTCGGCGCCACTTGGGGGGTCGGCGGCAGCCGTGGCGTCGCTTCCTCCCCTTGCCTGTGTGGCGCCAGAAGGCGGTGGTGGCAGCGCCGAGCTCGCGAGTTGCAAATGAGGAGTTTGTATCGTCGCGAACAGCAGACGCGATGCAGGGGACGACGAGACGAAGCCGCCTCCGCCTCGTTGCTGGTTGCTATCCAGGAGGTTGCCGCCGCTGCTTCCTCCTCCGCCATGGGCGACTCCAAACTGTGCGGCGTAGTTGCAGCGAAAAGGCGGGCCAGCCCCCGGAATCGCGTGACCCGCGAAGGGAATGGCGGCGTTTGGCATTCCCCCACCCGCACCGCTGACGATACTCCCCGCGGGGGATAGGCCGCAAGCGGAGTCTCGTCGCAATCCCCCTAGATGGGTGGTCGCGAGGGGCCCTCCGGACGATGCCTTGGCGGGGGGGGCTGGCAGTGTGGTTGTTGGGGCGTGGTCGGTCGCGGTGGGCGAAGGAGCTTTCCGTGCCCCATCGGGAGGGCTGGTACGCGACAGTGCACCACCCGAGCCCCTCCCGCTGCCGAGGAGCATGTTCGTCGGCAATCCCCTTGAACTGGCGGGCGATGACGACCGTAGCGGACTTGCGGCGGCCGCGGCGATGGTGTGCGGGGCGCAAGCGATCACTAAGGGCACGCATTTGACGAGCACGCGGCGGTGGTCAGATAGAGCCACCGTTTTCGTCTTGAGCGCGTCCAGCGCCCTGCGATACTCAATGACGGTCGCGAATAGAGCGGAGGGATGCACCGTGGCCGCCGCGGATGCCGCGCCGATCATCGACGGCCAAGCAGTACGGGTCGTGCCACCCGATTGTCCCGCACCCATCAACGTGTTCGTGGACAGATCGAATCCTTGTTGACCCACTCCATACTCGGTTGTGGGTAGTTCCGGCCGCGATCCAAGCGGTCCCACGATGGTGATCATGGGCTCCGTGGCATCCGAGGATGACAACCCGGTCTCGCCTGGCGACATGGGCCGCGACGGTGACAACGGGTTGCCTCCCGTTGATTTCGGCGGGGGCACCGAAAGCGGAGCCTCACCCGGCATCGACAATGTCGCCGCTGATCGCAACGCGTCGATCGTCTCGAGCACGTTGGCATACGGGCACAGCTCCATCACAATCGAGACGCTCGCGATGTGCCGAACCAGGTCGATGAAGAGCGCCGAATCGAACGCGGCCTGCTCCTCGGCTTCCATGGCACCGTGCAGTCCTCTGAAGCACGCTTCGAGTAGGGGACGCGACTCATCCACGACTCGCGCGAAGGGCGACGTGGACGCCACGTTCGAAGCGGCCGTCGATGTGGTGCTGGTGGAGTGGGTCATCATGGCGGCGTCTGCCGTCGCAGCGTGAGCGGGGCTGTTGGACTTGAGGGGCGCCATCACGGGCGTGCTGCCTCGTGCGGACGACGGCGTCGTCGTCGCGTGTCGCAACAGCAGGCAACGAGCCACGAGCCGCAGCAACACCGGCTGCGTCCTCGCGGCGACGAAGGCTAGTAATCTCACCGCCAAAAGGACGTATGGTCTCAGGAGTGCGGGGATGACGGGCACCGGTGGCGTGACGTTTGGTGCCTGAACGCCCGCGAGCCCGGTGGCTTGCCGGTGCGAGATCACGGACAAGGACGGATAGGACGCCAATCCCACCGTCGACGAGCCCGCGGTGGCCATCGTGGACGGCAGCCCGGAATACGCGGCGGTGGTGGAATGACCCCCATTGGCTGCCATCGTCGCGGCGGGGAGCTCCGTTTGCTCCGTCGAGGAGGGTGCCCTCGCGATGAAGCTGTTGACCGCACCGTAGGATCCGAGCCACGTCGTGCTCGCATTGGGGTGGCGGCTGTTGTGCCCGCCGCCGCCGCCGTCGGCGCTCGGGGAGGCGTCGTTCGGAGAACTCCCTAAGCTGATCGGGGCGGCCACACACGCAAGCACGTACGCGATGCCCATCGCCCATTTGCCTGATTTAGGGCAGTCTACCCAGTGGTGGGCATCCCAGTCGGCCTTGCGGCAGTCTTCGCTGCAGTACCGAGCGGCGCAGCCACGGTCGCAAGCGACAGCATTCAACGTCGTCGTAGTCCCAGAGGCCGTACCAGATGCTTGAGTGACCCGCATCAAACCTTCCGGCAGGGGAATGTGCGACGTCTGCGACCCTTCCGCCGCCGCGTCAAAAGAAGCAAAAATATTGTGATTGTCGGATGCCCCCGCCGCATGAGTCGCGGCGGCGGCGGCAGTGTTCCTGTAGTGCGAGTGGCCTGAACGGCCCCACACGTTCGCGGCGAGTGGACGCAGACTTTCCTCGAAGTGCTGCTGAATCCCTCCCCAGCCTATGAGGCTCGCGAAGCAGCGGGCGCAGGAGCTGCTGGAAACGTCGACATCCGATGGGAAATATGCAGACGACGGACCAAGGATCAACGAGGCGGCGGGAAAATCGTTGAAGATGGTGCCTCCCGCCGTGGCGTCTCGAGTAGCGGTGAAGCATGAATCCTCAGGTGTGAGCAAGAACTCGCCCGCACCACCCTGAGTCGTGCCCAATCCAAATGCCCCGTTGGCGTCTGCGGTGCTGCCTCGTCGCTTCGTGGGCACGGACATCGTGGTTCGCTGAAACAGCTCGTTCGAGGAAGACACGCTGGTGGGGTCTGCGGGGCTGCTGCTCGACACGCCCCATCTTTGGTCGTTGTGCTGTCCATGCTGCTGCCGGCTTCCCGGTACCATGAGGGAGGCCTCTGGGAGTTCGGCCTCCGCTCCTGGATGGGGATGAGATTTTTCCTTCAGTCCGCTCGTCGCCTGCGGCATCGTGGCGCCCAAGAGTGATTTTGGTTTTTCAGAGACGGACGAGCAACGAGAGGCGTCCTGAGACGACGCGTCGCCCTGCTGCCTCGAAGGAAGAGTGCAAATAAACTGACGAGGAAAGGACGTGCTCAGCGGAACCTTGTCAACCATGAGCCGTACTCGCTGCTTGCCGGCGATGGTGGACCAGAACGCGTCGATGGCGTTCAAGTCTCGTGCGATTAAGTAGTCGTTGGAGTTTCCCCCTTCGAGCGAGGCGGCTTTCGAAAATCCGTACAGTTCGGCCTTCGCGAACAGCCTTTGCAGCCGATAGCTTTGACCGAGGCGGACGTATGCCAGGGGGTCCCTCTCGTTGAGCGAGATGGCCGCAAGTGACACCCGTTCGGCGGCTTGGGCTCGATCGATCGCTGCGGCGTGGTCTTTTTGCGCGATATACGCATAGGCTAAGGTGCACAACATTTGACAACCCAGGTGTCGCACGCGATCGTCGGTGGTGCTGAGCGCATGGTCGCCCTCGATCTGGAGGCTGCTTCCAGAAGCGGAATTGGTCGATTGGTTACTCGGGCCCGGTTGCGAGAGCGCTGCCGACGGTGAGGGAAACGTCATTGACTCTAGAGCACGCAGCACCCGCACCACCTCGCCCCACTTGCCGAGTCGCTGATGCGTCGAGCATTCCAATTTCAGCTGCTGCAGTCGAGTCATCGTCGCCCGTGAGGGATGCATCAAAGATGCACCGAGAGGCTGCGTCACGATGGTCGCCGTCGTCGCTGTCGGGCCAGTCGCCGCTCGTGCTTGATTGGCCAAGTGGTCGTAGGCCATGGCGTCGTTGTGCAGCGAAGGTGGGGTATATGAGCCTGTCACCCCGAGGCCGCTGTGAATGGTATGTGTTTCCGGGGACGAGTTCACCACTGGCGGTAAGTAACGTTTCATGTCATTGTCAGCGATGCCCTTGAAGCACGCACGGTGCAGCGTCACGCCCAGTCGCAATGGCGCACGCGAAGGGTCGGAGGATGCAGCGACATCCGCAGCGCTGATGCCACCCGAAGATGAAACCGGGAGGCTGCCGCTGGGCACGTCGACGTTCGCGGTGACGAAGGAGTAGTCGCCTCGATGACGCTTGATAAGCACCGAACACCGGTTGATCAAACCAAGAAAAGGTGTCCAATGTGCGGCCATGATATGAGCACAGCGCTCGGCGTCTCGAAGTCGCACGTAGCAGCCTACAGGAAAATCCTCGATCAACGGGGCATCAAAAACGTCGCACCCACCGCCGTCGACGTCGACGATTTCGATGATCCCGGTGGACTCTTCATCGAAGGCCGGAAGCTCAAACATCATCATCATCTCGACCATCCCTGACTGACGGCGGCGTGGTCAAGGGGATCGCGCGAGGGCACGCGTGACAGTTGCTATTGGTGTAATTTGGTTTGGATAAAATGAGATCCTTGGCGGAGTACCGTCGGCTAAACGAGCGATCGGGCCGCAAACAGGAAAAAGGAAGGAGCAACTGTGTTTCCACTTTGGACGGGGGGGGGGGGGAAAACCATACAATTGTCCAGTCGAAGGGTTTCATCTGTCTGCTGGACGCCTCCTCCTTCAAGAAGGGACAGAAAACAAATGACCATCGGAAAAAAACATTCGACTCAAAATCGCCCCTCAAGGAGTGATACCTGTCGAAAAATTTGTGCCGTCGAAGGCGATTGCCGCCGGGTTGCCAGTCGCACAATGAGTGCCGCGACCTCCACCGCCGCTTGTAGAAGCAAGCACTTGTGCTGAAACGACAGCTCTGTCCACTGCGCGCCGGCATCGGCTATCCACCGCGCGATGGCAGGGAGCCGGCGGCCTAGCATGCCTTGCACCCCAGCATCTATCGAGCCACGTTCTCCAACAGCCGAAAAGGCGCTCGACCACAAACCGCGAGCCACGTCATCCGCGACGGGTCTTCTGCACACGGGGCATGTTGCCTGATCACCAATCGCGCTCACGATCCAACGGCACAGGCAAGCGACGTGGAACGAGTGAGTGCACGCGAGGGACGTCCAATCGTGAGGCCGCTGAGGAGCCGTAATGGTCGCCGCCGCTGGGGGACGTCCAAGCGCAGGTATCCAAACTGCGACTGCCGATCGCAGTGTCGGTGTCACGACGGGGTCGTCACCGCCGCGATGCGCTTCGTCCGCTTCCTCCTCGCGGCTCGTGAGGCATATCGCGCAGGTGGTATCCGCAGGCGGTTGCGATGTGGCGATGACCATGTCCTCGGCTGCCTCAAGCGGCCGATCCGCCAAAAAATCGTTTGTCGACACGTGGCTGCGGAAGCGCAGTGAGGAAGGTACTCTTCGCCACAGCCACCGCAGGACCTGTGCGGCGACGGCAACGTACAGGAGCAGCACCATCCACCGGATGACGCACCTCAGGGAGGCACGCGCCGCGATCTCGGCGACCATGGCGGCTGAAAAGTGATCGATGCCGGCGGAGAGGTCGAGCAACTCCCCTGGGTTCACAGACGACGATGCTGATGAAGTCGGCGAACGGAGTTTAGCGACAACCTTCCCGAAGATGTCTGCACTTGGAAAGCGCGAACTGGCAACGGCCGCACCCGCGGCCGAACGCAGCCACAAACCACTGAAGATCCCTTTGTCCGATGATGATGATACTTGCTGAGTGATCTCCATTCGGCAATAGCGCTCTTGGATGGAAAGGATGAGCCTCACCAAGACAGCGGGGGTGGATGCTCCCGGGAGGCCACCGAGGGGCATCGACGACGACGACGCTGCGATACCGGCCTTGTCGGAGGCGAGGCCTCCGGAGGCTAAGTGAGGGAGGCAAACGACCTCCAGGCCCACACCGAAAATTCGACGGAGCAGCGCGTCTCGGGTTAGCCATTGTCGCATGACCGCAGGGTCGAGATACGTGCCCTCCACCGGGCGCGCCAGCCAGGCTCGGAATGGAGAAACGTCAAAGTGTTGCATCCCACCTTTTTTTCCGCGATTTTGCAATATGTCTTTCCTTTCGGTGGCTTTTACAATCTGTTTCCTCACCAGGAGACTGGCGACGGGGAGATTACTCAAGGAAGGAACGCAGAGGAAAAACAGGTCGGTCTGACGAGTGCAACGGTCTCGGCAATGGTAAAAGGGGCAATCGGTGTTGCAGGAAAGTGGAGAAAACAATCTAGTGCTGTGACGCAAAAGGGGGTGTACGGACGAAATCTAACAAATAAGAACAAGGAGATACCCGTTCCTCCTCGCGTCTATTCCCGGCCTCGCTTGGCGGCCGTCGGGGGTGCGGTGCCGGTCACATCGTAGTAGTACTTTTGCAGGAACGGGTGGTGCAGTACTCTTGTCAGCGACAGCCGGTTTGCACCCTGCCTCTGCAGCAAGCTCTTGATGAGGTCTTTCGCCTCGGCGGGAACCGCATCCGGAATTTGATACTGCATCGCTTCAATGTTGGCAAAAATGTTCTCCTGCTTGTCGGCGAAGAAGGGCGTGTGACCGACCAATAGCTCGTAGCAGAACACGCCAAGGCACCAGAGGTCCGCGCTAGCATCGTACGCTTGCCGGCGCACCAGCTCGGGTGGAAAGTATTCCGGCGTGCCGCAGCTCGTCTTTCTGCGATTCTTCGGGTCATGCACACTCCATCCAAAATCCGCCAGTTTAATGTTGTTGTGATGATCGAGGAGGATGTTCTCGGGCTTGATGTCCCGGTGGAGAATATGGTGCTGATGTAGGTACAGAAGGGCCTCGGCCAGCTGCGCGACGTACCGAGCGGCGGTCGGCGTATCAAACTTTTTCACTTTGCTGAGGGCAGTGTACAGCATTCCGCGCGCGCACGGTTCCAGAATGAGGTACACGTCGGTGTCGTCATAGAAGTAGCCGAACGTCCGGAGGACGTACTTATGGCGGGTGTGAAACGCGATTTCGACCTCGCGGCGCAGCTGGATGACGATGTCGTGCTTGACCAATTCCGCGATCGACAGCTTCTTGAGGGCCACGATGTAGTTGCTGCCTTTGACCGAAGCAAGAAACACCGCGCCATACTGACCGCCGCCTAACTTGTGCAGGATCTCGAAGTCATCCAGGCACCAGTCGCTCCGGGGCTGGGGTGGCAACGCGAGAAATCCCTTGTGGACTGAGAAGCCTTCCGGTGCGACGCTGGGTGGGAGCGGAAGGGTTGTGGAGGACGACGAGGTGGCTGGAGGGGAGGTCGTCAGCGGCGCACTGTACGACGGCATGAGGACGCTTGCGGCGGCCATTCGGTAAAGTTTGAACGGCCTTTTCAAAATTCGTGCAATGGAGTAACGCACAAACAAAGGACGGGAAAATGGCATGTGCGAACGACGTTTTACCCCCGATATGTCGCGGAACGAAGTAAGGATGACAGAGGTTGAACGGCGCCGGGTCGCGCTTTTCCACGGTTCTCCCATTCTCCCGACTCTAAATTTAAGAGCAAAAAGTCGCATGGGGATGGTCTATGATGCCAGCAAATCCGCAAATCGTCGCTCTGTGATCTGCGAGAAAACGCCCTGTTTATCCTTCGACACGAAGTAATACGAGTCCGCTCGGTGGCTGCCAAGTGCGCGCACGAACTGCTCGTCATGTGTGATCACAATGAGCTGAAAGTTGCGCACGCTCTGTCGCGAGTCGATCAGATCGCGTAGAGCCTCGGCTAGCGACCGCGCGTTGTCGTCGTCAAGGTTCGTCGTCGGTTCGTCCAGCGCCAGAATACCGCAGTCGCAGCAAAAGGCCTCCGACAGCGCCATCCGAATCACCACCGACGCCAGAACCTTCTGTCCGGCGCTGCACCGCATGCGCATGTCGAGCTCCGTGGTGCCCCGCTTCATCACGACGCGGTATTTGTACGACCGGCGTGCGACGGCGCCGCCACCAAAGGCTCCTCCTGTGCCCACGGCGCTCGCCAAATGTTCGTCCTCGGAGCGTATCTCGATGGTGTCGATATCGCTGCCGCGGTACGTTGCCCGCCAGAGGTCTGCGATGATGTTGTTGACTTGGGTAATCTTTTCCTGATGGTAAGAACTCACCGCTTTTTCGAGAGCGCGATGGTAGCGGTCGATGTCCTGGATCGCAAGTTCGGTCGTCTGAACGCGAACAAACGTGCTTAGGTACCGTTTGTCGATATCGCGGTACTTGTCCTTCGCCAACGTGGCGCGGCGGTCGGCGACGTCTCGATTCAACATTTCAAGGCTGCCAACGTTCTGCGCTCGCTGCTGTTCCAGCTCGCTCATCTTGGCGCGAAGTCGATCTCGCGTGCGCAGGAACGACTGCGCGGGGTCGCCTGTGGCCGCGCCGAGCAACGCTTCGATTTCTGGGCCCAGCCGTTCGGCCCTCATGCCGTCCAATTTGGCCACCAGTTGGGCGTGCGCGGCTCGGTCTCGGTCGATGTCGAGTTTCAGCGATTCAACCCGCTCAAGTTCAACCAGCGCCGCGCGTTGCTTCTGCAGATCGTCCACTTGGGCGCGTGCATCGCGAATAGAGTCACGATGAGCTCGACAATCCGCGTCCAACCGCTGAATGGCGGCTTCAAGGGTCTTTAGCTGTTGCCTGGCGTTGACGGCCTTGGCCGCCACACGGTCCGTGATGTACTGCTTGACGCCCCGGGTGACGGTCACCAGCTCTTGCAGGCGACGCTGGACGGTGTGCAACGCTTCGTTCGCCTGTGCCTCGGCTCTCGTGGCCGCTTCCTTGGCAGCGCTCAAGTCTGTCTGTGCCTTTTGCAAGTCGGATTGCAATTGAACACGTCGGTTGGATAGGCTCTGAATTCGGGCGACGTGATCGGCTATTTCTTTCCGAACGGCTTGCAACTCGCCCGTCACCACCTGCACTTTATTTGCGACGGTCCGCGCGGTGGCCAGCCGGGCCCGTGTCTGCTCGAGCTCCACCTCGATGGACAAGGTTGCCGTGGCCGATGTCGCCTCTCTGTTGCGCAACGCCAGCAACTTGCGATTCAACGCAGAAGCGGTGCTCTGCGCGTCGGCGATGTCTCGTTGGATCACGTCCACGGGGCGATTCACGGCCGTCGTTGGTCCTCCTGATCCCGACGTTACAACGGCGGCAGATTGCTCTTGCGCCACCTTGGCCTGTCTCTGTGCGTCGGCGAACGCTCGCTCCGCTTGCGCGAGTGACTCGGCGCCCTCGTCGGCGCGCTGCGCCAGCTGTAGCGCTGTCGCGAGTGCCTCGGCTTGAGCCTTGAGTTCTGTCCACTTTGTGCTGTTGTCCTGAACAGCGGCTCGGCGGGGATCGAGCTCGGATTCGGTCTGACGAATGGCTTCGCGGTACGACACGATGGTGTCATGCAGACGTCGGCACTCACTGGCACCTTGGAACTGAGCTTTCAACAGGTGGAGATTGTCGCTTGCGCGCCGGGCGGCGGCCTGTGCCTCCGTTTCAGATCGAGGTGACGATTGAGCGCGGATGAATGACTCCCGTTCGGCGGTCGTGGAGAACCTGCGCTTGCAAACCGGGCAATGTCCTTGAGTTTGGGCTTCGTGGGCAAACCCGTCGTGGCAGCCGCCCAACGCCGCGGCGGTGGCGGCCGCTTGCAAGGAAACCTTCGCGGCTTGTTCCATCGTCTGCAATTCCGAATCAAACAAGTCGACAAATTTCATGTCGTCAACAGTTCCTCCGCTCCCCGCCACCGCGTCGGCAACGGCCTTTGCGCAAACCGTCCGCAGTACCGCGTTGACGTTGCCACGGTGCCTGGAGAAGGCTTGAGAGAGTCGTTCGACTTCGGCGTGCCGCTGATTCACGTCGTGCTGCAACGCCGCGAGCTCGCGATCCGATTTTCTCAGCTGATCCTCAGCAAACGCGCAGGCCTGACGCTTCCGGGCAAGCATTTGGCTGACCGTCGACGAGGTGGCATAGTCCTCAGACGACCGAATGCCCTGCGCAGCGAGTGCTTGCACGACGGCATCCCGCTGTCTGCGCGCGTCGCGACGTCTATCTTCGAGTGAATGTTTTAGATGCTCGTGCCTCACGCGCGCATCCTCCCAGTCATGGTGGCGAGCGGCCTCAGCTTGCAGCGTTGCCACTTTGGCGTTTGCGTCATCGAGGTCCTTCATCGTTTGGGCCATCTCGTTGTCACGACCCACGTCGCCTTGACGGGCCAGTTCTTCCGCACGGCGAGCGGACAAGCTAGCCACGGCAGCTTCCAGTTGGCCTACGTGTGACGAATCGGGGCACTCCCGCTGCGTGACCTCGACAACGGTCGTCAGTTCTTTGACGCGGTCGCCGAGTCGCTCCACCTGCTGTTGCTTCAAGTCGCGCTCCTTCCCCTCAGCGTCCAACGTCCGCAGCAGCAGGTCGCGTGCGTCCGTCGCAGTGGACACCGTCGCCGCACACTGACTCGTGGTTCCCGCGGCGCGCTGCTTGGCCTCTGAGACTGCCTTTGACAGTCGATCCTCGATGGCGACAATGGCAGCGTCGTCGATCGCGCCGTCGCCGACGACGAACTCCGGCGTGATGGAGCGCACGGTCGCCCTCATGTCGTCAACCTGCTTTGTGTGATCGCGCTCTCGCATGTCGAGAAACTCGACCGTGGCGCGTGCATCGCACGCTTCTAAATCGACGCGGCGTCTCTCCGTCTCGGCGGCTTGCAGTTGCGCTTCGCGCTGAGCGTGGCCACCATGAAGACGCTGGAGACCCGCGTTGCAGTCTCCGAGGGCCTTGCGAAGGCCATCGATACCGCCCGACATGGATGAGGAGGATTGATGCGTCTGCGACGACGCGATGGCAAGTTTGAGCACGCGCTCCTTCTCGTCGATGCGTCCTTTGGCCAAGTGAATGTCTTGCGCTAAGGCTTCGGCGGCGTGCAGCGCACCGTCGAGTGACTGCACCGCGTGCGTGAGCTGCTGCAGCCGGGGTTCGATCTCGCGGTTACGCAGTTGAATGAGACGAGCCGCTTCTTCCTTTTCGGATGCCTCCTTTTCGATGCCACGCGCCTGCTCCTTGTGTTCACGCAAGGTGATGAGCATCGCCTCGTTGTCCTTCTGCTGTGAGCGTTGTTGCTTCCCGACTTCCCGGAGTTGATCGAGCGCGCTCACGTAGCGACTGGCGGCGAAGATGTCGTCGAAGCGTCGTTTGACCTCGGACGGCGCCCCAAGGGGCCAATTGCAGTCTTCCTGGTGACAGAACACCACGTGTTCCAAAACGGCCCGGGACACCCCAAGCATCTCGGGCACGAGGCGGTCCACATCGGCACTTCGGTACGTCCCTCGTTCCACCTTGCCCGTGGCATCGTTCTTCAGCGACAAGGCGGAATCTAGTGTCGCGAAGGTCGTCTTGGTTTTCGTCTGTGTGACTTGAAATGAACGAATGACTTGCATGGGCCGACCGTCGCGTGCCGTGAACACCAATCGAATTTGGCCTTTGACTTCGTTCTCGCCTGCGGCCTTGGGATCGTAAACGAAGGAGGATCGCTCGGCACCGGATGAGCCGGGCGGCATTTCTCCCGTGGTGGCATTGAGCAATGCCTCGATGATGGTGGTTTTTCCGGCCCCGTTTTTTCCAAGAATGACGGTGAGCGGCCTATGGAACGTGATCGATTGGTGGTCGGTGAGGACGGGCGAAAATGAGCGGATGCCGCTAATTTGAAGACGTTCGATGCTCGCCATATCGTCCTCCTGTTGCACAATGCGTGTGGGTGGTTAGTGAAAACTGTGAACCAAAGCGTTAAGAACAACGAGGGGGGAAAAGCGTCCAAGGCCCGGTTGTTGTTCTCCACGCGGAAAAACGACCCACTGTATCAAAGGGTGTTAATAAGATCGCCGCCCCGCGCCACGCAGTTTCGAACCTTCTCTCGCGCAGGGTACTCTGAAGCAAAGTCCCTCGCTAGAGAGTAATCGTTCACCACAAGGAGGGAAAGACGGTAAAAGCCAGGGAGAGAGAGAGTAAGAGGGGGGAGGGAACCTCGCAAAAGAAAAGGTGGCCGCTGCCTACCACGATACCAGCCAGCACCTCTTCCTACCAAGTGGCTCGCCGCTTACTCCTTCTTGGCCGCCTTGAAGGGCTTCTTGCCAGTGGTACGCTTCTTACGGTCAACGACCGCGCGGCCACGCACGACGCGGCTGTGGATCGCGCAGGCGATGCAGTAGCGGGTCTTCATGTACAGCTTTGGCAGCGGGAAGCCCGTGTTGTAGACGGTCGAGTTCTCCGCAACGTCGCGCGCGGACGCCTGGTCCAACATGTTGCGAACGACGAAGCGCTTGACCGCCTTGTCCTTCGGCGTGAGGCGACCGCAGTTGAAGCAGTGGACCGGGGTGGTGCGTCCGCGGCTGTGCTTCGAGCGGCCGTGATTGCGGCGTTTGCACGTCATCCTCTTGTGCGGTGTTGTTGGGAAACTCCTTTCGATGATGCGGGGTCCTGGGTAACGGGAAGGAAATGGGAGAGGGAAACAACAATACGTAGTACGGTTCACATCGATGGGTGCGCACGCCACACGTTTGGCCGATGAATTTTTTTTTTGAGGGGAACAAATGATATGCAACGAAGAATGAATGCGGTGCGGGGTGAGGGCGGAGAGGGAGTGCGATCTATGGTGATCCCCTGAGCCATGAGATGGACAGTCCGCCGCAGGGAAAAGCAAAGAAAACAACACGAAATAGAAAGAAGTCTCTGAAGGGTTGCCCACTGACGGAGGGAGCGTTTACTCACGCACGTCGGCGACGCCGTCTTCGTAAATCCCGAAGCACACCTCGGCCTCCGGCAAGCATGGGGAGTCGTAGACCTTGATGATTCGCTGCTCGCCCCGCCCTTTGCGCAGTGACAACCGCGTCGTGGACGCGTGCGCCATGATGTGGCCGCCGATGGGCTTCTTCGCGTCGGCCTGAAACATTTGTGCGCTGCCGTCGACGTTGGCGACCACCTGATTGGTAACGACGACCGCAACGCCAAATTCATCCGCCAGGTTTTGTAGCCCCCGGAGGAAACGACCGAGATGCATTTGGCGAGCCGCCAGCTCATTGCGGCCTTGATAGTCGGTGCGGTAGAGCGCCGTGGCACTGTCGACGACGACGAGGGCAAAGCGGTTTTCGCTCATCATGGCAGCCGCTTGCACCAATAGTTGATGCTGGTGATCGGTGTTGTACGCCCGGGCACAGGCCACGTTTTCGAGGACGTCGTCTGGATCCAGCTTGTACCGTGTCGCCACCGCGCGGAGGCGCTCCGGGCGGAACGTCCCCTCCGTGTCGATGTACAACGCCATCCCTTCGGCGCCTCCTTGGGACACTGGCAGCTGACAGGTGACGCACAGCGTGTGGCACAGCTGCGTCTTTCCCGTGCGGAACTCCCCGAACAGCTCCGTGATGGCCCCGGTCTCGACACCGCCGCCGAGTAGCTTGTCAACCTCCCGGCTACCGCTGGTCACCATGATGATGTCCTTGCGCGCCTGGTGGAACATCGTGGCCGTGGTGAACCCCATAGGCACCAACTTGGCTGCCTCGGCCATGAGCTTCTCGGCCTTGATCTCCGAGATGCCCTTGACCGCGAGGATCGCCTTGCGAGGCGCGAAGGCAATCGACTCCACCGTGTTGAACCCCGCTTCGATCAGCTTCTTGATGTCGCCGGATGCGACGCCGTATTGTTCCAGCGTCTGCAGTTGGCGGGGGCCCGTGGCGCAGCTGGCGTCCCCCGCGACAGGCGACGCCGTGGTTGCCGCTGCCTGCGGCGTCTCTGTTGACGACTGCCCGGCTAATCCACCATGCACGACGCCGCTGGCACGCGCGGTAGGAGGCGTATTGAGCACCTCGACGTCGTCGGCTTCCTTTCCCCTGCCGCGCTTCGCGGCAGCCTTGCGACGAGTTTCCATTTGTCAGACAGGGGAGGAGGGTGTTTTCCCGATGGAAACGACGAGAGAGTGTGCTGACTTATTAGCTAGAGGGGTCACTTCTAACGGCAACACAGTGTCTGGGTGATGTCGGTCGGCCGATCGTTAATTTAGGTTTTGCCGCAATTTCCCACGAGGTTCACAAAAACAAACAGAGAAAGGAACGGAAGAAAGAAAAGGTGTTAGACGCCCGAGGCGCTCGTCCACACCGTCAAAATGTTCGAGTTCATCTGCGCGTGGATTGAGCGTATCATCCAGAAAAAGATTGGGGAGACCGAAAAGGGGGTCGAAACAACAGAAGGACGGCAGGAGCAAGTGACCTTTGGCCGACTTGGATCGGGAAAGGGCAATGGACCAACGCCGGAACGCGCACGCGGGATGGATGCGAGGCATCATCGAAGAATGTAAACAACGGGTTGGGACAGAGAGAGGGTGTAACGAAAGATAAGCAGGAAAGAAGAAACGAAAGAAGCGGGGGAAAATGACGAACATCGTCAGCGAGGGCCTGCGTTGCTGTGACGTTGCGACGTGGGAGCTAGACACGTGATGCTCCGTTGCGGCTCTCCATAGCCGTCAGGCCTTCTGTCAGCGGTGCACGTGGGGACATTTGCACATCGTCTCCCGCAGGTGACTTGGACTTGACCACGCGGAGCGCCACGAAGGCGACTGCGACGATCACCACCACGCCGAACACGCAGCCGCCAGCGACCAGGGCTGTCTTCGTCGACGAGGTGTCTTCTGGCGCATTCCCCCCTGGGGCGGCTGTGGTGTCGCCGGCGGCAGTCGTTGATCCGCCTGCCGCGG
>ERZ1292630.1403-Hain-H41-02um-R3-1403-length-23802-cov-5_pt1 | contig 23802 bp, 21 predicted proteins | sample MGYA00564408_ERZ1292630 | MGnify/ENA primary metagenome ERZ1292630 (study PRJEB36523, sample SAMEA6512641) | groundwater metagenome | collected 2019-01-08 | study: AquaDiva: Metagenomics assemblies of 32 groundwater samples
GACCACCAGTCTCGTGGTATTCGAGGAAGGGGAGATAATTCATACCGCGATTTTGCCGGTCGGCAGTGAGCACATTACCAATGATATCGCGATCGGACTTCGGACATCGATCGATATCGCCGAGGCGGTGAAAATCGAGCATGGCGACTGCACTCCCGGACAGATTTCTAAACGCGAAGAGATTGACCTTGCGTCGCTTGGTTCTCCTGAGCATGAGATAATCAAGAAGCAATACTTAAGCGACATTATCGAAGCAAGGGTGGAGGAGATATTGCATATGGTTGATCAGGAACTTATCAAAATTAAGCGTAACGCCCTCCTGCCGTCAGGTGTGGTGTTTACCGGTAGCGGGGCGAAGTTGGCCGGATTGATCGAGCTTACGAAGAAACAGCTCCGACTACCGGCGGTCCTGGGTTATCCGCTTGGCGTAGTAAGCGCTACTGACAAGGTAAATGATTTATCTTTTTCTACCGCTGTCGGCCTCGTGAAGTGGGGCGGTAAAATTCAGGCGGAAGGCTCGAGTAATACCTCGAAAGGCGGTTGGGGGATCGGGGGAGTTAGTCGGGCCGGTAGCCGACTGAAGAATTGGGTGAAGGCGCTGATTCCTTGATCAAAAAGTTTCTTGACATGAACGTGGTTAGACGTTACACTAGATTGCGAAGCATCGCCTTCGCTTATTTTAATAATAAGGCATGAATACAAAATTTGTTCAACCCATAAATGAAAAAAATATGCCGCAAGTCAAACCCGACATTGAAGCTTTTGCAAAAATAAAAGTTATTGGCGTCGGAGGTTCCGGAGGCGCAGCTATCAATCGCATGATGGCGCGAAAGATCCGTGGCGTAGACTTCATCGCTATGAATACCGATGTGCAGGCTCTGCATTACAACAGCGCCCCGCACAAGATTAATATTGGGAAGACCGTTACTCGCGGACTTGGCGCTGGGATGAACCCCGATATCGGACGCAAGGCCGCCGAGGAATCTCAGAATGAGATACGCGAGGCGCTCAAGGATACTGACATGGTATTTATTACTTGCGGTCTCGGCGGTGGATCAGGCTCAGGAGCCGCTCCGCTCGTCGCGCAGATTGCCAAGGAGATGGGCGCGCTGACGGTGGCGGTGGTGACGAAGCCGTTTTCGTTTGAGGGGCCACAGCGCAATCGCATCGCCGACGAAGCCTGGGAGGAGCTCGCGAAGAATGTTGACGCTATCATAACAATTCCAAACGATCGGGTTTTACAAATTATTGATAAGAAGACTCCAATAACAGAAGCTTTCAAAATAGTTGACGATGTTCTGAGGCAGGGTGTGCAGGGGATCTCAGAGCTTATTACTATCCCGGGTCTCATCAATGTCGATTTCGCCGATGTCAAGACGATTATGCAGGACACCGGTTCGGCACTGATGGGGATCGGGACGGGTACTGGTGAGAATAGAGCGGTAGAGGCCGCCAAGGCCGCTATCTCCAGTCCGCTCCTTGAACTTTCTATCGATGGCGCCAGTGGAATCCTATTTACCGTTACCGGCGGATCGGATCTCGCTATGAGCGAAGTAAGTGAAGCGGCCAAGATCGTCACCAGCTCGGCCGCGCCTGATGCCAAGATTATATTTGGCGCTATCATCGACGAAGCGATGGCCGGAAGCATGAGGATTTCCGTGGTCGCCACTGGATTTGACAATCGTCGGGCAGTACTGCAGAAGGAAGAGGAGGATAGCACGAGCTTCTTTTCAGGCGCGAAGTATATGCCGAGCACTTTCCTGCGCAAGGCTCAGAAGGAAGAGGCAGAGGAGGAGAGGCGATTCAAGACCATCGTTCAGAAAAGTCCGGTCGCTCAGCCGGCGTCTGATGCACCAGTCAGAGGTAAGACTGCCAACGTCGCCGCGGACGAAGAGTTAGAAATTCCGGCCTTTATTCGTCGTAAGATGGGAATGTAACACGAAGTTGAAAGTTTATAAAGTTATAAAGTTCATAAAGTCGAAAACCGGTTGGTAACTTGATAACTTTATAACTTATCATATGCATTGTCCGGTTTGTAATTATAAAGAGACGAGCGTACTCGACACTCGCGCGTCCGAGGACGGGCTGTCGGTTCGTCGACGTCGTCAATGTGACAAATGTCATTATCGATTTTCCACAGTGGAGGAAGCGGAGTTGCTTGATATTGTGGTAGTGAAGGAGAATGGCGAAAGACAAAGTTATATCAGAGAGAAGATGGAAGGCGGGATCCGCCGCGCGCTCCCCAAGCGTCCATATACGCAGGAGAAATTTCATTTGCTCGTGCATCTTATCGAGCGAGATATTCAGAAGAAGAAACGCCGCGAGATTTCCAGCGAGGATATCGGAGAGATTGTGATGAAGCATCTTCATAACTTTGACAAGATTGCTTATGTAAGATTTGCGAGCGTGTACAGAGATTTCAAGGATGTGAAAACTTTTGAAAAAGAATTAAGGAAGCTAAAAGGTAAAAGGTAAAAGGTGAAAGGTGAAAGGTAATTATATTTATGTTTAAATATCCAAAAGCGCAAAAAGTAAGTCCCTCCCCACGGGAGGGTGGGGAGGGGTTGGTGAATCCGGCGAACCCACCCCTACCCCGCCCAAGCGGGGATTTGGCTACTGCCCCAGTTGAGGCGCCAAAAAAAGACGTCAGTCCGGAGGCACTTCGGGAATTACTTGAGAAGAATCTCAAGTGGTCGCAGATTATCTATGAGCAGACGAGGCTGATCAACAGCAAGCTATTCTGGAAGTCGGTCTGGGGTTGGGCGATGTTCATAATTTTTGTAGTTGCCCCGACCGCCATGAGCGTTTGGTTTCTGCCACGGATAATCCGAGAGTTGGAAACTAAGTATCAGCCTTATTTAAATCTGCTGGGTTCCGGACAGCAGACATCGACCGCCAAGGGTCAGAGTTCGATTGACGATATTCTGAAACTTTTGCCGATTACAGATGAACAGAAGGTAAATTTGAAAGCAATACTCGGAACCAAGTAATTCTGATATGTTTAGGTTTACGAAAATCGGGGCCACCATCGGACCCGCCTGCGAGGACAAGGCAACCCTGGAAAAAATGATTAAAGCCGGCATGAACTTCGCGCGGCTTAATTTTGCGCATGGAAATTATGAGTGGCACGAGGAAGCCGTGAAAAGGATTAGGTCCGTAGCGGAGAAAATGGATGAGCCGGTGGCTATTCTCCAGGATTTGCAGGGTCCGCGAATTCGCATTGGTATTCTACCTGAGGCCGGTGTTCATTTGCAGGCAGGGGAGGCAGTTGAGCTCGATGCTACTGTGTCATATAAATCCGGCGGTCCATTACCAATCGACCAGCCTGATCTGCACCGGCACCTATTGCCGGGAGAGCGGATCCTCATCGATGATGGGCGAATTGAATTAAAAATAAAAAAGATCGATGGATCTCGGATATTGACTACCGTGGTAGAAGGCGGGGAAGTTTTGTCGCACAAAGGCATAAATTTGCCGGACAGCAAATTGCAAATACCGGCGATGAGCGCGAAAGATCGTGAGGATTTGCGTTTCGGAGTCAGGGTTGGCGTGGATATGGTCGGCCTATCATTTGTGAGCAATGCCAACGATATTATCGACGTACGTTTTCTGATTGAGCAGATTTTGAAGGAGGAGAAAATGGCCATTGAACATCCGATCATGATCATCGCCAAGATTGAACGTCATGAGGCGGTCGATAATCTGAAGAGCATCATCGAAGCGGCGGATGGGATCATGGTGGCGCGTGGCGACCTCGGTATCGAATTACCGCGTCAGGAGGTGCCGCTTATTCAGAAGAAGATTATCGACGCGGCGCGCCAGGCGGCGAAGCCGGTCATAGTCGCCACTCAGCTTCTGGATTCGATGCGAGAGAGTCCGCGTCCAACTCGCGCCGAAGTAAGCGACGTTGCCAACGCCGTGATTGATCATGCCGATGCCTTGCTGCTGACGAACGAAACCGCCGCCGGAAAATTCCCGGCCGAGACCGTCAAAGTAATGTCCGAGATTATCGAGAGTACCGAGAAGTCCGCCTATGACGATCTGCCGATGCCATCACTCGCGAAGCAGGTAAATACCGAGGAGGCGATAAGTAAATTATCTCGCTTGCTAGTCGAGGAGACCGGATCTCGGTTTATCCTGGCTGGCTCGATGACCGGTGAGACCGGACGCCTGCTCAGTCAGGTTCGTCCCAACGTTCCTATTTATGTCGCGACCGGCGATGAGCTGGTGAGACGCCAACTAAATCTTTCCTGGGGGATTAGATCATTTATCTCTCCGACTTGTCGCAATATCGAGGAGTTCGTCGAGCGCTCTATTGTTTATCTGAAGACAAATAAACTCGGTAAAGTCGGTGATAAGATGATCGTCGTCGCCGGTGAGCCGGTTGGTCAGGCCGGGAATGTAAACTTGCTGGAAGTCAGAGAAATCAAATAAAATCTAAGCCACATTTTTCACGACCTCTTCAATCATGCCGCGGAATCCGTGGCTGCCAAGGAAGACAATCACCCCGCCGAGCGGGGCTTTTTTTAATAGGTATTTTACCAGTTCTGAGTCGCCAGCAATGTAGGTCGTATTTGGCTGTGTTTTTCTTATCACTTCAGCGATGCCCTCGCCGTCTAACGATTTTTCTCCGCCCGAATCAAGCTTGAGCTTGGTCAGCCGCGGGATAATTACCTCATCGGCATCTTTGAACGCGTTGTCATAGCCGGAGGCGGATGAAGCCAGGCGGTTGCCGATGTTTGGCTCAAAAATAGCGAAAATTTTGCCTGGATAAATTTTACGAATTGTCTTCAAAACCGACATTGCTTTGGCCGGGGAATGCGCGATGTCGTCGATCACCACCACCTTGCCGACATGTCGTTTTTCGAGACGCCTTTTCATGCCGATGAAGAACTTTACGCTTTCCAGAATTTTTTTCGGTTCCAGTCCTAGCTCGTGGGCCAAGGCGAAGCAGGCGGTGATATTGTCGGCCATATATTCGCCGAGGCAGGGCGAACTAACCGCGTGCGATATTCCGTCATGTTTTATATTAAACTTAATTCCGTTTTCGGTCTCTATAATGTCGCCATAGTTATAAGTTGCGGCGGAGGATGGTCCGTAGGTGATGGATTTTTCAGGCAATTTAATATTCTTGACGCGCTCTGAGACTATTACAATTCCTTTCGGCTCCTCTACCAATTTCTGAAACACTTCCATATAATCGCGTTCGGTTTTGTAGACATCGGCGTGATCCCAGACGACTGCCGTCAGTAGCAGATGCTTCGGCCGGTAGTGAAAAAACTTCGGTCGTAGATCCCAGCGGGCTGATTTGTATTCGTCGCCTTCGAGGATGCTGTAGTCGCCGTCGGTCAGGTGAGCCGAGGGGAGTTTGTTCTGGCTGAGTCCGCCAAACATATAGCTCGGATTGTGGCCACTGCGCAGGAAAATCCAGGTGAGTAAGGCAGTGCAAGTGGTCTTGCCGAAGGTGCCGGCGCAAACGATGGAGTTTTGTTTTACAAAATAGTCAGCTATCACTTCGGGGTAGGATTTGTAGTTCAGTTTATTTTCGACCACATATAGCCATTCCGGATTTGTCGAACCGGCGACGTTGCCTACAACTACCAAATATTCATTAGAGGAATTCTCTCCTCCTTCGCTAAAGCTTCGGAGGACACGGTCCGGGTGCCAGCCGGCGTAGAAATCAATCTGATTTTCTTCGAGACTGGTCGATACCGGCGGATAAAATCCAACATCACTGCCGGTCACTTTCCAGCCTTTTTCCTTGAAGGTGAGGGCAAGCGCGCTCATAGCGACTCCGCAGATGCCGATGAAGTGGACGTGCTTCATAGAAGTTTTTTTAGCTCTAGCAAGTCAGTTTGCCACTCCTTACCATCAAACCATTCTATCCCTTCGAATTGCAATTTATAGGTATCAGACGGTCGCTGGGCGGAGCCGAGATAAACATATTGCTTGTTGGTTTCGCCGGCCCAAAGGATTGCCCGGAGCATCATGCCGAGGCCGATGGAATTTGGAATTTGGAATTTGGAATTTAGAATATAGAATGGGTAACAGTAGTGGAGAAGCTCATCGGTCTCGCGGCAAATCGCGTAGCCGACCGTCTCATCCTTAAATTTGTAAATCAGCAGTTTATTAAAATTGCTTTTCTTATTATCAGTTAGTTGCTCTTTTATTTTATTAGCACTGAAGGTCTTCTCACCAAATTTTTCATCATAGAAATCTTTGCCCAGCTTGCCTATGCTCCAATCGTAGGAATGGTAGGGGATTGCTTGGTTGGTGATTTCAAGGCCATCGGTCTTTTTCAGGATGCGGCGATTCTCGCTCGAGAGTTCAAATTTCAGAAGATCAATACGCACGCTTCTCGTCTGATCCATCACGCCGCGGCCGATGCGGCCGAAAAGAAAACCCTCATCGTATAAGGTATTGAGGTTGCTATTAGAAAAGTCAGTGATAGTTTTTTGGTTCCATTTCAAATACATACGCTGCAATTAGCAATTATCATTTATCATGTATCAGGTAATTATCAATTAAACAATTACCAAACCTGTAATTGATACATGATACCTGGTACTTGATAACTATCGCAACGCTATCCAAACCGCCACTATCACCACGAACGCTTGGATAATCCAGAATCGCATAACAATTTTTTCCTCACTCCAGCCGATCATCTCGAAATGGTGATGAAGCGGAGCCATCTTGAATAGTCTTCGTCCGAGCAGGCGGCGGAAAAGCACCTGCAGAATTACGGAAAAAATTTCCACATAGAAAATGAAGCCCAGGAGCGGCAGGAGTAGGGTTTTGTTGATGGCGATAGTATTGATGGCGAGAAGCGTGCCGAGGCCGAGGGAGCCGACGTCGCCCATCTGAAATCTGGCCGGCTTAATATTGAAGTAGGTGTAGGCGATGAGGGCGCCGACCACCGTCATATTAAACGGCGCAAAGGCCGTCCGGCCCTCGATCCAGCTGAGTATGCCAAGCGCCATAAACGTGATAATCAGTGAGCCTCCGACGAGGCCATCGAGGCCATCGGCGATGTTCACGGCGTTGGCGGTAAACATTACGAAAAATATAATAATCGGGATAATCAGCCAGCCCACATAGACCGAGCCGTCGAATGGTATCCAGAGTGTCTGCCAGCTGGCGCCGAGTTTCGCATAAACCCACCAGGCCGTGACGGCGCCGGCGACAAATTGCAGAAATAATTTTTCATGGACCTGTATGCCGCGGTTCTGCTTGGAGCCGAACATCGTCGTCGCCTCGCGGAAAGCCGTCCAGGGCAGAGTGATGATGTGCCAAATCTTCATATACCATTTCTTGTGGACGCGAATCAGGATCAGAGCGTGTTTGATATTACGCAGGCGTCGTCGGCCGCCGAAAACATTTAGCAGATCATCGGCCGCGCCGAGCAGGGCGGAGAACGCCATCGCGCCGATCGGCACGTAGGTATAGCGGCGATCCCAATTGAAGACAATGGTGATAGCAGTCACAACGATGATAACGAGCAGGCCGCCCATGATAGGAGTGCCGGCCTTGGCGGATTTCTCTCCCTGCATCGCGGGGTCGTATTCCGCATTACGCAAAATTTTATACTTATAAAGTATGGCGGTGAGAATGGGCGTCAGGACAAACCCAAGCGCGGTGGCCCCGATTAGGAATACCAGAGCTTGTTGAAGAATCTCTACGGATGCGAAACTTGGCATAATTAAATTTTTAGTCTGCGAATTTGTAAAACTTTGGCGCGCTTCGCTTCGAGGTAGGTTTCATTTTTGTTGTCGCTCTGGCCATTCTCCGTCCATTTCTGCTCCAAGAGACCGTCCTTTGGATAAATTATTTCGATATTACCTGCCGTCACACCGTGGCCATATTTCCCGTCGCCGCTCCAGGCTCTGGCATGGACGTAATCGATAATATTATCTTCGATATTTCGTATCAGCAATACATGATTTCGTTGTTTAGTAGGTTGAGTTTCGAGCATCGTTATAATATCTCCGGCTACGACATCTTTTAATCCTACCACACTGCTATTTCTATCATCGGCCAGGACTCGTACGCTGATGTTTTCAATCGGACGGAGAATCGAAATAATGTATCTAAAAAATTTTGCCGGCGGATAAATGCGCAACTTTGTTGTAAAATCAATATTTTTTGTCTCACGGAAATGAGCCCTCAGTACCTGGCTGACAAAGCCGGAGCACTCGATGCCGAGATCGTGGTCGATCATGAATTTTCTGAGGTCATCCGCGGTCAGATTCTGCTTGCAGACGGAGCAGTCGTTCTCGAAAATGCCGAGGTGGTATTGGGTGGAAATTATTTTTGCCTCTTCGACAATTTCTTTCGGAGAGCCTTTCCCGACCAGCGCCCGGAGCTGTCCGCGGCTACGCTTGCGGCTGTTGTTGAAATATGGACATCGCACACCATCCACGCCTGGGAAGGGCAGGTTGAAGTATTGGTCGATAATCTTCTCGGCGTTAGGGGAGAGCATGTTTAGTTGGAGAAATAATATTTTCCGGTTTTGTAAGCTTCGATACAGTGGGGCATAGTTTTGAAACACGGTGTCGGCAAATTTTCCAAATCATACCACTCCCACGATTCGCATTTCTCCGGCTCCATCACGGTCGGCTCACCGCTTTCCCAATCGGCGATAAAGTTTAAGTGGACATAATGCTTCGGGAGATAATCCAGCAGATTGGAAACCAGAAGAAATCGAATGTTTTTAATTTTGATGCCTGCTTCCTCTGCGGTCTCGCGGATGACACACTCTTCGAATGATTCCTTATATTCAAGGTGGCCGCCGGGAAATGAGTATTCGCCACTGCCGTGAGCGTTCTTGCGCCGATGCAGAAGAATTTTCCCATCTTTGAAAACCATCACCCCGATACCTACTTTTGGTCTTTGATCTTCATTATTTGACATATCATTTCAAAATAGCGGCAATTTTTTTACCCAGCTCGTTGAGCTGATTATGGGCTAACATTATACCCTCTTTGCTTTGGATGCGCAACAAGTCTTTTTCGGGTTCCGTGTTAGCGTATTCGATGACATTCAGACCGAGAGACTCGAGCCTCTGGACTTTAGACTTTTGACCTCGATTGGCCAACCCACCCCTACCCCGCCCAAGCGGGGATTGTGGAACCCGCTGGATAATCTGCGCGCCTTCGATAACGCTCGTTAGAACGAATTTTGCCTTTGGAAGTCCGAGTAGGGCAGAGAGATGGGCTTCGAATGTCGTAGAATCACCCTGAAGGATTGATTCGTAGGTAGTGGAGGCCGGCTGTCTCGCGTTAATTTCGATCAGGTAGATTTCGCCGGAAGCCTGATCTAGTATCGCATCGATGCCGAATAGTCCTCTCCAGCCATCGGCCATAAGCTTCCTGCCCACTCCCTCAACAATTGCCTTATAATTATTCCACTGAGGGTCATCGAGCAGTTTGTTTCCGAGCTGCCAATCGTTGCCGATGGTCGCGAATTTATTTTGAGTGAAAGGCGAGAGCCCGGTGATCTGGTACATGATTGGCCCATGTAAAATTTCTCCATCCCAGACAACGTTGTTGCTGGTGAGGCAGGGTCCGTCAATAAATTTGGTCACCCTGATTGGACGCTTCGGAAATTTCTTACGGATCTCGTCGGTATCCCGTGGTGATTTTATGAGCAAGGTCCCGCTGCCGGTATGCGCCCGGTTGAATTGAATAATAATATTTTCTTTTTTCCATTCCAGATCCTTCCCGAGTATGACCTGATGTGGTGGCAGAAATTTCTTGAGCGCGCCGAGCCAGTCGAGCTGAGAAATTTTCTCTTCGACGTTCGTCGCCAGCCGCGCATCCGGGTTTAGAAGTTTCCAATTATTACGTTTGCAGATTCTTTCGATCAGCTCGGTATTTTTGAAAACTAACAACCGCGGATTTGCAATCGAGTTGATAAATTTTTTCGTCTCCGTCAGCTGAAGCAGTTCGTGCGTGTCGAGCAGGGTCGGCTTCGACACCAGGACGATGTTTGGATTTCCGACGGACAGTCTCTTTGCAAACGGTGTTTCATTTGCTATGATGTAAAAGCTTTTTTGGGGCTGATGCCCGAGCGCCCGCTCGATGTCGCGGGTTACGTAGATTATTGACTGGTCTAGATTGTTGTTAGTCATAGTCTCTTAATTATAGTAGAAATAAGGCCTTTTGGCAATGGTGAGTTAAACGACAGGACCTCACCCCGCCTCTCCTTATGAGGAGAGGGGAGCCAACATTTCCTTCTCCTTCAAGGAGAAGGCAAGGATGAGGTCTTGCAATTATATGGACGCATTATTGTATAAAAAATTAAAAGAGTTCGGCAAGGTGAGGGCCAACGCTCCGCTCGCGAAGCATACCACGTTGAAAATCGGCGGTAATGCGGAGGCGTTCCTCGAGGTGGAGGATAAAGGAAGCTTGGTGCGCGCGCTGGATTTTTTGACCGCGGTTGGTGAAGATTACTTTGTTATCGGCGGCGGATCGAACATCCTTCTGCCGGACGAGGTGATAGAGGGCGTGGTGATTAGAAATAGGATCAGTGGCCTCGACGTTTCAAATAATATAATCGCGGCGGAGAGCGGCCTCGGCTTCGGGTTTCTGACGAATTTCGCGGCGAAGAACAGCCTCAGCGGCCTGGAATGGTCGGCCGGATTGCCGGGGACAGTCGGCGGAGCGATTCGTGGCAATGCCGGAGCGGCCGGCGGCGCAGTGGCGGATAGTTTGGTTAGGGTTGAAGCCTGGATCGATGGCGAGGTCGTCCAAATCAAAGGTGATGATTGCGAATTCGATTACCGGGACAGCATCTTCAAACATAATAAGGGAGTGGTATTGAAATCGTGGTTTGGCCTCGCGACCGGGGATTCGATCAAGAGCCTTCACCGGATGCAGGAGATAATGAAGCGCCGCAACGGCGTTTATCCGCCTTATCCTTCAGCCGGAAGCTTTTTCAAAAATCCAAGTCCTGAGACGCCGGCCGGCAAACTTATTGAGCAGGCCGGGCTCCGGGGATTGCGTGTGGGAGGCGCGATGGTATCCAATGAGCATGGAAATTTCATTATCAATCTGGAGGGCGCTACACAAGCCGACGTTCTGAAATTAGTTGATGAAGTTAAGTCTAGGGTGTATAATAAATTTCAGATAACACTCGAGGAGGAAGTTCATATAATTAAATAAAATACCATGAAAATAACTACCGCTGGCAAACAACTCAATCTAACCGAGGCCATGGAGCAATATGTGGAGAAGAAACTCAGCAGTCTCGAGAAATTTTTTGATCGGATCGAGAAGGCAGTCGTGACGCTAGGTATGGAGACTCACCACCACCAAAAGGGCGAGATTTTTTACGCGGAATGCAAGATGGACGTTCCCGGCGCCGACCTTTTCGGCAAGAAGACTGCCAAGGATATTTACGCGGCGATTGATTGCCTGAGGGATGAGCTCGAATCGAAATTAAAAAAATACAAACAAAAATTACGCGGCAACGTGAAAAAATCAAAGAGCGGTGGCCGAAATGTCAAGGAGTACCAGCCGGAGGAGTAGGACAAGGGTATGGTTTTTTTTCGGGCAATTAGAGAATTTTTGAGAATGCCTGGCAGGCTTTATGTCCTTGCTGGGTCTTTTTTTATCGCCTCCGGCTGGGGCTGGTATCATTTCTACCGCCACCCCAGGCTGATTTTCGTTGGTAAAAATATTTTACTTTGGTTAGCGGTCATTTTGTTTTTTCATCTTTTTTTGGCTGGCTACCAATTTATCGTCGGGCGCTATAAGCGGAATATCTTCTGGCAAAACGTCTTTCCTTCCTATCTCGCAGAGTTATATTTTTTCGCTTCATTGTTTTTTTTAATTTTTTTCCTTCGGATCGAGTGGCTAAGTTTGGTATTTTTTGTCGTTACTTATTGGCTTTTTTTCCGTCAGACGCAGAAGGTGTTATCTCTGCATCCGGGAGGGCAGAAATGGCTGATTGCGAATAAGACGATTTTTACTTTGACATTTTTTTTGTTTGTTATTCAATCTACAGTTCAATACGCCGCCTATCACTATTATATTTTAGACGGCAGCATTCGTTTTTTTGATATTGTTTTTTTCCGTTCGGTCGCGATGGTGACATTTTGGCTGTTTGGCTTCGCTTTTGCCGGTTTATTTCAATCCTATTTTCGAGGGGCCTGGCGCCATGCGTTATTTATCGTCTGGTTCATATTATTTGCCCTTGGGATTGCGGTATGGGTGGTAAATTTGGGAGTTCTGTATTATTCCGGACTATATTTCAGTCCGATTGCTCTGGAGCATGCCGGTGACGCCGAAGCGGTGTTGATGAACAAAGTTTCATATTTGCTCGCGTCAGGAGCGGTAGCGGTGTTTATTTTTCTGACGTATTTGCTTGTTAATATCAGCAAAGCTCAGCGCGCCGCGGGTAAGAAGATCGTCAACTATTATAATTTGGCCATCACAGCTATTTCAATCGTTATTTTTGTTTTTCTGTCGTCATTTCAGAATACGCCGGAATTCGTCATAACGAAATCATTTTACAATTATTACTTTGGCGAGCGGATAAATCACACTCTGGACAGGGAAGTGCAGGATAAGCTCGCGAAGTTTGGTTTGTCTTATCAGACGGACAAGTTTTATGTGAACACCAGGGGGCAGATTTTCGAGACGACCACCACTCGCTTTCTGCCGGATCGACTGCTACAAAATAAGCCGAATATATTAATCATCGAGCTTGAATCATTCAGCGCACGCCTCTCCGACGTGTATAATTCTAAATATCCGGACGTTGCTCCAAATCTGAAGGAGTTTACGCTCGATCCGCATAGCACGGTTTTTCGTAATTATTATAACGCTTCGACCCCGTCCATCACTGGCGCGTTGTCACAATTTTGCTCATTTTTGCCGCCGACCGGCCACAATGAAATACAAGAGGAAAAAAAGATTCAGAATCATCATCTGCTCTGCTTGCCTGAGGTTCTGAAGAAGCGCGCCGGATACAAATACGCCGCCTACGTCACTGCCGTGGACAAGGAATACGCGCATAAGGACGGTATATTTACCAGTATGGGGTTCGATAAGACATATGGAACATCGGAACTTGAGAAATATATTCCGGGAGAGCCGCTCTCGTGGGGATATTCCGACCATCAATTGTTCCCGGCAGTTTTCAAATTTATGAAGGATGCGCCGCAGCCATTTCTCATGACGCTCGCGACAGTTGATACTCATCCGCCTTTTGATCTGGCGAAGGACGCGGTAAATTACGGTGATGGTTCGAAGTCGGTCCTAAATATGTTCCATACCACCGATGACGCATTCGGCAAATTTTGGAAAGAATTTAAGATTAGCCCTCTTTATCAGAACACGATCGTGATCGCAGTGGCCGATCATGCGATATTTCCGGGCGCTCTCACGAAGGATTTATTTCCTGAGGAAGCGAAAACTCTGACATTTTATGATCAGAATTTTTTGGCAATATATGTGCCGGACTCGATCCTGCCAAGGGAAGTAAGTATAATGTCATCCGGGATTGACCTGACGCCGACCATTCTTCAGATGCTTGATATCAATCTACCAAATTCTTTCGAAGGCCATTCGATCTTTGATGATCGTAAAAAATATCCGAATCTGCTCGGCATGCATGAGTTTGGTTTGTACATCAATCAGGCCGGGAACGGTGGCAAGCGCTTGGTTGATTATAACATTCCGAACAGGATAGACTGCGGGGATAAGGAGTTAATCTCGGCCAATCTTACGCTTTGTGACTACCTCAACTTTTATAATTGGAAGCGCCAAATGTTCGAGGAAGGGCGTTTTTGGAAGCATTAGTGTTACTGTGCTATACTATATAGTATATGTCACTAGAGTTTAATGAAAATTTTTTATCGGCTTCATATCGTGGCTTATCTTCGTTGGATGCGGAGGTAAGGACCAGCGAGTACGGTAAAAATATCCGCCCTGGAAGGCGGCGAAAGGGCTCCCTCAGATTGTTGTGGGGGATTATGTCTGAGCCGATGTTACTGCTCCTCGTCGCCACGACGGTCATTTATTTTTTCATCGGCACTCATCTTGAGACGCTGATATTCGCATTTTCGATTGTGCCGGTTGTTTTGATTGAATTCTTCCAGGAGAGGCGCACTGATCGCGCTCTCGAGATGCTGGATAATATATTGGTGGAGGAGTGCCAGGTATTCCGCGATGGCGCTTTAGTGAAGATGTTGATGAGTGAGTTGGTACCTGGAGATGTTGTTTATATTTCGGCCGGGGACAAGGTTCCCGGCGACGGCGTGGTTATACGTTCGCCCGGACTCATGGTGGACGAAAGCGCCCTGACCGGCGAATCGATGCCGGTTGAAAAGGTTCAATATACAAACAACGGTGGCGACAGCAAGTTGCTTCAGGGGACGATGGTGGTGCAGGGCGAAGCTCAGGTAGTTATTCTCGCGACTGGCGGCGAGACTCAGTATGGCAAGCTTGGAAATCTTCTCGCCAACATTATCGATGTTGAGACGCCGCTCCAGGCGAAGGTTCATGATTTAGTCAAGAAGTTGGCCGTCGCCGCTGTTATAATTGCCCTTTTCATCGGGATGGTCATTGGTCGCGAGCAGGGGCTACTGAAGGGTCTTCTCGGCTCTCTCACGATTGCCATGTCCATCATTCCCGAGGAATTTCCGATCGTATTCAGCGTTTTTTTGATTATGGGTGTTTGGCGTCTTTCGAAGCGCAACGCATTGGTTCGCAAGATGGTAATGGTGGAGACGCTAGGGTCGGTTACTACCATTTGCGTGGACAAGACCGGCACCCTGACCGAGGGTAAAATGCGGCTGGAGAAAATTTATTTTGAGGGTAAAATTATCGAGGCCGCGAAGATCGATGACATCAAGTCAGTATCGTCACTGATTGAGGCGGCGGTGTTGGCGCTCGAGAGGGTGGCGATCGATCCGATGGAGATTGAGATGCAGCGTTTCGCGAAAGCGAAGCAGATTTATTCGGATAACTTTTATAACAATTTTAAACTGAAAAAGGACAGCACCTTCAATGCTTCCTCGAAGTTGGTGCACCATATTTGGCAAGGAGCTGACGATCTATGCTATCAGTATACGGCCGGCGCGCCGGAATCCGTAGTGGCGCTATGCAACCTCGATGATGAGGCTCGCGGGCAAATCAGAGCGGCCTACGAGAAATTAGCAGCGGATGGCTATCGGGTAGTTGCAATCGCCAAGACGGCGAGCACGGTTGATTGCAATGAGTTTACGAACGATAAATTAAACTTTTCCGGATTGATCGCCATGAGTGATCCACCGCGCTATGGTGTGAGAGAGGCGCTTGAAGTATGCAAGGCCGCCGGCATCCGAGTAATGATGATCACCGGCGATCACGCTCTGACCGCTATGTCGATCGCTGGTCGCATTGGTCTCGAGGTCAGGGGGCCGGTCATCGAGGGCCGTGAGCTCGCCAGCTATACCAGGGAGAAACTTCAGGAGGTCGTTCGCGCAAGTAATATTTTTGCCCGCATTCAGCCGGACCAGAAATATTTAATTGTTGAATCACTGCAGGCCAATGGGGAGATCGTCGCTATGACGGGCGACGGTGTGAATGACGCGCCGGCGCTCAGGAAGGCCACTATCGGTATCGCGATGGGTAAGAAGGGGACGGCCGTGGCGCGCGAAGCGGCCGGGATTATTCTGCTGGATGATAATTTTACGACAATTGTGAAGGCGGTAGAGGAGGGTCGAAGGATATATGACAATCTTCGCCAAGCATTCGCTTTCTTGTTTACTTTTCACCTGCCGGTGATTGGCCTCGCGATAATCCCGCTCCTGCTTGGCCAAGGTTTATATTTTTTACCAATCCATGTTATTTTTTTGGAGCTATTCAATGATCCGGTCACGGTTCTCGGGCTTGAGCGCGACCCGATACGACGGGGTGCGATGCTTGATGGGCCCCGTTCGGCAGACGAACCACTTATAAATCGGCAGCTTTGGTGGCGGATAATATGGCAGGCCGCCGGGATATTGGGCGTGGCGCTATGGTTTTATGGCTATGGTTTCTGGCATCAGAATCTTACGCTTGGCAGGACGATGTCATTCACCGCTCTCGTGATATCGCAATTGATTCTGGTTTTGATAAGTCGTGATATCTCGCAAGTGAAGCAGAATAAATTATTGATGCTTATGGTGGCGTTGACCGGTGTCGGTCTAAGTCTGGTGACACTTGTGCCGGTCGTTAATAAATTATTCCATTTCACCCCGCTTTCATTATCAAATTACCTTTACACTTTTGTTGTTTCATTAGTGGTGATGACTTATTTCAATATCATCGCTCATGGGCACTGGGGGAAGAAGAAAAAAATAGTTACTCAGGAAATATAACCTTGCCGTTTTCATCATAGAGAAGAATGGCGAGTACCGGGCAGGATTGCGCCGACATGAGGAGGGTGTCCTCATCGGCCGCCTCCGGATCGACGATATAGGCGAGATTCTCATCATCGAGCTGGAATATTCCCGGCGCGACTGCCACGCAGGAATTTGCGCCGATGCACTTCACGCGGTCTACTACGATTTTTCGGATTTTGCCGGTTTTCCGCGGCGCCTCCGAGGTTTTTTCGTTCATATGTTTTTAGTGTGTCATCCTGACGACGCAGGAAGGATCTCTGGCTCACCATCAGTGGCCAATGTGCCAGAGATTCTTCACTTCGTTCAGAATGACAATTAATATTAGATACCCAGCGTCGCCCGAAGGTCAGCCGGCATCTCATACGGCGGATCAAAGGTGAGTTCGATATCAACGTTTTTAATTGGCAATTTATCCTTCAATTTTATTATTATCTCGTCATTCAGCTGCGGCCCCCACGGGCAGAAGGGCGTGGTGTAGGTCATGACGATTTTCACACCCTTTTCGTCCGGAATAATATTATAAATAAGGCCCATCGTCCAGATGTCCAGATTAACTTCGGGATCCTTGATGGTTTTCAGAACTTCGATTACTTGTTCTTTGGTGATCATATTAATATTTCGAATATCCATTTCGCTCTATCTCCAGCGCCAATTCCTTCCCGCCGCTTTTTACAATTTTGCCCTTTACCATAATATGCACGAAATCCGGCACGACATATTGCAGGAGGCGGTTGTAGTGGGTGATGAGGACGAGGCCGGTCTTATCGGTGTGAAAAGCGTTGATGCCATCGGCGACAATTTTCAAAGCATCGACGTCGAGGCCGGAATCAGTTTCATCGAGTATCGCATAGGTTGGCTTCAGCAAGAGGAGCTGTAGGATCTCGGCGCGTTTTTTTTCGCCCCCGCTGAAGCCGGTGTTGAGATAGCGCATCGCGAAGCTCGGGTCCATCGATAGCCGCTTCATTACCGCTTTTAATTCTTCGTGGAAGGCAAATGGATTTTTATTTTCGCCGGTCGCCGCCGCCACCGCGACACGCAGAAAATGCGCCACCGTCACTCCGTTTATTTCAGGTGAATTCTGCATCGAGAGAAATAGTCCAGCCTTCGCTTTTTTGTCGGGGGATTTATCTGTAATATCTTTTTTATCCGCCAAAATTTTTCCCTTGGTAATGGTATATTTCGGGTGGCCAAAAATCGCGTTTGCCAGCGTCGATTTGCCCGAGCCGTTTGGCCCCATGATAGCATGAATTTCTCCGGGTTTAACCGTAAGAGAAAGGCCATCAATGATCTTTTTCTTGTCCACTGAAATTTGTAAATTTTTTAGAATTAAGGACATAGACATTTAAGCGGTAATAATGCGCAGCGTAATCTAGCAGGATTAATTTCTTTCAGGCCGAGCAAATCGAGAACTTTAGACTGATTAATTTTTTTTATTTCACTTTTATTTTTATTTTTTAAATAATCGGTAAGCATTGATGCCGAGGCGGTCGAGATGGCGCATCCTTCGCCTTGCCAGGAAATGTCGGTAATCTTATTGCCGGAATATTTAATAAAAATTTCAACGGCGTCTCCACAGAGCGGATTGTGTTCCCGTTGGCGAAAATCAAAATCCTTCAGCTCTCTCTTGTTGAGCGGATGACGATTAAGATCAAGTATAAGTTCGTGATATAGCGCGTCGGTCATATTATAGAAAATATGTCTGTGGCTTTTTTTAAAGCGGCCACGGCCCTGTCGATATCGGCTTCTGAGTTGTAGATTCCGATTGAAATCCTGGCGCTGCCCGGCAAATTATATAGTTTGTGAAGCGGTTCGGCGCAATGGTAGCCGGCTCGGATAGCGATATGATCACGGTTGAATATCTCAGCGATATCATGCGGGTGGATGCCGGGGAGAGAGAAAGAGATCACACCGATTCGGCAATTGTCATCCTGAGCGGTAGCGAAGGATCTCTGGCTCACTAACGATGGCCAATGTGCCAGAGATTCTTCACTTCGTTCAGAATGACAATAGTTGGGTCCAAAAATTTTAACAAAAAGTGCCAATTTTTCGATAGCGTATTTGGTGAGCGATGCCTCGTGTTTTAATATTTTGTCCCAACCCAAATCCATTATAAATTTTGCGGCCGCGCCAAGTCCGATCGCTCCAGCAATGTTTGGCGTGCCGGCTTCGAAACGGGCGGGTACCTCATTCCAGGTCGCTTTATCGTAGCTGACTTCGCCTATCATCTCGCCTCCATAAAAAAACGGTTCGATAAATTCCTCAAGCAGCTTCTTTTTACCGTATAAAATTCCGATGCCTGATGGGCCGTACATTTTGTGGCCGGAAAAAACCAAAAAATCGCAACCAATCTTTTTTACATCAATCGGCAGGTGAGCGGCCGCCTGGGCGGCATCGACGATGGTCGTGGCGCGTACCGCCTTGGCCAATTTTATTAATTCAGCGACTGGAGCGATAGTTCCGAGTACGTTTGAGACCAATGCAAAGCTGACAATCTTGGTATTTTTATTGATCAGCTTTTTGGCCGACTCTATATCAATCTGAAAATCTTTGGTGAGCTCTATGAATCTGATTTCAAATCCGTAATGTTTCGCGATCACCTGCCAGGGGACGAGGTTGGCGTGGTGCTCCATCCTGGTTAAGACGATGTTGTCGCGGTGGGTTAACCTGGGGGATAGAGAGTAGGCGAGCTCATTGATGCCAAAGGTCACGCCGGAGTTAAAAATGATTTCATCTTTATCGGCATTTATAAATTTTGCCATTGCGGCGCGGGCATTTTCATAGGCAGAGGTGGCCTTTTCGGATATATCATAAAGACCACGGTGAACATTGGCGCGATAGCTCAGGTAGTACTCGTTCATGGCGTCGAGACTTAACGCGCAAATCTGAGTAGTCGCGGCATTATCAAGATAGACCAGATTGGTTTGGTGTTTAAATATTGGAAATTTGGTTTTGATATTGTTTGACATATTTTTTACAATTGCGACTAGACCTCATCCTAACCTTCTCCTTGAAGGAGAAGGAATCGTCGCTTCCCCTCTCCTCTAAGGAGAGGCGGGGTGAGGTCTGGCGTTCACCCCACCGCGTCCTCCATCTCCATCTCGATCAATTTATTTAATTCGAGCGCGTATTCTACCGGCAATGTTTTCACGATCGGCTCGATGAAGCCGGAGACTACTAGTCGAGTCGCTTCTTGTTCAGATAATCCGCGCGACTGCAGAAAAAAGATTTCTTCTTCGCCGATTTTGCCGACGCGCGCTTCGTGAGCGACTGTTACCTGATCGTTCTTTATCACCAGCTCCGGTATAGTATTCGCAACGGACTTTTCTCCGACCAGTAGGGCATCGCATCTCATCGCGGCCTTTACTCCCGTTGCGTTCGGCATGATTTTGATGAGGCCACGGAAAGTATTGATACCACCATTAACCGAAATGGATTTTGAAATAATATTGGATGTCGTATCAGGAGCAGTATGGATCGCCTTGGCGCCGGTGTCTTGGTGCTGACCGGGGCCGGCGAAAGCGACGCCCAGCGAGTCCGAGCGGGCCCCGCGACCGCGTAATATTGAGCATGGATAGAGCATGGTGTTGCCGGAGCCCATATTACCGCTGACCCATTCCAGAGTGCCGTTCTCATCGACCAGTCCGCGTTTGGTATTCAGATTGTAGGTATTTTTGGACCAATTTTCGATGGAGGAATATCGGACGCGCGCGTCTTTGTGGACAAAAATTTCCACCCCACCGGCATGTAGTGAGCTCTGGTTGTAGCGCGGGGCCGAGCAGCCTTCGATATAGTGCACCTCTGACCCCTCGTCGGCGATGATGAGCGTGTGCTCGAATTGTCCGCCGCTTCGGGCGTTCATTCGGAAGTAGGCCTGGAGAGGTAATTTGATTTTTACATTTTTGGGGACATAGATGAACGTGCCCCCGGACCAGACCGCCGCGTGAAGCATGATAAATTTGTGGTCGTTCACGGGGATGCACTGCGTCATGAAATATTTTTTCACGAGTTCCGGATATTTCTGCACCGCCACGTCCATGTTTTCGAAGATTACGCCTTGCTTCTCCCATTCCTTTTTCAATTTATGATAGACCACGTCGGAGTCATACTGCGCGCCAACGCCGGCGAGAGCTTTTTTCTCCGCTTCCGGGATGCCGAGCCTGGAAAATGTAGTTTTTATTTCCTCGGGCACATCCGACCAATCGCTGGCCTCCTCGGTATCCGGTCGCACAAAATATACAATCGAATCCAGATCAAGCCCGGCGAGGCTTGGCCCCCAGGCGGGGAGGGGAGTTGCCAGGAATAATTTGAGGCCTTGCAGGCGTTTCTCCAGCAGCCAGTCCGGTTCGTTTTTTTGGCGGGAAATTTCACGGACGACCGCTTCATTCAGACCTCGGCCGGCGGAAAAACGTGTATGCGAAACATCCGCCCGTTCATAAAGACTACGGTCGAGAGTTAGATTTTTTTGGTTTTTTTTCGTTTTTGCCTTTTTCATTGTCAAAATGTTGGGTGCGTGATAAAATGCGATTTGCGAGACCTCACCCCGCCTCTCCTTGGAGGAGAGGGGGATCCATTTCCTTCTCCTTCAAGGAGAAGGTTAGGATGAGGTCCAGTCGTCAAAGCCATTATATCATTCTATTGTAAAATAAGCATATTGTCAACCTATGGCTGAGCAGATATTTCACAAATCAGCCTTCCTTTCTAGGAAGCAAATCGCCGACGGTGTTTGGGAGTTTAGATTTGAGAAGCCGGCCGGTTTTGAACACAAGGCCGGTCAGTTTGTTCAGTTTCAGATCCCGGCTGCGGACGATTTTGTGTTGCGCAGTTATTCCATCTCATCGCCACCCGCGGCGGATTGGCTCGAGTTTTGCATTAAATTAGTGCCGGGCGGCAAGGCCTCTGAATATTTGGCCAGGCTAAATGATGTCGACAAATTGAACATAAGCGGACCGCGGGGATTATTTGTCTGCCGGGACGTCTCGGCCCCTCGATATTTCGTCGCTACCGGCACCGGCATCGCGCCGCTCATGGCGATGATTGAAGATGAAAGTGGCGGGGGAGAAATTAACCTGTTATTTGGCGTCAGGCACGAGAAGGATTTGTTCTGGGTGGACCGATTTGAATCAGCAAGATTGAAAAATCCAAAATTTAATTTTCAAATAACTTTAAGCCAAGGAAGCGATGCCTGGGCCGGGCTTCGCGGCCGCGTGACCGAGCATCTGAAAGTTGATCCGGCCGGCCAGTATTATCTATGCGGGAAGATGGAAATGGTGAAGGATGTGCGAAATATTCTTCTTGAGGCCGGTGTGAACACAAAAAGTATTCACTTTGAGATTTTCTAGTTTCGTCGCTCCCTCCCCTCACCAAGGGGAGGCGAGGAGGGGTTTGCCTTCCTTTGCGACCCGAACCGTTCGATCCGTCACGCGTGCTCAATGGAAGGCAAACCCCCTCTAACTCCCCCTTGGAAAGGGGGAGGAGCGATTGGAGCCCCTTTTGCTTGACATTTTTGTGAATTCAAGGTATACTGTCGCAAGTTAAAGAGGTGGAGGAACTCTGCTCAAAACGGCAGATTTTTTATTAAAAATTACGAGTGAGCCAGAGATTCTTCACTTAGTTCAGAATGACAATAAAATAAATATGCAGCTCAGAAACATCGCCATCATCGCCCACGTCGACCACGGCAAGACCACGCTCGTGGATGCTCTGCTGCGCCAATCTCACACTAAACTTTCGAAGGATCAGGATGCTTCAACGGCTATCATGGACAGCAATGATCTCGAGAAGGAACGCGGCATTACAATTTTTTCCAAGAACGCTTCGGTTCGCTTGCCCGACACCAAGATCAATATTATCGACACTCCCGGCCACGCTGACTTCGGTGGGGAGGTAGAGCGCGTGCTCTCGATGGCGGACGGTTGCTTGCTTCTAGTTGATGCGCAGGAGGGTCCGATGCCTCAGACTCGCTTCGTCTTGAAGAAGGCGCTGGCAATAGGTCTGAAAGTTATCGTTGTTATCAATAAGATTGACAAGCCAAACGCTCGTCCGCAATTCGCGCTCGACAAAACTTTTGAATTATTTCTCGACCTTGGCGCCTCGGATGAGATCGCCAACTTTCCTGTCATTTACGCCGCCGCGCGCCTGGGAAAGGCCGGTCTGAAGCCTGACCTCAGTGCAATGACTGACATCACTCCACTGTTTGATGCGATCATGCAATACATTCCGTCGCCGACCGGGGACAGAACTTTGCCGCTCCAAATGTTGACTGTCACTATCACAGGCGACAACTTCAAGGGTCGCCTCGCCACCGGCCGCATCCACAACGGTGTCCTCAAAGCCGGGCAAGAAATTATGCATATCAACCGCGCCGGACAAATGAAGAAATATCGTCTGACCTCGCTAACCAGTTTCGAAGGTTTAGCCAAAGTTGAAATTACCGAGGCGGAAGCGGGCGACATCGTTACGGTCGCCGGTATCCCCGATGTTAACATTGGCGAAACCGTCGCCGACATTGCCAGTCCGGTTGCTTTGCCGACAATTACGATCGAAGAGCCGACCGTCAAGATGACATTCATGGTAAACGATTCACCGTTTGCCGGTAAGGAAGGAAAATTTTCGACTTCAAGACAAATTCGTGAAAGATTATACAAAGAAATAGAAACTGACGTCGCGCTCCGGGTAGCCGACTCCAATGAAGGCAAATGGATCGTCTCCGGACGCGGTGAATTGCATCTCGCCATTCTCATCGAGCGAATGCGCCGCGAAGGATTTGAGTTTCAGGTTTCACAACCTCAGGTTATTAACAAAGAAGTCGACGGCAAAGTCCTTACTCCTCATGAGCAAGTTTTTGTCGAAGTGCCGGAGACTTACTCTGGAGTGGTAATTCAGAAGATGGGCGGCCGCCGCGGTCTCCTGCAAAATATGTATTCTGAGAACGGCATCACCTTCCTTGAATTTATTATTCCAACACGCGGCCTTTTCGGTTATCGCACGGAATTTCTGTCTGACACGCGCGGTCTCGGAATTATCAATACGATCTTCGCTGATTATCAGGCTGATCCTGGCGGCTGGGGAGATCGCAAACTTGGATCACTCGTGGCCCACGAAGACGGCGTTACCAATCTTTATGGACTTCTCAACGTCCAGGATCGCGGAATTTTATTTTTCGGTCCCGCGGCACAAGTTTATGCCGGCCAGGTGGTCGGACAGAATTCGAGAGGCGAAGATATTCGCGTCAACGTTTGTAAAACAAAACAACTTTCAAATATGCGTTCGAAGGGTGATGGCGGCGCCGAACACTTCAACACTCCGCGTATCATGAATCTCGAAGCCGCGCTTGAGTATATCGGGGAGGATGAGCTGGTGGAAGTTACTCCGGAAAATATCCGCATTCGCAAAGTTGCTCTCGATGAAAACGAAGCCAGGAGATTGGC
>ERZ1292630.1175-Hain-H41-02um-R3-1175-length-26255-cov-54_pt1 | contig 23789 bp, 20 predicted proteins | sample MGYA00564408_ERZ1292630 | MGnify/ENA primary metagenome ERZ1292630 (study PRJEB36523, sample SAMEA6512641) | groundwater metagenome | collected 2019-01-08 | study: AquaDiva: Metagenomics assemblies of 32 groundwater samples
ATGCGCCATAATCTCCGGCTGGATTTGCCATAACCTCCGTGCAGATGCGCCATAACCTCCGGCTGGATTTGCCATAACCTCCGGCTGGATTTACGATAATCTCCCGGCGGATTCGCCATAACGACCGGCCAGAATTGCCATAATGACCGGCTGGATTTGCCATAATGCCCGGCCGGATTTACGATAACTCCCGGCCAGAATTGCCATAATCTCCGTGCGGATTTACGATAATCTCCCGTGTCTTGTAAGATATGAAGGGGGTCTTTAAGAAAAATACGGATGTTTGGGGCAAATAACTCTATGCCCCCTATAGGGTGTAGGGTATATACCTATAGGGTATAGGGGGGATGGCCGTATAATTCAGTATGGTGCTGGAATTATAAATAATAAATTTGTCAAGGGGGAATTTTTATTTTCCGCAACAATATTTATATTTTTTGCCACTTTTACATGGACATGGACTATTACGTCCCCTTTTTTTAGGTTCAACAGATTGTTTATCTGTAGCGTTATTATATTTCTGGGATTTTTGAATTACCTGTATATTGTTAATAACTTGGGTATGCGTTATATTTAGTTTTTCTCCTTTAGGTAATATCTGAATTAGTAAATTAATTACAGCTATTAAAATCATGATATAAGCACATAGTTCGGACTTATTATTAGGTAGAAATTTAGAAACCGCTGATAATTTAGGCAACTCATTTCGGACTTGATTATTAATTTCTTCTGTCGTAGCGCCCTTCTTCATAGCACCCTGTAAGATTTGAGATAAACGCTGAAGTTCTAAAATAGTATGTTCTGGAGCTTTAAGAAATTTGATAGTATCATCAATAAATTGATATGTGCCATCAAGTATGTGAGCGCTCTCCCCGCACTTAGGACATGTACTTCTGCAATTAGTAAACGTAACACTACCAGCGTTACCGCCAATTATGTTATTAAGTACGAAAAACGTGCCACAGGAATCACAAATTGCTGGTATCTTTGCCATAATGCTCCTAAATTTCGAAGATGCCTTACTTATCTCACTTTTGTTGCTGAGTTAAATTTGACTAACGCCGTCCAGTTTATCACGCCATTCTTGCAGAATTCCTTGCCGAATTCAAATGTGAAATTATTAATCAGCTTTGAGTATGCTTCAATGAACTCTTCATTCTTCTCTTTTGCTTTATGCCCTAAAGGTTCAATTATCTGGATATATAATTCAGCATTATCTGATATAAATTCCCAGAATCTCTGACCGCAGAGTTTTAAGTAATCGTCTTTTTCGGGCTGGTTATCACGACCGTAGCAACAACCATTAACTGCTACAATTTTCTTCTTGGCAACATTAGAATGCAAAATCCGCTTTGCCTTCTTAAAATTATCAGTCATCTTTTTAATCTGGCTATTATTACCCCAATTCGGGCCAGATTTTATGGAAACAATATATTTAATTTTGCGTTTCTCAAATTCCAAATCAACTCCTTCGGCAGACGACTTCTTCCCGTCATAAACTTTATTGCAGATAAAGATAGCCAGCCCTTCAAGGAACTCCCCGAATATTGTTTCTTCCTGAGATGATAGATGCGCATCAAGTAATGTCTTAACTAAATCCTGTGCAGTCAGTATATTCTTGGCTTTAAAAAGGTATGGATTTTTACGACTGAGAACCTTACCCAGCTTTAGAGTGCTTAAGCTTTGTAACCGGCGTTTATGGAAATTGCCGATATTATTTTCTACATAATTTTGAACTTCGCTTATGCTTATTGACTTCATAGGGTTCTTTCTTTTCATGCAAGAGAAATTCTACGGCTGTAACCTCGGATTTCACCATTTCATAATATTCCGGCACTATTTCAATGCCGATTGAATTCCGGCACATCCGTTTGGCTACCCTTGCAGTTGTTCCTGAGCCCAAGAAAGGGTCTAAAACCCAATCATGCTCACGAGTAAACAATTTTATAAACCATTCAGGCAATGCCTCCGGAAAAACTGCGCTGTGGTTTTTGTTGTTACATTCCGTAGCCATATGTAAAACGTTTGTCGGATAGGCATAATCACGTTCCAGCCAATTAGAAACATTCTTGCCGAAACCACTGCCAACTTTAGAGTTATCTCTTGTCTTATCTGTTTCGCTAAGTCGTTTTAACCTATTTTTGGCCCAGTCCCCAACCGGAACCATTACTTCTTCTTGATACATCTTAAACTTACCGGTTTTATTAAACTGCAATAATCTTTCCCATGAATCACGAAACCGGTTAGGCCACTTACCCGGATAACAGTTCTTTTTATGCCAGATTAATTCTTCAGTCCATAACCAGCCCTGCTTACGCATGGCCAGAATTAGCTCTATGACGTAGGTATGCCGCTCGCCATTCTCGGCTTTTTCTTTAATATTCAGAATAAAAGTTCCATCTGGCTTGAGAGCCCTGAGAAGTTGTTCACTTCTCGGTAAAAACCACTCAACATAATTTTCCGGTTTGATACCGCCATAAGTTTGAATTCTTCTGTCGGCATAAGGCGGTGAAGTGATAATGAGGTCAATGGAATTCTTATCGAGAGTTTTTAAGACATCTTTGCAGTCACCTAGAAGCACCTGAGTTTGAATCTCTTTCATAACAGTTAATAATAATAGCAGTTGCCATTATATCAGTCAAGTAAAATATTTAAGACATGATACTTCGCCTATTTTTTCCCGGCCACGATATTAACGAAGTTTTGGTATATGGCTTCGCCATGCTCTGTATTGTTAACCTCGGGATGGAATTGGACGCCGTAGTGCGGTTTGGAGTTATGTTTGATGGCCTGGATTTTGCAGTTATCCGACTCGGCCAGGACCGTGAATCCGGGCGCGGCTTTGACCTCGTCGTTGTGCGACTGCCAGACATTGAATTCATTAGGTAACCCCTTGAACAGGTCGTTCGGTTCTAAGATACGTATCTTGGATAGCCCGAATTCCGGCATCTCAGAGGCGCCGGCCTTACCCCCATAATATGAAGCCATTAACTGATGTCCGACGCAGACGCCTAAGATAGGGCCTTTGAATTCCTTAAAGTAGGTGGTGCATTCGCCTAACTTGAGCGATTCCCAGGCAATCCGGGCCGCGCCGCCGCTTAACACCAGTCCATCCGCGTCTATATCTTTAAGCAGGGTGGTATTGAGGATGATCTTGGTGTCGCAATCCAGTTCGCGCAGGACCCGCCAGATGCGATGGGTCCATTGCCCGCCGTTGTCAACCACATAAATCTTTGGCATGATATATAATGTTACATGAAGTTACAGTAGGGTTACATGATGTTACAGGAAGTTGCACATTCGCTGCGCTCAGTGTAAACCGTAGCCTTAAGCAACCTCTTGTAACGTTTTGTAACGTCTTGTAACCGGTTGTAACCTCTTCTTTACTCGTATTCAATCGTCCCGGGCGGTTTATGGGTGATATCAAAGACCACCCGGCTGACGTCGTCCTTCAGGGTATTGGTGATGCGCACCGATATTTTCTCCAGGACCTGATGCGGTATCTTGGAGTATGTGGCGCTCATGCCGTCCATGCTTTCTACGGCCCGGACCACCACGACATAGCCATAAGCCCGGACATCGCCGTGCACCCCGACCGCCTTGACCGGCAACAGCACCGCAAAATACTGCCAGGGTATGACCATGAGTTTGGCCTTGGACGCCATCTCCAGTTCCTCTTCGACAATGGCGCAGGCCTCGCGGACAATCGCGGCCTTGGCCGCATCGGTCGGCCCGATAATCCGGACAGCCAGTCCCGGGCCCGGGAAGGGCTGGCGTTCATAGACCGCAGTAGGCAGTCCCAATGCCTGTCCGACTAAGCGCACCTCGTCCTTGTATAAATCGCGCAGGGGCTCGACTATCTCAAATGCAATCTTGGCCGGCAGTCCGCCGACATTGTGGTGTGACTTGATGTTGTCCCTCAATCCGCCGCCGGATTCTATCCAGTCCGGGGCAATCGTGCCCTGGATAAAGTATTTGGCGCCTTGCTTCAGGGCGATTTCCTCGAATACCCGGATAAACAGTTCGCCGATGACCTTGCGTTTCTTTTCCGGGTCAGCCACGTCCTTTAAGCCGGCGTAGAAGCGGTCCGAGGCGTCAGCCACCATGACATTCAGGCCCAGGTCCTTGAGCATCTGCTCGTTAAACTTTACCTCGTTCTTGCGCATATAGCCGGTATCCACCAGCACGCACAGGAGTTGTTTGCCGATGGCCTTATGGACGATGATGGCTGCTGTGGTGGAATCCACACCGCCGGAGATACCGATAATGGCTGTACCCTTGATTTTATCCTTCAGTTCGGCTATCTTTTCGGTGATGAACTTGTCTGGTTTAAACATAGGGGGTATCGTATAATTTGGCGTGGCAGAAGTCAATTATCTCGAGATATAATTTGCTTGGCAGGATAGATAATTAGCCACAGAGACACAGAGTGCACGGAGAGAAATTATTTCTTCTTTGCGTCTTCTATTTCGTTGTCCGGCACGCCGAGTTGGCGCAGAGCTTCTTGGGCTGTTTTACGTACGTTTCTTCCGTCGATATCGGCAAGTAATTTTTTTAATTCCGGGATGGCTTCTGGCTCACCGATTTTGCCTAATGCTTCAGCAGCTTCGCTTCGTATTAAGTCATTCGGGTCGTTTAATAATTTGATTAAATCCGGTACTACTTGTTTAACTTTAAAATCGCCCAAGGCCCTAATAGAAGCATATTGAGCGCCGAGAGTCGGGCCATTCATCTTTTTTATTAGTATCGGCGTTATCTCTTGGGTGATGCCCAATGTCGCAGTGCAACTAATAACATAATAAAGACTGTAACTATTTTCGCGTTCCATCATCGCCAGTAATTCAGGAATAGATTCCGTTGCGTTAAGCCGGCCTAACGCCATAGCGGCATGGATTCGTAATGAATTATTGGGGGTTAAACATTTCCTTAATTCTGGTATGGCTTCTTTTACGCCTAATTTCCCTAAGCTGTTAATAGCTTCCTCTTGGACATAGTTTTGAGGGTCATAAATCAGTTTTAATAATTTGGTTTTCGCTTCAGTCTGTGCGCCAAGTTTATATAACAATAACGCCGCTTCCAGGCTGATATAACTTTCCTGGTTCTCCAGTAAATTAAGTAACGCTGGTATGGAATCTTTATCCGCTATTTTATCAAGTGCTTCAAGCGCCATTATTTTCACAAAGCGTTCTTTATCATTTAATGCGTTTATTGCCGCTGGTAAGGCCTCTTTCTCTTTCTTATCGGCTAATAATTTAATCGCCACACCGCGGATGTACGGATCTTTATCCATTAGAAATGCCTTTAACTCTGAAACGTTTTTAGCTTGATTGACTTTAACTCCAGCATTGTAAATTTTCGCTTGTTCGGGAGATATGTTAAAGGACAAGATAAACCATAGGAATAAACCGAGGAGGATAAGTATTATAAGAGATATGATGACTCTTGCCTTTTTCATAATCCCATAGGTATCAAATCAAATGGTGCTTGTCAAATAGAATCTGGATTCCCGCCTTCGCGGGAATGACATAGGGGAGGGGCAGGAATAACATCCGCGTCCATCTGCGTTTATCTGTGGTTAATCCCTGCGTCCCTGTGGGACTACGGGATAAGAGGCAGATAACTCGCTGCGCTCGAACTGCCTCTAATAATTCTCACCCAGGACCTCAAAATACGCCTGAGGATGCTTGCAGGCCGGGCATTCCCTGGGAGCTTCCTTGCCTTCACTGACATATCCGCAGTTGCGGCAGTGCCATTTGACCGGCGCGCTTCTCTTAAATGTCTCTTTATTGCGGAGGATATTGACCAAGCTGCGGTAGCGGGCCTCGTGGAACTTTTCCACCTTGCCAATCTGCTCGAATATCCGGCTGATTTCCGGGAATCCCTCGGCCTGGGCGGTCTGGGCAAAGTCAGAATAGATGCGGGTCCATTCCATATTCTCGCCGTCTGCCGCGGCTTCGAGATTAGACACGGTGTCTTTTATCTGGCCGGCCGGATATGATGCGGTTATTTCCACATCCCCGCCTTCCAGTTGCTTGAAGAACATCTTGGCGTGTTCCTTTTCGTTATCAGCCGTCTCCAGGAATATGGCCGAAATCTGCTCGTATCCCTCTTTCTTGGCCGCGCTGGCAAAATAGGTGTAGCGATTGCGGGCCTGGGATTCTCCGGCAAACGAAGCCAGGAGGTTCTTCTCGGTCTTGGTGCCTTTAAGTGATTTAGTCATTGCGTGCTCCCTCATAGTTTATTATTAATTGGGATTAAAAACCGATATAAATTTATTGACAATAACTAGCATTCTGATATAAGAAAAACCTCGGTTATAGCAATACGATAATCCCCGCTATTTCAATGGCGGGGTAGTCCCGCTTTAGCGGGATTGGTTGTATCCAGCGGTTAGCTGGATTAAAGTTGATAAATTGACGTTTCGATAATCCCCGCTAGCTCAATGGTAGAGTAGCCGGCTGTTAACCGGTTGGTTGTAGGTTCGAGTCCTACGCGGGGAGCCATTTCTACTTTTTCGGCAGCTGAATAATCTTTTCCTTCATCATCATCTTGGTTATCTTGATGGACCGTTGAATCATTTTAGTGGCATTATCGCGCAGTTGGTCTGTGGTCAGAATCAATTTAGCCACACCCTGTTCAATGGCTTTCATGCCGACAGCCACGGCTTCTTCCGGATAGACCCGCCAATCGCTCATGGTCGGAATCAGGTGTTCCTTGGATAATCCTTTTTTCTCGGCATATTTAGCCAGCGCCTCGGCTGAGGCGATGCACATCTCGTCCGTGATGGTTTTGGCCCGGACATCCAGCGCGCCGCGGAAGATAGCCGGGAAACCGAGCGAGTTGTTGACCTGATTCGGGAAATCAGAGCGTCCGGTAGCCACGATATCAGCCCCGGCTTCCTTGGCCTCCCAGGGCCAGATTTCCGGCACCGGATTGGCGCAGACAAAGACGATGGGCTTGGGCGCCATCATGCGAACCCATTCTTTCTTTATGACACCAGGGCCGGGTTGGGAAAGGGCCAGTAATACCTCGGCGCCTTTCATGGCTTCGGGAATATTGCCTTTGACGTTATTGGTATTGCTCTTGAGGCACATCTCCCATTTTTCCGGATGGCCGGTGGCCAGGTCCTGGCGGTCCCGGTGCAGGGTGCCCTTGGTATCGACCATAATGATGTTTTTGGGATTAACACCGGCCTTGATAATCATCCGGGCGATGCAGATATTAGCCGCGCCGGCGCCGACCATGGCTATCTTTACTTCGGACAGTTTCTTGCCCTGGATTTTCACCGCGTTAATTAGTCCGGCCAGAGTGACGGCCGCGGTGCCTTGCTGGTCATCGTGCCAGACCGGGATAGGCATTTCTTTGCGCAGGGTATCAAGAATCCTGAAACATTTTGGCTGGGCGATGTCTTCCAGATTGATGCCGCCAAAACAGGGTTCCAGATATTTGACGGTCTTGATAAATTCATCCGGGTCTTTGGTGTCCAGGCAGATGGGGAAGGCGTCAACGCCGCCCAGGTATTTGAAGAGCATGCCTTTGCCTTCCATGACCGGGATAGCCGCGTGCGGCCCGATATCGCCTAATCCCAAGACGCGGGTACCGTCCGTAATAACGGCTACGGTATTCCATTTATTGGTGTGCTCAAAGACCTTTTCAGGATTGGCCTGGATGTCCTTGCAAGGCGCGGCCACGCCGGGCGTGTACCAGATGGCAAAATCATTGTAGTCGCGGATGCAGCTCTTCGGGACTATCTCTATTTTGCCTCTGTAGAAGGGGTGCATGGACATTGCGTCTGCGGATGGCTGCTTGGCCTTATTAAGCATTTTCTGGATGGCCTCCGGAGTCGGGGCGTTGGCCTGTTTTGATTTTGCCTGCCCGACCTTTCGGTCGTTCGGGCGGGCCGCGGTGCGTTTGGACGGGGATGATGACTTTCCCTCACGGGATTCGGCTGCTGCCTTTGCCATAGGTCTTTTCCTTTCTATGTGCCACTAACCTATCGTATGGAATTTCAAAGATAAGAGAGAGATTGCTTCGCTGACGCTCGCAATGACAATCGTTCGTACTGTCATTGCGAGGAGCGGAGCGACGAAGCAATCTAATTTATCTCAGCCACGCAGTTATTATAAGTAACAAATCAATTTTGTCTATTATTAGAACGTTTAATCATGAGTTTACCGGCCTTGACCCGGGCGATAATATTGTCCGGCAGGTGGACTTCGCCTTTGGGCTTGGGTGAATTAATCAGTTTTAACAGTGCCTGATAATGATTATATGCCACTGCCTTTGTGCCGGCGATATTCTCCAGCGCCTTGGTCAGCATTTCTGTCTGGATTATAGGGTGCTCCTTTTTCAGCATATTGATAGGAAGCGAATTCTGTTTACGGGGCCTGCCTGCCGCGCTTCGCACGGCGCAGGCAAGCATCTTGGCCCGGGTGGTTTTGTCCAGGTAGTCATAGTGAGCGGAGGCGGTTTCGGACAACTGTACCAGATGCTGGCAGATGGCCGGATTGTACTTCTTTAAGAGCGGCAATAACTCATGCCTGATGCGGTTGCGGAGCATCTTTCGGTCTTTATTGGTATGGTCAATGCAATAGGGCAGTTTCTGGGCTTTGAGATACGAGATGATTTCCTTCTTGGATGTGAAGGCCAATGGCCGGACCAGATGGAATTTGGAGCCGGTAAACAGTTCCCGTTTTGGCCTGATGCTGCGCAGGCCTTTTAAGCCGGTGCCCCGGATAATCCGGAAAAGGACGGTTTCGGCGTTGTCATCAAGATTATGGCCGACCGCCACAGAGATTATTTGCTTGCGGTGACTTTTGGCTGTCTGCCTGGCGATGTCCGCAAAGAAGCGGTAGCGTTCATAACGAGCGGTTTCTTCCGGTGATTGCTTGTATTTCCGACTCAGTTGGATGATATTCCTGCGGCTGACATAGATGGGTAGGCCTAAACTGGCTGCCATATTTCGGGCGAATCTTTCGTCCCGGTCTGATTTCCGGCCCCGCATTTGGTGATTGAGATGGGCGATAATTAGGCGCCAGTCCATCTTGAACCGGCTGTTTATCTGGCAGAGTAGATTGGTCAGGGCCATTGAATCAGGCCCGCCGGACAGGCCGATAATTATCGTCTGTTTTCTCTGAAAGAGGTTATTTTCCCTGATGATACTCCATATCTGATTGGTCAGTTCCATAGTTTACTATAAACTTGTATACCCCAACCCGTCATACCTGCCCCTGCCTACGCAGGGGTAAACTTGTCCCCGCGAAAGCGGGGAGCAGGTATCCAGTCCTTTTTATCTGGATTCCCGCTTACGCGGGAATGACAAAAGAGGGTGGCGACGCAAGTAAGATTTCAATAGATTTATCCAGCCCCTTTTTAATATCCATCCGCTTACGGGGTAGTTTCAGAAATATAAACATACATTCTACGTTGGTCTAATACTCCGCAGAAAAGGGCTGGATTAATTATCCTGAAATGACGATATAATAAATATATCTTATGAGGTCTATAATAATCCTACTATTATTAGCCGGGCTGCTTCCTCTGGGTTGCGGCGGCGTGACTAACGTCTATCCGCCGACCATCCGGCCTTCGGCGTATGACCCGGAACAACTCAAACCCTTGGATTATCAGGTCATTTCCGGTGATACCATTGAAATATTCGTCTGGCAGCATACTGACTTAACCCGTGATATCATTGTCAGGCCGGACGGTAAACTTTCGTTTCCTCTTATCGGCGATATTGAGGCCCAGGGCCGGACCTTGACCGAGATAGACGACGAGGTGAGCAAAAAACTGGCCGAATACGTGGTTTCGCCCCAGGTCTCGGTGACGGTCAAGAACTTTGCCGGTGAAAAGGTGATTGTCCTGGGCGAGGTCGGCAAGCAGGGCGTCTATAAAATCTTCGGCCGAACTTCGTTTATGGATATAATCGCCGAGGCCGGCGGCCTGACCAGGGATGCCCAGTGGGGCAATGCCCTGGTTATCCGGGGCGAATTAAAGAAGGATGTTGAGAAATCAGAGACTATTTTGATAGATATCAATGAAATCATCAATGGCAATATGCGCAATAATATAGTGATTTATCCGCGCGACATTATCTATGTCTCCACCAAGCCGATTGCCGATGTGGCGCGGTATTTAAGGGATTATGTCTCGCCGGTACTGGGTAACATAGTGAGCGCCAAGATACTCAGCGATACGTTACAGAAGAAATAAGCCCGGGCATTTCTTAATTCATTTTAGTAGTAAGATTAGAAGATAACAATTATATATATTCTATGTTTAAAGACGAAGCGATTATTTATATTAAGGCCGGAGACGGCGGGAATGGCGCAGTCAGTTTCCGCAGGGAGAAATTTATAACCAAGGGCGGTCCGGACGGAGGCAACGGCGGCAAAGGGGGGGATGTGATTATCAGGGCCAATCATCACTACAATACGCTCAATCACCTGATTCACCAGACCAGATTCGTCGCCAAAGGCGGCCAGCCGGGCTCGGGTAGTAACTGCTTCGGTAAAAGCAGTGATGATTTGGTTATCAATGTGCCGCCGGGCACTATTATCTGGGATAAAGGCCGGAATCATATACTCAATGACCTTAAGGATAAGAATGATTTTGTGATTATGGCCAAAGGCGGAAAGGGCGGCCGGGGCAACAGCACCTTTGCCACGCCGATTAACCAGACCCCGCTCAAGTATGAAAAGGGCGTACTTGGCGAAGAACATCATCTGTATCTGGAACTCAAACTCATTGCCGATGTGGGCCTGGTCGGGCTGCCCAATGCCGGCAAATCAACCTTAATTAATGTGGTCTCCGATGCCCATCCCAAGATTGCGGATTACCCGTTTACCACACTGGAACCCTGCCTGGGCGTGGTTAAGGGCCCTGAATATAAGACCTTTGTAATGGCGGATTTACCGGGCCTGATTGAGGGAGCGCATAAGGGCAGGGGGCTGGGCGATAAATTCCTGCGCCACATAGAACGCACCACGATAATATTGCATCTGATTGATTTCAGCACCGAGGAACCGATTCCGGCGGTGTATCGGGGGATTCGGAAGGAATTGACGCTTTACAGCAAGACCTTGGCGCGCAAGCCCCAGATTATCGTGGCCACCAAGATGGATTTGCCCGAGGCAAAGAAGAATCTTGCTAAATATAAGGCCAGGTTAGCCAAAACCATCATTCCGATTTCAGCGGTTACTCATTTAGGACTGGATAAACTCCAGCAAGCCATCTGGAAGAAATTAAACACCGAACAAGGTAAATTATAATAGTATATTTTCCTTGTGATTTGAGAAGGAAAATATATAATGGGATAGTATATAAATAAGGGATTGCTCCTAGCATGTCGGAGTGTTCCTATGGAAAAGAAAAGTGGCGCCCTTGGCGCCATCGAACTGCCCGTAATTCGCTTTGCTCAAACGGGCAGTAAGAAAGGTTAAATTATGGCTAATGAACTCCGCAGAGACCGCGAAAGCGAACACCGCAGTGACCGCGGCAGCGAACACAGAAAAGATACCCGGATACCCATCAAAGGCGCTATAGTGCAATACAAAGAATCAGGCGGTGGATTGTTCGCCATTTTCAAGGGCTCGTCAGACCAATACCCCATCCTGAATATCAGTATGCGCGGGATGAGGTTTCTGACCGCGGATACCTTGTTAAAGGATGATAAAATGACCTTTACTGTGGGCATTCCGATGCTGGGCGGCGAGCCGCTCAAGGCGGACGGACGGGTGGCCTGGGTTAAGCCCTCGGCCCGTTATGACGGCAATAATATCGTGGGCGTCCAGTTCACCGCGATGACCAAGGAATCAATCGGCCGGCTCAAGAACCTGGTGGCCTTCCTGGGCAATAAGATTAAGGTTAAGCAGACCGTGAAGGTCTTGTTCTCCGAGCAACAGCGCCAGCAGCCGACCCTGTGGCAGATTGCCCGCGACTATAACATTACGGTCAATATCCTGGAGGGCTCGCTGACCGATACCTCAACCTGGTTCGTCCTGGAAGTGGAAGGCGAAAAGGAAGAGGTCCGGAAGATGCTCGAGCACCTCAAAGAAGGCGGCGCCCGGGTGGTCGGGGCGTCAGGATATTCGGGAAAGAAGTAAGATACAAATTAAGAGCGCATAACAAAGTGATGTCTTCCTAAATTGTCATACCTGCCCCCGCCGTTGGCGGGGATAAACTCCAGCAGGTATCCAGTTTTCTATTCTGGATTCCCGCCGGAGTTTATCCCGCTGGATTCCGTGTCAAGCACGGAATGACAAGCGGGACGGGAATGACAGAGAGTGCATTTCCCGCAGGAGTTCTGTGAATCATAAGAGTTCAATATTTATGCAACCATTCGGATTATCCAAAAAAGAGCGTATTACCAAAGCCGGTGAATTTGAACGCGCCTATAAAAACGGCGCGATTAGCAAGACCGGATGCCTGATTATCCGTTCCCTGCCCAATAATCTGGGATATTCCCGCCTGGGTATTGCGGTCAGCAAGAAATCATTTCCCAGCGCGGTCACACGCAACCGCATCAAACGTCTGGTTCGCGAGGCATTCCGTCTCAATAAACACCGACTTCCCAAGGGTTTGGACTTAATTGTGGGTGTGAGGACTAAGGGACCAAAATCATTTACCCTGCCGGAAATCCAATCAGATCTGATGGCTGTTTTTATCGTGCCTTCCTAAGTAAGATAATCACAAAAGATTTGACAGGTTATTCTCTTATTATATAATGCGGACTTATGGTATAGTTGAATCTCTTCTCTAAGCGTCATTCCTGCCCCTGCCTACGCAGGGATAAACTCCAGCAGGAATTCCGCCGGAGTTCACCCCGCTGTAGAGCGGGGCGGGAATGACATGTTGGGAGGATTATGTTATGACAAAGATAAGTTGTGTTTATGGCCGGGAGATGCTGGATTCTCGGGGCAATCCGACCGTAGAGGCAGACGTACTTTTGACCAACGGCGCATTAGGCCGGGCCGCGGCGCCCTCGGGCGCATCCACCGGCGAACACGAGGCGCTGGAATTGCGCGATGGCGAGACCAGGCGGTACCTGGGCAAGGGCGTCCGGACCGCGGTGGGCAATATTAATAATATTATTTCTCCGGCCCTGAAAGGCAAGCCGGTGACCAACCAGCGGGCTTTGGATGATGCCATGATTGCCCTTGACGCTACAGCCAACAAGAGCCGGCTGGGCGCCAATGCCATGGTGGCTGTGTCGATGGCCTGCGCCCGGGCTGCAGCCAACGCCCGGAATATACCGCTTTATTATTACCTGGGCGGGACCAAGGCCCAGATACTGCCCGTGCCTTTTATGAATATCGTCAACGGCGGGGCGCACGCCGATAATAACCTGGATGTCCAGGAATTTATGATTGTGCCTTTGGGCGCTACGAGGTTCTCGGAGTCATTGAGAATGGGCGTGGAAGTGTTCCATAACCTGAAAAAGGTCCTTAAGGGCATGGGTTCGTCCACGGCCGTGGGCGATGAAGGCGGATTTGCGCCTAATCTTAAAGCCAACGAGGAGGCGTTTGAGGTTATTCTTAAAGCCATAGAAAAAGCCGGTTATAAGGCGGGTAAGGACGTGGCCCTGGCCATTGACACGGCGGCCAGCGAGTTCTTTGAGGACAATAAATATATATTTAAGAAGTCCTCTAAAAAGGCATATTCGTCAGGGCAGATGGTTGACCTCTATAAGAAATGGGCCGGCCAATACCCGATTATCTCCATTGAAGACGGAATGGCCCAGGACGACTGGGCCGGCTGGGCGCTCCTGACCAAGACACTGGGCCGAAAAATCCAGATTGTGGGCGATGACATCTTCGTAACTAATCCGGTCAGGTTAAAAGAGGGTATAGAAAAGGGTGTGGCTAATTCCATACTGATTAAGTTAAACCAGATAGGCACCCTTACCGAGACGCTGGATACCATAGCGCTGGCTAAGAAGAATAAGTATACCACAATGATTTCCCACCGGTCCGGCGAGACCGAAGATACTTTTATTGCCGACCTGGCCGTGGCGACCAATGCCGGTATGATTAAGACCGGCTCTGCCTCGCGCACCGACCGGGTGGCCAAGTATAACCAGTTATTGAGAATAGAATCGCTGTTAGGGAAGAAGGCGAAGTTTGCCCAGTTAAAATTTAGAGCCAGTTAGTTGCGTTGAGTACAACGAAGGCGTAACATTACTGGCTCTTATTCCGTAGTCCCAGAGGGACAGAGGGAACTATATGACCGAGATAAATAATATTAAATCTATTGTAGAGTCGTTATTGTTCGCATCAGAAAAGCCGTTGCTTCTTAGCCGCATCAAAGACGTGATAGGCGGTAGTATTTCTCCGGCCGATATCAAGAAATGCGTGGACGAATTGAACTCCGCCTATAAATCCAACGGCCATTCCTTTGCCATAAATGAGGTGGCCGGCGGGTTTCAGATAAGGACCTTGCCCGAGTTTCATCCATACTTAAAGAAATTATACGAACGTCGTAACGAGGGCATTCTTTCCAATGCGGCTCTGGAGACGCTTTCCATCGTCGCCTACAAACAGCCGATAAACCGGGCTGAGATTGATTCCATCCGGGGCGTGGATTCCAGCGCCATTGTCCGGGGCCTGATGGAGAAGAAACTAATCCGCATCACCGGCCGGGCCGAGGTTCTGGGCCGGCCCTTGCTTTACGGCACCAGTAATAACTTCCTGGAATTGTTAGGGCTGTCGTCCATTAAAGACCTGCCCAAGATAGAAGAGGTGAAATAGATTATGCTGCGAAAAATACAGAAACACGAGAAGAAGATTATGTTCGGGCTGGTGATTATTGTTGCTCTGGCATTCGGCATTACAGGCGATATGCTGTCCGTCTTTGACAGCGGTAAACAAGAGAATATGGCCGGCGAGATAATGAACCGCAAGATTAGCAAGGAGCAATTCCAGATGCGCCGCAACCAGTGTCTGCTTTGGACACAATGCTGGCTGGCGCACGCTCCAATGTATGCTCGATTCCTTGGTTTTAAGGATGATTATCAGATTCTTTCATTTATCCCGCCTTTTAATATGGTGGATGCGGAATTGTATAACACCAAGAAGGACGAATACCTTGATGAACTTACCTGGGTGGTCCTAATGATGGATACCCTGGCGGATAAATCCGGGGTTAAGGTCAGCCCAAACGAGATTGTGGATTATATCAAGAATAGTTTGTATATATTCAGCGCCAGGGAAGAAGGGGATAAGAACGTATTTTCCAAGGAGCGCTACCAGTGGATTCTGAGCAACTGGCGTGTCTCGGAGGTATTCTTTGAGGAAGTGACGGCTGAATTCCTTAAATTAGGAAAATACCGTGAGCTGGTTATGGCTGGTATTATTCCCAGCACCAAAGAGGTCTATGACGAATTCCTGGCCCGGAACGGGGAAATCAGGATTGCCTGGCTGCCGTTTGACGGGAATGATTATGAGGCAAAGACCAAGGTGAATGATGAGGACGAACTGGTCCAGTATTTTCAGGAGCATTCGGCTGAATACGAGGTGCCGCAAAAGGTGCAGATTGAATATATTATGGCTGATGCCGATAAACTCAAGAGCGGTTTGCCCCAGCCGACCGAGGAGGCGCTGCTGAATGACTATAACAAAAACCGGGAAAAGGAATTCAAGAGCAAAGCATTTCCCGAAGTCCGCGATGAGATAAATAATAAACTACTGGCTGAGTTAGCCAAGGAACAATCGCTGGAGATGCTTACCCGAGCCGAAGAAAGAATCACGATGCTGGAACTCCAGGAAAAAGAGGTCAACCTTAAGGAGATAGCCCAGAAATTCAACCTCAATCACCAGATGACCGGTTTTGTGGCGGCTGATAATATTGATGAGTTGGAGAAGGAATTGGGTAAATCGGATACTTTCCGCCGTCAGATAAACACCTTCCAGGAAAATGAATTGAGCCGGGCTATTTCCACGGATAAAGGCTACTTTATATTCCGGCTCCTCAAGAAGCAGGGGACTTATATCCCGAAACTGACCGCTCAAATCAAGGAAAAGGTCACCCGTGATTTTATCAAATATAAAGCCAACCAGGCGGCCAAGGCCGCGGCCCAGAAACTCACCCAGAATATCTCCGATAAGGTTAATGAGGAAATCAAGGGCCAGGAAAATGACGAGGCATTAAAATACGAATTGCGGAAGAAATGGTTTAATACGTTCACCAAAGCGGATATAACGGGCGTTAAGGTTTCCAGAACCGCCTTTTTTCAGAAGGATGATAATCTGGCCCTGATTAAACCGGCCCGCAGCGATTTCAAGGACGACCTGTTCAAAAGGCAGAGCGGTGAATTTGATGTGATTGAAGATAACGGTATTTATTATGTGGTTCAGATTCTGGAAAAGAGGGTTCCGGCGGCCGGCAGTTTTGACGCGGAAAAGGACAAAATCCAGTCCAGTATCAGCAATAATAAGAAGAGCGAATTCACCAAGAATTGGCTTGAGGAGATAAAAAAGCAGGTCAATTGGAATAATTACCTGGATAAAAAGTCCAAGGTAAGCCAGCCCCGTTAGAAGCGAACAGTAGTAGCGTGATAAAACAATAAGTGTGTCTAATCACCCAATAGTGGACGCTTCTAACGGGGCCAGCCAGACTAGGCGGCCGGCCAGACGAGCAAGTAGGTAAACTCTAATCCATCCTTTTAACTGCGGGATAAGAAACTGTAACGCTATTCCGTTCCTTTGGACCGGAATAACTAACAGTTTCTAAAGAAACGGATTGGAGTGTTTTTCATCGCCGACAGTGGTGCTGGGGCCGTGCCCGGGATAGACCACGGTATTATCCGGTAATGTTAAGACCTTTTCCCTGATATTATTGACCAATTCTGAAAGCGACCCGCCCGGGAAATCAGTCCGGCCAATACTTCCGGCAAACAGGGCATCTCCGCTGAAGAGCAGGTTAGCGTCATTTGGCGCTGCTGCGCCATGGCGCTTCGCGTCTACCCATTTATGATTATACAATAATCCGATTCCGCCTTTGGTATGTCCGGGTAAGTGCAGGATTGAGAATTTCTCCTTGCCTAAGGAGAGTGTGTCTCCTTCATTCAGGAGTTTGTCCGCTTCAGGAGCCGAGAATTCAAAACCCAGTTCCGTGGCCAGATTGGCCTTGGATTCGGCCAGCATCCGCGCATCGGCCGGATGGATGCATATCTGCATCTTGGGGAAGGCCTTCTTTAATTGGGGATTGCCCAGGATATGGTCGATATGGCCGTGGGTATTGACCAGATAAATCGGGTTGAGGTCGTGTTGCTTGATGAATTGAACCATCTCAGCCGGGTCGCCGCCCGCATCAACGATAATAGCATTATTGTTGTCATCTGGATAGACCACATAGCAGGAGGTCTGAATCGGACCGAGCACGAAGGTCTTGACATTCATAATTAATCAATACTAAACTTAATCACATCCTGGCCCAATAATTCGGTAACATCTTCCCTGAATCGGGGTGAGATGGAGACCGAATAATTATTGGACGTCTTAGTCAGGGCAATATCATTTTCCATGGTCTTGAGCCGCAATAAGACCTGGCAATTGCCCGGATGCGCCAGCAAGATATCTCTCAGCCCATAGATAACATCGTCATCCAGCGCTGTCAAAGAAATATCTATCACCACGCAATTAGGCATTAATTCGTAGGCGTTTTCAATCGGAGCCGCTTCCCTGACCTTGAGGATAGGTTCGCCTTGGCGGGAGTCAAACTTGCCTTTGATACAAAGAATCTTATTATCCTGAATCAGGTGCCGGTATTTCTGCAGTTCGCCTGAATAGATGACCGCATCAATAACGCCCGTGAGGTCTCGCATCTTAAAGAACACCATCTTCTGCCCGTCTTTTTGGCCTTTAGCCATCTTGGTCTGGAGTTGCGAGATAATCCCGCAGAGTTTAACATCTTCTATAGGCGGGGTTTTGGTAACGAGTTGGTTGATGGGCAGCGACGATAATTCCTTGAGCATATGCTCATACTTGACCAGCGGATGGCCGCTGACATAAAAGCCCAAACTTTCCTTCTCGTAGCGCAGGATTTCCTCTTCAGGTAATTCGTCCTCATCCGGCAGAGACGGATATTGGTAGGGCGCATCCTTATCAGATGACTGGAGGAGATTCATCTGACCCTGGCGCCGGTCAAGTTGGTGCTGGTTGGTTAGATAGATTATCTGCTCCAGGCCTTTAAGGAGTTGGTTGCGGTTGGGCTTTTTACCGGATGATGTAGTCAGGAGGTAATCCATTGCTCCGCACTTAATCAATCCTTCTATGACGGATTTATCCACATGGCGCAGGTCCACCCGCTCGCAGAAGTCGTAGATATTCCTGAACGGGCCTTTAGCCCGCGCTTCGGTAATATAGCCGACCGCCTTGTCGCCCACGTTTTTAATGGCGCTCAATCCGAATATGATGTCGTTGCCCTGGACCGTGAAATCCGAGAAACTCCGGTTGATGTCAGGCGGTATGACCTTGATATCCAGCCGCTTGCAGTCCTCAAGGTATTCCAGGAGTTTATCCGTGTCTGCCGTGTTGTAACTCAGGACTGCGGCCAGGAACTCCACCGGGTAATTTGCCTTGAGATAGGCCGTCCGGTAAGAGGTCATGGCATAAGCCGTAGAGTGTGATTTATTGAAACCGTAGCCGCCGAAATATTCCATCATCTCAAATATCTTCTCGGAGGTCTGGCCGGGAATGCCGTTCTTGACCGCGCCCTTAATGAATTTATCCCGGTATTCCTGCATAATCGTGGGAATCTTTTTGCCCATGGCCTTGCGCAGGTCGTCGCTATCGGACGGGCTGAATCCGCCGATGCGGTTGGCAATTCTCATTACCTGTTCCTGGTAGAGAATGATGCCGTTGGTTTCTTTAAGCAGCGGCTCCAGTGATTTGTCCACATAACTTATCTCGCTCGGGTGGTGCCGGGAGTGGATGTAGTTGTCAACCATTCCGCTCTGGAGCGGTCCGGGCCGGTAAAGCGCCAGAATCGCAATAATATCCTCGAACTTATTAGGTTTTAGTTTCTGGAGGATATCGCGCATGCCGGCTGATTCAAGTTGGAACACGCCCTTGGTCTCGGCCTGGGCCAGTAATGTGTAGGTCTTCTTATCGTCCAGCGGCAGAGAATTAATGTCTATTTTTATAGCCCGGTTTTGCTCCACTAACTCAGTGCATCGGTCAATGATATCCAGGGTAATAATACCGAGCAGGTCAACCTTGAGTAATCCGATGGCCTGCAATGATTCCATCGTGTATTGGGTGGTGGCCACGCCGCCTGAGGAATAAAGCGGCACATAATTATCCAGTGGCTTGTCGGAAATCACCACGCCGGCCGCGTGGGTTGAGACGTGCCGGGATAAGCCCTCTAACCGCATAGAAATATCAAACAGTTCCCTGATTTTCTTCTGCTTCTCGGCCGCTTCTTTTAATTCCGGGTCGGCCTTGATGGACTCGCGCAAAGAGGTAAAATTACTGAGTTTCTTGGCAATGTGGTCCACCTCCGCCAGGGGAATATCCATCACCCGGCCGACATCGCGGACCGCGGCCCGGGCTTTCATCGTTCCGAAGGTGATTATCTGTGAGACATTTTCCCGTCCGTATTTATCCTTGACGTAATTAATGACGCTCTCCCGGCCGGCCTGGCTGAAGTCAATATCAATATCCGGCGGGTCATAGCGGCCCGGATTCAGGAACCGTTCAAAAAGCAGGTCGTATTTCAAGGGGTCAATATCGGTTATACCCAGGATATAGGCCAGCAAACTGCCGGCGGATGAGCCCCGGCCCGGACCGATGGAGACCTTATGCTCCTTCCCAAACCTGACGAAATCCCAGACCACCAGGAAATAATCTATCAGACCCTTCTTTTCTATGATATTCAGTTCATCTTTAAGCCGGCGAATCACCGGTATCTTGGGGTCAGCCGTATCTATATCCACCGCGCCTAAAGCCGGGTATCTCTGCTGGATTCCCTTGGTGCATAATTCCTTGATAAAATCAATGCTGGTTTTATTATCAGGCGACTTAAAGCGGGGCATATGCATTTCCTTAAGATTAAGATAGAGATTGCATTTGCCGGCAATGGCCACGGTATTTGTGATGGCCTGGGGTATCTCGGAAAACAGGGCCTTCATCTCCTCGGCCGTCTTGAAATAGAACTCATCGCTGGAGAACCGCATCCGGGTCGGGTCGGTGATTTTCTTGTTGGTGGAGATGCACAGCAGGATATCGTGGGCCGCCCGGTCTTCTTTCCTTAAATAATGGATGTCATTGGTAGCCGCGACTGGGATGCCGGTCTTACGGCTGATTTCCAGAAGTCCGTTGATGGCCTTCAATTGCTCCGGGATGCGGTGTTGTTGCAGTTCCAGGTAGAAATCCTCGCCAAAGATATCCCTGTATTGCATAGCCACAGCCAGCGCGGCATCGGGTTTATCATCCAGAATCAGCTGGTCAATCTCGGAATGCAGGCAGCCGCTCAGGGCAATCAGGCCGTTCTTATAGGTAGCCAGGATTTCCTTATCAATCCTGGGCTTGCGGTAGAAACCTTCCAGATAGGCGCTGCTGGCTAACTTAATCAGGTTATGATATCCGGCATCGTTTTTGGCCAGGAGAATCAGGTGGTATCCGGCAGATGCGGAGGCGCCTTCGGCGGAATATGCGCCCTTTTTATCAAAGCGCGATTTCGGGGCGACGTATGCCTCGTAGCCGACGATGGGATTGAGGTTGTTTTTGAGGGCGGTCTGGTAGAACTCAATGGCACCGAAGAGATTCCCGTGGTCGGTCAGGGCCAGGGCCGGCATGCCCTGGCGTTTGGCTTCGTCAATCAGGGTATCAATGGTGCAGGCGCCGTCCAGCAAACTATAATGGCTGTGCGTATGCAGATGGACAAATTCGCTCTTCATATGGGGTACAACAATATCCTTCATTTCCCATCCCGCCCTGAACGGGCGGTGGGTAGCCACCGCATTAGCGGGAATAAGTAGGTTACTATACTTTCTGATGGGGTTAAAGTAAAGTTTTATTTGTCTTTGCTGATTAGAAATGTTATAATTAATAAAGAATGCGAAAGATATACATCCTTTTAATCGTGGTCAGCGCGCTGACGTTGGTCTCGGCCGCGGCATATTTCCTGGTTTCATCTTTAGCCCCGACGGGACAAGCCGGGAATAAACCCGGTCCGGTCATTGCTCCTGTCTCACAAAGGTTGACCGTCGGCGCATATTATCATACCTACGATTCTAAGGATTCGCCGTTCTGGCAGAGATACCTCCGCCGGAAACTGAATATCCAGCAGCCACCGCAATTGGGCGAATACAGTTGCCGCGATGAGCAAGTCATAAAACAGCATCTGGATTGGGCCCAGGACGCCGGGATTGATTTCTTCGCGATGAGTTGGTTCGGGCCCGGCTCGGCCTCGGATGTGACTATCAAGAACTATTTCGCCGCTTACTTAAAGCGCCACCTGCCCGACCCTTCGGTCGTTCGGGCGGGGAAGAGCGATTTCAAGTTCTGCCTAGTTTACCAGACCCCTTATATCCTTCCCTTTGAAAAGGGCGTGGTGATTATAGACCGGGATGCCCTGCGCCTGTTCCAGAATCACCTGCTCTATGCGGCGGACGAGTATTTCAAGGAGCCGAATTACCTGGAAATCAATGGCCGGCCGGTGCTGTTCATATATGTCTCGCATCTCTTGCGGGGCGATTATGAATTGGCTCTGACCAAGACCTGTAATGTAATCAAGCAACGGACCGGACTGGATATTTTCCTGGTAGGCGATGAGGTGATTTTCCCGGAAGGCAACGGTCGCCAGACCCAACCGGATAAAAAGCGTCTAGGGGTGTTTGACGCCATTACCACGCACACGATTGTCGGACCGGCCAGATACGACGGCCTGCCGGTGCTGACCGGGTTCTTCAAGGATTTGGATGAGCTATTCCAGAGTTACCGGCAACTGGCCCGGGAAAAGGATGTGATGTTCATTCCCTGCGCCATGCCCGGTTTCAATAACCGCGGGTATGACAAAGCTGGCGCCGGCGCCAGATATTCGATTCTGCCGCGCGAGGCAACCCTGGACAAGGATAATGAAGGTACGACCTATCAAGTTTATCTGAATATCGCTCGGAAATACGTTGACCCGTCATTGGGTCTACTGATGATAAACTCTTTTAACGGATTTTCTGACGATACCCAGATTGAGCCTGTGGCCAGTAATTTCGTAACCCCGGCTTCGGCGCCGGCTGAACTGACCGGTGGGTATAGATATTATAATTACCAGGACCTTTATTTGCGGTTGACGAAGGAAGGGCTGAAAGAGTAAAAGGATTAATCCATTCTGCCACGAAGACACTAAGAATAGATTAGTATTTCTTCTTTGTGTCTTAGTGACTTGGTGGCTAATATAAGTTTTTATTACGAAAGGATACGATATGGCAACGGATGAATTAAATATGGAATCGGTAACGAAGATGAAGGATGTCTATGCGCGAATCAAGACCGAGATGAAAAAGGCCGTGGTCGGCCAGGAAAAGGTGATTGAGGAGATGCTGATTTCCATCTTTTCCAGAGGGCATTGCCTGTTGGTCGGCGTGCCGGGCTTGGCCAAGACCCTGATGGTTCGGGCCCTGGCCCAGACCCTGTCGTTATCCTTTAACCGCATCCAATTCACGCCGGACCTGATGCCTTCGGATATTACCGGGACAGACGTGATTCAGGACGACCGGGCGACCGGCGCGCGCTGCCTGCAATTCATCCGCGGGCCGGTCTTTGCCAATGTGATTCTGGCCGACGAGATAAACCGCACTCCGCCCAAGACCCAGTCCGCCTTGCTGGAGGCGATGCAGGAACTGCAGGTTACAGCCGGCGGGAATAAATATCCGCTGGAGCATCCGTTCTTTGTGCTGGCTACCCAGAATCCCATTGAACAGGAAGGCACTTATCCTCTGCCCGAGGCGCAATTGGACCGGTTTATGTTCAGCATCAAGGTGGATTATCCCAAGGATGCGGAGGAATTGAGCATAATGAACCTGACCCAGTCGCCTTTTGATATCAAACTGGAAAAGGTATTGAGCCGTGATGATATCCTGAAATTGCAGTCCACAGTCAAGCAGGTGCCGGTAGCGGATTATATATTGCAATATACCCTGAAATTAGTCAGACAGACGCGGGTAACGGCCGTCGGAGAAGACCTCAATGAGGTGCCTGAATTCATCAGGCAGTGGGTATCCTGGGGCGCGGGTCCACGGGCCAGCCAGTATATTATTACCAGCGCCCAGGCCCGGGCATTACTGCAAGGCCGTTATTATGTCACCAGCGAAGATGTCAAGGAGGTGACTTACCCGGTCCTGAGGCATCGGATTATCCGGAACTTTGCGGCTGAGGCAGAGGGCATCTCAACTGATAGTATTATCTCTAAACTTATTGAGATTACGCCGCTGGCTAAGAATGAGTTGATGGAAGACAAGTCATTGCCGAGGATATTCAAATAGCCACAGATTGCACAGATTAAATCCGTGTAATTTATTGTATGGAATTTCAAAGTTTGACAGAGATTGCTTCGCTGACGCCTGCAAGGTGCCCGGTGGGCGCTCGTAATGATGGCGCCTATGGCGCCACGAGGAGCCCCCCGCCAACGGCGGGGGATAAACTCCGCGACGAAGCAATCTAATTAATATTTATTGTCCAAATTGCACCGATTAAATTAAATCTGTGTAATCTGTGGCTTGCAGTATTTTGTATGGTGCAAGATTATCTCAAATATTTAGACCCCAAGGTCCTCAATAAGATTACCCGTCT
>ERZ1292630.1406-Hain-H41-02um-R3-1406-length-23762-cov-5_pt1 | contig 23762 bp, 16 predicted proteins | sample MGYA00564408_ERZ1292630 | MGnify/ENA primary metagenome ERZ1292630 (study PRJEB36523, sample SAMEA6512641) | groundwater metagenome | collected 2019-01-08 | study: AquaDiva: Metagenomics assemblies of 32 groundwater samples
AAAAAGATATCGTACTTTGACGCCCTGCTTGTTGAGCGCGGGCACCTCAAGATGAAACTTGGCGCAATAGCCGCAATCCACGTCGGTGAACACGGTCAGCGTGCGCTTGGGGTTCGCCGGTCCCATCACGATCATGTTCTGCTCGCCCACCTCATCGAGCAGCCGCATACGAATCGTGGCACGCCTCGCCTCGGTCAGGTTGGCATGCGTGCCGATATCCACGAGATCGCCCATGAAAAGGTACTTGCCGTCGCTGGTCGTATAAAATACTTTCGCGTCGAATTCGATTTCATACATGCCGGGAACCGGGCCCGGCTTGATGGTCGCCGCGGAAAGCTCGGGAAAGGCGCTGACCAGATTGGCTTTAACCTGCTTCATCTCCGGTTCACCCGCGGAGGCGGAGAAGATAAATGCAATACCGAGAAGAAAAGATAAGACGAAACGTAACATGATGACGGGTTCTCGCTATTCAGAGTGGTTGGGGTGAAGCAGGCTGCGCATGATCATACTGGCTGCCCGCGCGACGTGCCAGCATTAGACCGTGCGAGGAGTGCTCGGTTCGAAGTCATTTCATGTTCCGCTCCGCCTCGAGCACGATGCGCGTCATGGGAATCACGCTGTCCGGGTTGAGCGAGATGGAGCCAATGCCCTGGCGCACCAGCCAGGCGGTAATCTCGGGATAGTCCGAGGGCGCCTGGCCGCAGATGCCTACGTATTTGCCCATTTTACGGGCTGTGTGAATGGCCATTTCCATGAGCTTGAGCACCGCCGGGTTGCGTTCATCGAACCCGGTCAATAGCCCTGAATCGCGGTCGACCCCCAGGGTGAGTTGGGTCAGGTCATTGGAGCCGATGGAAAATCCGTCCAGGTGCTGCAAGAACTCCTCCGCCAGCAATGCATTGGCCGGGATTTCGCACATGAGATACACCTTGAGTTCCGCCTTTCCGCGCTCCAGCCCGTGCGACCGCATGGCCGCCAGCACCTGTTGCGCCTCTTCCACGCTGCGCACGAACGGAATCATCAAAGCCACGTTGGTCAGACCCATGTCCTCGCGTACCAGTTTGAGCGCGGCACACTCCAGCGCGAAGCTTTCACGGAAGGAGTCCGAGTAATAACGCGAAGCCCCGCGCAGCCCGAGCATGGGATTTTCTTCCTTGGGTTCAAAACGTTCGCCGCCGAACAACGAGGCGTATTCGTTCGACTTGAAATCGCTCAGACGCACGATCACCGGCCGGGGATGGAAAGCGGCCGCGATCATCCCGACACCCTCGGCAAGGCGCTTGATGAAATAGGAGCGCCGGTCGCCGTAGCCGACCGTCAGCCGGTCGATGTGCTTCTGCTCATCCTGGCTGAGTTTCTCGTATTCCAGCAAAGCCCGGGGATGCACCTGAATACCGTGATTGATAATGAATTCAAGACGCGCAAGCCCCACACCGTCGTTCGGCAGAAAAGAGTGCTCAAATGCCTGATCGGGGTTACCGAGGTTCATCATGATCTTGGTGCGCGGCCGGTTGGCCGCATCGACGGATATTTTCTCTACGCGGAATTTCAATGCTCCGTCGTACACATGGCCGGTATCGCCTTCGGCACAAGATATCGTCACCGGCTTGCCCTGGATGAGAGTTTCAGTGGCGTTGCCGCAACCCACGATCGCCGGGATGCCGAGTTCGCGCGCGATAATCGCGGCATTGCAGGTGCGACCGCCGCGGTTGGTGACGATCGCCGCCGCGGTCTTCATCACCGGCTCCCAGTCTGGGTCGGTCATGTCGGTTACCAGTACCTCGCCGGCGCGCAGTTGCGACATGTCGGCGACATTGCGGATCACGCGCGCCTGGCCGGCCGCGATACGGCGGCCCACGCTTTTCCCGGAAGCCAAAATCTTGCCGCGCGATTCAAGATAATAAACCTCGTACTCGTTACGCGATTCCTGCGAGCGCACCGTCTCCGGCCGCGCCTGCACCACATAGAGCTTGCCGTCCACGCCGTCCTTGGCCCATTCGATGTCCATGGGCATGTCACGTCCGGCCCCTTTTGAATAATGCCGCTCGATTTTTACGGCGTAACGTGCGAGTTCGAGCACATCCTCGTCTGTCAGGGAAAAAAGCAGACGATCAGCCTCCGGCACATCGACATTGCGGATAGAAGATCCACGCTCCGCCTCCTGTGCATAAACCATCTTGATCGCCTTGGTGCCGAGTTGACGTTTCAGGATTGGCTGCTTGCCGGCAGCCAGCGCCGGCTTGAAAACATAGAACTCGTCGGGATTCACGGCACCTTGAACGACATTCTCGCCCAGGCCATAGGCGGAGGTGATAAAGACGACGTCACGAAACCCGGTCTCGGTATCGAGCGTAAACGCCACGCCGGAGGAACCGCTATCGGAGCGCACCATTTTCTGCGCACCGATCGAAAGTGCCACATCCTCGTGCGAAAACCCCTGGTGCACGCGGTAGGAGATGGCGCGGTCGTTGAAGAGCGAGGCATAAACCCGGCGGCAGGTCGTCAGCAGATCCTTGACGCCGCGTATATTAAGGTAGGTGTCCTGCTGCCCCGCGAACGAGGCGTTCGGCAGATCCTCGGCGGTCGCCGAGCTGCGAACGGCGATATCTGCATCGGGCCCGTACTCTTTCGCGAGAGTCTGGTACGCCGTTGTGATTTCCTGAGTCAGGTCGGAAGGTATTTCCGCCTCGTGGACCCAGCGGCGAATATCGGCGCCGGCCTGTTCCAGCTGAGTGAGATCATTGGTGTCGAGAAGCTTCAGGCGCCCGCGAATACGTTCGACAAGATTGTTGTGCTCGAGAAAGTGCCAATAGGCCTCGGCGGTGGTGGCAAATCCATTGGGTATCCGCACCCCCTCCGCACTCAGGTGGCGATACATCTCGCCCAAAGAAGCGTTTTTGCCTCCGACAACAGGAATATCCTCGATCCCCAGTTCGGAAAATGTGCGGATGTAGCGCATGCTTCGAACACAAAATAACGCATGCTGCCGGGAATGCCAATTGGAGGATTGGCGTTAAGCAACTCAAAACCGTGGCTGAACAATACAAGTATAATAATCATAGCCTTACACACCGGATCTGGTTGTAAACGGGTTGGTGCTCCGGCCACGTCTGATACCAAGCATGAACTATGCTTGTTTATTGAGCAAAAGGGGCGGGGCTTACCTCCCAAACGACAATGACGGACGTTTCACATTCACCGGCGAAATACCCGCGCACGGGCAAATTTATCGTCTCGCACTTGGTCACAATCCTGGGGCTGGACAGTTTCCGTGGGCGCTTCGTGTACGTGCTCGCCGCCACCGCTTCCTTCATGCTGGCCACCGCCTGGATAGCCGAGAAACACGTAAGCAGGGCCACGCGGGAAGGCATCGAAGAAACCGCCGAACACCAGGAGGCCGGCAGAATACTGCGTTCCATCGCCGATGAAGTCTGGGCGGCCGAAATGGTTCTGCGCCGCTCGACCACGCCGGATGCTCAGCTCCGTACGCAGGTGCTGAATCATATTAATAGCGCCATCGCACACTCCGCTCCATTACCGGAGATCGCAAGCTTTAAGCGCACCCCATTCGTGGAAAAGTCAGCACTGGATCTTATTACCAGCCTTATACAATTGCGCGAAGAGTTTTCCATGCCACCGGTGGACAAGGCGTCGTCCAGAAAATCACATGACAGGCCGGCACAGTACTTCGAACGCGCTTCAACTTCGCGGCGTACACTGGAAAATGCGATATCAGCCGACGCCACCCAAGATATGCACACGCTGGCCCAGGCAGTGGACAATCAGCTGCGATCGCTCTGGTTTGCCTCATTGATCGGCATCACCGCCATCATCGCGGGATTTTTTCTCTTTGAATATTCAATTCGCCGACCCATGGCGCGCATTACCGGCGCGCTCATGGCCGAAGCGGAGGGTGCTCAGGATATCCCGGTACCACACACGCGCACTCAGGAAACGGAAAGTCTCGTTTCCGCGTTCAATCATATGCGCCAGCAGATTCATGCACGACAACAGCGCCTCGAAACCATACTGGACAATGCCGCCGAAGGCATCATCACCTTCGACGCCGATGGACGAATCGAGAGTTTCAACAAGGCGGCGGAGGGATTATTCGGATACACGGAGGACGAAGTCGTCGGAAGTGACCTGAGCCTCATCGTTCCGCCTCAACTGCGTGAGAATCGCGAGGATTATCTAAAGCATTTCATGCGCACGGAAATCCAGCGGCTGATCGGCCACGAAGGCGAAGTAACCGGCCGGCACAAGGATGGCGCCACATTCCACATGGCACTCAAGATCAGCGCCATGACACTTGACGGGAAACAGCTGTATACGGGACTGGTCGCCGACATCACCGAGCGCAAGGCCATGCTGGAGCATCTCAAGGACATGGCCGAGCACGACGGGCTGACAGGTCTATACAACCGCAGTTACTTCCAGCAGGAACTGGAACGCGTCGTGGAACGGGTCAGGCGTGCCGGCGGTATATGCTGCGCCCTGCTTTACATCGACCTTGATAATTTCAAGTATATTAACGACACACTGGGACATACGGCGGGAGACAAACTGATCATCGAAGTTGCCAGCCTGCTGAACAAACGTGCGCGCAAGAGCGATCTTATCGCCCGTATCGGCGGCGATGAATTCTCGGTGCTGCTGTTTGACACCACACCGATGTTGTCCGTTCAAGTGGCGGAATCTTTCCGCGCGAAACTCGCCGACTTTATCTTCAAATGCGGTGGGGACATGGTCGATATTGGCTGCTCCATCGGTATCACCGCCATCAGTCCGGACACCACCTCCGCCACGGCCGTGCTTTCACAGGCCGATCTCGCCTGCCATCTGGCCAAGCGTGGCGGACGCAACCGTGTGCATCTATACAATCCTGAAGACGATGAAAGTATCGCCGCCATGTCGCTCGACATGGGATGGTCGCGGCGCATCAAGGAAGCGATCGAGAAGGACCGGTTCGTGCTGGCCCGACAACCCATTGTCAACACGTCCACGCGCAAGATCGAATCCCATGAGATCCTGATCCGCATGCTCGATGAGCGCAATGAGCTCATCATGCCATCCGGTTTCCTGTCCACCGCCGAGCGCTTTGGTCTCTCCGCCGAGATCGACAAGTGGGTGATCCATCACGCCATCGAAGACCTGGTACGGAGACGTCAAGAATCGCCGCACCTGCGCTATGCCATCAACCTGTCGGGACGCACGCTGACGACACCGGGTATCTGCGAACTGATTCAGAACAAGATCAGCGAAGCCGGCCTCGACCCCTCGGCATTGACCTTTGAGGTAACGGAAACCGTGGCTATTTCCGACATGGCCGCTGCCGAAATCTTTCTTTCGCGCCTGCGCTCCATGGGCTGTCACACCGCTCTGGACGACTTTGGTTCCGGCATGGCTTCCTTCGCCTATCTCAAGGATCTGCCGGTCGATTACGTGAAGATTGACGGAAGGTTTGTGAAAAATATGGCGGATAGCGCCGTGGACCAAGCCATGGTCAAGGCGATGAACGAAATCGCTCATGCGCTCGGAAAACAAACCATCGCCGAATTTGTGGAAAACGAGGAATGTTTTCTGTTGCTTGCTGAATTCGGCGTGGATTACGGACAAGGGTATTATCTCGGACGGCCGGAAATTGAAAAACCGTATCCGCCTAAAGTCCTTTCGTAATATACCGCCGATGACCTGCGTCACCAGAGAGATACACCAGGATCCAGGGAAATCGGTGACGCCAAAATCAAGGCGATCGATCTGAATCTTTATGCCATGAACATTTGAATTCCGGGCGCCGGCCTGCCACAATGCCGGTTCGTGCGGAAATCAGAACAACATTGAAAAACCGGCCTTAGACTTTTTGCGCTCGAAGAATCTATCCCGAATCGGGTCTTGTCTGTACCTGCTTATCCTGGCTTCGGGCGGTTCCTTTGCCGGCGCTGTTTATTCCGCGGATGTCCGGCCCCTGTACAGCTTCAATCAAAGCCCGCTGATCCAGATATACGGTCTGCCCACTCTGGGTGAGGCACGGGTGCTTGCGCAGGACGAATCCGATCTCGCGCTGCGGCTGCAGATTTCCAACAATTTCACCGGGGCACAAAGCGCATCCGAATATCTGGTTCTGGACGGCGAAACTCACCGTCTGGCCCTGGCTTGGCGGCAGGGTCTCGGTGACGGCCGTGAATGGGGATTCGAACTCCCGTATCTCTGGTACACGGGCGGCTTTCTGGACACTTATATCGAGCGCTTTCACGACTCCTCCAGCCTGCCTCAGGGAGGCCGCACGGTTGTGCCGTCAAATCAGGTGAATTACCGGTATACACGGAATGGCGTAGACTTCATCAATGTCACGCACCCTGTCAACGGCCTGGGAGACCTGCGCCTGCTGGGGGCTATACAGATAGAGACCTCTGAAACATCTGGCTATGCGACAGCGTTGCGCGCCAGCCTCAAGCTGCCGACCGGCAAGGAGTCCGAGCTGCTGGGCAGCGGCAGTACCGATCTGGCGTTGTGGTTGAGCTTGGCTACGACGCATCCTCTGGACCAATGGAACCTGTACGGCGGCGGTGGAATCATGTACATGACCGAGGGAAGAGTTTTGCCGCTACAGCAAAGGAATCATGTCGCTTTCGCCACGTTTGGGATCAGCCGGATGATTGTTCCGCATCTTGTTGTCAGCGGTCAGCTCGATGCACAAACCCCTTTCTACGACCACACCCATTTCCGTCAACTCAACAGTTATCCGATACAGGGGCTGGTGGGCGTGAGATGGGAACTGGTGCCGCGTAAATTTCTGGAGTTTTCGATATCCGAAGACCTGATGGTCGATACTTCCGCCGACGTGGTCTTTACCCTCTCCCTGATCCTGCCTTTCTGAGAACCGGCCCGGTCACGTATTCAGCGATTCCAGCAGCCTTCTGAGTCCCTGATCAAAAGGCGTGGCAAGTGCACTTCCAAAGACCTGCTTCAGACGGCCCACGTCGGCACAAGAATGCTGGATATCGCCCAAGCGCGCCGCTTCATGCTGACGCACTATTTTCCTTCCCGACAGTTTTTCAAGATAACCTAACAACTGTAACAGTGAATGGCGCATGCCGGTGCCGACATTGAATACACCACCGACGCCTTCCGACCCGCGCACGGCGCGTGCGAGCAAGTCAACCAGATCGGCGACATACATGAAATCGCGCGTTTGTGAGCCATCACCGAATACCGTGACCGGTTGATTCCGCTGCAAGCGATCCACGAAAATACTGATCACACCTGAATAGGGCGAGGATGGATCCTGGCGCGGACCATAGATATTGAAAAAACGGAATGACGTCGCCGCGAGGCCATGGGCGCGGTGGTAATGCAGCAGATAGTGCTCGCCCGCGAGCTTGTCTGCCGCGTAAGGCGACAGAGGATTCGGCACGGCGTCCTCGGCGACCGGCACGGCCGCGGCGTCGCCGTAAACCGCGGCGGAGCATGCGTACAAAAAACGCCCGATGCCCGCGTGCCGCGCGGCCTCGAGGAGATTCAACGTCCCGTCGAAGTTGACCTGGTGCGTCCCGATGGGATCGTCGATACTCGCCTGCACCGAGGCGACAGCCGCAAGATGGACGACGACGTCCATTTCGCTGACACAATCCATTACAGTCTTTCGATCCCGGATGTCGCCACGCACAAACTCGAGGGAGGCATGTTTGTGCGGCAGGTTATCAGGCTTGCCTGTCGACAGGTTATCGAGAACCCTGACGCGCGCACCGGATGCCAGCAAGACGTCTACAAGATGAGACCCGATGAACCCCGCACCACCGGTAACCAGGATTTTCATTGTTATCCAATTCTAGGATATGGCAAGCAGCGTATTATCAGACGCGATCGTCAACCTGCGCAATCACGGTAACCGCGCTCTTAAACTCCCGCTGTCATCGGCCAGTATGCCATGAACATGGCTGAAGCGACCGGGCTGACCCAGCCTGACGCCCAAAACCATGGCGAGGGAAACACCAGTATAGGTTAAAGGAGTAACGCCAACTCCGCCACCTCCTGATGAACCGCCGACTCGATAGAGAACTTATAAAGACTTTGATAAACGATGGCAAAGCCTACAGACAGCTTCTTGCAAATCACCAGCTGGTGGTCTCTCAATTCCAGCCGCGTCACCCACCGGATCAGATCGAGCACGAAATCACGCACGATGCCACGCGTGAAATTATAGGTAAGCACCTTTTCGGTCTTGAAACCGTGCCGCTCGAGCAGTTCCATCAGCTCCGGCCGGGAGAGCGTGCTAACGTGGTTTTTATGATAGTCGCGTAGCTTGTCACGCGGCGCCTCGAGTATCCGCAACATGATAAACCGCAGTCCATTCCAGCCGAAAGGCAGCAAGCAGTCCCGAAACAGCTTGATCGCACGATGCCGCGTGGCCGGGGTGTCGTCCAGATCGGTGCCGATCATCAACAATCCTCCCGGGCGCAGGATCTGCCTGCAGTTTTTCACGAAATCATCATGATCGTTGACATGCTCGATCACGTCATTTGCCGCCACCACGTCGAACTCCTCCGGCTGAAACCGCTCTGTCAGTCTGAAAACATTCAGCGTCTCGGCGCGGAGATGCGGATAACGGTTGAGCGCAAACCTGACCGCGACGGGCGAGAAATCCACACCCAGCACGTCCTGGCTGACACGCGTGTACAAATTGGTAATTCCCCCGCCCCCACAACCGACATCGAGGATTTTCCGGTCTTTCAGCATTGGCAAAATGCGTTCAATGGCACGAAACCGTCCGGAGTGGATGCCATTCAAATACCGCAGGTCCATGCTGGCGTAGTAGGCACAGTCATAGAATTCCGGGTCGGTAACGGCCGGTTCGCGATATTCGTTGGGTTGCCGCAGAAACTGATGGTGGCTGTCGGAGACTGTCTTATATGGTCTTTCCTTGAGATTTATCATTTTGCCCTCCGCCCTGGCGGTGATTTTCGATAGGCATCTGCTTTTTTTGATGCGGACCTGGACTTATACGCGGGATTGTATTTCAGGTAAAGACTTTGCGAAGCCATGACAGAGGCTACAGGTCAACTCTGAGAAGAATTCACTGAAGAGGGGGGGAGATGAATTACCCATACAGAACAGGAGCAGCAGCACTGATAACACATTGAATACTATCAATAGCTTCGAAAGCTCGATGTTGTTTATGGTCTACATAGCACTCGACCTTTGCACGGCGATCTGGAGAAATCAGGGGGGCGGGTAATGGTACAGGCAGCAGGCTAACTTGGTGAACGCGCGATCACGACCCGGGGGATTGCACCTGCTTCGGCAGATCTTTTCTCTCGGAGAGATAGAAACCTGCTCCAACGATACTGAGCAGGATAAGCAGCATCCTGCTGATCAGCATGACCGACAGGGCCGGGTCGTTGTCAACGCCATATATGCCGAGAAGAAATACAAAAGCGGTATCGACAACACCCAGACCGTTGATGGAGATGGGAAGCACGCCAACCAGATTTACCAAAGTGAGCACGACAAAGAGTTCCGGGATAGATATGGTCACATCGGCGCCGTAACGCAGAAGTAAATAAAATGTCAGGCTGTTATGCACGTGAAAATAGAACGAGATCAGCATCACGTAAGCGCTTGCCTTGGGTTGCCGCAGATAATCCTTGCCGTGTTCCAGCACTATCTGCAGCAACCTGGGCTTGTTTTGCCAGCGCTTCAGCCTCTGATAACCCCGCAGAAAAACAAAAAAGAGCGCAGCGACAAGTGTCGCGCCAATACCTGCGGTGCCCAAGCTCAGCAGCAACCCGGACACTTCATCGCCGCGGGCGTGGTAGACGATAATGGAGCAGAGATAACCAATGACCAGCAAGGCAATGATTCCGGTCAGGCGTTCCATGACCACGGCGATAACGGAGGACGATGTCGAGCGTGGGTTTCCAAACGTCTTGTAGATGCGGTAGCCATCACCGCCGATGCTGGTCGGAAGAAAGTTATTGAAAAAAACGGCGATGAAGTAATACCGGTGCAGCTTCGAAAAACTGAAATGCACGCCATGCAACTTAAGCATGAGCTGCCATTTGTAAGCGCTGATCGTGACGCTCAGCACCATGACGATGAATGCCCCGAGAATCACGCCGGGCGGGATTCTGGCCAGCGTAACGCCAATCGCCGGCCAGTCGGCGCGGGCGAAAAGGAACCATCCGAGTCCGATGGTCACGCACAACTTGACGAGCCACAGGAACCTGCTACGAAATGACGATGGCGGTTTTGCGTCGCTCACGGTTGCGACCCCGCCGCGGCTGGTACCCCTTTCCTCCCCCAGGAAGTATCTTGGGCTGCACTTCCGGCCATTTCCTCCGCCAGCTGCAGTTGCGAGTGGCCGAGAATGAACATGCGGTACCAGACTTCACTGTTCAGGAGCAACCACAGGCGGTTTCCATGGTCAGCCCGCCCGGCGAGATGCTCACCGAGGAGCGTGTTCATGGCATCCTGGGCAAGAATTCCATCGCGCGCGAGCAAGGATTCTCCAAGCAGCCTTCCAAACAGGGTCCGGAATTCATCCCGTAACATGTAAGGCAAGGCCACGGAAAATCCCTGTTTGGGCCGCTGCATGACCTCGCGCGGCAGGTAACGTTCGGCAAGTCGCGTCTCGATGTAGCGCAGCGAACGTCCACGGATTTTCATGCGTACAGGGAGTCGCGCCGCAAACTCGGCCAGCTCATGATCCATGAACGGTGCTCTCGCCTCCAGCCCGTGGGCCATTGTCATGCGATCGAGGATCATCACTGAATGGTCCGGCAGTCGTATCTGGCTGTCGGCGTACAACATGCGGTCTACCATGTCGCTAGCCACAGCGCGTTCGTACGGCTCACGTATGGCGGCCTCGGGATCAAATTTCGAAACAGCCTCCTGCATCACGGGGCCGTAAATCCCGGGACGACGTTCGGCATCAAAATAGAAATAACTCAGGCTGCGGGCATAGCGCGCCCCGCCCGCGGCAAAGGAGAGTTTGTGCAGCCACTTGAGCTGGTGGGTCTTGCTCTTGTACCAACGACCATCCGGAATCAGATCCAGGACAGGACCGATCGCGTAGCGCCGCAGCACGGCGGGTAAAAACGAATAGTAGCCGGCATAACGGTTCCCATAGTAACGGTCGTATCCGGCGAAAAGTTCATCGCCGCCATCACCGCCAAGCACAACCTTGACATGACGGCTGGCAAATTCGGCGATGAGATAACTGCACAGGGAAAGCGGGTCGGATGGCTCGTCGAGATGCCATACCAGTTTCGGCAGGGTCGTCATCAGCGACGGCTTCATCACCTGCTCGTGATGGCGGGTGCCATATTTGTTCGCCACCATGCGCGCATAAGGCGCCTCGTCGAACTGTCCGTAGGGAAGCCCCATGGAAAATGTCTGAATCGGCTCGCGCGCGACATGCTTCATGAGCATGGCAACCACGAGGGTGGAGTCCAACCCCCCGCTCAGGAAGGCCCCGACCGGCACGTCACTCACCATATGCAGCTTCAGACAATCGATAATACGGCTCTCGAGCTCGTCCACCAGGTCGTCATCGGACCCTCCGATCTTTGGTTCATAAGAGAGATCCCAGTAGCGTGTAATCCTCATTCCCTCTTCGCTGCTGAAACGCAGGCTGTGCGCTGGTGGTAATTTGCGGATTCCCTGAAACATGCTCCGCGGTGGCGCGATCACCCGCAACGTGAGGTACTGCGCGAGCGCCTCGTGATCCATTACGGCGAATCGCCGGTCAAAAGCGAGCAGCGACTTGATTTCCGAGGCAAAAATCAGCTCGTCCCCGCGTTGAACGTAGAAGAACGGTTTCTGCCCCAATCGGTCGCGGGCCGCGAAAAGGGTGCGTCGTTTCTCGTCCCATATCGCAAAGGCGAACATGCCGCGCAATTTATCCAAACAGCGCTCTCCCATCTCCTCGTAGAGATGAAGCACGACTTCCGAGTCGCTGTTCGTGGAAAAGCGGTGCCCCTTACGAATCAAATCTTCACGCAGTTCCTGGTAATTGTAGAACTCCCCGTTGCAAACCACCCACAGGGTTCCATCCTCGTTTGGTATCGGCTGGCGCCCACCGGCAAGGTCTATGATGGAAAGACGGCGTTGCCCGAGCATCCCGCCGCTGCCCCGGTACATTCCTTCGTCGTCCGGGCCGCGATGCCGAATCGCATCCAACATGCGTCGCATGTTCTCCTGCGAACAGGCCTGGCTCGAGACAATACCGGCAATACCGCACATGATCTTGTATCAGTCCCGCATTCCCAGAATTCTGGCAGGAACACCGGCCGCAATCGCGTAGTCCGGCACGTCTTTCGTCACCACGGCCCCGGCGCCGATGATCGCCCCCCGCCCCACCGTGATACCATCCAGGATAATGGCCCCGGTCCCGATCCACGTGTGGTCGCCGATCTTGATCGGGCCCTTGGAGTATACCGCCTGATCCATCACGGGTTTTGTGCGATCCGCGAACTGATAGGCGCCCGCACTTATATACACCCCTCCCGCGACCAGTACCGCCTCGCCAAGTTCCACACCGGCCATCGACACAATGACGGAGTTGCTGCCGATGGTGGTGCGTGGGCCAATCCGGATCGGACCGGTCTTGGCCTGGAGCATTGTGTTACGATTGATGATCACGTCGTCCTCAAGCACCACACCGGGCTGGCCACCGCGCCCGTCCACCAGGCAATAATCGTCCACGGTCACATTATTCCCAAACTCGATACTCCCCGGATGACGCAATACAACGCTGCGTCCCAGAATCAGGCTGCGTCCCGCTTTGCCGAGAAGCGAAGGGTACAGGTTTTTGCGTAATAGGAATCCCAGAGCGCCGGGCAACGGACCGGCGAAGGTATTGACAAATTCATACCAGGCCAGACGCGCCCAGCCACCGTCGCCCAGCGTAAGATCCTTGTACGCCTTGATCGGCGAGCGGCGCGCCCGGGCGAGGCGCTCGCGAATCACGGCGTCCTTGTTGATCTCCTTGGCGCTCATCGTGACACTTCTTCGCCGGGATTGCCTCTCATGCCCGCCCGCCAGCGCTCACGGCTCAGGTACCAGCAGAGCATGAGTACCGGCATCATGATGGTCAGCTCGATGCCAATGGCGGCGAGATTTTTCAGAGAAAAGATTTCGACCAGCACCACCGCCATATCGTCGCCGGGAATGCCGTGCGCAACGCCGGGGAAAACAATCCACGATGCCGTGAAGGACTCGTCGCTGAAAGGCCACAGGAGGGGGATGCCAACGGGTACGCGGCTATCCTGGCAGAAGAGGTCTAACAGCAGATGCGAGCCGTAAGCGGCGATCCCGGCCAGGGTCACCGGCCAAACCGGTGCCGCGAGCCAACGGGAAAAGCCGGCGAAAATCCCGCCAAAAAACAGCATGGCAACAAGGGAATGCGTGATTCCCTGGTGAAAACGGTTTATATCTCCGACAAGCAAACCGGGAATGAAATCCAGATCGGGGGCATTGGCAGCCAGCAGAAACAATACATACCATCGCCAAGCGGTGCCTGGAACCGGGACAACGCGCGTCGCCAGACGGCCGAGCGCGAGGCCGATGAGGCTATGGCCGACTGGCGTAGCCAATGGCTATCTTCCTGCGCTGGTCGGCGATCACCTCGTCAAAGATATCCTCATACCGCTGTGCGCAGCGGTCAATGAAAAGCTCCTCAACCCGACGCAGATTTTCCTGCCCCATTCTCCGGGATTTATCGCGGTCGCGCGCGAGCTCGCGGGAGCGCTCCTGGAACATGGCGATATCGTTGAGATTCACCAGATATCCTGTTTGGCCGTCCCCGAGAAAGTCCGTTTGCCCGCCGTGATTATAGCAAATGACCGGAAGGCCACAGGCCATCGCCTCGAGAAAGACGAGACCGAAACCCTCGTGTTGGCTTGTCGATACAAAGACATCGCTCATTTTGAGAATACCGAACTTCCGGTCTTCGCTGACGTGCCCCAGGAAATTTACACGGTCTGCGATGCCAAGCGCGTTAGCCTGACTCCGCAACGCCGATTCTTGCGGACCGTCTCCCAAGACAAGCAGTCTCGGTCGATGAGGGGCCATGGTTTCCATGACGCGCAAAAGCTGCTCCACCGCCTTGCGTGCAACCAGGCGGCCAACCGTCACGAACAAGACATCGTCGGACGTGTACCCGAAGTCCGCACGGCGGCAGGTCTCATAAACCGGGCGCTTGATTCCCAGGGGAATGCGCACGCCCTTGATCTCGGGCGCGTAGAAACGCGACATATTCTCAAGAGTATTACGCGACTGTCCCACGACTCGATCAGCGCGCCGCAGCAGACGGCGCACCCAGGCGCGCAAAACCGCGTGACGATGCGGGGATGTCAGTTTGCTCGGGTCGTAAAGATCACCCCCATGCACGGAGAGAACGTTTGGAATTCCGGCAAACTTCGCCAGACGGTCTCCGACGGGTCCTGAGGGTAATACAAAATGCGTGTTAATCACGTCGCAAGGAAACTCGCGCAGCCAGCGCTTTCCTGCGCGGATGCCCGAGGGCATATAGGCGAACAGAGACAATAGATTGGCTGCGGCTTTCTGGCGGCGGAAATAGACAGGAACACGCAGGATTTTCACCCCATTCTCGACGCTCTCGGCGGGAAGGCCAAGACCCCGTGATGTGAGTATCGTGACCTCGTGACGCCTGGCCAGCTCCTCGGCCAGCAACGCATTAATCACGCCGCCTCCGCCGCCAATCGGTGGGTATTCATAATTGCAAAACAGGATACGCAACATCATTCACCCTGACGCTTGCCAGACAGCGCTTGACAGATCGTCACCGGGGAGTCACTTTCCGGAAAAATTGATTCACGCATAAAAGCGAGATTCACGCGTGTGTGTTCCGTGAAAGCCTGTCATGCTCGCTTGCTTGATATTATTGGTGTCACCACCAGCAGCAGTCTACCAGAATACCGTTCGACAGATTTCGGATGCATATATTTTCCGTATGCACCGCCGTTATTCTGCGCCCGTTCGGCGAATCAGATTATTCGCGAAGACGGCGGGGTTTTCGCCCCCTTCTCATGACGACAGCCAGGAAACTTAATCCGCCGACCATCATTGGAAAACTCGCCGGGAGCGGGGTGTACGCGACAACGGGTCCAGGTCCGGTAATGGACTGAACACCGGAATACCAGCCCTGCGCAAGATTGTAATACCCCTGGGGGTCCGGATGAATACCATCATCATAATCGGATGGCCCCAGGACACCATGCAAGTCCACCAGCGCAATATTACGGCCTGCCCCGGCATAGGTATTGACGATGGATGGCAGCGAACTATTGAAATATTGCACGCGCCCGCTCCAATCCACAACCGGATCGAGCGAATTTCCCGGGCCGGGATACAGCTCCGGTATGGTTGATAACAGAAGGTGGGTATCGGGGGCCAAGGCGTAGATATTCCCGATCATGGCGGCAAGGCGCGAAGGCGCGTTTGCCAGATCATAGTTTTCGTATACGTCATTCGTGCCGAGCATCATTAGGATCAGATTCGGATTGACGCCCGGGCCAGTGCCCATGATGCTGTTGAGCTGTGCGTCAACCTGGTCGATACGGTACCCTCCGTAACCGGCGTGCTCCTTGTCGGTCATGTAATCTGAGCCTTCGGTAAGAGGTCCGACAAAATCCGTGATGTAGCCACCATCCGCGAGCATCTGCTGCAGCCATGGACGGTAACCACCGTGAGAGTCTCCCCGGGTGATGGAATCGCCGAGCGGTAGCAACTGATATGACACGCCAACATGAATCGTGGCGGATAACGCGTTAGGTACAAATAGCCACGACATCACAGCGCCGAGTATTCCCGGAAGTATTCGTTTTTTTATCATATCAATCTCATCCTCCCACAAGCTTGTCAGAACATATGATTTTCTCGACGAACCCATACTGCCTTACGACATCATTTTTTGGGCAGTGGCTCAATCACCTCTCCAAAGAGGAAATTCCGGATTTTCTCCCACTCTGCCCGCTCAAATTCCGTCCGGCGTCGTGCCGGCGTGGCGTTAACAGCGCTAACCCGTTACCGGGGCCGAGTGCTGGTCGCTAGTCCTTGCATGGGATCCCTGCAATCCTGAATTAGGTTTAAAACGCCGGCCGCGTCCCTGGCCTGTGCGGGTTCAGGCCGAGCGATGGTTCTGCCGAATTTCTTTCCCTCTTTTTAACCGCGCGGCAAGAAAGAGGAGGCCCCCGCCATCATGGCGAGGCTCGAGGGCAATGGAACCGGTTGTGTCACGGACTCGATGCCGGCATACCAGGCAGTCGCCGTTTTACCGTAACCGGCGGTGGTGGGGTGTACGCCGTCATAGAGGTCGGCCGTCGTCAGCGCCGCGTGGATGTCCACCAACGCGATGTTACGGCCCGTCGCCGCGTAATTGCTGACGATGTACGGAATCGAAGCGTTAAAGGCATTTACACGCGCGACCCAGTCCGCAGATAGATCGGGAGTGGCGGCAGAGTCAATCGGCAAAATGGTCGACACCAGCAAGTAAGCGCCGGGTTCCCGTGAATATATATTGCCAATAAGGGTGTTGAGCCTTGCAGGCGCGTTCAAAATATCGAAATTATTGAATAAATCATTGGTGCCGATCATGAGCAGGATCAAATCCGGATTGCCGTCCGGGACATTGCCCATGACGGTACCCAGCAGGGCGTCGATTTCGTCGATGCGGCGTCCGCTATATCCGGCGTGCTCGGGATCCGGCATTGATCCGGAATAATCGACGCGCGGACCCACGAAGTCCATCAAGTATCCGCCGGTCGTGAGCAGTTGTTGTAATGGCAAGCGATAGCCACCACTCGCCCCCGACGGATCACCGTCGTTAAAGCCAGCGGTGATGGAATCCCCCAGCGGCAACAACTGGTATGGCACACCGGTACTGATTGATGCGGCTAACGCTGGCGGGACAATCGCCAGCATCAGTGACGCGCCGAACGTCGCCACTACCGCCTTTGTTATGGTATAAAAGCTCAAGCCTGCCCGCATTTTGTTGTGTAATTTCGCGATACAATATGGGTTATGTCCCATGGATGTCAATCCGGCGAGTGGAAGCTTATCGACTTAAGTTATTAGTATTAGCTTTTTTGCACAGGTAGCGGGTCAAAGCAGCACCCAATAGCGATGTTCATCAACTAGTTGGATCACATACCTCACAAGGAATTGGCACAACTTTCGCGCACGACCGAGGTGGCGAACATGCACGGTTTCGAGAGCTCTAACATAATCAATAATGGGGAAATGATCATGAAGTCGAAACACGAATTGACAGCCAAGATGGAGCCATTCGATTCATTCTGGGAGGCGCCCGACAATATCGAAAGCGGCTATGCCAAACTCTACAAGTTCTACAAACATAATTACCTGAGATATCTGCCCGCTGACCGGGACGCAAACATATTGGCGATCAGCTGCGGGCCCGGTTATTTCGTCAATCTGCTCACCAAAGAAGGTTATCGGAATGTCCTCGGCATAGATTCCTTTCCCGACAAAGTGGAGTATGCCAAGAAGCACAATCTCAATTGCAAGGTTGCCAGGGCCTACGAGTTTCTCGAGGAGTCCAAACAGTCTTACGACGTCATTTTTTGTGAGCAGGAGCTTAATCATCTCACCAAAGAGGAAATTCTGGATTTCGTGCCACTATGCGCGCGCAAACTCCGTCCCGGCGGCATCCTGCTGGTGCATGCGTTAAACGGCGCCAACCCCATCACCGGGGCCGAGGCGCTGGCGCAGAATTTCGACCACTACAACACCTTCACGGAATACACCATGCGCCAGGTGCTCGAACACTGCCATTTCGAGAGAGTGAAGGTATTCCCGCTCAACCTCTACGTCTTCTATACCAACCCGCTCAATTATGTGCTCATGCTGATGTCGGCGTTATATACCGCATTTTTTCGCATCAGTTTCATTATGTACGGGAAAAAGAACAAGCTGTTCACGAAGAAGATCGGCGCGGTTGGCTACAAAAAAGCAGACGCTTGAAGCGTTCTCACAGAAGCCCTTGGTCGCGATACCAGCGGACGGTCAGCTCGGCACCCTCGCGAAACGGCGTTTTCGGCTGAAAACCCAGATCACGATTGGATTTTCCGGGATTGAAATAGAAGCTTTTTCGAAAGAAATCGAGCCGCCGCCGATGCAACGGTGGTTTGATGCCAAGTGGGCGTAATGTTTTTTCCAGTATGAAGCCGGCGGCAAGGAATGGCCACAGCGGCAGTCGACGCTGTGGGCCTGACCGGCAGAGCACATCGGCTATCGCGGCGACCATATCGTTGGTCGTGAGCATCTCGCTTCCCGCCAACACGTAGAGCTTACCGAGCGCCTCGGGGCGTTCAGCCGCGAGAAACATCCCCTCCACCAGGTCGTCGATATAAATGAGTTGATGAATGTTTTCGCCGCGTCCGATCATGAAAAACATCTTGCTGCGTACCGCCTTGAAAAGTTTCAGCAGGCGACGGTCCCCGGGACCATAAGTTTCGGAGATACGAATAATGGACAAGGGAAGCCGATCGGCATATGACAATACCAGGCGCTCACCCTCGAGTTTGGTTTCACCGTATATGCTGTTAGGTTTCACCGGCGATGATTCATCCAGCGCCCCCTCCATGGCTTCCCCGTATACGCCAATGGTGCTGCCATGAACGACGCGCTTCACACCGCCTGAATGACAAGCATCCAGCACATGGCGTGTGCCCGCGACGTTAACATCCCTGAAGTGCTGATCCGGTACGTTTGATTCGTGTTGTGCCGCCGCGAGATGAAACACCAGGTCACAGCCACTGACGGCCGCCGCCACCTTGGATTGCTCAATAACCGATCCGAGAACGACCTCGACCGACTGCCGGTCCAGCTGCTCCCTGTTCTGCCGTTCGGCCGCAGTGTTGACCTGGCCGAAAACGCGCACCCGATGCCCGCGACGGATGCCCTCCAGGGCCAATCGTGACCCGATAAAACCGGTTCCGCCCGTTATCAATATCTTCACTGTTTTTCCTCCCTGGCGATCCCTGACCCGTCATCGCGCGACTGGAAGTCGGGAATACCGGACAACACCTGCGCGATCTCTCGCCGTCTTTGCATTGGTGACCATCCGAGTTCGCGAGCGGCGATATCGGCACAACGCTCCAGCGCGGCATTGCCCGGATGACCGCCGGTGGCAAGATCTGTCCGTCGGAACACGATGTCCGAAAGCGTAAGCGCCATCTCGGAGCGTATCGCATGCACGATTTCAGCCTCGGTTACTGTCGAACCTGGCAAACAGGTCAATAGCGCCCGTTCGCGATGGCCGAGGCCGAGAACCTGGTCGCAGGCGGTCCCGTGGTTGTGTGCCAGCGCCTCAGCCGTGTCCGGTTCCATACCTGCCGATGCGATCTCCCGCACAAGCCGTGAAAAATCGGCTATGTCCCCCCCGTGCAAGGGAATACGATCGGTGGCGGGCCGCGCAGCGATGCGACCGAGTTTGCGGCCCACGAGATCCACTGCTTTTGCGGCATCGCTGCGCCCCATTGTGTAACGAATTCCGATCAAGGTCACAAGATTACGCAAGCCATCTGTCTTTTCATGATCGATGACACGTGAACGCTTTCCGTAACGCAGGTTTTCACTCCCCGGCTCATTCTCCCCGAAGGGAACGAGGCCGGCGTTCCACATTGTCACCTCATCCAGCGAGATATTCAGCGCCGGATAGGCCCAGTTAATTTCCTCTATAAAGGAACGCAACTCCTCGGCGCTCACATTCACCTCATCGGGTCCGGTTGAATAGACCTTGTGCCACACCCCTACCAGGGTATGCCCGCGCCACGGTACCAGGAACAAATGGCGGGCCGGCCTGGATAACAACGCGTCGGGGTCGTGCGTGCGACCCTGGACGGCCAGCGCATACTCTGATGAAAACCTCCTGCGCAAAACAAAACAGGCGTCACGCGAATAGGGGCCGGGCTCGGCCACTGTCCGGCCGCAGGCGCGGTTGAGCAGCCTTTCTCCCCAGGTGCCGGCGGCGTTGAGCACGGCACGGGCTCGTATTTGCAGCGCATTGCCGGTCCGGACGTCATTGGCGTGGATTCCCGTCACGCGGTTCCCCTCCGTGGCAAAACGAATTGCTTCAACGTAATTTGCGATCTGCGCCCCCTGCCCGACGGCAGATTTAAGGAACGCCAGCACCAGCCGGGTCGGGTTATACATCTGCCCGTCATAAAAGATAGCCGCGCCGCTCAGATTTTTGCCCGGTAAATCGGGAAAGGCCTCGAGCGTGCGATGTTGGTCCCAAAAGCGGGTCAAGGGGATGTGACGAGCCGGGTCACGAATACCGCGATTCCGGTCAAGCGTGAGCGCATCGTACAAAAGCATGCCCGCACCCAGAAATCCCTTGCTCTGTTTCCCGCGACCGTATGTCGGAATGACGATCGGCAATGGATGGACAAGGTGTGGCGCTATTCTCAACAGCGCGCTGCGTTCATGACACGAACTGCGCAGACGGAACAGATCACCATGCTGCAGATAGCGTATGCCTCCGTGCACGATCTTGAAGGAATTGGCGGACGTACCGCCACAGAAGTCTCCCTTCTCCACAAGCGCGACCGACCAACCGCGCAGGACCGCGTCCCAGGCGGCACAGGCGCCAAATATGCCGCCGCCGATCACGACGAGGTCGTATTCGGTTTCGCTCATGGCCAGGAGATCGCGTTGCATGCGCTTGACGGTCATCCGGGTGTGTCCGCCACGGGCGCGCAATTGAGGCAGTACACGCGGCTTAGTCCGTCACGACCGACAAACGCCGGCGTTACGGTACGCGCGATATTCTCCATCCAGCCAGCCTGTTCGGCACTAAGTTCGCGCGCTCTCACATGCGCGGTTTCGCCCGACGTTATCACCCAGATACGGCGTGAACGTTCGTTGCGAAGCCGTTCGATCTCGGCCGCGCCGGCAACCTCGCTGTTGGCGTAAATATCACGAATGCGTCCGTCCGTCGCCCGATAATGGAACGGCCGGAAAAATTCCGGATCGCGCAGGCCGTAATCCACGCGCCCGGCATACCAGATCTGTTCTATCACGTCCTCGGCCACAACCAGATCGTTCGCCTGTAACCGCTCCGCGACGAACCGGCCGGGGCCTTGGTGATCGGGGTACACTGGAACGTCGAACACGAGTTTGTTGACCGCATCGCCGTGCTGGATCCGCGCGGTCCGAAGTGCCTGCGGGATTCCATGCCCCCCGAGCACGCCGCTTAACACGATGATCGAGCCGATCGCAATCGCGGCGCGCGGACTCCACGCCCTCGTGCGTCGGCCAAACCATTCCAGGGCTGCAAGCAACCCGGTCGCGGCGGCGAGCAGCATGAACGGATAGGTCTCGATCAGGTAGCGCATCCCGCCCCAACTGGAAAGGATTCCGGCGCCCAGGACGGGCAGCAGCACGGCGAACGCAAGTGCCCGCCACAGCCTCTCTCTTTCCCCGAGCGGCCGAACGGCGGCGTAGACAACCGTGAGCGCGAACAGCGCGAAGACGCCGCTGAGCATCATGAGAAGCCAGCCGCTGTAGGGAAACGGGAACATCAACAATTGCTTGACGCCAGTCCGCAGGCCAAGCGCCGCGGTAGTCACGCCTACGCTGACCAAGGCAAGCCCCGCCAGCGCGACCCACAACCACCTCCCCACGCGTATCAGCGCGACCAATCCGTAGGGATAGAGAAGCAGAAACAGAAACCAGACGAACACGGCGCCTTGGAGATGCCCAGTCGCCGTGAAGGCGCCGGCCGTAACCGCCAGCGCGTAGCGCGCCATTGCGCGTATCCACGCGCCGGGCGCGACGTCGTCAACGATCGCGCGCCGGGTGATCGCGAATCCGAACACGCCCCCGATCACAATACCGGCGGCGAGCAGCGGATCGTTAAGCAATGTGGCGCCCAGTTGCGCCGTTGTGCTGTCCATGTGATCGGAAAGGTGCTGCGTCACGGCCGTGCCGCGCGCGTTGGTTTTTCCCCATTGCGTCAGCGGCGCAGCTACGATCCGATCGAAACCCCATGCGAGAGCACCCGCTCCCACGGCCACTATCGATAGCAAGCCAACGGGCTGCTTGCTCCAACCGCGAAACCCAAGAGGAACAAAGACAAGCAGAGCAGCCATGATCCCCAACTTTTGAAAGGCCACGGCCCCAAGTAAGAGTGCTACCGCGCCGACCACTTCGGTTCGCCGTGTCTTCTCCACCGCCCACCGCCAGAACAAAAAAACCGCCGCCGTGTAAAAGAGCAGGAAAGGGGCATACATACGCGCCTCGCGCGAGGTTGCGATATGCCATTCGGAAACGCTGAGCAAGAGCGCCGCGAGAAACGCCACCCCGAATCCGACCCACGGCCTCGCGATCAAGAACAACAATGGCACGGTCAAGGTGCCAAACACGGCGGCGGGAACACGATAGGCCAGTTCGGCATCGGCCCCGAAGATGCGCACGCTCGCAGCGTTCAAGTAAGTCTGGGGCAGGGCACGCCGGTACGGCATGCCGCTTGGCATGCGGGCAATGCCTTCCTCGGCCAAGGCGCGCGACGCGAGCGCCGTGGTTTCTTCGTCGCCGTAGAAACCGAGCGATCCCAGTTCGAAGAATCTGGGTAGCGCCGCAACCAGCGTGAGGGCAATCGCAACAATCCAGACGGAGCAAGCGGGTTTCATTACGCTTTCGTACCTTTGCGTTCCACGCGGTGTCACCGGCCCCGTTGCATCAGTTGATGATTATCATTGATCGTATGTTCCTTGACACCCTTCCCGTACCTAAGATCAGGGCCCCGCTGATCGAACCAGTCAAGTATACCTGCACGCCCGGCACGACCCGCAACGCGGCAGTCACGAATACGGCCGAATCCACATAGCCCCAAACCGCGCACATTTCACGCACCACCCATACTCACGAAACACGGCGTTCATTACGGTCGGCGCTTCCGCCAAGCCACCGCCACCCCTCGAACAACCCGCCGACGAGCCCGACGCCCAGCGCCGTTGCGGCGAAGATGAGCAGCGAAAACGCCATGGACGAATGCGCGTCGATGCCATAGGCCGGAAGCACGAGCAGTGCGGCTGCTTCGCGCAGCCCCAAGCCGGCAAAGCTTACCGGAATAAGCGTCGCGAGCAGCAGTGCCGTCCGAATCCAGCCGATGGCAGAAATTTCAACATGCAGATCGAGCGCGGCCACAACCGCGGCGTAGGCGGCAATTCCCAACAGATGGGAAGCCACCGACAATGCGAGCGCCACAGCAAGATCGCGCGCAGGCATGCGGCGCACCTGCGATGCGGCATTCCGCAAGGAGTCGAAGCGGGCCGCGAGCCCGCTGAGTCGGCGCGGCGAACCATCCCGTGCTGGCGTTGGTCGCAACACAAAAAACAGCGCAACCGGAGCGCTTATCGCCGCCAGGGCACCGACCATCAAGAGAAGCCAGCCGTGCGAGTGCGGCGGCCAATCCAGCAGCCAGAACACGATCCCGACCGCGCATAACGTCATCGTCGCGAGCACGCGATCGAGAGCAACCGCCGCGGCCGCAGCCGCGTACTGCCGCCGAACCTGGCCCAGCCTGTAAACGCGAATCGCCGTTGCCGTGACCGTGCCGCCGGGCACGAACAGGCCGTAAAAACGCGTAGCAAGGTTTAGGGGCAAGGCATCGGTGACAGAGAGCCCCAGCCCTTGTGCGCCAGCCAACCTCTTGAGCCGCACCGACACCACCCACTGAACCGATAAAGACAGTGCCAAGCCCGCCACGA
>ERZ1292630.1407-Hain-H41-02um-R3-1407-length-23761-cov-6_pt1 | contig 23761 bp, 33 predicted proteins | sample MGYA00564408_ERZ1292630 | MGnify/ENA primary metagenome ERZ1292630 (study PRJEB36523, sample SAMEA6512641) | groundwater metagenome | collected 2019-01-08 | study: AquaDiva: Metagenomics assemblies of 32 groundwater samples
CAATCTTGACTTCTATCAGCGCGCCCGACATAATATATATAACTGGGCAGTGCAGGGCCACACCCCTTGGACCACTGCCGCAGCGGTCGTAGCCTGGTGTGGAGGGCTATAGTCCACTATCTTCCCCACAACAATCTTCCCTTTCTGACATTGTTTATATCCTGAACATCTCCTCTGAAAAATGTAAAGCCTGTCCATTTCCCGCCTGATGCCTCTGCAATAAAGACTAAACTTCTGCTTTTATCAAGCCGGATTGCTTTTATATATTTTTCTCTTATTCCATACTGACCCGTTGCCTCGTTCTTCGCAAAGTTAATCCATATCTCATAAGGCGATTTTATCAATTCAGGAATAAACGGGAAATACGCTTCTCTGCCATCCCATCTTTTTTTGTTCTTAAGCATATGGTCAACAAGCGCCTGGTTGACCACTACTTTTTCTCCGAACGGGTTTGTGAAAAAAGCCTCATCGCCTCCGATTGCGTCCTTCAATGCCTTTCTTAACTGCGTCTCGTTCTTTGCTATCTGCCCTGCCGCTGCAACAGGAATATCAACAGGGATTTTTCCAGGTCGCTTATAAGCTGAATAGGGCCAGGGGTCCACATCAGACCATTTGCCTCCATCAAACTTCTCCATTTCTGCCAGCGACATGTTTTTCCCCCATGCTGTTCCGGCTATGTCATAGTTCCATCCCGGATCAACTCCTTTAGGGATATCCATAATCTCGCCTGTGTGAGGGTTGGTCCATTCATACGTGCCGTCAGCAGGAGGCGTTGTTGTTTGCAGCGTCTCTTTCCCTTTAAGCCTCTCGAATTCTTTCGCCGAAAGAATTTCCACCTCGCACTTTCAGCCCCAGCCCTTTGGCGGCTTATGCCCTGCCCACCACGGGTCATTTGCAGGCAGCACAGTATTGTCCCATTGCTGATGTTCCGGCCTTCTGTTTTTCCCGTGATCCAATGTCCTGTATCTCCAGTAGGGAAGGGCTTTCAGGATATCAGGGTCTTGCATCTGTTTATACTTGCCCGCTGCATAAGCCGTTCTAACATTTGTATTGAAAATAGTGGCAGTCCTCCAGCCGCGCTGGCCCTTATAGCTCCAGCCGTATTTTTTAACGGCCTTATCAAAATCTTTTCTGAACTCACCGAGGCTTGTGCCTTTTGAGATCGCCTTATCCACTGCCGTTCTCAAATCTGACAGCAGTTCAGACTTCATCGCTCCTGCCACGACAAAGGCGCGTGAGTGCATACCGTCCATAATGTCAGTCCACTTTTCAGTAGGGAGATTGATCTTCTGGCGGAAGAACTTTATCGCCTCATTGAACGGCAAGTTCTTATATTTAGCATCAGGCATTCTTTTCCACCGCTTCTGTGACGGAGAACCTTCCGGAGAGTTCTGCTGCTGCGAAGGAGCGCTGCATCAGATTGCCAAGGTCGGTTACATCCATCTCGGAATACATATCAAGCAGCCTGTCTCTGAATTCTTCCAGTGTGGATACTTCATTCAGAAGCTTAAGAACCGGCTTCATAATATCATCCATATCCGCCTCGTCATTAAGCCTGTCCGCCATCATATCAACAGGAGATTTTTCTACCTCCATCTTTTCAGCAAACTCCGCAGCGCCCGACTTGCCCGCCTGATTGTCGCCATCCACTACTTCAATATCTTCTTCCTCAAACCCATAATTCTTCATGAAGTATTTCTTCGAGAACTTCACCTGGCCTGTCTCGGCGAGCGCCTTGTCGCGCTCGGCGAGGTTCATGTCAACGTCCTCATCTGCCCATAAACTAAAGGTGGGGTTTTCACCATCGCCGAAATTATATTCCGCAATCCACTTTATGAGATGGTTAAAAACAGATTCAACGAGCCTTTTATCGCCCCATACTATCTCGTCTCTCACCTGCATATGCGTCTGAGACGCCGAGTAACTGCCTGTGCTTCCGATCTCAGTTGTAAGTGTCTGTCCTACCAATGCCTTAGAGACCTCGCCGTCTCCGTACTTGAGGAGCTTCTCGTACAGGTCTGCTGAGCCTCCCCCGCCTCCGCCCTTGTCTTTGCCTGTGAGCATCTCTATGCTGCCGTCATCAGGGATAACTGCGATTGCATCCTGCACCATCTTTTCAAGAGCGTCAGCGAGAGAGTCGTATTCTTTCTGCTTAAGTCCTCTCGGTAGTTTTCCGAGCAGGAACGGCATCCCGAATTTTTCGGTGAAGATAACCCAGAACTTATAACCGCCGCGCTTGAATGTCACAGGCCAGAAACATCTGCTTAACAGCGCAAAGCCGTAGGGGTTTTCATATGTCCAATCATGCGTAGGGAATAAAAACTTTTTTTCAGGCAGCTCCTCGCCGAGTGTCATATTCTGTTTTGTGAGTAACCTCGGCTTGTTCTCTTCGTCATAAACAAACCACCTCTGCGGCTTGCCGACTATATCTTTCGGGAGCCAATATTTTCCGGCCTGCTCCCAGAACACCTCCAACGGCTGATTGCCGAAGAGTGGGGCATTGAGTATCTCTCCGGTTATCCTCTCGATGTCGAGATTCCTGAATACATCTTCAATCAGCTTCGCCTGCCTTGATTTTGCTTTGCCTCTGTCAATAGACCAGTTCAGGGACTTTACCCCTGCCTTACGATTTATCACACATGCTCCAACATGGGCATCTGAGAGCAGTTCGGTATAGACCTTGATGTCCTTCCCCATCTTCCTGAGCACAGGGTCGGGGTTAGGAAGGGACATGCCGAGGTTGTAAAAATCAATAGACCTTCCCCTGGTTGCGATCTCATGGCTTAATGGCACTGTCGTATTTCTGTCGAATTCCACAAATGTATGTTCATTGACCCACAAACCTCGCTTATTGCCCATCAAAAACCCTCCTTTTTGGAGCATAGGTTAAAAAATTTTCGCACGACCTATGCGCTACCCTTCAAATCCCGCACCTGACCGCGTTAATCTCTTTAAATTTCAGCCCAATTTCAATATAGGTCATATAGGGCATATAAGACCTATAACCGCTTAGAATTGATTTGGCTGCACCGCTAATACCCCTTAAACATCTCATGCGCCTCTCTCCTTTTGCCAGCTACCTTTATCGGGCCTGAGGCTGCCTTTGACCTTGCCAGTATTGCCAATGCCTTGCCCCAAAAATGGTCTGCGTGTCCGGTCGCATCCGTGCGCTCTGCATCAAACCGCTGGTGGCCGGTTTCGGTCGAGGTCTTTTTAACGCTGTGCAGGCTTTGTCTAATATTCATATCAGCAGGTATGCGGTCCTTCTGGTCTTCAAAACTTTTCTTTATTCCATGGGCGAGGGTTTCTTTGTTTGCGTTCGTGAAGTCTATTCCCTCGACTCTGCTTCCAAAGACCTCTATGGCTTTCTCAGCCATCTCCTCGCCAATGCCTGTCTTGTCAATACAGGCCCTTCTGAACCTCTGAAGTTTCATTAGAGCGAAGAACACGATCCTCTGAACTCCGAAGGGCTGCTTCTTTAGCTCGACCGCAGCGCGTGTCCAGTAGATGCCATCCACTTCCTCATCAAGCCAGATGATGGATAAGTCCCTTCTCCGCGCAACGTCAAAGCCAAGATACAGATCTCCGATGAAAGGCACTTCCTCACGGAGCCAAGCTGAATCATAAGCCGGAGGATTTTCGAGATGCTTGTATTTTTTGTGATGCTCTACCGCCTCATTGATAAGCCTATCCACCCATGAAGGGTCTTTAATGATCCTCTGCTCCTCGACTGTCTCTATAAGGTCATAAGGCAGCCAGGCGGTTGTCTCATCGAGGAACTCGACCAATGCCTCTTGATGCCAGGCCTCGTCATCGTTCAGCGCCAACCGCAGGGTTTCAGGGTCGCAAGGGCTGCCTTCCTCATCGTGCAGCTCAAGCCCCATCTCAATAGCCTGATATATTGTGACGCTATGTTTCGACCAGCCGCCTTTTTCTCCGACATGCTTGTAATCGGTTCCGTTGAACTCCTGCAGAGTCTTTGCTGTCCACTGCTCATAAAATTTATTTTTCTTTCCCTGCGGCGTGGAGATGATGCGTATTTTAAACCCGCGTGTTACGGTGAAGAAGAGCGCCTTCCATATCTCGCGCGAGTCTTTATGAAATGCGAATTCATCGAGGAGTATGTGCGCGCTGTGGCCCCTGGCTGTGTTCGGGTTTGCGGGCAGCCCGATTATGCGGGAGCCGTTCGGAAAGATGATCTCAAGCTGCTTATACTCTGTCTTGTCGTCGGCCTTGAATGTGTCGCTGAATTCCTGAATTGCAAGGTTGATCGCCCGCGCATGGATTGCGGCCGTGCGCATAAGCTCTTTTGATTGGCGTTCTCCGGCTGAGAGAAATACCCATGTCGTGCCGGGATTCTCGTAGCAGTCTATTACCGCCTCGAGGCTGGTTGCAAAGGACTTCCCTGCCTGACGAGACCACTTGCCGATCTTGAAGCGTGATTTATCCAATACCCACCGCTTTTGATACGCGGTGAGTTTAACGAGACCGTCAATCGTGACTTGAGATGTTATTATCGCGGCTGGCTTTGTTTTGTTCTTACCATTCTTTATTATCCCCTTCACCTTTGTTGGTGTCGGGGTTGCAAGCGCAGGCAGCGGCCCCACAATGAGCAGCAGCCCTAATGCTATGAGAAGAGAAAAAAGAAAAGTTTTTGTGCGGTTAAGCTTTAAGTCCATACATCGCCTTTATGGTTTCGATGGTCTCAGGCGAGAACTTTTCCTTATCGCCTTTCTTTTCTGTTGTGCCTTCGAATGACGGCTGAATGCCTCCATAACTTTCATATGCCTGTATCGCCCTGAGAAGCGAGAGGATATTTTTTGGTGTCGGAGTTACCGTGGCGTTTTTGAGGGTGAGATCTACAAGGTCTTTTAGTTGTGTTTTAATTTCTTTGGTCTGTTCAAGATACTCTTTGCGTTTGTCTTCCCACTGGCCGTCAGTCTTCCAGTTAAAGAGAGTCTTGCGTGATACCTTGCCATTGAGCATACCGACTATCGCGTCAATCGAAAATCCCTCTCTAACAAAAAGGCGTTTGGCTTCTTCGTTGTAAATGGCCGCCTTAGCCATTGAGGTCTTTCTCCATCCTGGCTATCTGGGCTTTTAAGTCTTTCGCCTCATTCCAGAGACGGGAAAAATCCCTCATCGCGGTCATGGCCCTGTTGAGGTCAAGGTCGGTGAAATCCTCACAATACGGGTCTATGATGTCCCGGATGATGATTATGTAGGAATCCGCCCTGCGTTTCGCTTCTTTGAGCGACCTCTTTTTCTCGGCAAGCCGCGCCTTCATTAAAAGTATTTCGTTGCTCATTCCATCACCTCAAATTTTATTTTTTTCCCGGACATCAGCATTGGGCACTGCGCGGGGATTGCAAGTTTGGCGTCAAGGCGGTCAAGAACGCCTGTTAAAACAGTTTTATATTCCTGCTCATCTTTAAGAAGCTGAATCAGCGTGGCATTGAGTTCCGTGTGCTTCTTGAATGCAGCCGTGCTCTGCTCATTCTGCTGTCTCTGCTGCTCCGCTGCCCGCTTGTCCGCTTTTGTAAAAGTAAAATACCAGATTATAAAAACTACAATCGCAATTCCGCCCTGCATTATGAAGCCGACTATTTCTTTTAAGCTCAAATCCATGCGCCCTCCGGGATTTTTATCCGTTCGCCGGAGCGAACGGATATTATTTTCTTCCCTCAACAATACAGTTTTAAAATCTCCATTTCTCTTAAACCTTTTAAGAGAAATGATTTATCCGGTCTTGTAAGCTGAAGACTGAAAACATAAGTTGAAGGAGGTTTTTAATGGCAGGTAAAAAATTAGTTGCGGCGCTCCGCACCGGGACCTTCAAAGATTCATCCGGCAAGGAGCATACGTTCGATGTTAAAAGGCTCGATGCAATCGCAGCAGCTTATAACCCGCAGTTCTACGAAGCTCCTGAAGTGATAGGACACCCAAAGACGGATGACCCTGCGTGGGGATGGATAAAGTCTTTCAAGAGAGACGGAGATATTCTTTTTTATGAGGCGGGCGACCGCGTCCCCGAGTTTCAAAAAATGATTGACCTCCGCATGTTTAAAAATCGCTCAATTAAACTCGGCGCTGACGGCGTGACCGTGCGGCACGTGGGATGGCTCGGCGCGCAGCCTCCGGCAGTGAAGGGCTTGCCGGTGACATTCAAGGCTGAAGATGAAGGGGCGACAATCGAGTTTTCAGAGGCATACGCAATCAACACAGTAGGAAATATCTTCCAGCGTTTCAGGGAATGGCTCATAGCAAAGTTTGACCAGGACACAGCCGATTCTATAGTGAACAACTGGGAGATAGATGAACTTAAAAATCTTAAACCGGACGAAGAAGTGGTATCAACCGCAGAGACCGGAAATTTTAATGAAGGAGGAGAGGACATGGGAGAAATTGACGAGCTTAAGAAAAAGCTCAAGGAGCATGAAACCAAAATCGCCGAGTTCTCTGAAAGCGAAAAGACAAAAGACGCAGAGCTTGTTCGCTTGAGAAAAGAACTCAGCGACAAGGAAGCCGCGCGGCGGAAGCAGGACTTTGCAGCATTCTGCGACAGCGAGGAGATGAAGGGCAAGCTTCCGCCTGCCGTGAAGCCGACAATTATCGAGTTCATGGAAATCCTGTCGGGCGTCGAGTCGTTTGAATTCGCTGAAGGCGACGGCAAGAAAGCCTGCGCGCCGGTGGAGAAGTTCAAGACGCTTCTGGGCGGACTCGGCAAGGTGATTGAATTCTCCGAGACGGCGACAAAGGCTCATGCCTCAGAGGGCAAGGGCAAAGATACAAGCCATGATTTCTCGGGCCAGGTGGATGAAGAGAGGCTTGAAATGCATCAGAAGGCGATGGAGTTCGCGGAGAAAGAAAACATCTCCTACAGGGATGCTCTAATAAAAGTTTTAAAGGAGGGCTAAAAGATGGGAAGACTGGAAGATTTAAGGATAGTTGATCCTGTATTAACAACGCTGGCAAGGGGATACAGCAATGCGCAGCTTGTGGCTGATGCGCTCTTCCCTTTTGCCGTTGTTGAAAAAGAAGCGGGGAAGATTCCGCAGTTCGGGAAAGAGGCATTTAAGATTTACAACACAGAGAGGGCGTTGAGAGCAAAGTCCAACAGGATATCACCTGAAGGAATGACACCGCTTGATTTTGTCTGTGATGAGCATGACCTCGAATATCCGATTGATTACAGAGAATCAGAGGAAGCGATGTTCCCTCTTGAAGAGCACGGCGCCATGGTCGTCACAGAAGGCATCAGGGTCAGACATGAAAAGAAGTGCGCTGACCTGGCGCAGACCTTGGGCAATTACCCAACAGGCAACAAGGTCACGCTCGCAGGCGCGTCTCAGTTCACGAACGCAGCTTCCGACCCTATCGGCGTTATTGAAGACGCCAAAGAAGCGGTAAGAGGCAAAATCGGCAAGAGGCCGAATGTAATAGTTATCGGAGCTTTGGCATTTAAGGCTCTGAAGAATCACGCACAGCTTCTTGAGCGCATCAAATACTCCATGACCGGCGTTGTGACTTCTGAACTCATGAAGCAGATATTCGGCATTGGCAACATCGTTGTCGGCGAGGCCGTGTATGCCTCAGATGCAGGGGTATTCTCAGACATCTGGTCCGACAACTGCATTCTGGCTTACGTGCCCGGCGCCTCGGCGCAGGGAGAAAGGACTCCTTATGAGCCGTCCTTCGCATATACGCTCAGAAAGAGAGGCAAGCCTGAAATAGACAAGAGGGATGAAGAAGGCGGAAAACTAAGACTCATCAGGAACACGGATATATTCATTCCAAAAATTGTCGGCGCAGAAGCAGGCTACATTATCAATGACACCAATGCATAAGGAGGAGAACCGTGAAATACAAAGTCAAAGGCACGGACATTCGGCATAATGGAACTCTTTATCCTGAAGGCTCGGAGATAGAGCTTGCGGACAAAGATGCTAAAGCCCTCAGTGGGCTGCTTGAACCTGTTCAGGAAGAAAAGAAAATCACCGCCGAGGAAAAAATCGCAATGATTAAGGCTGCGGCGTCTATTGAGGAAGTTAGAGAACTTCTCAAGGGCGAGTCGAGGGTGACAGTAGTGGACGCCGGAAAAGAAAAGATTAAAGAGCTTAAAAAAGGAGGTAATGAATAATGAAGACAGAGGTAATACTCGGAACATCGTCAATACAGGCAGCCGCTGATCTGGTTAAGAGCAGGTTCATCGGCTTTGACGGCAATCTCTGTGGGGCGAATGCAAAGGCGCGTGGAGTTTCAGCTGCGGATACAAAAAACGGCCAGATGTGTCCTATTAATTTTTCCGGCGAGGTTTTGATCGAGTCAGGCGGTGTGGTAGCTGCCAGTAATCCCCTCGCTTCGGATGCAAACGGCAAGGCTGTAGCTGCAACGGCATTCTCGGTGTTAGTGCCTGCAGGCGCAACAGCAGTAACATCTACCGCAGCTCAGCCTGATCTCACAGAGGCAGGCGGATACTTGCCGCAGGCGTTGAACGGCTATGCGATAGACGCCGCATCCGGCGCAGGCGAGTTCATCAGGGTGAGGCTGGTATAAATGCCCTACTGCGCGCTTGCTGACATTATTGACCAGGTACCCGAGCAGAAAATCATCGAGCTTACTGATGACGAGAATCTCGGCGAGGTCAATACAGCGCGCGTAGATAAGGCCATAGCAACGGCAGGCAGCATCATAGACGGATATCTGAGGGGAAGGTACACCCTTCCCCTCGATATTGTCCCTGATCTCATCAAGACGATAGCCGTTGACCTCTCAGTCTTCAAGCTCTATGAGCGCAGGCGAGAGATGGATATGCCTGAGACATTAGTCAATCGCTACAAGAACGCTGTGAAGCTCCTGGAGCAGATACAGAAGGGACTCATTTCCCTCGGCATCGAGGACACAGCCTCGGCAGCAGGCGGAAGCGGAAGCTACAAGACAAACAAGACCGCCGAGGACAGGGAGTTTTCAAAAGAGAAACTGAAAACTTTTTAAGTATAGGTCGTATATGACCTATAGGACTTATGTTAAGAGGAGGTTTAAAGCATGTTTACAGACATCATCATTGCAATCCTCCGGAAGGTAATTTTTATGGCGTTACTGTTCGGCGGATACAAGATCATAGACAACAAATATTTCAAGGCCTTCGACACAGACGAAGTCATAAAGGAGAGCCCGATTGCGATATCTATTTTGCTTGGCATGTTTTTTATTGCTCTTGCTCTCGCTTAATGTCCCGAAGGCTTTCGGGACCGCGAGCGTCAAATATGATCTCTACTTCCAGAGATGGGGGCATTTCTATTTTCCCTTCGAGAATTGGAAATGGTTCAAAGCGCAGGGCCTTGCGGAGAGCAATCTTAATCCCAATGCCGTCTCGTGGTGCGGGGCGCGGGGAGTGATGCAGCTCATGCCGGGAACGGCAAAAGAACTCGGCGCAAATCCATACGACCCTGAGAGCAACATACAGGGAGGGATTAAATACGACAAGAAAATAGATTCAAGATTAAAAATTCAAGATTCAACTGATAGGCGCAATATTATGTTCGCTTCTTACAATGCCGGGCCCGGATGGATTTTGAAAGCTATGCGACTGGCTAAATCAACTCAATGGCCATTAGTCGCAGAGCAGCTTAAAGGCATCACAGGCAAACACTCCGCCGAGACAATCGGCTATGTAGCGAGGATAAATAAAATCTACAGGGGAATGAACTGATGGCCGCACCCGAATTTATATATTGTAAACATCTCCATGCTAATGTCTGGATTTCAAACGGCCGCTGCGACTTTGCAGCCAAGTGCGATAAGCCGTATTGCGGACATAAGAATACGAAGAAGGAAAACCAATGATACTCTGGGGCTTGATAGGGAAGATTTTATGGAAGAGCAAAGCAACTGCTGTTGTAGTTATAGTCCTTATTTGTCTTATAGGTCTTATTGCTTATCAGAATCATCGAATCGGTACGCTTACTGTGGCCATGGATAAAGAACATGCAAAGGTTTTGCTCGAACAGGCCGCGAACGCTCAGTTAAGGACCTCTATAGATGTCCAGAATGATGCAATCGGGCAATGGCAGGCTGAAGGAGAAAAACAAAAAAAGAGAATTAAAGAGACGAGCAGGCGCATTAGCGGTCTCTCAGCGGCTTATCAGAAAGAGATAGACGCTCTGAAAAACAGCAGCGCAGCGGTGAAGGAAATCACTCTGCCATGCAACGTAATGAGAAAGGACGGCAGCCAGTGGATGCAAAAAGAGTGGCAAAAGCTCTTTCAATAGTCATAGGTTTTATATGTCTCATAGGACTTATTGCCTGCGCTCATGAAGTGCGGCATGAGCCTGTCGAGGTGAAAGTGCCTGTGGCTGTGCCATGCCCGGAGCCGCCTGAAATTGAAAAGCCTGTGCTGCCGGTTGAATATGTGCATTATCTCTCGCCTGCGGACGAAAAAGGAATCGGCTGCATGGATGAGAGCAGTTTTAAAAATTTGATGGAGCTGATCATGAGGCAAAACCTCTATATCAAAAAACTGGAAGAAAGCCTGAAGGGATACAGGAGATGAGCAGTATGTATTCCGACATAGAGAAAGCGGTAGAGACAAGGATAGAGGCAAAGCTTGACTCCGTGCGTGACGTCAAGATACAGAAAGGCGCGAAGAATAATCTCCTTAATCCCGGAGTCTTCGTCTCTGTGGAAGAGGGAGCTTTTGAATCAGTAGGAAGGGGATGGAAACAGAAACTTGATGTTTATGTGGAGATTGAATTTGAAAATTTAAGAGATGAAGAAAAGAGGCGCGTAGGCGCGTTCATGATCCTCTCTGCGATTCTTCAGTATCTCATAGGACAGAATCTTGGACTGAAGATAGACAGCCTTAAGCCGCAGAAGTGGCAGAACGTGACGGGAGAAGAAGATTACAAAGCCAGTAAAACGAGGTTTCAAATCATATTTAAAACCTTTTTTAATATTGAAGCGGTCAGTGATGAGGTTGTAACCGGCCTGCTCAAGGTCGGACTCAATTATTACCTTAAACCGGGCGATGATGTCTCTGATGCATCAGACCTGACGACGCTTGGAGGATAAATGAAAAAAGTGAATCCTTTGTACTGGCTGTTGAATGACGATGACAAGCGCGCGCCGGATTGGTATAGGCCGGATAGCTATGGCATTGCTCGTGAAATTATGTGGCTGGTTCGGAATCCATTTCACAATCTGACTTTTTATGTTTTGGGAATAGCCGATAAAGAGTTTATAGTCAAAGGGGATTACCCGACTCATGTGTTTAATCCTTATGGCGGGTGGAAGCGCCATGTGATTATATACAAAAGATTCAAACTGCCGTTCATATCATACATAGGCAAAATCAAGTTTTATGCGGGCTGGCGTGAAAGAGGAAACTTAGGGTTTAAACTAACTTTTAACAGGAGGGCAAAATGAAAGTTATTGCAGTAAAGGGCGCAAGATGCCCGAAGGAAGACAAGCCGAGGGAATACATTACAGACACAGAGCCGATTGATGTGCCGGATGATTCAACGTATTACCGCAGGCTACTCGCTGACGGCTCGCTGATCATCAGCGAAGATAAGTCTTATACGTCCAATACCTATGAAACTAAAGAAAAAGGAGGTAAAAAATAATGGCCAGCAAAAACATTTCGTTTGACCAGATACCTTCCAGCATCAGGAAGCCGGGAAAGTATTTTGAGTTCAACACAAAACTCGCCGTGCGAACCCTGCCGAATAATAAGCAGCGGATGCTCATTGTCGGACAGAAGACAGCGGCGGGCACGATTGCGCAGAAAGTAGCGACGCTGATTTTCAGCGACAAAGAGGCGGAGACATACTTTGGCGCAGGCTCTATGTGCCATCTTATGGTGCGAGCCGCGATAAAGGCAAATGCGTATCTGGACCTCACTGTGATTGCTCTGGATGACGCCGGAGCAGGAGTTGCAGCCGCAGGCACTGTAACCTTCACAGGCCCTGCAACCAGCGCAGGCGCTCTCACGCTCTACATCGGCAATCAAAAGGTCGTGATAGCAATCGCAGCGACCGACACTGCTACAGCGATAGCCGCTGCTCTTGTTACGCAGATCGGCAAGCAGCCTGACCTCCCTGTGACGGCAACCAGCGCTTTGGGCGTAGCAACTCTCACAGCAAAGAACAAAGGGCTCTGCGGCAACAATATCAACCTTGCGTATGAGCTCACTGGAGCGGCAGGCGTTACAACCGCTATAGTTGCAATGGCAAGCGGAGCGACCAACCCTGCGCTTCAGGATGCGCTCACAGTTGTATTCCCTGAGCAGTATCACATCGTTGTAACGCCGTATAACAATCAGGCAGACCTTACGACTCTAAGAGATCACCTTGATAGCGTATCGGGACCGATGGAACAAAGAGGCGCTATCGGCTGCTACGGCATGAATGGCGCGCTTGCAACAGCGACAACGCTATCAGGACAGGTGAATCACGGAAGGCTTATCAATCCATATCTCAGATACACGGCAGCCACAAAGAGGCAGAGCATGCCATATGAGATAGCCTGCGCCCATGCAGCGGTGATGGCGTTTGAGGAAGACCCGGCAAGGCCGCTGAATACGCTTGAGCTTAAAGGCATTGCCTCTGCGGATATCGCTGACAGGCTTTCAAGGACAGAGCAGGAGACGCTGCTTTATAACGGAGTTACTCCGCTTGAAATCGGCCCGGGTGAGAAAGTTCAAGTTGTAAGGGCAATCTCCACATACATCAAAGACCCTCAGGGTATTGATGATATATCTCTCCTTGACATCACAACGATCAGGACGCTTGATTATGTGAGGAAGGCCTGCAGGGAAAGGATATCTTTGAGATTCCCGCGCGAGAAACTTTCTTCAAAGACTCCGCCTAAAGTTAAGAGCGAACTGCTTGATGTGCTATACAAGCTTGAGGATTTGGAGATAGTGGAAGAGGTAACCGCCAACAAGGACGGCTTGATAGTGGAGAGGGATTTGCAGGACCCTAACCGCCTGAATGCAAAGATACCTGCGGATGTTGTAAACGGCCTGCATGTGTTTGCAGGAAGGATAGACCTATTGCTGTAAGAAAACATAGGTCATATAGGACATATAAAAGGAGGATTTATGGAATATGTTGCAAAAGCAACGCTCGAAGTGAACGGGCAGCTCGTTGATGATATCAACTCTGTCACAGAAAAAAAGGTCGAGGTAAGGAAGGCAGTCAAGCTCATGAACAAGACCGGCGTGGTCAAGATCACGCCGCAGTACGGCGTGCAGGTCGAGTATGTAATTCCGAAAGACGCTCCGGAATTTGACTGGGAGGGCGTTGAAGACGGAACACTCACCGTAGACAAGGAAAACGGGATGAGGGTCACTTACACCGGCGTTTATACGCTTGAGGTCGGAGACGCGAAATATGACGGCGAGAAAGAAGCCACAAGGAATATCGAACTTGCAGCTTCGGGGAGGGTTGAAGAATGATAACAGAGAAAGGGACATTGGTTGTTGGAGTTGAACATGGAGGCAAGACGCACAAGGAGTTTGAATTGAAGCCTCAGATTGTTGGAGATTCAGTTGAAATTCTGGAGAGCGAGAATGCCGACAGGGCAAGAAAAAACGACAGCTTTTTTGGTCTGTGCCTTCTCTCAAAGCAGATAACAAAACTCGGCGATATGCCCTTGAAAGAAATTACCCCTGCATTGCTCCTTACGCTGACAGAGGTAGATTTTACAGTGCTGAGCAAGGCAAGGGAGGCGCTTGAGGGACGCCTCCGCTCCTTTCGCGGAGGGAAGGAAGAACCAAAAGAAACTAACGCTGGCGCTTCTAAAATTGGGGTTTAGTTACAGCGAAATTCTTAAGATGGAAGAAGCGGATGCCCTTGAGTATTTAGAGGCATACGATGAAATTATTAACCCCCAAAAAACTAAGGCTTATATTGTGAGGAACCGGAGAAGATGAAATTCAAAAGTTTATTTATAGCTTTCTCTGCGAGCAGAAGAGTCGCTATAAAAATTATTCCACCGAGGATATAAAACATGGGCGTCACCTCTCTTGTAATGCAGTTTACCATAGTTGACCTGCTTAGTAAAGGGATAGACAATATAAAATCCCGTCTTACATCTCTGTCCTCTACAAGTAAAGACGTTCAAAAATCTTTCGACAATATGACACGGTCTTTCAAGTATGCGGCGATGTCTGGGATTGCAACGCGGGAAATATATAAAGGCATGAAACCCGCAATTACGCTGGCCGGAGATCTGCAGGCGGAAATGCTCGGCGTCAGCGCGGAGTTGATGGGCGCGGGGAAAAGCGCTCAAACACTCAATGGTGAATTAAAAAATATTAAGGCGACCGCATTTTCTGTTCAGGCATGGACTCCATTCGACATGACTCAGATAGTTGCTTTAGAGAAGGAGCTGATAAAGGCGGGAGCAAGTATTGAAGATGTCACAGGCAAAACCGGCGCAGCCGCAGCGACAGCGGCTTTAGCGGTATATGAGAATCTTGACCCTGTGAGCACCGGCAAGGCCTTGATCGGCATAGGAACGCCGTTCAAGATTACCGCAGACAAATATATGGAGCTTGCCGATGCAATTTCGCGGGCGGCCTCTGCATCCACCGTAGGAGCTGCGGAGATAGCCGAAACAGCAAAATATGCTGCGGGCCCGATGGCACAAGTTGGACGCAGCAGCGAGGAGATGCTGGCATTATCGGCAGTCATGGCGCAGGTTGGCATTGATGGCTCTATGGCGGGAACTTCACTTAAAAACTTCTTTCTCGAAGCAGGAAAACACACAATTTTCAGGGATGCGAAGGGCAATCTGCTGCCGACAATAAAGATAATCGAAATCCTCAGACAAAAACTTGAAGGGATGGGGAACGCCAAACAGCAAGAAGTGCTTAAGAAGTTATTCGGAGAGCAAGGGATGCCGGTTGCTATGGCCATGCTAAACAAAGGGAAAGGCTCTTATGAGGAGATTATGAAGGCAATGAAAGATTCTGCCTCTCTCCAAGACAAGCTCAATAAGAGCATGGAGGGATTCAGCAAGCAGCTTACTTCTTTAAGGGGCACCTTTAAATCAACGATTGCAGACCTATTCCAACCTGCGCTGCCTATTCTGACAAGCCTGATAAAAAAGACAAATGATTTTGTCGCTGCAATAGGCACTGCATCTCAAAAAAGCGAGACCGCAGGCAAAGCAGTATCCGGCATATCTATGGGCGCGCTGGCAGCTGGAGGGCTTGCCACCATCGCTTTGGGAGGCGCAGGGTTATATTACGGCAGGAAAACACTTAAAGGTGTCGGCGGGGTCAAAGGTCTTTTATCAAGAGGTGGGAGTCTTGCAGGCGGGATTGCAGAAGGCAAAGCAGTGCAGGCAGCCACAGGCGTGAACCCTGTTTTTGTAACAAACTGGCCTGCTAATATTGGAGGCTCTGTAGCTGCAACGGCAGCCGATATGGCAGGCGGATTAGCAGGTAAGGCAGGGGCGTTAAAGAAGCTTGTGTCAATGGGCAGCCTGGTTGTCGGAGGTAAATTAGCGCTTGCCGGGGCCGTAGGCTATGCGAGCTATAAAGCGTCCTCGGCTGTTTTTGATGCCACCGGCCTGACTAAGGTTTTTGAGCGTGTGGGAGAAAAGCTCTACGACATTTTAAATCCGGAAGAAGCTGCCGCGCTCAAAGGGCAGGAAGTAAAAAACAAGATAGACATCACACTGACAGATAACCGCACTGTTGTTAAGGCGGACAACATGAACACCGAGGCAAACATCACAGTCCCGAGGACTAAACTGTAATGGCAGAAAAAGACAAATACTACGCATACATCTATCCTCAATGGAAACTCGAGATTGAGAATATAGAAGACTCTTTTGAAAAATCCATTGCGCAGTATGAATTTCCCTATCGCGACGGCGCCCTGCTTGAGGACATGGGGCAGAAGGCGCACAAGATAAAATTCCGCTGCTACTTCTACAACGAAAATTACGACTCGCATATAGAGCTGATTAAATTCTTGGAGGGAAAAGACCTTGTAGAGATTGCACATCCGCAATATGGAATTATAACTGGCAAGATAGAGACCCTTTCAGTCCGCCATGATGACAGGGAAAAGACGGCAGAGATAGACATAACATTTATTGAAAATCTCCGCGGCGAAATACATCCCCTGACATATGTAGACGTGGAATCCGCCGCAGAGGAGGCATTTATTGAGGGGCAGGAAGAGCAGATGGAGGAATTCGCAGACGACACTGAAGCGGAGCTTGGCGCTGAGGCGGATGAAGTCCTTAAAAAAGAGCTGGACCCTGCCAAAGGCATACTCGAACAATTCACAGACATCTCAGCAAAGGCAAGGAGCTATGTGAAGGATGTGGATACGTATGTGAGAAAACTTGAAAGCACAATAAACACAATAGCCAATCCTGCCAACTCTCTGATAGCAACAATAAACTATGGGGTTAATCTTCCGGGCCGGGTCATCGGCGCTGTGGCGAAGACCGTAGAGAGATATGCGATGCTCTACGACACAATCAAAAATGCGCCCACGCGGTTTCTTCTCAGCCTTAAAGACGGGCTGAAAAAACTTGAACTGTCATTAGGCAAATTCTCAAAGCATACGCGGATTGCCTCTGTTCAGAGACGGGCGCTGGAGGCCGGGTATATTTACAAGTCTGACGAGTTAAAAAGACAGGCACTCAAAAGCGCCGAGAAGGTTAAGAGCTTCGACATCAAGGGCAATTATCTGAAAGCGGAGCCCGCAGAGCAGATAATGACGATTCAGGAGATAGAGCAGACGCTTGCTGATGTGCGCTCTGATATTCAGGAAACAGTGGAGCTCTCAAGGGGCATGCAGAGCCTGAAGGACATGGGACTGAATCTCCTGGAGCATGTGAATATAATCAAACTTGAAAGGGAAAAGCTTGTCAGTGTGGATATTGAAAATGAAATCCCGCTGCATCTTATATGCCTGAAATACGGGCTTTCTTATAACTATGCAACCCGGATTCACGCAATCAATAACTGCAAGCATCCAAATTTTGTGAAGGGGGAACTGAATATCTATGCAAGATAAAATCAGCCTTGTCGTAGGCGGCTATAAGATAGAGAACTTTATCTCATACACGATAGACTCAGACCTCTATGTTGCGGACGATGCATTCAGCCTCGAGCTTGCAAATCCGGAAGTTAAAGTATTCCCCGGCCTTCAATGTGAGTTATGGGTCAACGATAAATGCGAACTGACGGGAATAATAGACAAGGTCACATCAAGTTACGACAAATCAGGGAGAAAACTGCGGGTTGAGGGTAGAGACCTGATGGGGCTTTTGACTGATTCATATTGTGAGGAATTCATCACAATCCAGGGGATGAAGCTTAAGGCATTAGCAGAAAGACTATTGAAGAAAGTTCCCTTTATTAATCGTAAAAATATTGAGTATCAGGAGAATATAACAGGCAAGCTCAAAAGTAAAAAGACTTCTCACATATCTCTATTTGATACAGCTCAGAACTTTGGCCAGATAGAGCCGGGGATGACAATTGCAGAGACACTGAAAGAATACAGTCACAGCAGGGGGATGATGTTCTGGAGTAAGTCTGATGGGACGCTCGTATTCGGGAGGCCTGTTGTATCAGGTGAGCCGTCCTTCTATCTTATTAACCTCAAAGACGGGAAAGAAAATAATATCATCGAGGGAGAGCATGTAGAGGATATATCAAAACAATATTCCAAAATCACGGTTATGGGCCAGCAGCAAGGAACAGACGCCACACCAGCCGCTGCAAACAGCACAAAAGCTACAGTGATGAATGATGTAGTGCGTTTTTATAAACCACTTGTCGCTAAAAACAATAACGACTCTCAGAGTCCGGCAATGCATGCGCGGATGCTGAAAGAAAAGATGAAGCATGAGGGGTTTCAGCTTCACTATAAAGTCGCCGGTCACAGCCAGCAAGCCGATAACTATGCAATCAACACTCTCTGCCATGTTGACGATGAGATTTTTGAAATAAAAGAAACATATCTCATCTATGGAAGAACGTTTGAGATGTCGAAAGACAAAGGCGCAGTTACGTCTCTGAGGCTTGGTTATCCGGGGGTTGTTCAATGAGGACGGACAGCTTTAAATTTTGTGTTAAAGGGGCTTTTCCTTTCAGGGATGAGGTTCACAGTCTCGCCGGCAGAGCATCTTCCGTTTTTGACATCGCTGAGAAATTTCCGGGATGCGAAGCTGTCAGACTTAATACCGATAATCTCCCTGCCGAGGTTATAGGTGAATGTATCGCTGTTGATGGACATTTTTTCTACCCTTCTCGCCTCAAGGGTTATGATGGATTCCTTGTCATGCGGGACAGACTGAAAATGCCCGGCCTTGCTGTAACAGGGAAGCTGCTCGGCGCCATGGGCGATAGCGCAGTAGAGCAGGAGAGTGGAAGTCAGAAGTCCGACTATGGCGCTATGGAACTTAGGCTCTATGGAACTTCTATATCTCATAAGGAAAGCATATCATGATAAGGGCCATTATTCAATCTGTTTATGAGGGCGTTATAAAAAGATTTTCGGCCAGCGGCCGGTCGGATGAGATATTTACCAACAGGGAGTACTTCCAGCACTACGGATTCACTTCGAGGCCGCTCAATGGAGCCGAGGCCATCATAATCAAAGAGGGCAATCATATCATTATGATCGCCTCTGATGACCGCCGTTACCGCATCGCTATAGAAAACGGAGAGGTCTGTCTCTATACAGACGAAGGCGACTTCATACATTTTAAGAGAGGCAAGGAGATATATATCAAATCAGGAAATAAACTTAAGGCGGATATTGAAAATGATGTTGAGATAAATACAAAGAGGATTAATGTCACAGCAACAGAATCAGCGGATATAAATACTGCCTTGCTTACCGCCCATGCAACCGAGTCAGCAATGTTGAAATCGCCGGTTGTAACTCTTAAGGCAAATGCCATCACTATGGAGACCTATTCAGGCCAGACGCCGCTTGCAACCCTTAAAGGCAATATGAGACTTGAAGGCAATATAGAAATCATTGGCCATGTAATTGTAACAGGCAATATTGATGCATCAGGAACAATTATAGACGTCAGTGGCAATACAAACCATCATGCGCATTAACTTTAATTCCCTCTCCCCTTGCGGGAGAGGGTTAGGGTGAGGGGTAATGGATTTCAAAATCAACATAGAGCAGGGAACAGGGCTTGGGGCAATGACATTTGAAAAAGCAGACACTATCATGAATAACGTATATCTGTCTTTGATGGTCAGACGCGGCTCTTTCTTTCAGAATACGGATTTTGGTTCAAGGCTTCATCTTCTGAAGCGCGCAAAGAACACCGAGAAAACGGCGGCGCTTGCCGTGGAATATTGCAAAGAAGCTCTGCAATGGCTCCTCAATATTGGCAGGGCGACAAAAATCAATGTCTACAGTGAGAGGGACAGGCTTCAGGACTTAAATAGATTGAAGTTACTCATAGAAGTTACGCAGGCAGACGGCAGACAGCTCAGTTTTCAGACATTCACGGAGGTTGTGTGATTTTTAATTTTGAATTTTTAATTTTGAATCTGAGCACAGCGAATGCGGAGGTAGTATAATGGGTTTTCAAAAAGATTTTGATGCGCTTTTAAATGACATTTTAACAGACTACAAAAACCAGTTTCCGGAGGCGGATACATCACAGGGGAGTCTTATATTTATAAAGAGCGCCTGCATTGCCTCTGCCCTGTGGGGACTCTATAAATATCAGGAGTGGATAAGCAAGCAGATATTCCCTGACACAGCCGATACAGAGGCATTAGAGCATCACGCATGGGTGCGCGGGGTTGACAGGACATATGGAGAGACCGATGCAGCATACCTTGCCCGTCTGCTTGATTACATCAGACGGCCGCCTGCAGGCGGCAATAAATATGACTATGTGAAATGGGCATTGAAGATTAGTAATGTCGCTGCCGCCTATTGCTTTCCTCTGGCACAGGGATTAGGCACTGTGGATGTTGTTATCGTTGCAAACGAGACTAATACAGGCTCCGAGGTCCCGAGCTCATATATAACCCTCACGGGAACTAACACCTTGGTCACTGCATTAAAGCTGATTAATTCTGCTGCAACATTTCTGACCAGCGGGGTTAAAAAAGGCGATATTGCAAAAAACACAACTGCCGGCACAAAGGCGAATGTAGTATCTGTTGACAGCGAAATTCAATTAACCCTTGATACAGACATTTTCACAGCAGTCGGACAGAACTATGAACTGAAATCCCTGACCAATCAGGTGAAGGAGTATATAGACGATGTGCGTCCCGTGACAGCATCTATTGTGCAGGCGCTCGGGCCAACGATACTTACTCAGGCAGTTACTATGTCTGTTACAGGGAGCGATGCAAATAAGGAGCAGATAGCAGCGGACATAGAGGCGTACATAAAGTCGCTGGAGCCGGGAGAGACGTTATATCGTTCTCAGTTGATATCAATAGCCATACAGGCCGGGGCAAACGATGTAACAGTAACCGTGCCCGCTGCGGATGTTGTCCCGACCGCATACCAGCTGATCAGGCCGGGGGTTATCAGTGTCACATAAAAACGTCCTTAAATTATTATTCCCGATAGATCTCGGCGGGGACTTTGAAAAGGACACCGAGCTTGAGGGAAAGCATCTCGACAATGTACAGAGCCGTGCAGAAGACCTGTTGAAAGAGTTCTTTCCTGATGAAGCCTATGAATTATTACAGGATTGGGAACGCGTCTGCGGCCTCACACCCGGAGCTGACGACACTTTGCAGCTAAGGAGAGATATGGTCATCGTGAAGCTGCGAGAACTCGGCGGATTGAGCAGGGTATATTTTATTCAGCTTGCCGCATCTCGGGGCTATACAATCACCATAGAGGAACTCGGGCCATTCATGGCGGGCATCGGCAGGGCAGGAGATGCGTTGTATGTAGAGGCAGTCATTTGGATATGGAGAGTGAAAGTCGCAGGGCAATCGCTCTATTATTTCAGAGCCGGGCAAGCGGCCGCAAATGAAAGTCTTTTATGGTGGCCGGCACAGACAGCGTTGGAGAATATTCTCAATGAACTGAAACCGGCGCATACATTTATTATTTTTGACTATAGCTAAATATTTGAACTTTGAATTTTAAATTTTGAATTTTGTTAACAGGAGGATGACATGGCAAAAACTAATTTTGTAAACGGGAATCCCGCACAGGGAGTGCAGGGCACAGTTGTAACCGCAGAATTTCTTAATGCGTTTAACAATCATCGCCACAGGGGACTTGCTCAGGACGGAGACGGAGCGATAGATTACGCTCCTGATACAGGAGCCGCAAATGCTTATGTGATAGCCTTAACTCCTGCGCTCACTGCTCATGTAGTCGGTATGCCGATACACTTTAAAGCCGCAAATGCAAATACCGGCGCATCATCAGTAGTCGTTAATGCGCTTGCATCAGTGCCAATAAAAAAGAACGTCAATGAGAATCTCGCAGCGAACGACATTAAGGCAGGGAAGATCGTATCAGTGGTATGGGACGGCGTGGATTATCAGATGCTAAGTCAAACAAAATCTGAAGGTATATCACCTGTAAGAGATACATTCAGGAACCTCGTAATAAAAAATCATGCTGTTAATCCAAATTATCAGTTGTCTATTACAGCGGATGAGGTAATGCTGTCGGATGGGGCAAGCTCACAACTAATATCTGCGTTGACTGAAACACTTGATATTACGGTGGCAGGGGTGAATGGACTTGATACAGGCGCAGAGGCTGCCAGCACCTGGTATCACATCTGGGCAATAGCTAAGGCGGACGGCACAAAAAAGACACTGGCATCATTGTCAGCAACAGCGCCTACAATGCCGAGCGGATATACTTTTAAAGCGTATCTGGGAGCGGTTTTTAATAAAAGCAGTTCTGATTTTATATCAATGCGTCAAAAAAACAGACGAGTTTACAGGGAGAATATTAAAGTGCTGTCTTCTGGAACTGCCGCAACATGGGAGAGCGTATCCTTAGCTAATGCAATACCTATAACAGCGGACTCTATTAGCGGTTACAATGAGGCTGGGTTAGGGCTTCATCTGGGTATTCATCTATCCCCTGAGGGTAGTGACGTGGGGATGTCCTTCTTTATTGGGATTAGTACTGGACAGCATTTAATAGGTTTCCCATTCAGTGATTTACCACTCGCAACATCGCAGGTTATATTTTATAAATTGTATGCTTTATGGGGAGCGAGTCAACCTGCGAGTATCAACGTAAATGGATGGGGATATTAAAGGAGGAAGGTATGATAGTTTACAAAAGACAACCCGACGGACAGGCAACGGATTTAAGATTTGTGAAGGGTGATTATGTTGCAGAGGCAGGGGAAAAGATAATTAAGGGTGATGTGCTGCCAGATATTGAGACATTACATACTAAGGCATATTTGTCAGCTAAAAAACTATCAGACATCCGGGAAAAGAGAAACGCCCTGCTTACAGAATGCGACTGGACTCAAGTTCTTGATACTGGTTTAACACCAGAAAAACAAGAAGCGTGGGCTATATACAGACAGGCATTGAGGGATTTTCCTGCGACAGTTGATTCAAATAATCCTGTTTGGCCCAAGAAGCCGGCATAAGACTGAGGAAATAGATAGGCGGACAGCAGTTCAGGGAGTTAGAGCCTCCCTAAAACCATCCCGTTGGCATCGGGATGACGGGATAACCCGCTACCATCCGCACCCGCGCGACGGGCGGAATTAATGTAGCAGGGGCATCCCAATAAAATCAAATATGGAGGCTCTAATGAATAGTTTTATCGCATGGATTGGAGGCAAGCGGATTCTCGCAAAGACAATAATCTCAATGATGCATGGGCATAGGACGTATGTTGAGGTCTTCGGCGGCGCCGGATGGGTGCTCTTCAGAAAACAGCCATCGGGGGTGGAAGTATGGAACGATATTAATTCAGGCCTGGTTAATCTCTTTAGGATTGTCAGAAACAAACTCCATGTATTCAAAAGGAGACAGTATTTTCTCCTGTCAAGCAGGGAAGAATATTTTGCTTTTCAAAAGGCTATTAAGTCGGGGAAATTCAAGGACGATGTCGACAGGGCGATTGCCTTCTATTATTGTATTAGAAATAGCTTTGGCAGCGGCATATTCACGGGCTATGCCTTCGGGCCAAACCGCGAGCCGAAATACTGTGAGGGGATAGAGAAGCTTGAAGCAGCCAGGGAGCGGCTTAAAAATGTTTATATTGATAACCTCTCTTTTGACAGGTTGATACCTAACTACGACCGGAAAGAGACGTTGTTTTACTGCGACCCGCCATATCACATGCTGCTTGATAAGCCTTGTGGGAAGCAATACTACCAGCACACATTTACGGATGATGATCATACGAGGCTCAGGGACACGCTAAAAGGGATATCCGGCCGGTTTATCTTGTCGTATGATGATCACCCGGCTGTAAGGAAGCTTTATCGGCGCTTTAAGGTGACAGAAACCGCACCTGTGCTTTATAGTATGAATAACCGGCAGGGATCACCAGCAAGACGGGTCGGAGAGTTGATAATAAGCAACTTTTGAGGGGTTTTAAACAGCCTTGAAAACCACTTGAAAAAGGTCAAAAGGCGTTTTTCTCATTTTGGGTGTTACAATTTCTCATTTTGGCGGTTAGGTTATAACTCGCAAGTTTTATAATATTCTAAACATGGGGCCCCCTCAATTTATATACTTACATTCACTGTCCTAAATAATATAAGCTAATGAGCGGTA
>ERZ1292630.1408-Hain-H41-02um-R3-1408-length-23746-cov-7_pt1 | contig 23746 bp, 6 predicted proteins | sample MGYA00564408_ERZ1292630 | MGnify/ENA primary metagenome ERZ1292630 (study PRJEB36523, sample SAMEA6512641) | groundwater metagenome | collected 2019-01-08 | study: AquaDiva: Metagenomics assemblies of 32 groundwater samples
CTCACATCGTCCGATCCTGCGAACCGTGGTGGTACGGGAAAGCCGGTGCTCGCAACCGACAAGGCTGCCGACGCGATCGACGGGCGTCCGCACATCTCCTGCAGATCGCCTCGTTACATCTGCGGCGCGGATCGCCACGTCCGGCGACTGACTACCCACAGGGGCGCGCTCACACTATTTCCTCGCGCAAATAACGATTTTGTTGAGGTAAATCTGTGGACAGTGTCTGTTCCAACGGCGCCGGCGAAGGCGACCGCCCAGTCGACCCCCGAGCGAGAGGCCACCTTGGTTCTGCACAGGCTTCGCCTAGGATCCCCTCCGACAGTGTGGACCCGAAGTCGCGGCGTGTCGCGCCGCTCGTCACCTCCCTCGTCTTCGCGTCTCCTTGGCGAAACGCGACAACCCACCGCTGAGCACTCAAGGTCGCAGCGACTTCGCGCCGATAACAACATCGTTGAAGTGCCGTTCGTAGCGCACCGATTCCGGCGTTACCTTCCGGCACCGTCGGCGGTGGCGTACTTGGCCACCAGCGTCGTGGCAGCCACTTGCGGAGACTTCACGGTTGCGGAATGACGGTCGCCGAAAGACCGGTTGGACGTTGTGCAGTCAATTTTGCAGTCGTGTATACACACCACACGGGGAAGCGATTTTGAGTCGTGTTCATCTTACTTGGTCTCCTGTGAACTTTCTGCTTCACTCCCTGTGTTGGTGTTTGCCTTCGGGGTAAGTTGTGTGTGGCGTAGGCAACTACTCCGCGGAAACACCTTTCTCTCTATATCTCTATCTATCTCTCGCTGCTGCTTGGCAATGCTGCCGAAGATATCGGCACCGCGGAGCAACAGTGATTCTCGCCCCCCGCCGGGCACAGCGGACAACGGTCGGCCTCTCCCCGAAGAAGACCACGCAACGCCGCATGGAGGAGCTCCACTGGACAATGATCACGACGACGACTATGCTGAACCGCTCGTGGCGTTTCGCAACACATTTTTGTGCTGCTGTCTCTCGTCGCCGTCAACGACTGCAACCACGACGCGATTGTCCAGCGACGACGCGGAAACGTCCATTGTTGGGGGCCGGTTGAGTTACCTTCCGTTGGTCGTTCCGTCGCGTCCGGCTACCGGCTGGGTGTCCGTCCCTTGCTCTGGTGGTGATGAACCGTCTCCGAGAAAGCACTATGCATGCACCCTCGTCGGCGGAGATCGCGTCGTGGTGCATGGTGGGATCACGACTGCGGGCGGACGACTCGGCGACGTCTGGTCTGTTTCCCTGGGTCACGACGACCAATCCCGTCGGTGGACACGTCTTGACGCGTCGTCGTCGTCGTGCTCGCTGTCCCATCATGCCGCAGCCGCGATTGGCGACGGCGTGTACTTGCACGGCGGACGAGCCGGGGCCGAAGAAGGGACGGTAGGCTCGCAACTGTGGGGCGTCCATTCGCGCACCGGGCAGATCGCCCTGCTCGCCGACGTCACCGTCCCGCTGCACTCCCATCGCATGGTCGCCGTCGCGACGCGGCTTTTCCTCGCGGGAGGCTTCACCGCGGAAGGGAACCGACCGAATTACAACGTTTACCTCGTGGAGTTGGGGGACGACTCCGCCACGACGGCGGGTGACAGTACGGTCGCGGTCCGCGTCATCAACGACGCGGGTGCGTCGCCGCCGCCGCCCCGAGACGCGGGTGGCTGCGTCGCCTGGTCGAACACGTTTCAGTTAACCGATCCGCACACTTTGACACTGTGGCGTTTCGCATTCGGTGACAGCGATGCGACAGACAAGCGCACTTCCACTGCACCAGAGCATGCGGAAAACATTCAACACTCTGACACGACGGATGGGCCGTCTCAAGGCCCAGCCAACAGCCCGATGGTTGTTGCGGCGTTATGCATTCCACTTGACGAGGACATCCGGGAGATCAGCAAGGTCGCGACAAGGCATCTTGCGACCCCCCCTACCACGTCGCTCCCTCGCATCGCCAGCCAGCTCGCGCCTCCCGAGAACTCATCCATGAGCGCCCTCGACGAGCCGCCGAAGGATCCGGTGTGCATTCCGGTTGAGTGGACCGTGTGGCCGTCCGTCGCGGTGGGGCGTGCCCCACTGCGACCCTCGAAAATTGTGGTGCCTCCAAGATTGCCCGATGGCGGATCTCTGCGTTTTCTCGTGCTGCCCCATGGGGAAGAAAAGGAAGCCGCGAGTTTCGTCACGCTGCTGGAGGACGGCAACGGCGATCTCTGCCTGGCATTCACGCCTCTGGAAAGTGACCCACGCCCCGTACGGCAGGCAGCTGCTGGCCGAATGGACGCGATCGCGTCGCCGCAGCTGCTGCTGCGGGACGGTGGTTCGCCGTTACCACCGTCACTGTCCACCACCGCTGAGAACCGGACCGCCGATCCCCGCACTGGTTGCATGGCCCCCTCCACCGCATCGCACCGACCTCCGACGGTGACGACTGCCTCGCCATCGCGCGGCACTTGGTCACGCGTGTCGACGGCGAGGCAACCATCGGTCGTGTTGATGCGCAGTCGTCCGGGGACGAGTGCGACCACGGTGCTTCTCGCATCCGCAATGGTCCCACCGTTGGAAGGCTTTGCCCGCACATTGCAGGAAGAACGGAGTCGCACGAGCAGAACGGGGCGGGTCGCCTCCATGTTGCTCGCGACGTCGATGGCTGCGCGGCCGAAGCGCGATTTGAGCGTCGCTACAAATTCAGCACGACGCGCGAACCAAACTCCTCCTCGCACGGAGGCAACGACCGCTGCAGCCTCGCTATCTGCGGGTCGTTCCACGTCTCCGACGACGCGACGAGCGTGGCACGATGACGCCGATGTCAGAAACATCATCGTCGCGCTTGGCACTGCCCTGGGCGCCGCGGCTGCGCCACACGGTGCATCAGCTGGAAGCCAAGGATCGGCTCGACCACGGCCTCCCCGGACCATTCGCCTGTTGATTCCTCCGCCTCCTCCACCGCCGCCGCTGCCCCCGTCGCCGCCGAAGATGGCAGCCGACGAGCCACTCCTTCCGACGCTTCCGGCGGTGGCAACGAACACCGGGAGGAAGTCGGAGGACTCAACGATGACGCTTGCCCCTGTCGCCGAGGAGGGCAAGGGGGCCCAAGTTGCCCTCTTGGCGGAGGCACCTTTGTCGCCTCACGCGATGGTGGTCCTCACCGATGCCATCAAACGGGCGCCGGCCATTCGCAACGTGTCGTTTCCAGGCCGACGGTTCATCGCATCGCCGGCGTTTGCCTGGCTGATGAGGTTGCTCGGCTCCGCGCAACACGTGACGCGCATCGATTTAGATCCCGATGCGGTCACGACGGTGCAGCGGGCCCATCTCGACGCCATCTTGTCCAGGAATGCAGAGGCCACGCAGCACGCCAAAGCCGAGCTGCGCGAGCACCGAAGGGCTAAGAAAGAGGCCTTGCTGGTAGAGCAAGCCCTGTCCACGCAGCTGACTCGGGCGCAGGAGCGCCGTTTGCGATTCTTCGAGCGGCAACTTCGCGAAGCTCAGGGAGAGGAAGCAGCGGGTCGGCTCATGATCGAGTGGCTGTGCCTGAGGGGCGTGACGATCATCGACGAGGCCGCCTGGGAACGGCCGGTTCTACAAGTTACGAGCCTGTCCAGCGCTGATGCGGCTCGGCGGCAGGCCGCCGATCGCATCGACTGCGGTCGATGCCGCGACGCCGTGCAAGAGGAATCGCAGCAAGCGCACGCCGCACTGGTCCGCGAGGAGGCCAAGGCCGTCAAGGACCTCGCGAAGGAGACCATGGACGAGCGCCACCGCATTGCGCGAATGGACCACGAACGCATGCGGCGGCGAGCCATGGAACGGGACAACGAAGCGAAGATGGAGAAGACCGCGCGCTTCGAGCTCAAGAAGTTCGAGGAGGAAGAGCGTCTGGTCGTCCAGAAGCAGTGCAAAGCGGGTCACGACGAGGTCCGCATGAAAGATGCCGAGCGCGAGAAGCAGGCCATGCTCGTGCGCCAGCGCCAGATGCAACGAGACGCAGAGCGCAGGCTCGAAGAGGAACGGGCCCGCGACTTGAGGGAGGCTGCGTTGCGCGAGCAACGGCGACAGCGCGAGCAGCTCGAGCGACAGGAAGTCGGGCAGCGCGAGGCGGACCTCACGCAAGCGGAGAAACGCGGCATGCGCGACTTTGTGGCGGCCTTTGAGCTTGGCAAGGAAGCCGCCCGGAAGGCCACCCTGCTCGGCGAGCGTGAACGCCAGCGTCAGGCGGCCCTGCTGCAGCCGAATGCCATCGGTTTCTTCCCGTCTCTGCCTGCGCAGCTGGTCATGTTCGGCACCGCGTCTCCCGTCCCCGTCGTGCTGCCCACCACGCGGTTTTTCGTGGAGACGCCTGTCCCGCCGTACATGAACGATCCTAAGGTCGGCGGTCATTTGGAGCCCAACGAAATATCCAATGCCGCGTGGATCGCCATGAAGAAAGCCTGGAAGTCCGTCACGATTCGCGTGGACATTGTCGACGTTCCGCCCCTGCTCGAGGAAGCCGCGCAGCTCTTCATCAGCACGGAAACCATCACCGGCGCGATGCATTCGCTGCTGGGTGTGTCGTCAATCACACCTTCCACCGCAGCGGTCCTTGGCGCCGGCGGGGGGGTGGGAAATAGCGGCGCCGATTCCGTGGCGTCCCTACGTCGTCAAGCACCCAGTGCCGCCGATGGAGCGGCGGCTGCAATGACGACGATGGGCGGCGGGCCCTCCGCGAGCTCGACCGCGCCCGTTTCCTCCCATACGACGTCGGCATCGCACCCCCCGACGCTAGCCTTCGTCAACGACTCCATTTTTATTGATCGCGTCACAGGCGATCGAGTCGCCGTCTCCGCGCAGAAGCCCAGTGGTCGGTCGCTGGCGATCATCGTGTCGCCGCAATCCGCGACGCCCGAAATGGTTCATGCGCTCGCCGCGAGCGTGAAAATCATCTGTCGCAATAAGGAAGTGGCCGATGCCTGTCGCGTCGTGGTCACCGTTTCGGCCAAGTTTACGTCGGGTTGTCCTCCGGCGCCGTCGAAGACACAGCAGCAGCGCAGCGTGGTCATCCGTGAAGAGGATTCCTCCACTCCGGGCGGCGGAGCGGCCTCTCCGGTGTACTCGGAAGCGGGGGACTTATCGGCGTCGTTCTGCACCGACCCCTCGCCACGGAGCGGACCGCCGAGGCGGCAAGGCAGCGGCACGTTCTCCTCGAGCACCCTGCTGATTGCGACGCACGGTGGTGGCGTCGACTCGACTGGCACCGGCCTCGGTGGCCGCCGCGCCTCGGGCACAAATCTTCCCGTGCAGCTAACCGACCCATTAGCGGTGCATTTTCAACACGACTTTCGTATCGACCTGCGAGGGCCCTTATACGTTCTCACCGATCCGAGCGCCCTTCGCGTCGTGCACGCCGAAAACGTCCAAGAGACGTTGCTGTTGGCGCAGCTCGACAGCATCTCTCTGAGCGGAGGTGGCAGCGGAGGTCAAAACCAAGGAGGAGGCGAACCCACGGCTCAGGGCGGCTCCGCGGGGGGCCCCTCCTCCTCTTCGCCGCCGCCGCCGTCCGCCTCCATTCCGCTCCCGCTCGAGGGTGCGGTGGTCGCGTTCGACCTCGGAGACCTTCAAGACACCAACGATAGCTTGGCGTTTCACTCAAAGAGCCTCGTGACTTGCGATAAATTCAGCGTGAGCTACGACAATACCCTCCTGGCGACGGTCGTGACCGGCGGCATCCTTGACATTGTCGCGAATCGCACGCCGCGTGAGCTGGGGAAGCCGACGCGCGTCGAGTGTGTCCTCCGCGGCTCCGCGACCCTCCGCGGGTTGGTCGGCCTGCTCCGGGCTATCAGCTACCGCAACGACAAGCCGAACCCGAAGGTGCTCAAGCGCATCTGCACGATCGCGGTATGTTTCCCTCGCCATGGCGTGTCCGCGTCGCTGCAAGTAGACATCGAAGTGTTCCAGGAGGACCAGCCCACCGCATTCGACTTCGGTTTCACGCCGGTCGTGCAGCGCTCCGCCACGGCGGTGGCGGAAACAATGCTCCCCTACGTGCCGACCGCGGCGCTCGACAACCCCTTTTACTTCGGTTTGGGCTGTGTCGTCTACGACACGGACACGGCGGACTTCGTTGGTGGCTTCCTGGCGCTAAAAATCGGTGACGGCGCCTGGTCCGAAAGCGGTGGGGGACCCTCCGCCGCGGGTTCGAGCGGGTTTCGAGGTCGGCTCGGCAGCTTGCGCATGGGGTCGCTCGCCATTGCGCCATCGAACCTGTCCATTGGGTTGGCGGCGTCGACGGCGGCCACCGAAGCGCCGGGCGTGCTGCGCCTGATTCCCTTCGCGGGCTCGCCCGTCTCCTTAGTCGACCCCCGCGATGGCTCCGGAACGATGACGCTCGTCATCGACGACGCGGAGATCGGCGCACTCGTTCCCGTCGCCCCACACATCCTCTACGTGCGATTCGCCTCGCACGCCAGCATCGCGATGGTCGACGCGATCATGAAGTGCGTGACCGCCGAGCTAAAGAATGAACGCGGCCTTATGAGGCTCGTGCACATCGCTTTCGCCGCCGGCCGCAACGCCGACATCGTACGGTCTGCGGTCGAGATTTCCGTGGACGATGCTTTAGTGATGCACGCTTCAGGCATGCGGCGCGTGCCGAGCGGCTTCGTCGAATGGGACGCAATGGGGCCGTTTGTGCTTCGGTCGCAGCGACCCTGCTGGGACGGGGGCTACATCGGCCTCGACTTCCCATCTGGTTGGACCCCGGATGACCAAGTCGCCATCCTGCCCGATGACCGTGTGTCGCTGACCCAAGTTACCCCGAAGGATGCTCTGCGGCTGACCGCCGAATTTTACGCTCTGTACGCGACGCCGAGTGAGCGACCCACTCAGCGCGGCGTGCGGGCCACCAACGACCAGTATGCCCCGGTCGACCTCCGCCGTGTGCCACATTTTAACACGAAGCAATTTTTGAGGCGAAAGCTCAACGACAAACTTCGCGATGTGCTGCAGGAGCGACTGCGGCTGCAGGACGAGGCGAGAATGAAGCAGTTGCTGTGGCTGCGCCGGACGTACGGCTACGCGTTCACGGAGGCCATGTTTAACAACGCCAAGACGGTACTCGTGGACGGGCAGAAGGCGGGCGTCTTGCTGCAGTGCCCAACGCACTTGCTGTTTCTTCTCGATGGACTCAAAAAGCCCACGCCGTCGTTGAACTCTCAGGGCGGATCCTCAGGGGGAAAGTCGAGCGGGGGTGGATCCTCGGGCAGTGGCGGCCGTCCCTCGGGTGGGTCGGCGCCGGGTTCCATCAGCAGTGATATTGTTTCGAAGTTGCTCAACCGTTTGCACTTCTGTGGCAACGCGGGGTCCAAAGTGGTCCGGTTAGTGTCGTGCGATGGCGGAGCGCACCCCTCCGTCACGGCGTTTAGCATCGACATCGGCTGCTCAGACGAAGTGACTGATATCGTGTGCGGCGCTCAGTCGGCGGCGGCGTCGATATTCTGCTCTCGCAGCGCGGAGGACCGAGACGGCTTCATCGTCTTTCCGCAGCTGTCATTGAAAAACAACGTCCTGCACGTGTTCAACGGCGCCGTCATCGAGGTTGCCGTCACCGGCAACCCCCAACCGGAAGGCGATCAGCTCTGCTTCCTCACTCCAGAGCAGCAAGCGCTCCACGGTTGCTCGCCGCCCTACTTAGTCGCGAGCAGGTTAGACACCTCCGCCTCGAGCTCCGGCGCTTCTGCCTTGACGGCCCCAGCATCGCAGTCCGCGTCACCGCCGCATCGCTGCACTGGGAGGCGAACGAGCCTCGCGCGTGGTCAAGGTCAGGCCGCTCCGAACGCTCACGCGATCACGGTGGCGACGTTAAACACGATGACCGATCGCGGCGGCGGGCAGGCCGTGCTGCGGTTTGCCAGCGAGCTAGGTCGTCACGACGCCCCCGCGTTCGCGTCGGACGTCACCTCCACGTTTTCCACGCACTACAACCGCACCGTCGCGACAGTGACCTACGACGCGCCGAGCGGGCACGTCGCGTCAGGCGGAAGTTGCTGCACCAGCATTCGTATCGCTTTCGCTGCGGCGCCGGACGACGTCGACCTTGACGAGATCACGTCTCACGAGGATGCCGACGCGAGGCTTTTCGACGGCATCGTCCCCTTGTCGCTTGTCGAGCGGGTCGTCGGCATGGTCAGCTACACCAACGTGAGCCCCTTTGTCCGTGGTGGGTCCAGAGTCGTCACGCTTCGCGTTCTACAGCAGGGCGCTGAGGGTCGCTTGAACGTGGTGTTGTCAGTGAAGCCACCAGTTCTGACCGTCGCCGACGTTGAGAGATACCCGCTGATTTCACAAGTGGAAACGGGCATCCTCGCCGGCAGCGAGTCGACTCGCGCTGCGGCGTTGGGCGACGTTGGCCCCGGCGCCCGGCCGTTGCTGAAACAGTTGGTCTGCCCGAACCTCAACGTCAACACGAAAATGTCGGCGCACGCGTTCATCAAAGGAGGGAACGTCACGGTCCGGTGTGGAACGCTCGCGCGACAGGGGTTAACATCGCCGAACAAGCACCGGCGGGCCCAGCGGGCATCCCCGGGCGATGGCGACGCGGACGACACGTCGCTGGCTAGCACTAGGTCGGCGCTCACGGTCACCACCGTATTCAACGGTGCCGTGAATTGGAATCACCTTCCCATCGCCCAGGGCCACGATGGAGGCGAAGGCGGCACCGGCGGGGGCGGGAGTGCAACATCGCAAGAAGCGGACGCAGCGGCCGCGGGTCTCCCAGATGGGTTCAACCCCGGAATCCACTTCGAGATGGTATTCGCCCCGGCGAATGCCATGCATAGTTCTTCACCCAGCCGCACGCCGATCCCGCCGAACCTCACGTCCAAGGAGGCGGTCCTGGTCGTTGACGGCGCCCCTGGGAGCTTTCACGAGACGGTCGGTCGCCAGTTGGACAAATCTCAGAGTGCGGCGGAAGCATTCTTCCTTCGAGGCAGTAGCCTTTACGCCGGCGCGCCGCCTCCGCCCGCAGGCAGCTCGCACGCGAGCGTGGATCAACCGTCGCCGCCGCGGCGGCGGTCGGACCCATCAAGCCCGTTGACGGATGCCGCGCCGCCGAAGAAGGTCGCCTCGTCCTCAGACGACGATGACGACGGAGAGGATACGCCGGGTGAGCCGGAGTACGTCGGAACCATTCGCGGCGGGCCAGGCTGGTGGTCCATCAGCTTCGACTTTCTGTCGATCGTGACCGCCGCTCGAATTGAGAAGATTCTCCGCACGATTGCCCTTGTCGTTCCCAGGACCGAGGAGAGCGCCACGCTGCTCGCTGGCCTCGCACACACGATGTTGGACATTGAAATCGATTGGCAGCTGCGAGACGATGACTCCGCGGTGCTGAAACTCCCCCTTTGCGTCGTGCCCGTCAGCGAGACGTTCGAACTCGTGGAGGTCCAAGCCGAGCTCCAACCCGCCGCCAACGGCGCCTCGCCTGGTGGTTCGGCTGGCGGATTGGTCCCCGGGCCACGCAGCAATAACAGCTTGTTGAACGTTTCCGGGAGCGAGCAGGTGCGGCGTCCTTCGGGCCGCCGACAAAGCGGAGCGTCATCGCGTAGCCGTCACTTTGCGAGCGGTGTGACCTGCGCGCCGCTGGTTCGCGGCGCGTCTCACATCAATCCGTGTTTCACGCCGGGCACCGTCCGACTTGAGCGAGGCTGCCTCGAGGCGGACCTCAGCAGCCTCCCTTCCGCGCTTCGGTGTAAGCCGTCGCGGGGGGGAACGGACGCCATCGCCCCGTATGGCTACTTCCTGCAGAGCATCGCCCTGACCGCCACCCTGTCGCTGCCGGAAATGCATTTGTTCCGCGACGAACTCGTGGGCTTATCCAGCGTGAATGTCAATCACCCCGCTGCGACGGCGGCGGAGGGCGACGCGCAAGCGACCGAACGAGGGGCGTCTCGCGACGCCGGCGCGGCATCGGGGATGGGAGGAGGCACGTTCCTCGCCTTCGACGACGACGCCGCCCCTTCCGGCGCCCCGATGAACGAGAGCGCGCCACTGGTTTTTGTGAGCCCCGAAAGTCCTGACAAAGCGTCCAACACGATGGCACCCATGTCCCCCTTGGGTTCAAGCGGGGCGATGAGCAACGTGCGGTTAAACGGATACTGTTGCTCCAATGCGCTGGAGGCGACCGACTCCCTCAGCGTGTCGCTCGTGGTGGCGCGACGGGAGATGCAGGCGGGTCGGATGACGCAAACGACGTACGCCACCATCGAGAAAGCCCTCGAACAACAGCACGGTGTCGCTTCGCAGCCCGCGCCCGCGGCGGCCAATGGCGACGTTGTACCTGTCGGAAGGCAGCGGTCCAACAGTGCCTCGGGGAGCAGCACGGCGACGGCAAACCGACTTTCGCTGACTGCCAATCGCACGAATCAGCTTGCGGCAGAGTACCGGTTCGACACCGTCACGACCGGCATCACGACGCCGCCCGCCTCGGCTCAAATCGAGGAGGCCGTCACCCTACTGGAGGCCGTGATCCGGTGTCTGACGGCCCGCGTGGCGTCCAGCACCAACGCGCTGTCACGCGCCGGTGAGCGCATTCTGAACGTTGCCATCTCATTGCACTACGAGCCGTTGCCTGTGCCTCTCGCCGCGGTGCCGCCGCCCATTGCCGGGAGATTGCAGCGGCGGATGAGCATGCGCAAAGTCTCGGTCGTGGACGACGCCCCGCAGTTCTCATTCACATCCGACACGGGCGGCGAAAGTGACGCGCCCGGCGGTAACACGGAACTTCAGCGGCCGCACGGCTCCAGCGACGTTGTGTCTCCGCGGCGACCCAGTGCGCCCTCCATACCGGCTCCGACAACGCCGTTGAAGCCCGCGCTCCTCAACGGCAGCCTCAGCGAGAAGCTGCTGACGCTGGCGTGTTTGGGGACATTACTGCACGACGTGGGCTACCCCGTCACCAGCGAAGTCGTCGTGTCGCTGTCGTTGCTTCGCGCGAAGCTTCCGGTCGCGCCGCATCCGTGGGCGGCCACGCCCGTGGCACGCGTGTTCACCGTGCGGCCGGCGCCGGTACCGCGCGAAGTCGCCGCATCCTCCGCCGCTCGGCCTATTCTTGCCCCCAACAGCGTGGCGCTGTCGGCATTGGTCGGTCCGCGTTGGAGCCCGTACGCCCCTGGCTCCCCGAACAAGCCGTTGGGCGGCACCCTCTTTTCGCTCTGCATGGGGGGCTCGTTGGTCATCTCCATTCAACTCTTGTCCGCCCCGCCAGCCGCCGCCGCCGCCTCCGGCAACGCCGCCGGGGTGCCTCTACCACGTCTCGGGTTTGACGCCGGTGATCCTCTGTTCCCCGTCACGTTGCGCAAGGCGAAGGACCGTGAGGTCGCCTCGATCCCGATGCCCTTCGCGTCGAAGGACATTAGTCTCGCGGCGGACATCAAGGAAGTGCTCGTGGATAGCCGCCGCGTGGCCGTCTTCATGTGCGGCGCCCGCAACCCGGCTGGCATGCTTCCCGCCATCCAGTGTGAAACGATTGTGGCCGCCGCCGTAGCAGGGCCATCGGCCACGGGGACGGTGGCAACGTCTCCGGCCGCGCCGCTCAATAGCGCTGGGGGCTTCAACCTCGCCCTGCACGTCCCCGTGCCGCAATCTGACAAGCTGCTCCTCACCGGTAAATCCAGCACCATCACGACGAATACGGCGCCTGGCCAGCTGAGCTCGATGATGGAGCAGCTGCTCTCGAACATCTACCTCGACTTTCAGGACCTTGCGACCCCTCAAACCCTCGCGATGACCGTGTCGTACCGTCTCACGGTGACGCTCTTCGACGCGGCCTCCTCCATGTCGGAAAGCTGCGACATCGTCATCGTGAAGGAGCCGCCCATCGTGGCCGCAAAGCCGTCGGTCGCCCGGGGGGGCACACCCGCGTACGCCTCCGTGGCCGCGCCGCGGCGAGTGGCCTTGAATCTCACGTTGCACGCGAAGGACATTACGGCCATTCGCCGCGTGTCGCAGCGGCCGCCGGCGTCCCGAAGCGACTGTGGGAAGTCCACCGCTGCCTCTGCGGGTGGTGGTGGTGGTGGTGCACCAGGTGCGCGGGACGGCGGCCGCGGCGTCGTGACGTCGGCGTCGAATGAGCGGAGCGGCGACGGCCGGCGGCCATCATCGCAATCCGCGAGCGACGACCCGATGGACTTCGTCGCAGGAGATTCGCCAGACCCTTCCGCAAGCCAAGCCGTGGAGCCCCGCGACTGGGCAAACGAGTCATCCCAGTCGAACAACGCAGCGGAATCCGATGTTCCGCCGCCGCCAGTCCCTTCGTTTCTCGTCCAGGAGCCAGCAGCGTAGACGAAGGCCGCAGCCCTTGGGAGCGGCAGCAAAAAGGTCAGGCTCCATCCCCTCAGTGTCGTCCGCCCTCCTTCCGCCCCTCCTCTTCTCCCGAGTATCCTCCCAGTGACACCACACACCAGGGCGTTAATTATCGCCCCCGGCCCGAACTCTGGCGGGGAGGGCGGGGCCCACCCCTCAGCTCTTCCACGGCTCTATTTGTGTACCATCCGAGAGAAGAGTCATCGCAGGGGGGGGGGGGGGGGGGGCCCTGCACGCCCTCCCCATCCTTCCTCTTCATCATCCGCGAATCGTGTGTGTCTATGGACAGTGCGTGGGTGTGAGAGATGGCACCCCGGTGGGATCCCTCCCCTTCAGTTCAGCCCCACCCCCCTCCTCGCAACCTTTGTTGTGTGTACTGCCACCTCCGGCTTTGCTTTCGGCCGGCAGACTACTCCCGTTGACTCTCAGTGGGTGCTCTCTCTCGCGTTCGTCTCGTGCACACATCCCCTCACCCTTACCACATGGCGTCGTCACTGGCCGGTCGATCAGCGGGTGAGCGCCCACCACCGTCGAGAGGGTCGCTCCCACCGGCGCCTCCCTTGACCTCCGCGACGACCCGCGTCGCTCCCCTACTGCCGCCAGCGGGTGTGACCATGCCACCCCCAGTCCCTGGCGGCGGCAGTATCCTCGACCGAATTACCGTCGATCCCGTTCCACTGCGATCCGCAACCGAACGGCGCCTTGTGGACGCCATCCTCAAGTCCGAGGGCCAGTGGGACCCCGACACGCAGGTCTTCCTGACCCGTGAACGCGTGCTGCAGGAGCGTAGCCGGTGCCTGTCGAAACTGCACCAAACGCTGCGGATGTCGCCGCAAGTGTCCTACGACCACACCGCCAAAGCCGCGGCCGACCGCAGTCACCCCGCCTTTCTTGCCAGTGGTGCCGCTGGGCTCGCGGTCGGCTCCTCCTCTCAGCCGCCGAGCGCCGCGAACGCCACGGCCTCGGCGGCCGGCGCCACCAAGCTCGCCCTATCCATGGCGTCGGTCCTCTCGTATCGAGCAGGCTCATCCGCCGGCAGTGGCGGCAACCTGGACATGGTCGATCCCAACCCACAAAATGTCGAGCGACGGCGCGTCGCAGCGGAAATCACCAGACGTGACATGGCGGCGAGACTACACGTCGCCCCCGCGGGCGGTGCGCTGGCGGCCTCCCCTTTGGTCGGGGCGGGAGGGCGCGAGAGGGTTGCGGCGTCCACGCTCGCCGACACACTGACGTCGTTGGAGAGTGACCTGCTGGTGGCCGCCGAGCAGGCGTGCGCATCGACGAGTGTCAGTGCTCGTTCGACCCCCGCGGTCGGTGTCATGTCAAGTCCGCTGCGAGCACCTGGGTCAGGGCCGCGACGAATTGTCAGCGGGTCTCGCGATCCGCCCGAAAGCTCCTCGACGCAGAGGCAGCCTCGAGCGGGCGTCGCGCCGCCGTCGTCCAACGGTGCCTTCCCCGAGGTCAAAGAAGGAGATACTGGCTACAGCAGCCTCCTGATGCAGCTGCGCCGCACTCGCGGTGAGGTCGAAAGCTTGTCCAAGAATCAGTCCACCTTGCGGACAATACTGAGTCTCGATGCCCACCCGGACCTCAAGCGTACGATCACCAAGATGTTCGCGGACCCTAAGAACGCCGAGAAGATTTCCCAGGAGGAGCACGACCGTCGCGAGAAGCGATTTGAAGACGAGCGAAAGGCCCAACTCACGCACCAGCTTGCTTTGCTGGCGGAGGAGCGGGCCATCATGGCGCGCGAGATGGCGAGCATGGGCAGCAACTCGTTGACCGGCGGCGGAGGTGGGGGCGCCGTGCCGTAGGTAGAGTCGGAGACGAGCGAAGCTATCTGTTCAGTACACGCATTGTTATTCCCCACCCACGCATGTTCTGCGGAGGCTCTGGTAAACTACGACTCGTCAACGTGCGCGAGATTTTGTTCTTTGTTTCGCAGAGACTTTCTCTCCACGACACTATTTTCCGTCGCATCGCCGTTTCCGTCTCATGGCCGTCGAGTTCCGGGACTCGTTTCGCAGCTACCTTGGCTCCGTGCAGCAGCGCAAGTCCATCTTACGGGAGCTCATCACGGCAGAGCGCGCGGAACTAGGGCTGCCTCCGCTGCATCCAGGAAACAGCAGAAAACGTGCGGAGCATCAAGCCGTCCACGCCGCTGCCATCGCCCGGCCGCTGTCGACCCCACCCACGGTGCACAAGGACTTCTTACGCGGTCCACGGTCCCGCCGAGGCCGAAACATGCGTTCACCGGACATTCTTTTTACCGGAGACGACGACGACGGGAAAGGAGGAGGAGGCTTTTGGATCTACGAGAGCCAGGCCGTCACACAGCGAACCCTCGGGGGCGACTTTGCGGAGACAGCAACCACGGTGGCCGGGGAACTCCATGGCGGCAGGGGGCATAGCCCAGGGGAGGAACCCTCTCCCTCCGGAAAGGACGTCACGACGCCGTCGGGCGGCAGCGCGCTCCGTGCCATCCGGAGCTCACGTGCGGCCACACCTTCTGCAGCAGCGCACCAAACGGTAACCGGAGCCTCGCGGAGCCGGCCGGAAAGCCGAGCAGGAGGAGGCGCGGCAACAGCACCGGTGACTCGCCCTGGCACATCCACTTCCTCGTTCGGTGCCCTCCCACTGCGAGATCGGGCGACGGCGGCATCCTCCTCGTTGCTGATCGAGGCATCACCGGTCCCAACGACGACGACGGACACTCGAATGGCTGAATTTCGCAAGAGTCAACTTGCCAACGTCATGCGGAAAAAACTGGACCATGTAATGTCCGCGGCCGCGGCGCGCACCCGTTGTGGCCTCCTGTTCGACTTGATTTCGACGTCAGGCATTATCAAACGAGGCCTGGCGCATCTCGCTGGGCAGTTCATCTACGACTATCTAGAACAACAGGGCGGCAGCGGCCGCACATCGTCCCTGAAATTTATCTTCGTTGGCGTCACCGACAACGCGAACTGCTGCGCTGCCAGGGACGTATTCTGCAGGGACGATGTCATCGCGGGAAAGTATGTGGGGGACACGAAGCGAACCTTCGACGCCCTCGACAACACCCACATGTTCGCCGTGTTTCCGACGAATTCAAACTTCTGGGATCACCGCACGACGGACGCAGAAATGGGTGATATTAGTCGGAGACCCGCGGCACTCCTGCCCGCCTCTCCCGGCGGGCTCATATCTGAGATGACGGTTTTTGCGTCGCCGACAGGGAGCGCCGCGAATTTGCCTATAGGGGGCGGGTCGCCAACGAGTGCCACTCCATCACCGTCCAAATCGCGTCAGCATGACAGTAGCCGAGGTGGCGCGCCGCACGGTGCGCTTACGTTCCTAACCGAAGGAACAGGATCATGACCAAGAACTCGTGATCCGTCGTCGGTCAAGTCTTTCCCCAATTCGAAAAATTCAGCTGCGGCACCATCTGTGTTGTAGAGGCACGTGGCGGAACTCCGTTGCCACCCGTCGGACCACTGTCAGCATGATCACTCTTGTTCACTAGTATTGCGGTTGATGGAGGGGCCAGAAGGTCGGCCTGAAGCACGTTTCCTCATTTTTTTTATTGCGAAAGCGGATGGCTGAATCGAGCGTTTTCTTGGCCGCAGCGCCATCCGGCCCGAACCGCGCCATCGTGTCATGGGTAGCTGTCGCCGCTGGCTCGGCACCACCCAGCAGCAGCCGCATCGTGGTCGAGTACCTTGAGCAAGATCATCGCGGCGGCGTGCACAAATTAAGCAGCTGCGTTGGGTCCCGGGCGTTCCTCGATCGATCAGATTACATTCGCTGCGGCTGCTTTCTCCCCGACGCCACTGGATCCCCCCCTTCAGAGCCCACCACCACCGCATCGTCATCAAATAGTCGACGCCATCTGTTGTGCACCGCCGGAGACAGCAAAGTATTGACTCTGTTCGAGATTCGCGAAGCGACGACGACCGTTTCTGAGAGCGGCGTGGTGCATCCGCCTCGTCAGGTCATCCTCCCGTTGCTGCGCGTGCTGCTCGAGGCGTCGTCGAGCAGCATCACGAAGCGGCTGCACCTGATGGCGCCCGTGCCGCCCTCTTGTGCAACTTCGGCTGCTAGTGGCGGCGGCTCCTCGTCAGCCGCGGTGGTGGTTGGAGACCGCTTCGGGGACGTTTTTGTGGTTCGCTTCGCGTCGAACGCCGAGGAACCTGCAGCCGCCGCAGCAACATCAGAGTGCGGCGAGACGGCGGCGGTCACGTCCTCGCCGTCCGTGGTCACCGACGATGGCGCATCGCGCGACCGCGTTGCCGCGCCATGCCACGTCACTCACGCCCTGCAGCACTTCCACGTGACCACGGCCCTGGCCGTTGGTGAATCTCGGATCGTCAGCTGTGATCGCACCGGCCACGTACGAGTGTCGCGGTCGCCACAACACTATGACATTTTGGACTACCTGTGGACGCGTCCGGGGCCGCAAGTTCCCGTCACGGCATGTTTGGTTCTGAGCCCGGTGCTGATCGCCACGGGAACAGTTACAGGCGCCGTCTACGTTTGGAGGCTTCACGCGAGGACGGGCGCCTTCGCCGAATGCGTCACCTTGTGCCCGCCGTCCCATGATGGCTCGACGGCCGGGCATCGTGGTTCGGCGGTGGTAGGATTCATTTCGTGTCGTGCCTCGCCCGTTGAAGGATTTGTTCTTGCGGCGTTTCGGGATGCAGACGGCGACGGTCGTGTGCTGGCGTGGGGCGTCGTCGCGGACGCTTCCGGCGTGCGCGTCTCCCCAGTCGCGGTTGCGGGTGAGAAGGGGCTCAGTGCGAACCCCATCGTCGTCGCACCGGTCGCCGCGGGCGAAGGGAACAACATGACGGCGATAATTCTACTGCGCGATGGAACCTTCGCTGCCCTTTCCCGGCTCGACGCCAACAGCGGTGCCCTAAGCGTCGCTCAGACCCAACCTTTGCACGTTGGTGCCGCGACAGAGGTCGATCCCTTCATCGCGCAGCGTTCCGCCGTTACCATTGGGCAGCCCGTCGACTTGGCTTGGCGATCCACGGCTGTGGACCCGCGACACCGAGCGGAACGGGGCTCCGCCGCCGGCGACGATAAGATTGCGCGGCCCCGCAGCGATGACGAAGACGCCGACGACTGATCGCTGCGAAGCGTTGGCACAGCAGTCGCCGCCCTTGGCGATATAATTTTGAAGCGTGACGTTGTTGTTCTTACTCCGCTGCTTTCAGTGGCAGCCGGGGGGGGGGGGGGGGGGGGGGGCTGGGGAGTTGACTTTTGCTTGTTTCAAAGTCAATCGAGCTGGAGGTGACATCGGCAGCCTTATCCCCCCCTTGCTTCCCCTTTCCACGAAATGAGCGGCGGCGCCCAGCTCAACACGTGGGAGCCCGCCTCCCCAGTGGATTCCAGCGCGGAGGTCTCCATGTACTACTCGCCCTTCGTGCCGCCACCCGCGGACGGGTCCTACATGCCCCCAACAGAAGAGTTTTCTACCGGAGAAGATTTTTGTTCCCCGGTCGCCTCTGCCGGCGGATTGCATGACGTGCCCTTCCCTTCGGTACCCGTCACCGTCGTACCTTCCTCGCATTCCATCAGCCTGCCAACGCCGATTACCTCCGCTGCTGCCGCCGCCGCCCCTGCCCCGGCGCTTACCGGCCCAGCGCCGCTCAGTAGTAGCGCTGCGGCGGTCGCCGCCGCTCCCCGAAGGGTATCCATCGCGTCGACGGCCATGGCGAGCGCGATCAGCGACGATGGCGTCGTCCACCCGTCGCGGCCCCAAAGCCTACGCGGCAGTGCGCTTCACTCGCCAGCGTTCTCGTCGTTTCGGGGCGGTGCGGTCGTCAACAATGCTGCGGGCGCCCATCAGCAAACCGTACGTTCACCTCGGGGCACCCGCGGTGCCAGCACCGGCCAAGGGCGCCCTGCCAATCACTCGGTGGCCGTCTTGGACCGTCTAGCGGCAACGGAATCGGAGCATCCCAAGTTGCTCTTGTCTTTTAGTGCGGATGTGTTCGGCGTTTTCTTCCCCTATTTGCCGGTTGGCAGCATGGTGTCCCTCCGCCGAGTGTGTCGCTATTGCTCGGCGCTTTTCGCCTGGTTCTTTGAGGTTCATTGCCGCTCTCGGCTCATGCCAGCTGCGGGCGACTGGGTCCCTCGGAAACTGCACACCTTGGCAACCGATCCTTCGGACTTACGACGGCGGCGGCGGCGCGCCGCCAATCAGCTCGAGCCAGGAACGAATCGGCCAAAAGGCTTGTCGCCGCTCTCCAACGGCACCAACGGGGCCAAAAACGCGGGGAGCACGGTGGCGGCCTCGGCCAGCCGTACCTTCTTGAGGGTCCTTCAGAGCCACTGGCAGGAGCTTCGCCAGCGAACCGTCGCCGCCCTCCGTTGGAAAGCGCTGCACCAGAGCGATCAACTTTACCGCTCGCCTGAAGGGCATGAAGCAGACGGAGATCACCACGTCCAGGTGCCAACGGAGGCCCCTGGAGATGGGACCTGCATGGTGCCGCTGAGCATTGAGTCTCAGGGCACATCGGACACTCGGAACGACTGTGCGGCGGGGTCCAGCCCCACGGCGAGAGACGCCACCAACCCACTGCGGTCCGTGATCCAACGTGCCGAGTCCGTGCGTAGTGTGAACAGTTACTCCGAGACCGGCAGCCGCGTCAGCAGCGCCGCGCCGCTTACATCGTCGTCGTCGCGGATGCCTGGGCCCGGTGGCGTCGCCCCCCGAGACGCAGACGGCGCTGACAGCGCGGCTGGAGGGCTCGCGAGCTCCGTCGAGATCAGCAGCGTCGTAGGATCAATTCGAACCGACGCCCCATCACACCGCAACCACAGGTCGGCGTCCGCCGCGTTGTTCGCCGATACCGATCGTGGTGGGGAGAGTCCCCATCGCCTGGGCGAAACAGAACGAGGGCGGCTCAGCGAGGAGGACGCGTCCTACAAGCCGGCGGCCGACGACACGGTGCTTCATCAATCCCTCGCGGAGGCGTCACAGGCGCGGCTGGTCCGCTTCAATTTACTCAACGGTCTCTGTGACATCGCTCAGAGCGATCGCGTGACACACTTAGCCCCCACCGTGTTGCCCAACGGCACCTTGCTCCTCACTCGTTGGGACACCATCATCGGCCTCGTACGGACGACCACGGCAGGGCAGAGCCGACCCAACGAAGGAGCGGTCGATGACGACAGCGAGAACCGAGTGCAGCGGCAAGCCGACGTGGTGCGTTGGACCCGCACCGCGCCGACCACCGCGCACCGGGAAACGGTGTCCGTGTTGACGTATCATCGGCTTTCAGGGGCCATCGTCACGGGATCACTCGACGGCACCATCAAGACGTGGCGCATCCCATCCACCACCCGTGTGCCCCGTGCCCCGGCCGTCGCCGGCAACTCGCTACCGTGCGGCACCGTCGACTACGACCCGCACGACGGCGGAGTGCCCTCGAATTACTGTTCTGAATCATGGAGCCACCCGGATTGCAGTCACGTGAAGTTCCCTAACGGCTGGAAGAGTAGTGAGGCGGAAACGGCAACGTCGTGGCTTCAATGCATCAAAACGTTTGACAGTGTTGCCGATGGAGGCGCCGCCGAGGTGAGCGCCGTGCACTGCATCGATCTGTTGGATTTGGAGGACGTCTTTGGTCGCGTGAGCCCAAGGCCCTTGCTCGCAGCTGGCTTTGAAAACGGCTGCGTCATGCTCCTCAGCTGTGGCGCGTCATTCTATCAGCAGCCGCCGCCGCTGGAGCCGATGGTTGACGACAACACGACGCCGCGGGAACAGACGCCAGGCTGGCGATGCGGATGGGTCGTGATCGCTCGCTACCCCTCACCGGATGTCCGAGTGCGCTTCTGTCGCTTCCTGAACCACATTCCGTTCCCCAGCGTCGCGCGGCCGTGCTGGAAGCCAAAGCCGGGCGGCGAAGGCGGCCGGGCCGCTCAAACACGCCGGTTCGCCGATGAGGACGTGCCTTTTACGACGGCGACCGGTCAGACCTTTTCCGTCGGTGACGGCCAGGCGGGGGGGTCGGTTCAACCCGCGGCGCGCGACACGTCGGCGGCCGCGCGTCCGTACGCGAGCGCAGCCATGGCCGCCGTCTTGAGCGGCGACGCCGAACCTATCGTCGACACCGGCCAGTGCCACATGATCATTGCGACGCTGTCAGGCCTCTACGTGATCGCCGTTCCGCTCACGCGCACGTCAACTTTCAACGCCCTTCCAAAGGGTTGCAACGAAATGGACGATCCATCAGATGTGCCACTTGCGGTCCCTCAGCCGGCCGATCCCCCGGTCCACCCGAGCCCATGCCCGCCGTGGATTGTGCGGGACGGACTCACCGACAAGATTGTGTCAACGGTGCCGCCATCGTTTGGGTCCGGTCGTTCATCGGAACTCCCGCGCCGTTGCTCCGTCAGCGAGAAGGTCGACATGCCGTCGGGGCAGGAAGTGAAGCGGCTTTGTTTCGTGCCGGACATCGACTTCGTGACGGCCGTCGACATCCCGCCTATCTGCCACTCCATCCGTCTCGCGCACCTTCCCGCAGCCTACAACTGCATTCCGGCGTCCGTTTTTCACCAACGAAACGACCGGCTGAAGGGAGGCGCGCAGATTCCGACCTCGGTGCTTTGGGGTAACGTGCCACCCCCGCCCAACCCTGTGCGGTACTACGGCACCCGAGCGTTTCCTCCCCCGATCACCTTGGCGCATCAGTCACAACAGCTGTTTTCGCAGACGGTGGCGCAGCTCTGCCCGGCCGCTCGCGACGCCGCGGAGGCGATTGGGGGCAACCCGTACCTCTCCAATCCTCAGGCAATGCTTTGTTTTGGCCACGAGGTCTGTTTCGTGACCCAGCGACCGGTCGTGAGGCGGCACACGATCGCGGTACCGCTCAGCAGTCCGCCCCCACGCGGCGGTGCACGGCGCCCTCCGACGCGGTATGACCACCACACCTCTGGGGCCGCACGCAACAACGGCGGCTCCCGGCCCGATGACGATGACGACGGCAGTCGGAGCGACGAACGCGATGGTGAAGACCTAGACGCGACCAGTTCCGAAGGAGAAGACGGCGGGCGCTTGCCATCTCCGCCCTCATCGGGCTGGAGTCGCCAGGACGAGGAGGACGCAGCGCTGCTGGACGACGGCAGCAGCGCACCGCTTGGCGACCTCCCCGACGACTACGAGTACCTGGTCACACGCACCGCGCTCATCTGCGAAGCGACCGCGGCGAAGATCAGCCCCACCCGCCCGATGATGGTCGTGGGGCTCGACAACGGCGACATGATCATCTACGCCGTCGCGCCTCAAACGCGGTTCCTGACCACCTCTGCTGGGGAAGTGGACGAGGCGACGGGGCTGCGCGCCCCCGTGGAGTCGTTCCCATTCTTCGGCGCGACGAGTGAGACGGATGAAGACCTCTGCTACTATCGAGGCGACTTGTTTGACTCCGCGTCGGGGCTGCGGATCACGAAACTGCAGCCTGCGCATCAGCACTGTGTCGCGTCGCTCCACGTGGACTCGGACATCATCATTTCGGTCGACATCATCTCGACGATCCACGCCTATTGCCCGTTGCGGCGCACCATTCTGTGGTGCCTCAGCCAGCGGGAGACCCCTATGCAGCCCGTCGACGCGCGGACCAACATGAGCGAATGGCTCATAGCGCACGAACTTTGGCCTGGCAGCGCACGGGCGCTGTCGTACCGCAATGGCGTCCTCGTGACCTACCCTGTCTGCGCCAACCGCAGCATTCTCATCGCTGACTTCAACGGTGAGTTTTTTACCAATTGCCGGTTGCGGGTCAATCCGGATGATCCCGAGACCCAAATGTGGACCGACGCCGAGGACGGCATGACCGGGGGTAACATGCAACAGTCTCGATTCTCGTCACACTGGATGCCAACGACGGCCCGCCTCGCCGACGCGAACCCACCTGACGAACTGGACCGGCGGTTTAACACGACACCGCAGCTCCTCACCGGGTCGAATGCTGACGCCGCGGCGGTGTTGCGCGCCATGCACACCGCGCCGGCTCCTCTTCCGCCTGGTAACGGGGACGCGGCCGATCCTTCTGACTTCGTCGACCACTTGCCGGACTCGCTGTTGACCCGCACGACGCAGTCTTGCCGGACCGTCGACGTTCGCCGCTTCGCCGAAACAACCACCTTCGTTCCATGCATCTACGTAAGCGTGCAGACGACCTACACTCAAATTGTGCATGCCATGGCGACGCCCGTCGTCGCGCTGTGCTACGCCGTCTATTTCGGCGTCATCGCGGTCAAGATCGATTATCAGGTCCCATGGTTCTACTACGAATTTCTCTTTGTTCCGGTGGTCGTGGTGTGGACCATCGGCGCCTATGGCCTCCGGCTGACGCACAGCAGCCACACGTGGACCCACGCGCTGGTCCCCGTGGTGTTGCGCTCTTTATCCTCCACCCTCGTGCTGTGCGTGCTCCCCGCCCTAATCGTCATGCGGCTAGCCTCCACGGCCTCCACGTACGAATGCTTCCGGTGCCTATCCTGGACGCTGATTACGAGTCCCCTCGCGGTCGCGTCGCTGTGCAATGCGGTGTCCTCGTGGCTCGAACGGCGCGCCGACTTCCTCTTTCACACCCACTCGCCAGATGTGCCCAGTCGCGCCCGCATGTCACAGTTCATCAACGTCCTCCTCGGCGAGCTCACCTATGTCGTGCCCGTCGTCGCTCTGAGCGCGTATTTCGATGGGCCTCTGCTGTTGGGCTGCCGCGCTTTGCCAGCGGCCCCACCGACGGCGATGGCTCCGTTTCCCCTGGCGACCACCAGCATGGTGAACACGACGACGGCGGTCATCATCGCGGCAACCGTGGCCGCGCTCCCCTCGCCGGCAACGTTCATTGCGCGACCGACCGTCACGGTGTCGCCCGCTTGCCGTGCGATGAGTTACTCCGCGCCGCTGAGTGACGACAATCGCCAGATGGTCATGATTATCGCCGTGCTGGTGATCGTCGGAAGGGCGATGGTGTTCTCCGCAACGCTCATTCGGACGCTCTTCGCACCGTCCGCGACCTTCTGGCGCCGCTTTGTGTGGACGATGGCGCTCTGCTTCTACGTGCTGTTCGTCCTCGTGGCGCCCCTTGCTCTCTTCGCGGTGAAATACGACAACTACTACGCAAGTGCGCTGGCCGAATCCGAAGGCCGCTTGACCCCCGTTCCGAAGTCAACGGACCCCAGCATCGACGGCGTTCCGCTGGTGGCCTTGCTGTCCCCTGCGCTCGTGTCGTTGCTCCTCTACTGCATTTACGCCACGTTTCATGCGGCCATCTTCTATCAGCGGTTGTCATCGCGACTCGTTACCGTCGCCGGAGGGATGTGACACACGAGCAAGGAGGTAGACGACGGAGATCGATCTGTCCTTTAGCGGAGGGGAAGGGCAGGG
>ERZ1292630.1409-Hain-H41-02um-R3-1409-length-23703-cov-25_pt1 | contig 23703 bp, 29 predicted proteins | sample MGYA00564408_ERZ1292630 | MGnify/ENA primary metagenome ERZ1292630 (study PRJEB36523, sample SAMEA6512641) | groundwater metagenome | collected 2019-01-08 | study: AquaDiva: Metagenomics assemblies of 32 groundwater samples
AAGGCAACTTGCAACATGAGTCATTTCGTGTCCACTATTGACAGCAGGGGTCAAATTCTTCAAGGCCGCTTATAGCGGTTATTAATAACTCTTTTTTCTTATGATAACTTTGGTCGATTCTAATTGCTTGATCAATTTGCTTGCATATTCCTTCCCTTCGCTGGTCAACTCCCATATTCCCCATCCAGCTTCCTCGGCTGATTTTACGTAAGCATGATGTTGTCTTGCTCTTTCTTTTGCCCAAGCAATATCATGTTTCCAGCGCTCAACGTTATTTGCAACCATTGCATGATAAACATCTTTAGAAAATTCCGAATTAAGCAATTCATACATCTTTTCGTCTATATCACTTTTTCTTGCAATTCCACCAAACGAGTGAATGACAAGGACTAAAAATGGAATAAGCTGATCCTGAGAATATTTTTTTTCTTTAAGTAGTCTGCGGGCAAAATCCATTTTAGATAACTCCTTTGCGGTTGCCCAGCACATCATTTAATTCGATATCCATTGAAGCACCTCCGAATTAGCCATAAACAAGTATCAGATGTATCAACCGTATATTTTATAGGTTGTTAGAATAGCCCTGTCAGCATCAGCCATTACAGCCCCGATTTTTGTTCTTTTAAGCCGATCCAGCTGCTGTATCATTGCCTTCAAGTCGTGGATAATCCAATCTATCTCCTTCTTTCCAATCTTTAATAATGTTGCATTTCCTGGTTTTGATTCGGTTGTTCCACTTTCCAGAAGAGCATCCAGAAGATATTCAGGAATCCCACGTTGCTTGCAGCGCTTTGCTGCATGTGCTGTAATATTCATAACAATCCCTCCTTGATTGAGAATCATTCGCAATGGGCAAGATCAGTATATAAAATTAACTGGGTCAATTGGTTCCCCAGTTTCAATGCAATTTTCTATGGCCCAAGATAAGCGTAAGGTAAAATCAGAAAGCATACTTAAAGCTTGACACAATGGATCATCTTTCCCTAATTGTTCAGCTACTTCTTTTTCCAGATTATAAAATTGTTTTATTATTATAGGTAACTTTTCCTTATTCTTATTGAGTTCATCATATTTTTTTTTCTGTTCTGAAACTTTCTCTTTATGCATACCTGCCAGACTGATGCATATTTTATCGACTATTACATCTCTGCTTAGATTACCGGTTTTTGCCAGTTCAGTTAGCTTAGATAGGGTGTCTCGCTTAACCACATAAGTCTTTCTTGATAGCTCGCCATCAAGTGATTTCGGTAGCACATTCAGCACCTTGGCCTCACCCAAAGCTGCAACAGCCTTTATTGCAAGTTCAATAACATCGGCATTTTTACTCTCGCTTCCGGTTAATGTTCTTATCGCATCATGCCCTTCCTGACTTAACTTAAACGTAGTATGGACTGTCTTTTTTTTAGGTTCCAAGATTAATTTTCCTGATAACTTCCTTTTAAGAACCTCATCAATATTCATTTTTTTCATCGCCCCCCCCACACAACATATTCAAGATGATAAAATAATAACTGAACTCCATTCCCTTGTCAACTACTATTTTTTAAAGAACATCAAATCTTAACTTATTTTATTTTAGTAGTCATGGGATGTGCAGGGGTTGCCAAACCCCGCCAGGCAAGGTTTAAACCAAGTTGCATTCAAATTGCAAGCTTACTTGGTTTTATGCCTGAGCATTCAAAAGCTTTTATTTGAATGCGAATTGGTATATATGCCCCCGGGAGTATGCTATACTTAGAACTCCTTGGATCAAAAAGGATACGAGAGACCACAAAGAGGTACTGAGAGGAATTAATGTCAACTGAATCGGTTCTTAGCTTTTTTGCAACAACACCCAAAGGGCTTGAGCCACTTCTTGCCAAGGAACTGCACGAGTTCGGGGCAGAGAATATTGCTGAAACCATATCAGGGGTCTCATTCTTAGGCGGACTTGAGGTAGCATACAGGGCCTGCCTCTGGTCCAGGATAGCCAGCAGGGTCTATTTACCTGTTTCAGAGTTTCCTGCATCTACCCCTGAGGAGCTTTATTATAACATCAGATCGATCCCATGGGAGGAACATCTCTCCCAGGAAGGGAGATTTAAGGTTTCGAGCAACGTATCGGCGTCACAGATAACCCATTCACATTATGCATCCCTTAAGGCCAAGGATGCCATTGTGGACCGGTTCAGGGATATGAGCGGCGTCCGGCCCTCCGTAGACCTGATACGTCCCGACCTCTGCGTAAACATACATATACAGAAGGACATGGCAATCGTAAGTCTCGACCTGGCAGGGGAGAGCCTGCACCGCCGTGGATACAGGGAGGAGGGGGCGGAGGCTCCGCTTAAGGAGAACCTGGCAGCGGCCATTCTGCTCTACTCCAAATGGCCTACTGTAGCAAAGGGGGGTGGCTCCCTCGTAGACCTCATGTGTGGTTCAGGGACACTGCCTATTGAGGCTGCACTTATTGCCGCAGATATCGCCCCTGGGCTCCAGCGTCCGTATTTCGGGTTCCTGGGGTGGAGGGGGCATGAGAGATCTATATGGGATTCGCTTATTAAGGAGGCGGAAGAGCGGCGAAAGAGCGGCCTCTCCATCCTTCCAGCAATCTTCGGATTTGACAGGGACCAGTCAGCTATAAAGACCTCCATATCCAATGCAGAAAAGGCGGGGCTTAAAGGTAAGATAAGGTTTGAACAGCGGGAGGTCTCATCTATAGGAGAGATTAAAGGGTTTGGCGCAAAGGGTCTTGTGATAGTAAATCCTCCTTATGGTGAGCGCCTTGGCAGTGAGGACGAGCTTAAAGATCTATATCTTGAGATAGGGAAGCAGATAAAGAGTAGCTTTGTAGGCTGGAAGGGAGCAGTTTTTACCGGAGCCCCAGGTTTAGGTAAGGAGCTAAGGCTGAGACCAAGAAGGGTGCGCACCCTGTATAATGGGGCATTGGAGTGCAAGCTCCTCCATTTTGACGTAGAACCAAGGTGGTTTTATAAGGAAGGAACAGAATCGGAAAATCTCCCCTCTACCACCCCTACCCCTCCTTATCAAGGAGGGGAGCCAAGGATTTCGCCGTCATCAAGTATCCTTTTAAGTCCCGGTGCAGAGATGTTTGCCAACCGGCTTCGAAAGAATTTAAAAGGGGTAGGGGCTTGGGCAGAAAAGAACGGAATATCCTGTTACAGGCTCTATGACGCAGATATGCCTGAATATGCCGTAGCCATAGACATATATGAAAAGTGGGTACAGGTTCATGAGTACGAGGCCCCGAAGAGTATTGACGAGGCCAAGGCGGAGATGAGGCTGAAGGAGATAATGGAACTACTCCCACAGATACTTCAAATACCTTCAAACAGGTTATTTCTCAAGATCCGGAAACGCCAGAAAGGTGAATCCCAGTACCCTAAATTCGATGATCAGCGAAGGTTCCACCAGGTACGGGAAGGGAACTGTCTATTTCTTGTAAACTTTACCGACTATCTTGATACAGGTCTATTCCTGGACCACCGCCTTACCCGTTTTATGATACAGGATATGGCAAATGGAAAGAGTTTTCTGAACCTCTTTGGATACACAGGCACCGCCAGTGTTCATGCTGCAAAAGGCGGCGCAATAACCACCACAACGGTGGATATGTCTAAGACATATATAGGCTGGGCAAGAAAGAACATGACACTAAACGCCTTTACAGGCAGCGGCCATGAGTTCATCCAGGCCGACTGTCTGGAGTGGCTGGCCTCGGAGAAGGGCCGATACGACCTCATATTCCTCGACCCTCCCACATTCTCGAACTCCAAGAGGATGGACGGGACGTTGGATATTCAGCGTGACCATGTAGATATGTTGCGAATGACCGCAAGGCTCTTAAAACAGGACGGCATCCTGATCTTTTCCAACAACAACAGGAAATTCAAGATGGATACAGAATCTCTTCCAAGCTTGAATAGCGAAGATATAACTAAAAAGACGATACCAAAAGACTTCGAGCGAAATCCCCGAATACATAGTTGCTGGAAGATAACCATCAAGAAATGATGCTGCCGGCAGACCCCTTTCTGGAAGCGCAACTAAGAAACCAGGCACGGCCTGTTGATTATCCATCCCTCTCCTGATAAGATGCATACCATGAACGGAATGCTTTATATAGTTGCAACCCCTATCGGCAACTTGGAGGACATGACCTTCAGGGCGGTAAGGATACTGAAAGAGGTGGATTTGATTGCGGCCGAGGACACAAGACATACGCAGAAGCTTCTCAATCATTACGGTATTAAAACCCCGGTTACAAGCTATTTTGAGCATAATAAGGCTGCAAAGGGAGAGTTCCTCGCAGGGAGGCTCAAGGAGGGGAAAGATGTGGCCCTTGTATCAGACGCCGGGACTCCGGGGATATCCGACCCAGGACATGATCTTATAAAAGGGGCAATAGAGGCAGGGATAAAGGTAGTTCCTATCCCAGGCCCTTCGGCTGCAATAACCGCCCTGTCCGTATCAGGACTACCCTCGGACATCTTTGCCTTTGAGGGTTTCCTTCCTGCAAAAGAGAAGGCCAGGAGAGACAGGCTTGAGATACTGAGAGGGGAAGAAAGGACCCTGATATTTTATGAGTCCCCGCAGAGACTCCTTTCGACATTAAAGGGCATACGTGATATAATTGGCGACAGGAACATAGCCATACTGCGGGAGCTGACGAAGATCCATGAAGAGGCAGTTAGGGGCAGGGTATCGGATATATTGGAGGCGCTTAAGAACAGAGCGATAAAGGGCGAGGTTGTGATAATCCTGGAAGGTTTCCAGGGAAAGGAATTTAAAGGTTCAATCATTGATGAACTTGAGAGGGCAGTTAAAAGCGGCCTTTCCATGAAAGAGGCTATCGAAGCAGTAGCTAAAGGCTTTGGGATTTCGAAGGGCGAGGTATATAAGGCAGGTCTGAAAAAAAAAGGCATGAAGGCTGAGGGGGATGAATGAGAAATCTACTAATAATATTCGGGTGCCTGTTGCTTGCCTCATGCTCGAAGTCATCCATTAAACAGCATGCGGGACCTACACCCCCTGACCAGGGATGCGGTCACTGTCATTATCTTATTTACAAGGATTGGAAGATAGCATACAAGCCATATGAGCAGATCCCTGTTCCGGGAAGCACCATTGCACCCGGACCGTTCCCCCAGTATCACGACAGGAAAGAGAAAGAAGCCCAGCCGGGAACTGCAGTTATGCCTGCCAGAAAGGACTGCGGCGGATGCCACGTCAAGGCAGAGACACCGGAAGGGAAGTGTATAAGGGAAAAAAGCGGGTTTAAGTAATAAGTTGACTACTGACTTTTCCTGACTTAACATGCCATTATGAAGGTAAAATGCCCGGTATGTAAAAAAGAGACTGAATGGCAGGGGAACCCCTTAAGACCGTTCTGTTCGGAAAGATGCAAGATCAAAGACCTCGGCGGCTGGGCCTCCGGAGAGCATTTCATTAAAGGAGAAAAGGTTGAAGAAGACGATGATGAGAAGAAGCCTACTTTGCATTAGCCTGCTGCTTTGCATCTCCCTTGTCGCTTGTAAAGGGAAAAAGGAAGATACAGAAGAAGCAATAAAGATACCGGAAAAGGGGGATGCCGCAGTTGATGTTGTACTGCGTGACCTGGATGGAAAGACAGTCAAGCTTTCCCAGTTTAAGGGGAAGGTGGTTATGCTTAACTTCTGGGCCACATGGTGCCCGCCTTGCCGCGAGGAGATGCCTTCCATGGATGCGCTATACAATAAATTCAAAGGGACCGACCTTGTGATGCTTCCGGTAAGTATAGACGATAATGCTGAGACGATAAGGGATTTCATGAAAAGGAACAACTATGGAATGCCTGTTTATCACGACGCTAACAGGGATGCGGGTTCTGCTTACGGGATAACAGGCGTCCCTGAAACCTTCATTATAAACAAAAATGGTATAGTCGCAGAGAAGATCATTGGCCCCCTTGACTGGATGAAACCTGATATTATTCAGGCCATTCAGGACCTGATGAAATAACCTCTCCTCCTCATATTTCACTCAATGGTTTGACTGATGAAGCAATACATCAACCAGGACCGCCTGATAGAAACCTTTACGGACCTTATCAGGATAAATTCGCCTTCTTTCAATGAAAGAGAGATAGGGGACTTCCTTAAAAAGAGGCTTGAATACACCGGATGTACTGTGGAGTTTCAGGAGTACGACAGATCTTTTAACCTCATAGCCATTAAAAAAGGGACTAATCCTAATATCCCCCCTCTCCTCTTGAGCGGACACATGGACACTATAGAGCCAACTGAAGGGATTACCTTCAGTATAGTGGAAGGTGTTATAAGGACAACAGGGAGTACCGTGCTTGGTGCAGACGACAAGAGCGCCCTGGCTCAGACACTTGAGGTCCTTGCAGTGATCAATGAAAAGGAGATCCCGCACGGCGACCTGGAGATAGTATTTACATCCGCGGAGGAGAATGGGCTTTTTGGCGCAAAGAACCTGGATTTTACAAGACTTCGCAGTAAACATGCCCTGGTGCTTGATTCCAGCGGGGGCGTCGGGAATATAGTCATTGCAGCCCCAACACATCACACTTACGAGATGAAGATCACAGGGAAGCCGGCTCACGCAGGGATAGAGCCTGAAAATGGCATAAGCGCCATAAGGGTTGCCGCAAGGATAATCTCTGAGGCCCCTGACGGAAGGATAAACGCCGGAACCACTGCAAATATTGGCGTAATAAAAGGCGGTACTGCAACCAATGTGGTCCCTAAAGAGGTAACAATCAAAGGTGAACTCAGGAGCCAGAACGAAGGAGACCTTGAGAAAACGAAACAGGCCTTATTTAATACCGCCGAGACTATAGCTAAACAGAGTGGAGCGCAGTTAGAAATTGCCAGCCGTGAAGAGTACAAGGCATTCAGGATAGACGGAAATGACCCTTTCCTCAGATTTCTGGACGAGATATATAAAGAGTGCGGCCTGGAGCCGGTTCATACAACAACTGGCGGCGGTTCAGACGCAAACATCTTCAACCAGAATGGGATAATGGCAATCAATATATCTACCGGTATGCAGAAGGTCCATTCCACTGAAGAACACATCCATATCAAAGACCTCTATAACGGGAGCGTCGTCGTGTTGTCTGCAATAGCCTCCTTACCACAAATCCCTTGATTTGCCGATGGTCTTGATGTAGCCTTTAGCTATGGAGATGTTTGACCAGAAGAAGCCTGTCCTGACTGTTTCCCAGCTCACATCTATGGTTAAGGGTGTACTTGAAGAAAACTTCGCCCTTGTCTGGGTCGAAGGTGAGGTCTCGAACCTTCGAACCCCTTCTTCCGGCCACATATACTTCACGCTCAAGGACGAGAACAGCCAGATAAAGGTGGTGATGTTCCGCGGACGCGGCAGTTTTCTGAAATTCAGGCTGGAGGACGGCCTTCACATCATACTCCGTGGAAACATCACGGTGTATGAGACAAGGGGCGAATATCAGATACTGGCCGACTATGTCGAACCCATAGGAGCAGGGGCATTGCAGCTTGCCTTCGAGCAGATGAAGGAAAGACTCGCCAAAGAAGGGCTTTTTGACAAGGCCAGGAAACGGCCAATACCCTCTGTCCCAAAGAAGGTCGGGATCATCACCTCTCCTACCGGCGCAGCAATTCGGGATATGCTCCATATCATGGACAGGAGGTTCGCAAATCTCCATATAATGATATATCCTGTAAGGGTGCAGGGGGCTGAGGCCCCTCCTGAGATCATCCAGGCGATACGAGACATGAACACGATAGAAGACCTTGATGTGATAATTGCAGGCCGCGGGGGAGGAAGCATGGAGGACCTTTGGGCCTTCAACGACGAGGGAGTGGCCAGGGCCATCTATAATTCAAGGGTCCCGGTAATATCCGCAGTTGGGCATGAGACGGACTTCACCATTGCAGACTTTGTTGCCGACCTTAGGGCCCCGACCCCTTCAGCCGCCGCAGAACTCGTGGTTCAGAATAAAGCGGACATTGAAGAGAGGCTCAAAACCCTTTATAAACGACTCTGCCATATATCAAAGGGACGTTTAACCCTCCTTAATTCCCATCTCAAAAATATTGAGGGAAGGCTTAGGAGCCCGATAGACAGGGTGCGCCAGTTTGCCCAGAGGCTGGACGACATGACCATAAGGTTGAATCTTTCAATAAGGCAAAAGCTGGAGTTCTCTAAAAAGAAGCTCGATAGGGATATGAGCCTCCTCAACTCCTTGAGCCCACTGGCCATACTGCAACGTGGATACAGCATAACTACCATCCTTTCTACGGGTGCCGTTGTAAACGAGATTGCGGAAGTCAAGGTGGGAGACAGGGTTGGGGTAAGGGTTACGGACGGGGAGATGGAGTGCAGGGTTGAAAAGAGTTCAATGATTAATATGTGATTTGATGGAGGTTCCATTGGCTGAAAAATTTGAAGACGCAATGAAAAAACTTGAATCCATAGTTGAAAGGATGGAGAAGGGGGACATGTCCCTTAATGAGTCTCTAAAGATGTTTGAGGAAGGGGTGAAGCTTACCCGCTTCTGCTCCCAGGAGCTTCACAAGGCTGAAAAGAGGGTTGAGTTGCTGAGCAGGGATGCAGAGGGTAAACTGGTTGCGGTACCTTTTGAAGAAGAGGAAGATGAGTAAATGGATATTAGAGAGTATCTAAAAGAGAAGGGAAAGATTGTTGAAGAGGCGCTCGACAGGTATCTGCCAAAGGAGTCGGAGATGCCTGTGGCCTTGCATAAAGCTATGAGGTACAGCATGATGGCAGGAGGGAAAAGGATAAGGCCCATACTTTGTATAGCCTCCTGCGAGGCAGTTGGCGGAAAGGTTAAAAATGTCCTTCCTGTGGCATGTGCCCTGGAGATGCTCCACACATATTCCCTGATCCATGATGATCTTCCAGCCATGGATAACGACGACTTCAGGAGAGGAAGGCCTACCAACCACAAGGTGTTTGGGGAGGCAGTGGCCATCCTTGCAGGGGATGCCCTGTTGACAGAGGCCTTCAGGATCATGACAAACTTAAATCTAAGAAAGACCGTAAGACCCGATGCCATCCTTGATGTAATTAGCGACCTGGCAAGGGCCGCAGGTTCCTTCGGCATGGTTGGGGGGCAGGTGGTGGATATGGAGTCAGAGGGTGTGGATATAGACCTTCCAACCCTTGAGTACCTTCATACCCGCAAGACAGGGGCCCTTATCCTTGCATCGATCAAGGGAGGGGCGAAGATTGGAGAAGGTACTGATGAAGAGATAGAGGCATTAACCAGGTATGGTGAGTGTCTCGGCCTTGCCTTTCAGATAGCTGATGATATCCTTGATATAGAAGGGAATATAGAAGAGACAGGGAAGGATGTGGGAAGCGACCTTGAGAGGAAGAAGGCCACCTACCCATCTATCTTAGGCATGCCTGCCTCTAAGGAAAGGGCTTCAGAGCTGATAGATATGGCAATAGACTCCCTCAGAGGCTTTGACGAAAAGGCAGGGCCTTTGAGGGAGATAGCAAAATATGTGGTAGAAAGGAGGTCTTAGATGGAAGAGTTAAAGCTTTATTCTGTGTATCACATGGGAGGCGGACCCTGCTGGCAGTTGAGGGTTGCAAAGAGTACTGAGGACGCTCTTATGCAGTGTTTCGGGACAAGGGATCATGCAAAGATAAAGGAGACCCAGCAGAGCTGCAGGGTGGAAGAGGTTACGGTGCCGGGGTACGAGATTGTGGTAAGGCCAAAGGGTTAAGAGGCTAAGAACCCTTTTTGCCTGTTGACCTCTTATCCTTTTTATCGTTTTTATTTCTTCGGTACTGCCTTGAGCTTCGCCTTTCCGTCTTCAATTACTACCTTGAAGTCAACGGCGCTTGCGTTGTATTTCTCTTTTATCAGCGGGGTCTGCTTCTTTATCACGTCTGCCACTGCCTCAAACTTCGGGATAGGCTCTTTGGTGTCCTGCCTGGCCTTAACGTACTCATCATAAACTCTTTTTATGTCCTTTTCTTCAGATGCTTCTGCCTGGGGCTGCTTCGCTGGTGATTGTGCAGGTGGGGGAGCTTGCTTCTCGGTTTCATGGAGCTTCATCTTGAACTTGTCTCTAACGTACCTACCTTCTTCTATCTCCCTGATTGTCCTGTCCCAATAAGTCCTGTAGCTGCCAAGCTTGGCAGTAACCGTATTAAGCTTGAACTTCAGCCCGGTGTTTGTAATAGTCTGATTGGTCAAGAGCCTGACCAGCTTATCGACCTCAACCCTCAGCCTTTCCGGGGCGATCTTCTGATACCCCAAAAAGTACTGCTCGTAGTCGGTCTTTAACTGGAGAAGCTTTCTTTCTAAGGCCGTTATGTCGTCAGCTAGCGCCATGGCAGGTTATTTAGGTACTTTTTCCCAGTCTTTCAGGAACTTCTCTATCCCGATATCGGTGAGGGGGTGTTTTGCAAGCTGCTCTATTACAGAGTAAGGGATCGTTGCAACATGTGCGCCTATTAATGCGGCATCAAGGACATGCAGGGGGTTTCTCACACTTGCCACAATAACCTGGGTGTCAAAGTCATAGTTATTGAATATCTGGACTATCTGTTCCACCAGCTCCATCCCCCTGTGGGATACGTCGTCAAGCCTTCCGACAAATGGACTTACATAAGTGGCCCCTGCCTTTGCTGCAAGAAGGGCCTGGACAGGAGAGAATACCAGCGTGACGTTAGTCTTTATGTCCTCAGAGTGGAGCGCCTTTGTAGCCTTCAAACCCTCCATAGTCATGGGGATCTTTATTACAATGTTCTTATGGCGCCTGGCAAGCTCCCTTCCCTCTTTAAGCATGCCTGTGGAATCGATACTCACAACCTCCGCGCTTATGGGGCCGTTCACAATGCCGCATATCTCGTCAAGGATCTTCAGAAAATCCTTTCCCTCTCTCGCTATGAGAGACGGGTTTGTGGTAACGCCGTCTATAAGACCTAAGGCGTTCGCCTCTTTTATTTCCTTAATATTGGCTGTATCAATGAAGAATTTCAAAGTCCCTCCTTAAAATTTAAACCCAGCCCCAACATATATGGCCTGCTGGTCAAAGAGGTTTACCTCGCCGTTGAAGAAGACATTGGGGTTGACAAAGTAGTCTACCCCTGCCAGTATTCCAACCTTCTTATCGGCTTTGAATGTAGTTGACACCTCACCTTTTTTTGTCTCTGCCTCGGTCTCGCAAACCTTGACCCCGCCGTAAGGAGTCATATTCCCGGCCCTGTTGCTGACGATAACGGCCCCAATGTAATCCGTCACAGTTGCATCAGTGCTGCTGTCTCCGCTGTTAAACCTTGTCACCCCGCCATTTATAGTCACATTGAGTTTGTCTTCAGGGTCCTTGAAGAGCTTGAATTTGGCGCCTACTCCATAAAGGGCATCGAGTCTTCCTTTAAAGTCCTTTACCTCCATATCGGCGAAGCCGAGCTTGATGTAAAGATCAAGGCTTGGAAGAAGGCCGTAGTCACCGGTCAATACAAGCTGCCTTGCTATCATTTCTTCCTTCGCGCCGTCAATCTTCATGTCTTTACTGGCGTAGTTGATCCCGGCAGAAAAGGAGAGGCCGCCTTCGCCAACAGTGGCAGCCTGGCTGCCTAGCTGGCCGGCCTGAGCAGAGGTTGCAATAGCTGCTGTAAAAAACAATGCAAGTACGTATAGTTTCATTATTACCCTCTTAGCTTTAATGTTGTCCTGTTAAACAAAAAAGTGTCCGGACTTCCTGTAGCGGTTCGGGGAAGTCCCAACCTCCCTCTTGAATATGCGGCTGAAATAGCTTTCGTCCTCCATCCCTATCAGCTTTGCCACTGTGGCTATGGAGTAGTTGGTCTTCTCTATAAGCCGTTTTGCCATGGTTATCCTGAGGTTCTGCAGGTAATCCAGCACCGTAATGCCTGTACCCTCCTTGAAGGTTCTGCAGAGGTTGCTGACAGATTGCTTTGATTCCTTTGCGAGCTCCTTCAGGGAAATCCTTCTGTGGTAATTGTTGTGCAGGTATTTCAAGATTATGAAGTTGGATTCCTTAAGGTCCTCGGTGTCCACAACTATCATCTCCGGGATCCCTGCGGTTACAAGATGGAGTTCCCTGAGCGCAAGGAGATGTTTGATCTTTTCATTCAGGACTTCGCTGTCAAAAGGTTTCTTAATATAGCCCTGCACACCAAGGGCAGCGGCGGTCTCCGCCCTTTCAATGGTGCTGTGGCCGGTCATAATTATTACCGGTATCCACGGGTTTACCTCGCGTATTCTCTGCAGTACCTCTATCCCATCCATCTCGGGCATGGCAAGATCCAGAAGGATCAGGTCCACCCTTATGTCGAGGTACTTCTGTACCCCCTCTCTACCGCTCGACGCTGTATGGACATTGTATGCATCCCTCAATACCTCTTTCAGGCTTTCCAGAAACCATGTTTCATCATCAATCAGCAACAGATTTTTCTTTTCTTCCTTTGTCTTTTTTATAGGCATGTCAGCCACCTCCTGTATTTTAAATTTTTACCTTTGGCTATGTCAAAGAACTCTTTTTGTATAGACTTTGTTATCTCTCCAGGTTTACCTTCTCCAATCTTCCGGTTGTCTACTTCCCTTATGGGGGTTATCTCTGCGGCGGTACCGGTGAAGAAGGCCTCATCTGCGATATAAAGCTCATCCCTTGTAAAACGCTCCTCCTTGACCTTGATGCCATTTTCCTCCGCTATCGCTATCACGGCATCCCTGGTTATCCCGTCCAGGACAGAGGTCAGGGGCGTCGTCTTCAATACCCCCTTCCTCACCATAAATATGTTTTCACCGCTGGCCTCTGATACATAACCCTCTGTATCAAGCATAAGCGCTTCATCATACCCAAGGGACTTTGCCTCCCTCTTTGCAAGGACTGAATTCACATAATGACCGCATGTCTTTGCCTTGGTCATTGTATTGTTCACATGGAAACGGTTGAAAGAGGAGATCTTTACCCTGATACCGTTGTTCAGCCCTTCGTCTCCAAGGTATGCCCCCCACGGATAGGCTGCTATTGCAACCCTTATGGGATTATTAACATAAATACCCATGTCGCCGTCACCTATAAAGGCTATAGGCCTGATATAAGCCTCTTTCAGGTCGTTGATCTTGAGAGTGTCTATTATCCCTTTCTTTATATCGTCCCTTGAGAATGGTATCGCCATTCCCATTATATGTGCCGAATCAAAAAGGCGCCTTACATGCTCGTCAAGCCTGAATACAGCAGAGCTTCCGTCTTCGCACCTGTAGCACCTTATCCCCTCAAATACCCCGACACCATAATGAAGGGTATGAGTGAGGACATGAACATTAGCATCTTCCCAGTTGACAAGCTTCCCGTCCATCCATATCTTTGCAACCTTCTGAACCATCTAAAACTCCTGAATATTGCAAATTTCAAAATGCAAATTGCAAATTGTTAAACGCATTAATCTGCATTCCCATTTTGCACTTTGCAATTTACACTTTACAACTGGTTTATTTGCTCTTCTTTTCTGTCTTTGTCTCAGCCTTTGCCTCTGGCTTTGCCTTTTTTGTCAGACCGTAATGGTCAAGGATCCTTCCCTCTATATCACTGGCCATCTCAGGGTGCTCTTTAAGATATGCCTTCACATTCTCACGACCTTGGCCTATCCTCTCACCCTTGTATGAATACCAGGCACCGCTCTTCTCTACTATATTCAGATCCGAACCCATATCAAGGATATCTCCTTCCCTCGATATTCCCTCTCCGTAAAGGATGTCGAATTCAGCCTCCCTGAAAGGCGGGGCCACCTTGTTTTTTACAACCTTTGCCCTGGTCCTGCTGCCTACAACTTCTTCCCCCTGTTTTATCGCCCCTGTCCTTCTTATGTCGAGCCTTACAGATGAATAAAACTTTAGGGCATTCCCTCCGGTGGTGGTCTCAGGGTTCCCGAACATCACGCCTATCTTCATCCTTATCTGGTTTATGAATATCACCGATGTCTGTGACTTGCTGATAGTTGCCGTAAGCTTCCTCAGGGCCTGGGACATGAGCCTTGCCTGAAGCCCCATATGGGAGTCGCCCATCTCACCCTCTATCTCGGCCTTTGGCACAAGGGCAGCCACAGAGTCAATCACGATCACATCAATGGCGCCGGATCGCACCAGTACCTCGGTGATTTCAAGGGCCTGCTCACCGGTATCAGGCTGGGATATTAGGAGGTCGTCGGTCCTGACCCTCAGCTTCCTGGCATAGTTCACATCCAGAGCGTGCTCTGCATCTACAAAAGCTGCGATCCCGCCCGCCTTCTGCGCCTCGGCTATGATTTGCAGCGCTAAAGTAGTCTTCCCGGAGGATTCAGGGCCGAATATCTCAATGACCCTGCCCCTTGGTATCCCACCTATTCCCAGAGCAACATCCAGGGCAAGCGACCCTGTGGATATGGCAGCGATATCGGAAAGTACCTCCTCGGTCCCAAGTCTCATAATGGAACCCTTTCCAAACTGCTTTTCTATCTGGGTAACCGCTAAATCAAGCGCTTTTTCCTTATTGGTATCAAGTGACATATTTTCTCCCGATCAGCTTATCTATCGTATAATTTGTAGAAACATGGCTTACCCATGTTCATTAACAGGCCTAAAGGCCTGTTTCTACGTTTTTTGTAAAATGACTTCTCTTAGTTTCGTATATACTGCCCCGGTGGGCTTCAGTTCGCTCTTGTAAAGTATCACCCTGTCAACGGTAAACGACCCTATTTCTATATCCTTTAGCTCGGAAACCGCTGAAGACAATCTCTCTTTACCTTTAGCTCCCTTCACCCTGCCTAATGTCAGATGTGGTCTGAACCCCCTTTCTTCAGGCTCAAAACCGAGTGCCTTTAGGCCGTCTTCAAGGGCCTGTTGCAAGTTCGTCAACCCCTTTGCCCAGTCATCTATTCCAAGCCAGATGACCCTTGGTTTTTTCAGGTTCGGAAAGACCCCGCTCCCCTTTATACCGATATCAAAGGGAGGTTGCTCTTTTGAGGCCTCTTTAATAACAGCGTCAACCTTATCAACAAGGCCTTCTTCAATATCTCCAAGAAATCTGATGGTTAAATGGACGCTGCTTACCTTCGTCCAACCGACTTCTGCATCTAACCCCTTTAACTTATCCTGGATACTCGAAATCTTTTCGAGCAGGGCTTCCGGTATATCACAGGCTATAAAGGCCCTGATCTTAAGCAGCACAGCTGCTCACCTTCAAAACAAGCCATTTCAATGCCGCTTCTGCCGTCTTCTCCTTGATGCCTGCCCTGTCTCCTCTAAATCTGAAATTTGAAACCTCTGTCCCGTCTGGGGTTGCAATGGCGATGTAAACAAGTCCCACAGGCTTTTCAGGGGTTCCGCCTCCGGGGCCGGCTATCCCTGTTACCGCCAGTCCAAATGTAGCATTTGCCGCCTTCCTTATTCCAGAGGCCATTGCCATTGCCGTCTCGGAGCTCACTGCGCCGTAATCATTAAGAATCTTCTCGGATACGCCGAGGTGGTCAACCTTGGCCTTATTACTGTATGCTACTATACCTCTTTCAAAGTAGGCAGAGCTACCTGGAACATTGGTTATTCTATGAGAGATCAGGCCCCCTGTGCAGGACTCGGCAAGCGCTATTGTTGCCTTCTTCTCCCTCAGCGCCTCTCCCAGGACAACTTCCAGAACCTCGGTCATTGGTCCGCCTTTCACTTCCACACTGCCGACAAAAGGTGAAGAGCCAGGTTCGCATATATCCCGGCCACTATGTCGTCAAGTACCACGCCTGTTCCGCCGCTAATCTTCCGGTCTATCCATCCGGCAGGGAACGGTTTAACTATATCAAACACCCTGAACAGTAAAAAACCGGCACTCAGGTAAAACAGGGTAGGGGGGAATAGAAACATTGTGAAGAAAACACCCACTACCTCATCAATAACAATAAACTGACAATCCTTTTTCCCAAAAATCCGCTCTGCCTCACCGGCAATCTTAAATGACAGAAGAGAGGCCGAAAGCAAAAAAAGGGCATAATAAACTGGCAGAAGGCAGGATAAAGGGATATATAAAATGATCCCCAAAAGACTTCCCGCCGTTCCGGGGGCAATCGGCGAATACCCCAATAATCCACCTGAGGCCAAAAAGACGAACAGTGTGTCCCGTTTATTGTTAGTTTTTAAAAAAATCTTGCCGATAATAGACCTATTTGTAAAATATTGTCAAGCAAAAACCTATTCAAACAACCACTCTCTCATGGTTCCTTATAGTTACGAATTAATAAACAAAAATGTCTTATACAAATTACGCTAATTTATTCCACACTAAGGAGATGTCCCATCTTCTTTTTCTTGGTTCTCAGGTACTCTATGTTGGTCTCGCGGGGGACTGTTTCAATCGGCACCCTCTCGACTATGCTCAGGCCATAACCCTCAAGCCCCTTGACTTTTTTGGGATTGTTGGTTAAAAGCCTTATCTTTCGTACGCCGAGGTCTGCCAGTATCTGTGCCCCGATCCCGTATTCCCTCAGGTCTGCCTTGAACCCAAGCTCCAGGTTGGCCTCAACCGTATCCTTCCCCTGGTCCTGAAGTGCGTAGGCCTTAAGCTTGTTTGCAAGGCCAATCCCCCTCCCCTCCTGATGCATATAAAGGATAACCCCTTTGCCGGCCTCATCTATCATCTTCATGGCGCTGTGGAGCTGCTCCCCACAGTCACATCTGCCTGAGCCGAATACATCCCCTGTAAGGCACTCCGAATGCACTCTGACAAGGATAGGCTCGTCCGTCTCCCACTCTCCCTTAACCAGGGCCAGGTGCTCATGGAAATCCACGTCATTTGTATAGGCAACGGCCGTGAAGTCACCGCCGTAATAAGTAGGGAGAACTGTTTCAGCGGCCCTGTGTATAAGCCTCTCTGTCTGCATCCTGTATTCAACGAGGTCTGCAATGGTTATTATCTTAAGACTGTGAACCTCTGAAAACCTTTCCAGATCAGGCAGCCTTGACATGGTGCCATCTTCATTCATTATCTCGCATATCACACCTGCTGGCTTCAGCCCTGCAATCCTTGCCAGGTCAACGGAGCCCTCGGTCTGTCCTACCCTCACCATGACCCCTCCTTTTCTCGCCCGGAGAGGAAATACATGCCCCGGCCGGACAAGGTCTTCAGCTCTGGCATCGGCTGCTATGGCTGTCCTTATGGTTGTTGCCCTGTCTTGGGCGGATATTCCTGTGGTAACTCCGTGCCTTGCCTCTATGGATACGGTAAAAGCGGTGCAAAAAGGGGATGTATTGTCACTCACCATAGGGGGAAGCTGAAGGTGGTCGGCCTTTTCCTCCGTCAATGTAAGACAGATAAGTCCCCTGCCATGTTTTGCCATAAAGTTGATGGCCTCAGGAGTCACCAGTTCAGCTGCCATTACAAGGTCGCCTTCGTTCTCTCTATCCTCATCATCCACGAGTATGACCATCTTTCCGTTCCTTATATCATCAATCGCTTCCTTAACCTTTTTTATCGGCATTTCAACTCCTATCGTTTCATAAACCCATGTTCCAAAAGAAACCCCTCGCCAATCCTGCTCTCCTTCCCTTTACCCAAAAGCCTCTCTACATATTTACCTATCACATCAACCTCTATATTTACCTCATCTCCAACCTTTTTATCAAGAATAGTCGTATTTTGTGCTGTGTGAGGTATGATGTTCACGGAAAAGCCGTTGTCAACCACTTCATTTACCGTCAGGCTTATACCATCAATGGCAATGGAACCCTTGTTAATCAGATACCTCAGAAGATCTTTTCCAAGGACAAAAGAAATTTTGACAGATTCGCCTTCTTGCACCTTAGCCCGGAGCCTGGCTGTTCCGTCTATATGCCCTGAGACAATATGACCTCCGAGCCTGTCGGAGAGCCTGAGCGCCCTCTCCATGTTTACCTTATCACCCGTTCTGAGCTTGCCAAGGGTCGTCCTGCTTAGTGTTTCGACCGAGACATCGGCGACAAAGTCATCAACATTAACAACTTTTGCAGTAAGACACACGCCGTCTACTGCCACGCTGTCGCCAGTCTTAAGGTCATCAAAGATATCTGGAACGGCGATTTTAAGGGAAACACCCCTCTCGGCCCCTTTTATCTCCCTTACGTACCCGACTGCCTCAACTATCCCTGTGAACATAGCCCTCTATCATTATATCTTCCCCGCATCTCTTTGCCACTATGTCCTTTATTGGTATGGCTTCAGCAAGTTTATCTATGCCTGAGCCGCCAACCATGCCCGGCGCATCAATTCCGCCTATTATCCTTGGGGCATAAAAGAATACGACCTTGTCGACAAGCCCCTCTCTTATAAGGGATGCAGACAGTTCAGGGCCTGCCTCAAGCATCATGGAGTTTATGCCTTTTTTGCCAAGGTAGTCCATGACGATGGTCATGTCAACCTTCCCATTCCTTGATTTGAATATCTTGACCTTAGACCCCTTGGTTTCCAGTAACTCCGCCTTTTCAACGGATGCGCTATCAGTTGTCACAAAGAGGGTATTTACACCAACAATTTTAGCAGTTGAAGGAACCCTCAGCGAGCTGTCAACCACCACTCGTAGGGGTAATTTCTTGACCCTTCCTCCCCTCGGTGTAAGGAGCGGGTCATCTGCCAGAACCGTCCCAATACCGGTCATTACTGCGTCGACCTGTTTCCTTAACTTATGGACATGCAGTCTTGAGGCCTCTGAGGTTATCCATTTGGACTCCCTATACTTTGTAGCAGTTTTCCCATCAAGGGATGCAGCAATCTTCAATATTACAAAGGGCCTTCCGGTAGTTATCCTCTTTATAAAACCTTCGTTTAGTTTCCTGCACTCCTCTTCCAGAACTCCAATCTCAACATCTACCTTTGCCTTTTTTAGAATCTCAAACCCTTTGCCTGAGACCTTCGGGTTCGGGTCTGTCATCCCTGCCACAACCCTCTTTATCCCTGCCTTTATCACCGCATCTGTACAAGGAGGGGTCTTGCCGAAATGGCAGCACGGCTCCAGGTTCAGATATAGTGTACCTCCCTTCGCCGCCCTTCCGGCATCATGGAGTGCATTAACCTCTGCATGGGCCTCACCATACATCTTGTGGTATCCCTGCCCAACGATCTTGCCATTTTTAACAACAACAGCCCCTACCATCGGGTTAGGCGATGCGCCTTCCATCCCTTTCCTGGCAAGAGAAAGGGCAAGCCTCATATAGAAATGATCTGGATTCATTTTACTGCCTTGCGCAGCACCTTCTTTTCCCCAAGTATGTCTTTAAGCTCATCCATAAACTGGTTTATGTCCTTAAACTGCCTGTATACAGACGCAAACCTCACATATGCAACCTCATCCAGTTCATGCAGCTCCTTCATTACCGTTTCTCCAATCTTTGAGGTAGGTATCTCCCTGTCGCCGCACTCCTGAAGGGTCTGCTCCACCTTGTCCACTATCCCTTCCAGATCCTCAACACTTACCGGCCTTTTTTCGCAGGCGCGTTTCAACCCTCCGAGGAGCTTACCTCTGTCGAAGATCTCACGCCTTCCATCCTTTTTTATTACCATAGGAAGGATCTCTTCAATCCTTTCATATGTAGTGAAGCGTCGGCCGCATTCATCGCAGTCCCGCCTCCTCCTTATCACCCCGCCATCTTTGCTTAGGCGGGAATCGATGACCTTGTTTTCCAGATGAGCGCAGAAGGGACATTTCATTTCGCTTTAGGCTCCATTTTTATAAGGACAAGACCGGACTCGGAGACCATCTCCTCGGCCAGTGGATCTGAGTAGCCGTCCTGGTAGTAGATCTTTTCTATCCCGGCATTTATTATCATCTTGCTGCAAATTATACACGGCCTGTTTGTGCAGTAAAGGTCGGCGCCTGCTATACTGGTGCCGTGGTAGGCTGCCTGGATGATTGCATTCTGCTCCGCATGAAGTCCCCGACATAACTCATGCCGCTCCCCTGATGGGACATTCAGCTTCTCCCTGATGCACCCGGCTACCTCACAATGGGTTATCCCCCTCGGGGCCCCGTTGTAGCCTGTGGCGAGGATGTTCTTGTTCTTTACTACCACTGCGCCTACCTGGCGCCTGAGACACGTGGATCTCTTTGCCACCAGGTATGCAATTTCCATAAAATATTCTTCCCAGCTTGGACGCTGCATCTGTTAATACCCTTTCGCATTCAATATAATACCAATTGTAGTCCGGGTATAATACCAAGTAAGCTTTCGTATCAACAATAATTATATGTTTGAAAGCAACTTGGTATAAATACTCCTATTCCAATTGTAATCGTTACAGTCTATTGGATTTCAGGATTTCGGTCAAGAAAAAAGGCTGGAAGCCGGAATTAGTGATTCTTCAGGTACTCGGTGAACCTCTTCCTTGTCTCATCGTCTGCAAAGGAACTGACGTGCCCTGCCCCTTTTGCTATCCATAATTCCTTAGGTTCGCCAGCCTCTTTATAAAGAATTGAGCTGTGATGGGACGGGACCACCGTGTCCTGATCGCCGTGGATTATCAATATGGGAACAGGGGAGATATTCTTTATCTGCTTTTCAGGGCTGTATTTGTTGTTAAAGAAAAACGAAAACGGATATTGAAATGGCCAAGTCAGGAAAATCCCCGCCAGCTTCTCCCTGGCAATCCTCCTGTAATCCGAGAATGCGCTCTCAATTATCACACCCTTTATCCGTTCCTTATGGGGGAAGTTTGCCACTGTATAAACCGCAATTGCAGCCCCTATGCTCTGCCCAAATACGAATACGCGGTCCCTGTTGGCATCCGGTAAACTCAGGAGTAACTCCAGGGCAGCCATTGAGTCGAGATGAACGCCATCTATCGAAGTTTTACCCTGTGATCTCCCGTATCCTCTGTAGTCAAAGGCGAATACGTCATATCCTTCCATGACCAGCCATAAGACTCCGTTCACATGAGTGCTTATGTTTTCGGCATTCCCGTGTATAAACAGGACCGTTCCAAGACTGCGTTTCTGTGTCTTAAAAAACCAGCCGTGCAGTTTCACTCCATCGGATGAGGTGAAATTAATATTCGTGTGTGGGAACTTTTGTAATACCGGATTGTCCCTCAGTCCTTTTTCCGGGTAAAAGAACATAGAGGTGCATCCGGCACTAAAAATAAGTAGTGAAAACAATATTAGTCTTAGGTAATTGTGCATAGTGTCAGAAATATAGATTCCAGTTTAGTTTTACTTCATTTTGCTCAACATCGAAATCCCTCATCCATGAGAGATCGAGGTTCAGGCTGTTATTCTGACTTAACCGGACAACTTGTTGAGCAATGACCTTATATGACTTATGATTATCGCCAAGTTCATAATAGAAGGTGTTTGCAAACAGGTTCATCTTCCAGAACTCTGTTATCTCTCTTATGACACCAAGCGACGGCCCAATGCCAAGGGAGTAGCTGTTTTTATACCCGCCTCCCACATTCAGGTCTGTTTCAACCATAAAATAATAAAGCCCGAGCTTATCGTTTTTAAAGGCAAACCCTCCTCCGGGATTAAGGTGATAAATCAAATTTTCGTCGCCGTCAGCCATGGTCTTCTGTAGAAAACCAGTCTTCACCTTCCAGGATGTTGGTTTAAAGAACCTGTCCCTGGGAGAGATGGAGACGATGTTAATGATATCCAACCCCTCCAGCCTCACTCCCCCATCAGCAGGAGTGTTCCTGACTGTCATACTGAAGAAAACAATCTCAGAGCCTTCTATATAACCGCCACTCGGGTCGGAAAGCTCATGCTGGGCAGCCCTGTAACGGATCTCCTGATAGAAGTCTCCTCCTTTCAGTCCCAGGCCCAAAGTCAACCGGCTTGAACCATGCCCCTCCTCCGGCTGCAGGGGGACCTGGATCCTGTAATCGCCATCCCCAGGACTGCCCAACCGGCTCCTTGCCATAAGCACATTAAGGAAGTCCTTTTGGTATTCCTCTTTTGTTAGTTCTTTTTCATTGTATCTATACTGGATCAGCTCTGAGGCAAGGTCAAGTACCTTTATTTTTTCTCCAGGATCTGATTCTTCAACCTCTTCAGGCCTCAGGGTTTTTGCTACAACCCCTATGGTAGAGATCTGTGCCCTTTCATCAAGCAATGAGGCTATATGCCTGATCTTTGTCCCCTTTGATGGACGGTATTCAATTGCCTCAACAAGCCCTTCTTTCTTCATGGCCCTTAAGGTATCTATAGGTATCACCCACGGTCCGAACTCATCTGTCAGGCGGAGGGAGGGTCTTGCAGCCTCGATCATGAACAACAAACTATATGAGCAGTTTTCATCAAAGAAGTAGTAATCAGAATATATCTCCCTGAGCTCCCACAGATGCAGAAGCATCTTTGAGACCTCGTCCTCTGTCAGATTAAGTCTGTACTCCCAGATATCCCTTTGCTCAAGATCATTATATTCTTTTATCTTTTCGTAATATGGGAGGATGGTAAAATAACCTTTGTAATAGCCAAAGATACCCTTGAATGCATAAAGGATACCGTTGGTATCATCGGCATAAGCCGCATAGGTTGTGGCATATGAAAGGAGCTTGCTCTGATAATCTCCGTCTATTCTTATCAGGGTATGCCCAAAGGTGGATGCAGGACCGTTGACGTACGCTGCAGGAAATACCAACACCACAGACTTAGGCCTGATCCTGCTGTGCGCCTCCTCGAATTCTTTACATGAGGCAAGCGGGAGCTGCGATTCATCTATATTTAGTTCGTTCTTGAGCCATTCATACCTTGCCACAAATCGGCAGCGGGGATGGCTGTCGTCGGTTTTGTCTTCCTGGAAGAAGCCTGTAAGCGTTGCCACAAGCTCATTTCTGGGACTTTTATTCCCATAAGATGAAAGAAAAAACCTTGGGTCATCTATCAGGCTTTTAACACCTGTTAGAGTTTTTTTATAGTGCAGAAGGACTTCCCAGTACCTGTCCCGGTATAACTGTTTTTCCTCTGCTGTCTTTAGCAGGAGATCAAGATAGGAACCTTCTGCTGCCCAGACAGAGGTTGTAGAAATATATGTGATGCCTATCAGGAAAATAAAAAAGGATATGGATGCACGAAGACAACCATATCCCTTTATAAATAATTCCATAATTAAAACTTAGCTGTTGATTACAGTTACGATGTTATCAACTACGTCAGCGGCCTCTACCCTTTCGGATGTAAAGATACTGGAGAAGTTGGCCTGAAGCTGGGCGTACACTGCTTCCCTTTTGTCTGCAGAAACCCCCATCAATTCTGCCATTGTATCCAGTGATTCTCCACGTCCCATTGCAATATCCTTTGCCAAGCTGTCTATATTGGAAACTACAAACTCATTGAGCCTCTCATTTCCGACGATCCTTGAAGGTGTCTTGCAGTCAGACGTGCCCGATGTCATTCCGAAAGTCGCATTTCCAGAGATTCCATTGGTTGTTGTAACGAGGAGTTGCAACCCTAATGAGTCGTTAGCTGCCTCCCCGAGGAGCATTGACCCAAGACCGCAACCAGTATTGCTCTGTGAGGTACCTGCTGCAAATGCCGCACCTGTTGACATCATTCCGAAAATCACCGCGCTGATTAATACTTTTTTCATAACTCCTCCTTTTAGTTTTTTGATTAGTGTCTTGCTATCAAAGACTTAGAGCTCCAGACTCACCCCCTTACCTTTTGATCTCGTCAGACGCTATATCTATAACATGCTTTTATTTTTTGTCAATCTCAAAA
>ERZ1292630.1412-Hain-H41-02um-R3-1412-length-23689-cov-8_pt1 | contig 23689 bp, 21 predicted proteins | sample MGYA00564408_ERZ1292630 | MGnify/ENA primary metagenome ERZ1292630 (study PRJEB36523, sample SAMEA6512641) | groundwater metagenome | collected 2019-01-08 | study: AquaDiva: Metagenomics assemblies of 32 groundwater samples
CTAGATTACTTCAGATAAAACGTCTTGTAAACGAATACTCGGCTGCCACGCCGGAAGAGCGTGGGTCAATGGAGCATTATCACATACCCAGTCGCTATGTTGTAACTCATTAACCTTTCCTGGAGTCAACATGGGAGAATAATGAAGTAACCGCGCAAGCCATAGATTGGATATTGCGATACCTTGGATAAGCAAATCCGGTATAGGAATGCAATGTACAGGGCGCTTCCACACCTGCTGCGCTAGGATTGCTAAACTTTGATAGCTATACCCGCCTGACATCCCATCATCAAGCTCGAATATTCCATTAACCGATAGACTGGAAGCTAACCAAATCTGAATAGCTGCAACCAGATCATATACATGTATTAATCCAAATCGATTATGAATTTTTCCGACTACGGGAAGAAAACCGCGGCGCATCGCTTGAAAGAGGGGTTTTAGTTCTTTATCTCCCGGACCATAAACAGCCGTAGGTCTGAGAATAGTCCATCGCAATTGTTCTGAATATTCAATTACCTGAATCTCAGACAAATACTTACTTCGAGTATACCATGATAATTCAGGTTGCCTCGCAGCCAAGGATGATATTAACAAGAAGCGAGGAGACTGTTTTTGCCTAGAAATAGCATATAAAATATTTTTTGTCCCTTCGATATTCGTATGAGCGAATTCTTGAAAAGAGTTTCCTCTTACTGTTGCAGCACAGTGAATAACAAACGCCACATCATTAACTAGATGATGTAGCGCAGTTAAATTATCTAAATCTCCTTGAATCCATTGAATAAACTCACTATCGGATGAGCGATGTAACCGTGTGAGCGCACGAACTGTCCATCCATCTTGAACCAGCTTCTGCACCAGCACATTGCCAATGAACCCTGTAGCACCTGTTACGGCTACTATTTTTGGCATGCGCCCTTATCTATCACCTGATTCTACAAAAGACATTTGGCCTACCAGATTTGTTCTCTGGATATAACCCTGCCTTGCTGCAAAACGTGAGAGCTTCCCAGATGAGGTCCGTGGCAAGGTATGCGGCGGAACCAATTCCACAACACAATTAACCCCAAATGCCATATAAACAAGCTGCTGCAATCTAGTTGTCAGTGATTGGCGTTCTGTCACGGAGGTGAGCCTACATTCGATGACTAGGACAATCGTTGTTGTTCCATCTTCATCATTCACCCCAAATGCAGAAGCCTCACGTGACCTAACTTCCGGTTGCTGTTCAGCTAATTCTTCTATGTCTTGAGCACGGATATTGCGACCATTAACAATAATGACATCTGTACGGCGCCCGGTTATAAACAAATCACCTTCAAACAGGAATCCAATATCTCCAGTATCCAGCCAATTACCAGCTTTAAGCGCTTTGTTAGTCTCTTCTGGATTATTATAGTAACCCTTCATCACGCTGTCACCATGCACTAAAACACTGCCAACCATCATTTCCGACAATTGCTGGCCATCCTCATCGACTATCTTCACAGTATGTCCAGGCAACGGACGCCCGCAATTTACAAATTCATTTTGTTTGCGCCCATCCGCTTGCAACCGAACAGCCATTCGCTTATCGATCAGCGTCTTACTATCCACTTGTATACTTTTGCATCCTTTACCAATTTTTGAAAAGGTAACGGCGAGTGTGGATTCCGCAAGACCGTAGCATGGCAGAAAAGCACTCTCATCAAAACCTGCCGATGCAAATTTTTCTGCAAAGTTTCTCAAAGTTTCTGGCCGAATCATTTCTGCGCCAATACCAGCAGCACGCCAACAACCAAGATCGAGCTCTTTGAGGTCAGATTCCCTTACACGTAACGTACAAAGCTTGAGACCAAAAGGTTGGCTGAATGCAACGGTACAACGATTGCGACTTATTAACCGTAACCATTGTAAGGGTCGAATTGCAAAATCTCGCGTCGCCAAATAATCAACAGAGATTTGTGTAACCATTGGTGCTAGAACTAACCCAACCAATCCCATATCATGGTAAAAGGGCAGCCAAGAAGCGGAACGATCGTCAGGTTTAATTTCCAATCCATTACATACAATACCTTGCAAATTGCACATCAAGGCTCGTTCAGTAATAACCACCCCTCTCGGTGTACGCGTACTACCTGAGGTAAATTGTAGATACGCAGTTTCATCTGGAAAATTAGGCTGCAATTCAACATTTATTGCAGGGAATTCGCTTAATTTTTCTGGGGTTCCCACCCACTGTATACAGGTTGCATCTTCTGCAGCCTCTTCCAGAAAATTAATATAGTCCATATTTGCCAGCGCAATACTTGCTTGACTGCTTTCAAGCATACCTCTTAATTGCTGAACATATATTGCATGGCTACCGAGATTAACCGGAATTGGCATTGCAAAAGGCACTAAACCAGCATAGCGACATGCAAAAAACAACTCGACAAATTCTGGAGAGGTATCAGCAATGATTGCTACCCGACTACCACGGGCCAAACCAAAACCAAATAAACGTTGCGCAAAGATACGAGCATTCTGCCTAAGCGTACTGTATGGCAGAATCGAACGTAAGTTACCCTTCGCGTCATAAAAGTTATACCCCGTTATCCCCTCCGCTGCATATTCTAAAGCGCTGGTTAGGGTATCAAAACCCGCTAACTGCTGAGTTAGTGTATTGAGTGTCGGTGTCGGTGTTAATTGTAATTCGCTTGAAGGTTGAAAATCAAACGCTTGCGTTAGCGGAGCGTTCAACTTGGTTATTGTCGAACTCAAGATCTTCCCCTCGAAGTAATAGTACTTGTCATCTTGCTCGCATAAGCAAGAAATTCTGGTTGAGCGTGCCAACTCTGATTATTAATCTCTAATAATGCACTTTTTGCTGGCTGGAAAATTTTCATTCAAACGCCTACCGCTGACATTGCTTAATAAATATAAGTGTGTCATATTTGACCACTCCGCAGCTTATATAAGGCGCTTTTTCCTGTCAAGGCAATATTAAATCAGTGTTGCGGCAAAACAACAATTACTCCAATTAATGACTTTTAGCTTATCCCTATAAGCTCCGAATTGTAATGGATAGCGCCTTTTTAGGGTACTTTTGTTCTGATTTCGCTTATTATAAAATTGCTTGATTTGCGATCGGCCGATCGGATTTGCAATATCGCTGCAATTAATATTTGAGGATTCATGACACTTAATATATTGGCATATGTGTTAGCTCAATGCGCAGATAAGTATAAGAAGCAATGTCAGATTACTTAGTCAGTGCTGATCAATTTCATAATTTATTTATGCACGATATTCCATTCCTGGATGTTCGTTCGGAAGATGAATTTGCCAAAGGTAGTTTACCAAATTCATTCAACCACCCCATTCTGAATAACCATGAGCGTCGTTTAGTTGGAATTTGCTATAAACAAAAAGGGCAACAAGCCGCCCTTCAACTAGGTCACAAATTGGTGTGTGGTGAGCTAAAGCAAAATCGCACTCAGCATTGGCGGGATTTTGTAACCAACAACCCCGATACACATATCTTCTGCTGGCGTGGTGGGATGCGGTCACATCTAGCTCGCCAATGGATCAATGAAACGGGCATTGCTGTGCCGTTAATTGTTGGCGGTTATAAGGCGCTCAGGCGATACCTCATGCAGGCAATTGATGAGGCAACCATAAATCTTTCCATGATCCGGATAGGTGGAAAAACAGGTGTCGCTAAAACGCTCTTGATCAATGAAATTACCTCTAGTATCGATTTAGAAAAGCATGCCATGCATCGCGGCTCGAGTTTTGGCGATACAGTTAATCAACAGCCCACTCAATCCGATTTTGAGCACACATTAGCCATTGATTTGTTGCGTAGGACTTATGCCACGCCTAGTAAAAATACACTTTTTGTTGAAGATGAAAGTAGAAATATTGGAACTATTGCGATCCCGGAGACATTCTTCAAAACTATGCGACGCTCTCCTTTAGCGCTAATAGAAATGCCACTGGAATCTCGCATTTCACGGATTTTACAAGAATATATTACGGATATGCTGACAGCTTTTCAGATGAAACATAGTGAACATGGTTTTGAATATTTCAGCGCTTATCTTCACCGCGGTCTTTTCCGAATTCAGAAACGACTGGGATTGGAACGCTATAAATATATACATAACCTCATGACAAAGGCTTTGACAGATCAATTGAATACAGGAAATATTCATAACCACGAGGCTTGGATAACCCATTTACTAGCTGAGTATTATGATCCGATGTATGCATATCAAATAATGAAAAACAAAGAATCGGTAATTTTCAGCGGAAACTACAAAGAAGTGCTTGAATGGGCAAACAATTTTAACACACCATTGCGCTAAACACTTTAATCTTTGATCTATCGGACGGCAGATCTACCACTTTCGTTTCTACAACCAATTTATCTGATTGTTAAGTCTTAGTGCTTGAAGCAACCCTGTTACGAGAATGTTCTGCGGCAGCAATTTCTGCTCGTATCCTCACAGTTGCCGCGGCGGTAGCCTCTTTATCAGCTTGGGAACGCGCAAACAGTGCCTCCTTAGCCATATCTTCAACAGCTTCCCGGGCTGCCGCAGCTTCCAGTGCTTTGGATTCCAGTGCTATGCGCTCCTGCATGGCGGCAAGCGCAGCCGATTCGGTTCTGGCTTTTTCCAATGCAATTCTGGTAGCAGTTTTTTCTGCTTCAAGTTGCGCTTTGGCTTTATTGGTAGCGATAATTTTTGCTTGTGCTCTAGTAATTGCTAATCCTGTGATTTTTTGCTCAATCTCGAGGCGCTCAACAACAGCTCGTTTTGCATCGGCTATCGCTTTGGCACGAATCTCTGCATCTTCCAGTAAGCGTTGTTCCAAATCCGCTTGAGCATTTGTTTCTTGTGCAGCAAGCGTATCTACTTGGGTTTTTGCCTCTGCGGCAGTTCTCAATCTTATTTCAGCCTCCGCCTTGCTCTTCGCTGCCTTCCTTGCAGCTTTCTCTGTTTCTGCACGCGCCTCCGCTTCTTTAATAGCTTCTTCATCTGCCTTAATACGTTTCTGGTACTCTTTGCTCGCGTTGACTTCCGCTTTCTTCTTCTCACTTGCAACCGTTTTGGCTTCTTTTTCAGCGCGCAAGGCTGCCTCTGCAGCAGCCAACGCTTCAGTTTCTATCCGCATTCGCTGATCGGCTTCTTCCAGCAACTCAGACTCTGCAACGAGACGAGCCTTGATTGCATCAGCGACTGCACTTTCTTTAGCAAGAATGGATTCCGCCATTTCAGCTGCGACTCTCTCCGCATCTGTTTTATCGCGTGCTGCGATAGTCGCTTGGGTATCTAATTCAGCTCTTTTTCTCGCCTGCTCTGCTGCGATCGCTTCAGCTTCGGCCTTGTCTATCGCTGCTTGCACCGCAGCAGCTTCGGCTTTCAGTCTATCCTCTTCCATTTCTTTTGCCCGCTTCTCTGCATCCAGACGTTCAGTAGTCTGGGCCAGAGTTTGCGCTTCTATTTGCGAGCGAACCTGCATTTCCTCAATGATTTGCGCTTCAGCTTCTTCTTGAGCTTTGGCCAATGCTATAGTTTTTTGCGTCTCCTGAATTTTTGCATTGGCGAGCATTGCGGCATGTGTCTCTGCCTCTATCGCAGCCAGTGCAAGCAAACGCGCTTCATCGGCTGCCTTGGCTCGATGCATCGCAGCTTCGGCAGCTTCATTTTCTTTCAATGTGGTCGCATGCGCCTTGTCCAAAGCAGCAGCTTCTTGTTCAACGCGCTTCTGCATTTTCTCAACAATCGAAGCTTCTGCTTTGATTTTGGCTTCCAATAGCGCATTTAAGGATTTCTCAGCTTTAATCTTCTCTTCTGCAAGCTGCCTGGCTTTTATTTCAAATTCCCGCCGGGCATTGGCCTCTCTGATTGCCAAAGCCTCAGTTTTAGCTCGGGTTCTGGCTTGATCAGTGGCAATCGCTTCAGCCTGGATTCTTGTTTCTGCCGCAATTCTGGCATTGGCCTCGGCCCGGATCCTCGCTTCAGCAGTTACTTTCGCGATGTTTTCTGCTTCAATCCGCTTATGCGCCTCCTTGATTGCCCGGTCCTCCGCGCTTAACCGTTCACGATAAGCCGTATCCAAAAGTTGTTTAATTTCATCACTCGATGCAAACTGCTGGACGGAATTCGATGCATTGTTTAATTGTGACTCGTCGGCAGGCGCAACAATTTCTTCGTCATGCCGCACCTCCGGCGATGAAGAAAATTTTCGTAGCGAACTGAGTAAACGTGACTTAAATGTCATAAGTTATTAACCAAACCAGCAATTATTTGAACTGCCCATGTTCATAAATAGTTTCTGATAAATGGACGATCACTTTAACAGCTCCGGACAAAAATCTTCTGCTGAAAAAGAAGGGCAATATTGTCTGTTTATGTATTGTGAATGAGGAAGTCTGTCTACTTATGCATCGAGGGGGAATTTGCTCTGGCTATAACCGATAAATCAGCTACGGCATATCGATTTGATTGATATTAAGAATTCCCATCATTAGATTTAAAGCGTCATGCACCAGATATTCCAAAATCGGTGTATAAAAAGGCATGCTGAACGCCAGAACGAAGAGGCCAATAGAAAGTGTCAGCGGAAAACCGACCGCGAAAATATTTAATTGCGGCGCAACGCGTGTCAGAATACCCAGAGCGAGGTTAGTAATCAGTAACGCCGTGAGAACGGGGAGTGACAATTGAAGACCCGATTTAAAAATCTCTCCGCCCCAATTTGCAAGCGTAGTAAATGTTACGTTTGTAATTCCATCTAAACCAACAGGTAGTGTGCTAAAGCTCTTTGAAATCAAAGCAATCATCATCAAATGACCGTCCATTGCAAGAAATGCCAGACTGGCAATCACACCCAAAAATCTGCCTATGATATCTATCTGACCGGAGTTCTGCGGATCAAAGAAAATTGCAAAGCCAAGACCCATTTGCAGACCAATTAGCTCACCCGCCGTTTCCACCGCAACAAATACAATGCGCATTACAAACCCAATAGCGACGCCAATCAAAACCTGTTGTAGCAAGATGATTAAACCAACACCGGAAGCCGGATCCACCTGCGGTAATGATTTTTCTACTACCGGCATTACCAGGATAGTAATCATGACCGCAAACCCCAGCTTCACTCTGACAGGAATACTTGGGTTTCCTAATATAGGCGCGGTTGCCACCATCGCGAGGATTCTGCTGAGCGGCCAAAGGAATGCTGCCAGTAATGTATTTAATTCTGCTGTGGTTATACTGATCATTATGCTAAATCACTCGTATTATGATTGAATGCAGATACTGACCAGATCAACGATAGAAATTCGCATATACAGCGCCAAACCATGTATCTGCCGGCGTTAACTGACTGCGAGCCAAGGAATGCTGGTAAAGAGCCGTTGCATATAGTCTGTCATGAGAGTGATCATCCAAGGTCCGGCCAGCACAATCACCAGAAACATCACCAATAATTTAGGAATAAATGACAAAGTCATTTCATTGATTTGAGTCGCTGCTTGGAAGATACTCACTAATAAACCAGTTGCCAAAGCAGAAAGCAACAAGGGTGCGGAGAGCATAAATGTCATTTCAAGCGCTTGCCGACCGATAGTCATCGCACTTTCTGGAGTCATACTATGTTTCCTTTCAGGTATAGAAGCTTTGTGTCAATGAACCGATAATGAGATGCCAACCATCGACTAATACAAAAAGCATTAATTTAAATGGAAGTGAAATAATCATCGGCGAAAGCATCATCATACCCATGGCCATTAGTACGCTTGATACAACCAGGTCAATGATCAAGAATGGAATGAATACGACAAAGCCAATTTGGAAAGCAGTTTTTAGTTCGCTCGTGATATAAGCTGGAACAAGTATTTTCAGCGGTACTTTATCGCGGCTTTCGAGTTCTTCACTGTTCGAGATTTGTACAAAAAGTGCCAGGTCTGTTTCCCGAGTCTGGTGCAGCATAAACGATTTCAGCGGCACACTTGCTTTCTCAGCCGCCTCCACAATACTTATTTTATCTTCAGAAAAAGGTAAATACGCTTCCGTATAGACCTGATCGATAACCGGTGACATGATAAAAAAGGTTAGGAATAACGCCAACCCGAGCAATACCTGGTTAGGCGGAGAAGATTGAGTGCCCAATGCCAACCTCAGCAACGACAAGACAATGATGATACGTGTGAAACTTGACATCATTAATACCAGCGCAGGTAAAAATGTCAGTGAAGTCAATAATAAAAGTGTCTGTAAGCTCAGCGTATACGTTGCGCTTCCATCGGCATTAGGGGAACTGGTAAATGCCGGAAAACCAGATTTTTGTGCAAATGCAGGCACCGCGATAAAACCCACGAAAAGAAGCACCATCTGAAACAGATTACGTTTTGTAATTCTGTTCAGGCAACAACAAAAATTTACCCTGAGCCGATGACAAATCAATATGCATTGAAAACATGAATGAATGAATGATACAAAGCTGTTATACATTTTCTTTTTTTATGCTCTGATTAAGCTGCGTTGCGAATGTTTCAACAGGCGGATTATCTGGTGTCGTACTGGCTGTGTCTGTTAAAGGCTTATCCATGGTATGTAGCTTATTGACACGGCCGGGCGCCACACCGAGCACCAGCCACGTGTTATCAATCTCGACAACAATCACCCGTTCTCTCTGACCCACTCCAGTTGCAGCGACAACCTTAACGACACCCGCAGCAGCAGTTGATATCAGCGAGAAACGTTTGAGTAACCAAGTAATACTTCCTATGATCGCCAGCACTAGTAATAATCCACCCATCATCTGCAACGTATTTTCAGTTGATATCACGGAAGGAGGTGGCACATAGTTTGACTTCCCTGTTTCAGCCCAAACAGTAAACGGAAATATCAGTATCAAAAGTATCAGATATCGGCTTGGCATATCAGCTCTAACGATTAAGTTTACGAATACGTTCACTGGGTGTAATGATGTCGGTCAACCTGATACCAAACTTATCATTTACGACCACCACTTCACCTTGCGCAATCAGGCAGCCATTGACCAGAACATCCATGGGTTCCCCGGCCATGCCATCAAGCTCCACGACGGAACCCTGGGCGAGTTGCAGCAAGTTCTTGATAGCAATCTTAGTGCGACCCAACTCAACCGTCATCTGCACAGGGATATCGAGAATCATGTCGATGTCATGTCGGGTATTATTCGCTACGCCATCTTTTGAGAGCTCCTGGAAGACCGATGCTGTTGCAGCCTGCGAACCAACTATCGTACTGTTATTTTTCTCTGTCGCATGTGATGAAGCGCTATCTAATTGACTTGGGGCGGATGCTGCTTGCTCTGCCATCGCAGCAGCCCAGTCATCAACTTCCGTTTCTTTTTCTGCAGAGTCATTTTGAGAAACCGCCGCCTGTTCCGCCATAGCTGCCGCCCAGTCATCTGTCTCAGCTTGATCGTTTTTTGTAGGCTCTGACATTTCAAATCTCCAATAAGTTATTCAGTTTCCGATGGGGAAATCATTGCATTGACTCTGAGTGCATACTGTCCATTCATGATGCCATAGTGACAATCCATAACAGGTATGCCGTCAACATGCGCGGTAATGGTTTTAGGAATTTCCAGCGGGATGATATCTCCCGCCTGCATACTCAGAATTTGTTCAAATGTCACTTTCGTATGTCCGATATTAGCAACCAGCTCCACTTCAGCAATTTGCACTTGCTGTGACATCAATTTGATCCAGCGCTTGTCAACTTCCAGGTGATCGCCTTGCAATGCGCTATATAAAGTATCTCGAATGGGCTCAATCATTGAATAGGGAATGCAGACATGCAATTCGCCGCCTTGGTTACCCATATCAATGTCAAAAGTAACCGTAACAACCACCTCATTGGGTGTTGCAATCGTGGCAAATTGAGGATTCATCTCCGATCTGACATACTCAAATTTAACCGGGTATACCGACTTCCAGGATTTCTCATAATCTTCAAATACCACATCAAGCAAACGCCGAATAATACGCTGCTCAGTCTGAGTAAAATCCCTGCCTTCAACTCTCGTATGGTATCGGCCATCGCCGCCAAACAAATTGTCCACAATCAGGAAAATCAGGTTAGGATCAAAAACGAGTAATGCTGTCCCTCGCAGGGGTTTCATTTGAACCAAGTTGAGATTTGTCGGGACCACCAGATTACGTACAAATTCACTGAACTTGATCACTTTGACGGGACCAACTGCTATATCCACCGTACGGCGCATGAAATTAAATAACCCGATACGCAGTAAACGCGCAAATCGTTCATTGATGATTTCATACGTAGGCATCCGCCCACGAACAATGCGCTCCTGAGTAGCAATGTTATAGGATCGAACCCCCCCTTTCTCCTCTTCCTGCTGCACCTCATCGGCTTCGCCAGTGGCGCCTTTGAGTAATGCATCAACTTCGTCTTGTGAGAGAAAATCTTCAGCCATCTGACGTTTACTGGATCACAAATGATGTAAATAATACTTCCAGCACATCCTCTTGCAGTTCTGATGTATCCAATGATTGTTTGATTTCATCCACAATCTGCTGACTTAACTGTTGTTTCCCCACAATACCTGTGATATCTGCCGATTTCTTACTGGAAAGTAACATGAGGATACGATTGCGAATAGCCGGCATTTGCTTTTTAATCTCCGCTACGACAGGAGTTTCTTTGGTTTTCACGGTTAATCCAACCTGCAAATATTGACTGTTTTCTTCCGGCTGAAGATTGACTGTAAAGATTTCAAGATCTACAAATGTGGTTGGCTTTTCCTTTGGTTTTACAGGCTCAGAATCTTCATCACCTGACATTTTCATAAAATACCAAGTACCACCGCCACCTGCGCCAATAGCGATGACTGCTATTAAGATGATAATGATCAATCCCTTCTTGCTTTTTTTACCTTCTGTAGCGGCTGGTGCTTCAATAGTCTTCGACATTTTTCTCAACTCCTTATTTGATGAAATCAATTATCTTCGACGAAGCAGCAAACTGATATCACAAATAACAATGAAATAATGTCACTATTTCCAGATACAGAGATTAATAGAGAATTCGTCGGATATGCATGCTAATTTCTTCTTAAAAGAATATTCGAATGATCTAGCCGGTTAATTTGGTTTCAGTTCAAATCAAAAATACAGAAAAAAACAAATGGTTTATATGGTTATCTGGAAAAGCTATTTTCTGCCACACCATCAGACCGGATAGCGTGACAGATTATGCTTAGGAGGTAGATTCACAAAAAATCGAGTAAGCCTGATCTTATGGAGCATCAGGCATACGTATTAACCATGCCGAGATGTCGGCTTGGCACGACAGTTGTTTCAATTTGAGCCACAGTCTCTGGTCTTACACCTGTCATATTGTTAGAATCTTTTGCGGGATGATAGGCTTGCTGTTGTCTATTGTCCTGCTGAAATGAATCAGAGCCAACCATTACATTCCCCAATGTAATACCATTCTCAGCCATCATTTCTCTTAATCTGGGTAATGCTTGTTCAATCGCTTCACGTACCGCCAAATGAGGAGACGAAAACTGCGCTGTCGCCTGATCCTGCGTAATACTCAGCGTCACTTCAACAGGTCCAAGATGCGCCGGGTTTAAACGAATTTCAGCCACCTGGTTTTGCTGAGATGACAACCAGACAACTTTTTGCGCAAATTCCCCACCCCACTTTGGCTGACCTACAGGAAGATCAACATGGATATCTTGTAGTGTCGTATTCAGGGGAACGCCGGAAGCGGAGTTGCTTAGGCTAAATGGTTGGGAGGAAATTGTTTCGCTATGTGTTGAAAATATCGATTCCCCTATATTAACCTGGATGGCTTCATTCATCTCTGAAGAAAATGGAAGAAATTTGCCGTAAGCGGCAGAATCTGCCGCATCTAATGTTTGCCATACATTATTGGATAAAAAAGTCGAGCTACTTGCAACCAAGTTTGACTGTGCAAGCTTTTGTTGCAACAATTGATTGCTAATTGGAATCGTTGAACCTGCAGTCTGTTCACCGTCTTGGGAGGCTAATGCATTCTGAACTGATTGGAGCCAAGCCAGCGGTAAAATCGGGGTTGCAGTCATCGCATTTGGATTTAACACGGAATCCATTGCGCTTAATGATTGATCGGTTTTGTACGCACTGCTCGTATTGCTAAGCAGATTTTGAATGAAGCTGTTTGTATCATTCGTTGTCGTTGCCACAGTCGAGGCTGGAATTGCAGCTGTATCGGTGTCTTTACCTTTATCCGTGTCTTTAACTGTATCTTCTAAAGACGTCGTACTATCGGAATGTTCTTTTGTGTTAGAAGCATTGTTCTTCTCCTGTTTTTCCGTTGCTTCAGATACTTCACGCTCCAGAACTTTACCAAACTCTTCTGCAGCAGGTTCTTTTGAGCCGGTTGAGCCGGAATTGATCATTGCTAAAGGATTTTCAGCTGAAGATTTGATTTGAGGTGCAACTGATATGTTTAACATAAGCTTTGGGTCTCATACAATTAATAATGCCACCAGCAAATAAGCAATCTCTATACCAGTTTGACGACACCCGGATATGTTGCTAATCACCTTTACGCAGAAATGAATCCCGATGGAGAGAATTCGATGCAAATTCATCTTGCACTTTTTGCTCCAATTTTGATTGTTTCTGATTCTCTTCACTATGTTGACGCTGCGATAGCGTATCGTAGGATTTTAATTTGCGCTGGCAAGACAAAAATTCATTCCCTCCTTCTATCTTTTTGTTTTGCGCATATAAAACCGTTTGTTGTTGCTCAGTGATAGCGGCATCAAGTTTATTGATAAAAGCAATAAAATTTAGCCATTCAATGTGGTCAATTCCTTTCTCTGAAGAATTCTGAAAGTGTGATTGATAACTATGACGGTACTGCATAAGTAAATTTAATTTTTTTTCTGCTTCTTGCTGTTGCAAATTCAACTTTCCAAGTTTCTTCGCTGCAGAATCAGTCCGCTGTTGCGCCAGGTCCAAAAGCAGTTTTAGTGATGATGTGGTTGGCATAATGATTTTCGTTTTCGATTACCGTATTTATTCACTTTCAAACAATTTTGTTAGTTTTTCAAGGCTATCGGAAAAGTTCTCATGCTGAGACATATTCTGCTGTAAAAATTTTTCAAATTCGGGATACAGCCTGATAGCTCGATCCAGTTCCGGATCTGTCCCCGCAACATAGGCACCAACACTGATCAAATCATGGCTACGTTGATACCTTGAACATAAACTTTTAAATCGCCGCGCCATATCCACCTGTTTCTGTGGAACCACACTGGTCATGATGCGACTAATTGATGCTTCAATATCGATCGCAGGGTAATGTCCTGCTTCTGCTAATCTTCTTGATAAAACAATATGGCCATCGAGAATGGCGCGTGCACTATCAGCGATAGGATCATTCTGATCATCGCCTTCAGTCAATACAGTATAAAAGGCCGTAATTGAACCACTATTATGATTACCATTACCGGCACGCTCCACCAGTTGCGGTAATTTAGCAAATACTGATGGGGGATAACCTTTGGTAGCAGGCGGCTCGCCGATAGCGAGAGAAATTTCCCTTTGCGCCATGGCATAGCGAGTTAATGAGTCCATTATGAGCAAAACATGCTTGCCGGTATCTCGAAAATATTCGGCAATGGCTGTCGCGTAGGCTGCGCCTTGCAAACGTAACAACGGTGAAGTGTCAGCAGGTGCTGCAACCACAACTGAGCGTGCAAGCCCTTCCTTACCAAGAATATTTTCTATAAATTCCTTGACTTCACGTCCCCGCTCCCCAATTAAGCCGACAACAATCACATCAGCGGTGGTATAGCGTGCCATCATGCCAAGCAGTACGCTTTTACCCACACCGCTGCCCGCAAACAATCCCATGCGTTGACCGCGCCCAACAGTCAGTAACATGTTAATCGCACGCACCCCAACGTCGAGCGGTTCACTGACAGGAATTCGTTCTAATGGATTATAAGGACGGCTGTATAGCGGCACACTCTGCTCTGCATGAGTGGGGCCAAGACGATCGAGCGGTTCCCCAACACCATTTAAAACACGACCAAGCAGCTCAGGTCCGACAGAAACATGCTTAGCACGATCTGCTGCACGTCTTCGTGGATGTTGAAAATTACCAATTCGGGGAGATTCACCAACAAGTTCTGTAGAAACGACTTTCGCACCCGGCGACAATCCATAAACATCACTGGATGGCATTAGAAATAAGCGCTCTCCAGAAAACCCGACCACTTCAGCCGAGACGTGATGACCATTCGATAGAAAAATGGTACAACTGCTACCAACAGCCAATCTGAGTCCCACTGCTTCTATGACCAGCCCTGCTACCCGGGTAATTGTTCCGCTTAATAAGAAAGGGTTTGCCGGGGCAATCAGCTGAGTGCAGTTTCTTAAGAAGCCGTCCCATTGCTCAGAAAAAGCCATAATTAATCTTTCTTCTCAAACCATCCGTCATTCTGACCAATGGTTGATAGTACTCTCTGCCAGCGCACTTCCAAGCTTCCGTTAATTTCACTACCACTGGCTTCAATACGGCACCCTCCTCTGGAGATTTGCTCATCTTCACGAATACACAAGTGATCCTGTTCTAACTGATCATTCAGATGCACAAGTACCAATTTTGCATCCTCAGGATGCAAAAAAAGACGAGGATGTTGCATCGCATTGGGCAAATTACGGATAGCTTCTTGCACGATAGGTATGATCAACTCAGGTTTTAGTTTTAATGCCTGCGCGACCACTTTTTGGGCAAGCGTAACCGCCAGTTCTAGAAGGCTATCAGCCACTTGCTGATCCATTTCGTGCAACTCTTGGTCTAGTTTGGATAGCAGTGCTTGAACGCGCGCCACTTCGGCTTTAACTTCAATTTCAGCAATTTGTCTGCCTTCTGCGTAGCCTACTGCGTTACCTTCTTGCAATCCTGCTGCATACCCATCTTCTTTAGCGCGCTGAAAAATTGCAGCAACCTCCTCTTCAGTCGGTAAAGAAATCTGGGGCTGTTCATCGACTTGCAAACTGGCTTCAGCCTCCGCTTCCTGCGTTTCTCTGGCTAACTCGGGTGTCTCAAAAGAATTCATCTCCCATCGCTGATAGGCACTGAGTTTTTCTTTTGAGAAAGAATTACTTGCAATCATTGACAAACCTTAATTTCAGTAATAAACAAGCACGCGATTGACTATTAATTTAATTCAACTCACGAAGAATCTATCAACTAAATGAAACCATCATCACCTTTTCCACCCAATACAATCTGCCCATCGTCAGCCAACTGACGCACAACTTTAAGAATTTCTTTTTGTTCCGCTTCCACCTCGGAGAGTCTTACCGGACCTTTGCTTTCAAGATCTTCCCGCAGAGCCTCAGCGGCACGTTGTGACATATTCTTGAAAATTTTCTTACGCAGCTCTTCTTGCGCGCCCTTCAAGGCGATAATCAAAGATTCCGACTGTACTTCCCTGAGGAGCAATTGAATACCATGATCATCAATATCAATCAGATTATCAAATACAAACATTTCATCCATGATTTTTTGTGCCAAATCTTCATCGTACTGTTTAATATTATCAATGACACTGGTTTCTTGGGCGGTTGGAACAAAATTAAGAATCTCGGCTGCGGCGCGTACCCCGCCCATGGCAGATTTACGAATAGTATTACTGCCCGATAACAACTTGGTTAGAACATCGTTTAATTCACGCAACGCATCAGGTTGGATACTATCCAGTGTAGCAATACGTAATAATGTATCGTTACGCAACCGTTCGGTAAACAAACTTAAAACTTCACTTGCTTGATCACGCTCCAGATGAACCAGTATGGTAGCAATAATCTGCGGGTGCTCATTCTTGATCAGCTCAGCCACTGATGGCCCATCCATCCACTTCAATCCTTCGATACCGCTGGTATCGCCACCGTGCAAGATGCGATCAATGAGATTAGCGGCTTTTTCATCGCCCAAAGCACTGGTCAAAACCTTCCGGATATAATCAGCCGAATCCTGACCCAAAGTGGTTTTTCCTTCAGCCTGATTACAAAATTCTGACACGATGTTCTCAATCTCATTACGCGTTATATTCTGCAGCGTAGACATCGTTTCGCCCAATCTTTGCACTTCCTTTGGCCCCAACAGTTTGATCACTGATGCCGCTTCTTGCTCACCCAAAGTCATCAGCAAAATTGCGCTTTTCTTGATTCCTTCATCATCCATTTTTAGATATCCACTCTTTCACCACATTGGCGACGATAGCAGGCTCATCCACAGCCAATTGCTTAGCTTTCTTAAGATTCTCATCAAATATTGATTTCTGAATGGCTTGCAGCGCAGTTCCATCCCCGTGCTCTGACAATTGACCCAGCGCAGCCTCACCAGATAGCTTTTCAGGCTCTACCGGGGGCGGGGGTGGGGGTTGGGTTAAACTTTTTAGAAATGGGCGTAGAATTTTTAATAAGAAAAATAAAACAACGGCTGCAATTAATAGCTGCTTCCCAATTTCCTTCGCCAACATGATGACATCAGGGTCTTTCCAAAGCGGGATATCCAATATTGTTGCAGTATCAGCAGTAAATAAACCATTAGTTACGGTCAGCGAATCGCCTCGTTTCTCGCTATAACCCATAGCTTCTCTGACGAGACTGTTGATTTCCTTAATCTCATCAGCAGTTAACGGCTCATACATCACTTCTCCGTTCTCATCTACTTTTTTGCGATAATTCACCACAACAGCGGCAGATAATCGTTTGATATTGCCAGTTGATTGCTGAGTATGCTGTACGGTTTTATCTACTTCATAATTAATCGTAGACTCTTTTTTCTGATCTGTCGGTAAAGGAGGCGTCTTATCACCCTCTTCTTTGTTTTCTCCTCCCGCTTCAATAGGTGCTGCAGCAGGTTCAGGCGGACGATTTGTCAGCGCTCCTGGGATTCCCCCATCAAGTTTAGCGCCGGTGGAGGTCGCTTCGAGCGTTTGCTGACTACGAATAGCGGCAGCTTCTGATTCAGTATTATTAGGTCGATAAATTTCCTCGGCACGTTCAATACGAGAAAAATCCATATCAGCAGTAACCTGAGCACGCACATTCGCAGCACCAGTAATAGGCGTCAGAATAGCTTCGATGCGACGAATATAATTTTCTTCAAGTTCCTGTATATACTCTAACTGTTTGGCATCAAATCTTGAATCCTGCTTACCATCATTCTGGGTGCTGAGCAAATTACCATTTTGATCCACGACAGTAACATTTTTCACTGGCAAACCGGGTACGCTGCTCGACATCAAGTGCACGATCGCACTAACCTGCTCAACACCCAAAACTCTGCCTGGATATAAGTTGAGTAGTACCGAAACACTTGGCTGCTGTTTTTCTCTTGAAAAAACGGATGGCTTTGCAATTGCCAAATGCACTCGCGCACTTTGCACTGCTGATAATGACTGAACCGAACGCGCTAATTCACCTTCAAGCGCCCGTTGATAATTAACTTGTTCGAGGAATTGACTGGAACCAAATTTCTGATTCTCCATTAACTCAAATCCTGGCAAACCGCCTTTGGGCAAACCCTGTCCCGCCAACCTCAAGCGAATTTCATGCACTTGTTTCTCTGGAATCAAGATGGCACCACCACCGCTTTCGGAGAATTTATACGGCACGTTCATTTGTTGTAGCGCAGTAATAATGGCGGCACCATCCTGATCCGACACATTGTTATAAAGGACACGATAATCCGGCGCCTGACTCCACATCAAAGCGCCAACCAGCAAAGCAATGACAGCAGCTGCCGAGAGAATCAATCCCAGTTTCTTTTGATTAGACAATTGATTGAATTGCGCCAATCGGATCGTTGTCGGTGGTGCTGCTGCATTGGATTCACTGGGTACTGTTGCCACGCACTATTCTCCTGCCTAGATTCTGGACCACTTATTAAAAAAATAAATAGTAATTTCCATCACTCAGATTAACTAACTAATTGTTATATTATAAAGATCACAAGAGATATCCCCTGTAATAGCTAAACCAAGTCATTGTTCAATTTATCAATACACATGCCGTAAGAAAAAACATCTTTCATGTTAAATCCACGAAAAGAGTTTTATTGAAGTGATGATTATCGATAGTTTTGTCGAGTCTGAATGCTCAAATAGAATAGGTTTGCCCACCCTATTCGCATCATTGTTGATGCTGGTATAAATGCTAAGCTACTGGCATTCCTAATTACTGCCATCTAATCCAGTGCAAACTAACAAAGTTATTGAAATTAAACCAGTACCGGTTGATCAGGAACAGCTGCAACTAGCTTTTGCAGCTTTTAATGAAGCATCCGAACAGCTATCCGGCGTATACCAGGAATTACAACACCAGGTAGCGCAATTAACCGGAGAACTGGCAGTTGCAAATGGCGAGCTGCACAGACAATTAATTGCAAAGGAAAATTTATCGCAGCAGCTAAGTCTCTTACTGAATGCGTTGCCTGGTGGCGTAATAGCGCTGAATGGGCAAGAATGTATCGAACGAGTAAATCCAGCTGCAATTTCGATCCTTGGAGAACCATTACTTGGGTTGGCATGGCATCAGATTATTCAAGAACGTTTATCACCAACTGTGATCATCAACGAGTGGCTTACAAAACAACAAGAATCGGCAAAACAACGCCGTATCCGCATTGAAAGCAGCGCAACAGATTCAACCGGTAGACGAATCCTGCTGGTAAACGATATTACTGAAGCCTATGCCCTGCAGGATCAAATAAGACGTAATCAGCGACTCACTTCAATGGGTGAAATGGCAGCGAATCTTGCCCATCAGTTGCGTACCCCACTTTCAACCGCACTACTCTACGCCAATCATCTAGGAAGCGATGCATTAACTCCAGTTGAAAGACAAAAGTTTGCAACCAAAACCATTGAACGCATGCATCACCTGGAGCACCTAGTTAACGATATGCTACGTTTTGTTAAAGGTGAAATAACGCAACTCGAAGATGTCAGAATCAGTCATTTGTTAGCAGAACTACAACAAGTCATAGAGCCTCAGATGATCCAACATGGTTTGCAATTAATTGTGCATGATCTGAGTGAAACTGGAAGTCTAATGACTGACCGTCAGGCATTATGTGGAGCGATGGTCAATCTTCTTGAGAATGCCATGCAAGCGTCATCCCCGGGAGATAAAATTATTCTGACAAGCGGCGTGGAAGAAGAAAACATCGTTTTAAGTGTCCATGATGATGGACCAGGCATTGATGCGGCACTGCAAGAAAGATTATTCGAACCCTTTTTTACGACACGCTCAGAAGGCACCGGCTTAGGTTTGGCCATTGTTCGAGGTGTTATACAGTCCATGGGAGGTAGTGTGCAGATTAATTCATCGCAAGATACAGGAACTGAATTTGTGATACGGCTACCAAGAAACAAAGGAGATTAGTACGATGCATACGCTACCCATTTTGGTTGTAGAGGATGACAAGGATTTACTGGAGGCGATTTGTGCCACCATGAAACTAGCGGGTTATCAAACATTAGCGGCATCCAATGGCAATGACGCCATGGCTGCGCTACAGGAATCTCAGGCGGGAATGGTTGTAAGCGACGTGCAGATGAGACCCATGGACGGATTCACTTTGTTAAAAAAAATCAAGGCGTTCAATCCAGAATTGCCGGTGTTGCTGATGACAGCTTACGGAGATGTCGAAAAAGCAGTTGCCGCAATGCAGACAGGTGCCTGCGATTATCTGCTGAAACCGTTTGACCCAGACAGTTTGCTGGCACACATCAAACGCTACGTACTATCCGAGCTTGAGCAAGAAGACAAAATTGTTGCAAAAGATCCGCGTACGCGAGCACTACTCTCTCTCGCCAAGCGGGTTGCGCAATCTCCGGCAACAGTCATGCTGACGGGTGAAAGCGGTTGTGGCAAAGAAGTAATCGCGCGCTTTATTCACCAGCATTCATTACGCGCATCCAAACCATTCGTCGCCATCAATTGTGCAGCTATTCCAGAAAATTTACTGGAGGCAACCTTATTTGGTTACGAGAAAGGCGCTTTTACCGGCGCAGCCCAATCTCAGCCTGGAAAATTCGAACAAGCTGAAGGCGGCACATTACTACTCGATGAAATTTCAGAAATGCCTCTGGAGCTACAAGCAAAATTGTTACGTGTTTTACAAGAAAGAGAAGTTGAAAGAGTAGGCGGGCATAAGATCATCAAACTCGATATCCGCGTTCTGGCAACTTCTAACCGTGACATGATGGCCATGGTTAAAAGTGGTCAATTCCGTGAAGATCTGTATTACCGGCTCAATGTGTTCCCAATCGAAATTCCTTCGCTTCGTGAACGGCGATTGGATATTGAGCCGCTGGCGCAGCGAGTCCTGGAAGCAGCAGTAGCCGGCACAAGCCAATCACTCCGCAGAATGACCGAAGCTGCAATAGAAAAATTGACTCAGCACGCTTGGCCGGGCAATGTCAGAGAACTGGAGAATGTAATGCAACGCGCCATGATTCTGGCTACAAATACTATCGAAGCTGAGCATATCAATTTGCCTAAAGAAACTGATCCTGATCATGAAATAAATACTATAAACGCTGATTCGACTTCACAAGATATCAAGACACTCGAACGTAACCATATTTTGGAAACACTGGCAGCTGTTAATGGTTCCCGGAAACTGGCCGTTAAAAAGCTAGGAATCTCGGAAAGGACGTTGCGTTATAAGTTACAGCAATATCGTTTGATGAGTTAACAAGTATCGATTCTGTCGCTAGGAATCTGATTTAATAAAATTATTTGAAGTTTTTTAAGTTTTGCGAGATACTTGAAACCAATTGTGTTGGAGTAAATCATGGATAAACCCGGAATTGATAATATTTTGCAGCAATTGCAAGCGGCTTCGGCATTTGCTTCCGGTACAAAAAAGCAATCCGAAACGGATGAAATAGCGAGTGTTGATTTTAGCGAAAAGCTTAAATCAGCTGTAGATCAGGTCAATAGCTCCCAGATAACTGCCGATAAACTGAGTGCCCAATTTGTGAGTGACCAATCCAATGTTGATTTACATGAAGTAATGATTTCACTGCAAAAAGCCAATGTATCCTTTCAATCGATGATACAAGTTCGCAACAAGCTGGTAACAGCTTATCAAGAAATCATGAACATGCAGGTTTAATTGGTATGCACTCTAATCTGAACTAGCCCAGATCGGAACAATCTGTTTTACTCCTCCATCGCCATCTCCAGTTCCAGCCAGCTTTCTTCCAATTCAGCCACTTTATTTTCGAGTGTCGAATGAACTGCACTGAGTCGATCAATTTCATCCCGAGAACGGCTCGCATAAATAGCCGGATCAGCTAACTGGCGGCTTACTTCATCCAATTCCTTCTGCGCGACCGTTAGGGCAACCTCAAGCTTTGATTGCTTGGAAAGCAGTACTTTTTTGTTCGGTTTTGCAGATGTTCTGGATTGCACTTTTTGTGAAGTAGATCGTGACTCTACAACTTCACTAGAACGACGCGTTTCTATCCAGTTTTTATAATCATCCAGATCACCATCCAGAAATTGTGCTTTACCATCAGCCACCAACCACAATTCATCAGCCACTGCACGTACCAGACTACGATCATGCGATACCAGAATCACCGCGCCGGTATAGGCTTCCAACGCCAAAGTTAACGCATCGCGCATTTCCAAATCCAAATGATTGGTTGGTTCATCGAGCAATAGTAAGTGTGGCTTCTGCCATGCTAGTAGGGCAAGTGCCAGGCGACTTTTTTCTCCTCCGGAGAAACTGGCTACCGGACGATCCTCACTATCCCCCCCCAAGCCAAATCGCCCCAGGAATTTTCGCAAATCCAATTCAGTCTGCTTTGGTGCCAATTGCCGCATATGCTGCAAAGGGGTCGCATCACCATCGAGATTCTCCAGCTGATGTTGTGCAAAGTAGCCCATACGGATATTGGGCGTCCATTCCAATGTACCAGAGGTAGGAGTAATTTCCCCGACCAAAAGCTTTATTAATGTGGATTTCCCTGCGCCATTCGGACCCAGCAAGGCAATTCGGGCACCCGCCTGTAAAATAAGATGAACATGTTGAAACAACAAGTGATCGTCATAACCAAAGCTCATGTCTTTTACGCGCAGTAGAACATCAGGACTCCGCTCAGGCGCTTCAATCTGCAATTCAAAATACCCATCTTCAACATGCGCCGGCGCAATGCGCGTCAAACGTTCCAGCGCTTTGATACGACTTTGCGCTTGTTTGGCTTTGGTCGCCTTGGCACGAAAACGCCGCACAAAATCTTCCATGTGCGCGATCTTTCTCTGCTGTTGCTGAAAAGCCTGAGCATGCTGAGTTAGGCGTTCAGCGCGAGCACGCTCGAAATCATCATAATCACCGCTGTATACTTCAATTTTCCGTTCATTGATATGCGCAATACGATTAACACAGGCATTGAGAAACTCACGGTCGTGTGACACCACCATCAGACTACCCGGATAACGCGACAGATATTGTTCCAGCCAGAGAATAGCTTCCAGATCCAGGTGATTAGTTGGTTCATCCAGCAATAATAAATCAGCACGATGCATCAAGGCACGAGCCAGGTTTAGACGCATACGCCAGCCCCCGGAGAAATGACTGACCGGATTCTCCAGCGTATGATTCGCAAAACCTAATCCATTCAATAGTTGCGATGCCCGCGCCTGCGCCGTATAACCATCTAGCGCTTCATAACGATGCTGCGCCTCAAACCAGGCCGCATCATGTTCGGCCTGGGTCAGGATCTTCTCCAATTGACGTAATTCAACATCACCATCAAGCACAAACTCAATCGCAGACTGATTTGAATTGATGATTTCCTGCTCAACAAAAGCGACCGTCTTCCCGGGCTGCAGACTGACTTCTCCACTATCCGGTTTGATCACTCCCCGGACCAAACGGAACAAAGTAGACTTACCACAACCGTTTTTACCGACCAGGCCGACACGTTGATTAGCAAAAATCTGTAGATCACAATTTTCGAGTAGCGGAATCCCACCTTGCAAATAGATCAATCGCTGAATATTTAGCATAAGCTATTAATAATTATAGAACATTCAAAATAACTCTTATTTTCCATACACAAAAACAAACCGTTGTTGCACAGCTCAATTATCCATATTAAAAATGTAATGACACAAAATCTGCTTTTCCAGCTTCACACTGACACACCAAATTTTTTCATAATAACGTTAAGGTTTTTAACTAGATTCATTGTTATAGGATATTGTTTATCCACAGTATCAACAAAACATAGAAAATTCATTACTTAATTTCATACAGAAATGAAACAGATACTTAACTAAATGATAAATAACCCATAATGAAAGTGTAAAATTATTAATCAGCCCTAGAATTAAACTTTATTGTTCCAATAGTTAACTAGTGAATATAGATATTTTCCACAATGAGGCTTATGGCCGATGATTTTGATCTACTCATCTACCAAGCCGTTACGCTTTGTGGAGCTGGATTATTAATCTAGCGCAAACCCATGAAGTTGAGAGTGTGCTAGTGTTCAGTATGCTAAAAACACTGTTGGCAGGGTTGCCACAGGCAACCTAAACTCTTCAGATTAAATGTAGAGTAATTCAAGATCAATAAATTAAGGTAGTTCTAGGAAAAAATTT
>ERZ1292630.1417-Hain-H41-02um-R3-1417-length-23648-cov-5_pt1 | contig 23648 bp, 16 predicted proteins | sample MGYA00564408_ERZ1292630 | MGnify/ENA primary metagenome ERZ1292630 (study PRJEB36523, sample SAMEA6512641) | groundwater metagenome | collected 2019-01-08 | study: AquaDiva: Metagenomics assemblies of 32 groundwater samples
ATAGCATTTTTTGAATATTGTTTTCAAGTTCCAGCTAATAGAATAGGAAGTTATGAGTTTTCTACAGCACAACTAAAAACAATACAAGAAGTAATAAGTTTATCTGTTTTTGCAATTTTTTCTGTTTTTTATCTCGGAGAAGAAATAAAAACAAATTATATTATTTCTTTTATATTGATAATTTTAGCTGTGTTTTTTATGTTCAAAAAGTAATTTTATGGGTATGTTGTAGGGAACGCTTGTAGGGTAGGCTTTAAAAGCCTACCTATACCTACATAAAAAGAATTTTAAGAGAAGGATTAAATGGGAAAAGCATTAGATTTTACATTAGAAAAAAAATGTTCTGATACAAAAGCAAGAGCAGGAACAATAAAAACACCTCATAGTGTTATAGAAACACCTGTTTTTATGCCTGTAGGAACACAAGCAACTATAAAAACCGTAAATCATAGAGATGTAGATGAATCTGGATTTAAAATAATTTTAGCAAATTCTTATCATCTTTATTTACGTCCAGGTCATGAACTAATTAAAAGGGCTGGAGGAATTCATAAATTCATGAATTGGAAACAATCTATTCTTACTGATAGTGGTGGTTTTCAGGTTTTTAGTTTAAGTAATCTTAGAAAAATAAATGATGAAGGCGTAAAATTTCAATCTTGGCATGATGGAAGTATGCATTTTATTACTCCAGAAAAATCAATGGAAATTCAAAATAATATTGGAGCTGATATTATAATGGCATTTGATGAATGTGCACCTCATACAGCTACTTATGAACAAACAAAAAAAGCACTAGAAAGAACCACAAAATGGGCTGAAATTTGTATTGAATCACATAAAAGAAAAGACGAACAAGCTCTTTTTGGAATAATTCAAGGTGGAATGTTTAAAGATTTAAGAGAAAGAAGTGCAAAAGAATTAGTAGAAATGGATTTCCCTGGTTATGCAATTGGTGGTTTGTCAGTTGGTGAAGATAAAAGTTTAATGTATGAGGTTTTGAGTTATGCACCAGATTTATTACCAGAAAATAAGCCAAGATATTTAATGGGAGTAGGAACACCAGAAGATTTAATCGAAGCAGTAAAAGCTGGTGTTGATATGTTTGATTGCGTTATGCCAACAAGAATAGGAAGACATGGTTCTGTTTTTGGAAAAAATCAAAGAATAAATATTAAAAATGCACAATATAAAGAAGATTTTTCTCCTTTAGTAGAAGATTGTGATTGCTATACTTGTCAAAATCATACTAGATCTTATATAAGACATTTAATTAAAGCAAATGAAGTATTAGGATTTTCTTTAATTAGTTTACATAACATGTGCTATTTACAAAATCTTATGAAAAAAGCTAGAAAAGCAATTTTAGAAGATAAATTTTCAGATTTTTTAGAAGAAAATGTTTATAAAATACCTGTTAGATAAAAATACTTTTATATTTAATGTGTAAAAATTTTAGTTGTAAAATAAAATAAAAATGAAAGATAATGACCTAATATTCTATTTCAATGATAATAATAAACTTGTTTATTGGAATTTATTATTATATATAACAATTTCTTTTACTTTTCTATATTTTGGTTATTTTATAGAAAAAACTTTAAGTATTAAACTAGTTTTATTTATTATTGTAAGTTTTTTTTATATATCTTCTTTTATAAACTATTTAAGGTTTTTAAGAGTAAAAATTTCAAATAAAAATGTAGCATTAAAGTTTGATGATATAGGTATTATAGATAATATTTTAACTAATGATACTATTCGTTGGGAAGAATTGGATAGTGTCAAATTTGCTACTACTACTAAAGAAAATACTAATGGTTATTTATTATTATTTTTTTATAATGAAGAAGAACGAATAAAAAAATTATTTTTTTCTAAAAAGATTTTTATAAAAATAAATAAAAAATTATTTGGAACTCATTTTGCAATTCAATTAAATTCTAAAAAAAATAATATTCAAGATGTTTTAACTTTTTGCTTAATGAATATAAGTAAAAAAAATTTAGATAGACAAATAACTAGAAATATAAGCAATAATTAGTTTTAAAAAAAAATGTGATTAAACGGTATAGGGGCTGTATAAAAAGACGTTTCATAAAACGCCCCTACACAAACATTGACTTTTAAACCTGTAATTTTCTTAAAAATACAATTTTTAGCCCCTCATTTATACACATTTTTTAATGTTGAGTAGTAAGAATTTATTTAAATTCTTTTTGTCTAAAAACTTCATAACATAAAATAGCTGTTGCTACAGATACATTTAGTGAATTTGCACTAGATTTCATTGGTATTTTCATAGAAAAATCGCAATTATCTAATAAAATTTTACTTATACCATTTCCTTCTCCGCCTAAAACGATAGCAACTTTTCCTTTTAAATTACTTTGAGTATAAACTTCAGAGCCTTCCATATCAACACCACCAACCCAAACATTATGTTCTTTAAGTTTTTCAATAGTTTGAGCTAAATTAGTTACTCTACAAATTTTCATTCTTGCTAATGCACCTGCTGAGGTTTTTGATACAACTCCTGTTACACCAACCGCACCATGTTTTGGTATTATTATGGCATCAACACCAGTAGCATCAGCAGTTCTTATTATTGCACCAAGATTATGAGGATCTTCAACTTTATCTAAAACAAGAAAAAATACTTCTTTTGTTTTTGAGAGTTCTAATAAATCATGAAATTCTGTATATTCTTTTTCTGATATAGATGCAACTATACCTTGATGGTTTACTTCACCAACAAGTTTATCAAGTTTTACTTTAGCAACTAATTGATATGGTACATTTGCTTGTTTTACTTTTGAAAATAAATCTCTTGTATCTTTAAAATTTTCATCAATCCATATTTTATTTATTTGTGCTTCAGAGTCTAAAAGTTCAGAAACTGGATGTCTTCCATACACAAATTCTTTTGATTCTGCTTTGTCTTCAAAAGAAAAATCTTTTCTATCTGAAAAAGGTTTTCTATCATCACTTCTAAAAGAAGGTTTTCTGTCATCACTTCTAAAAGAAGGTTTTCTGTCATCACTTCTGAAAGATGGTTTTCTATCATCACTTCTGAAAGAAGGTTTTCTGTCATCACTTCTGAAAGATGGTTTTCTATCATCACTTCTGAAAGATGGTTTTCTATCATCACTTCTGAAAGAAGGTTTTCTATCATCACTTCTAAAAGAAGGTTTTCTATCATCGCTTCTGAAAGAAGGTTTTTTGTCATCACTTCTGAAAGAAGGTTTTTTGTCATCACTTCTGAAAGAAGGTTTTTTATCATCGCTTCTGAAAGAAGTTTTTTTGTCATCGCTTCTGAAAGAAGGTTTTCTACTATCTTTAGAACCTGCTTTAGAATCACTTTTTTTAACAAAAGTTTTTTTAGAATCAGAAGATTTTTTATTATCTTTAGAAAATCTACTATTATTATCTTTGTTATTATTACTTTTTCTATTATCCATTTTTTACTCTTATTATCTCTTTACAAATATTAAATACATTAACCAGTTGTTCTTCTTTTATATATTGAGGAAGATCATCTATTATATTATATCTTAAAGGAATTAGATCTTTATCAAGAGATGTTATAGTTGTTGATGGTATTTTTTCATAAGAAAAGGGGGCAGAATCTGTATCAATATTAATAAAGTTTCTATATAGCTTTATTCCTATATTTTCAGATGTTTTATAAATAAAATCAACTAAATTTATATTATTATTTAATTTAAAATAATTTTCTCTTGTTATAATATATAAATTATCGCCTGAAACAGATGTAATATTTATAACCTCTGAATTTTTTATTTCTTTAAAATATTTATTAACAAAAAATTTTGACCCTGCTAAATTTGCATTTTTTGCACCAAAAACACATAACCAAACATTTACATTTTTTAGATCAAGTTCTTTAAGATGTTCTGATAGATGTGCTAAAACAGAAACACCAGATAAGTTATTATTAGCACCTAGTGTTTTTTCATAAGAAACTGTATTATCATAAAAAAATACAATTAAAGCTATCAACATAAAAGGCAATAAATATATATAATCATCAAAAAAAGGGATTATATTTAAAACTTTTATAACACTTATTATGAATAGTATAATAAATGAAACATTGAAGTACTCTTTTAATTTTAAACTATATTTTCTTATTGAAGATGAATAAAGTTTCATAAAATAAGGTGAGTCTATATTTGCCGTAAATATTATTGTTTTAGCTTTGTCATTATCACCATATTTTGCAATAAGGTTATGAGATTTACTTTTTTTTACAAAAATATCAGAAAATCTTATATCAAAAAATTTTATTAAATAAAAATTAAAAAAATAAAATAATAAAATTATTGGTGCAAAAATAGGGTAAACAATATATCCCAATAAACTTAAACAATAAACAACGCAAGAAAAAACTATTTCATTTTGAATTGATCTTGGATTACAATAAAAAGGGTCAAAAAGGATATTTTTACAATTATCTTCAAATATATTTTTTATAACTCTTGATGCCATCTTTTCTTCAGATGAACCAGCTATTCTTGAACCTATATTTTTCTGAATTTCATATATTAGATCTGTTATTTTTTTAGAAGAATCTTTTTTCATATTAAAACAAAAAGCTGTCATTAAGACAGCTTTTCATAGTTTTATATAATTAGAATCTGAATCTTAAGTTAAGAAGACCACCGATATCACCATAAGTTTGTTTTTCATTCTTTATTTGGTATCTTGTGTCTGTATAACCTAATTGAACTGCAAAACCTGTAGAAGCAGGTATTGTTATCCCAGCATAAGCATCATTAAACCAAGTAAAGTTTCTTTCAAATGATTTATTTTCAGTTAAAGGATATAAGAATCTATCTTCAGCAAAAATACTGAACCAGCTACCAACAGGTATTTCTATAGAAGCTCTACCTCTAGGGCCATGATTAACAAAGTTATAACCTGTTCCTGATATATTTACTAATCCATAACCTGCACCTAAAACTAATGAAGCATCTTCATCACTTTCAGAACCAAGTATTCTCCAACCAAGATCTGCACCAGCATGTAATCTTGCATATCCAGGGATTTTATAAGCATCTTGGAATTTTTTATCTAACATCATATAATTTCCATCAACACCGATTTGGAAACCACCAAATCTAAGATCTAATTGTCCTAAAGGTCCATAGATGTAACCCATTTCATTTTTAGGCATTGTATTAGAAACATTTAAAGCTCCGCCAATTCTTAAATCAACTGGGCTAAGAGGTTTCTTTGTTGGTACAGCAACTGGTGTTGGTGTAGGTTCTGGTGTTGGCACAGCTGTAGGAACTGGTGTAGGTTTAGCAGTAGGAACAGCAGTAGGAACTGGTGTTGCTTTTGGTGTAGGGGTTGCTTTTGCCATAGGAATCAAATATTTGTCAACACAATCTGTAAATTTCTTTAAGAGAGCTGCTAATTCATATCTTGTTATAAATTTTTGACCTTTAAATGTGTTATCTGTATAACCAGACATAGCTTGACATGTACTATCAATAACACTTCTTACTGAAGGTGTAGCCCAATGATCATCTTTTATATCTTTTAAAGCACTAGATCTGTTTATAGGAACTAAAGACACTTTACCAACTTTTTTTATTAAAGATTTTAAATAATTATCAAGTTCAAATGCTAATTCATATCTGCTAAGTTTTTCGTTACCTAAAAACTTATTACCAGGCATAGCTTGCATAAGACCATACTCATTAACCACTGAATTAACAACAGTTTTTGATTTTGCATCAACATCGGTAAGATTTACATTTCTTTTATCACCAGAAACTTTTAAATCTTTACCAGAAACTGATTCAAGTTTTTTTGCTAAATTATAAAATGTATTAGCTGCTTCGTATCTTGTTACTTGATCATTTCCATCAAATCTTGTAGAAGATTTAGGAGACATAATTCCAAGATCTTGAACTAACATTTTTACTGCACCATAAGCCCAGTGGCTAGGAGTAAGGTCAACTAATGAGTCAACTTTTGTTCCTTCAGCTCTAGCTGAAAATGATGAAACTGCTTGTGTAGAAATTACTACTGTACTAGCAAGAAGAAAACTAAGAATCTTATTACTCATTTTGATACCTCTTAAATTTAAAATTTTTTTACTCAATTTTGATACTCCTCAAATTTAAATTACATTACAAAAATTCATGATACACTAAAAAAAGCTAATTGTATTTAACTTTTTCTAAATACAAGAGGCTATTCAATTTTCGGCACAAAACAGAAAGCCTAGAAGGCTTATGTAGCTTAAACTTAGTACCGATGCTATTTATTTGTTACATAATGTAAACCACTAATATCTCTAAATATATTAAAAATACTTAATTGTCCGTTATTTGTTATGTAATTTAATATTAAATAACCTCAAAATAAAATAAATCCCAGGGTACTGGGAACCCTGTTTGTATTAATACCAAAGCAAAGCTTTGGAAACAAAATTTCATTTTGTTTAACCTAGAAGCATAGCTTCAAGGTATTATTAATAAAATAAAAACATCTAATTGTATTTAACTTTTTCTAAATGATCTACAATTCTAACTTTTGAAGAGTTAGTATCATTTTTTTTTGTATCAGAATCAACAGATTCATTTTTAGATACATTTACATCTTTAGATAGAATTTTAAAATACTTAAAGATCTGAATAACAAAAATATATAAAGAATGTCTAATAATATCAAGATTAACACGAACTTTTTGAATTATTTGAGTAGTTTCTTCTGTTTTTGCTTCTACAACACCTATAATTAAATCAGCTCTATTGGTTATATCTTCAACTTTTCCTGTTATACCATCGAAATTTTCTATAATAGGAGTTATATTTTTTTCGATATTTTTAACAGTATCTTCGAGTGTTTTAACTGTATTTATAAGTTGCATAACCAATTTTACTACATAAAAAAACAAGAAAGCAAAACCTACAGACAGTACTAATGCAAGCACACTCCAAGCATTTAACATTTATTACCTTATTTGACCTTAACATTAAATATATTTTAATGTATTCTAACAAATTATTTGACTAATGCAAGTTTTTTCATAATTATTTAGATTTACATTTGAAAATTTTTATATTCTACAAAATAATTTTATTAAAAAAAGTAAGTTCTCTTATTGAAATGAACTTACTTTTTTTCTTGATAAGTATTAATCTATTTTTTTACTAAAATAAAACATTTTTGATCATTAATTTCTTTCTCATTTTCAGCAGAAATATTTTTATCATAAACCAATTCATTTGTAAGCGTTTCAGATTTTATATAATCAGAAAAATTATGAATAGCTGTTTTTAACATTTCAGAACCAGAAAAAGAAACATATATTTTGTCAGTTACATCAAAACCTTGTTCTTTTCTTAATGTTTGAACTCTATTTACAAATTCCCTTGCAAAACCTTCTTCTAAAAGCTCATTACTTATTTCAGTATCCAATGCAACTGTAAGACCATCTTTACTTTCTGCAACCATACCAGCTTTTTGAGTTCTTACAACAATTATTTCTGAATAATTTATAGAGAATTTTTGATCATTCGCTTCAATTTCTATACTATTACCATTTTCTAAGTTACTAACATCTTCTGAAGTAAAACTTTGAATTTTATCAGAAACTAGTTTCATACTTTTACCTAATTTTGCACCTAAAACTTTAAAATTAGCTTTAGCAGAAAAAGTAACTAGTGAATCTTCTTTATCAGAAAAAACAACTTCTTTTACATTAAGTTCTTCTTTTATCAAATCACTCATTTCAGATAAATAGTTTTTAAATTTTTCAGATTTTGTAACTAAATGAATACATTTTAATGGTTGTCTATTTTTTAATAGATGTTTTGCTCTTAAAGTTCTACCCATAAAAACAGCCGATTGAACAATTAACATTCTTTCTTCAACTTCAACTTTTCTAAGATCTTCAGAATATTGAGGATAATCTGATAAATGAACACTTTCTGCCATATCATCAGTTTTTAAATTTTGATAAATCTCTTCGCTTATGAATGGTAAAAAAGGAGCTATTATTTTTGAAAATTCTAATAAAACATTATATAAAGTATAATAAGCTTCATTTTTATTATTATCATCGCCAGATTTCCAAAATCTTCTTCTACTTCTTCTTATATACCAATTTGTAAGTTGATCAATAAAATTAACAAAAGGTTCAACGGCTTTATTTAAATCATAAGTATCCATTGCTTCAGTAACATCTTTTATTAATGTTTGCAAAGATGAAAAAATCCATTGATCTAAAGGATCATTTATTTTTACATTTTTATTTTTACTAGGATCCCAATTATCAACATTAGCATAAGTAACAAAAAATGAGTAAGAGTTCCAAAGAGGAATTAAAATAGTTTTTACTATATCTTTTACTCCAGCTTCAGCAAATTTTAAGTCTTCGCCTTTTACAACAGGAGAATTTATCATATATAATCTAACTGCATCTGCTCCATAAGTATCGAACATATAGGCTGGATCTGGGTAATTTTTCTTTCTTTTACTCATTTTAGTTCCATCTTCAGCCAAAATCATGCCATTTACAACAATATTTTTTGCTGCTGGTTTATCAAAAAGAGCTGTTGATAAAATTAGTAATGTATAAAACCAACCTCTTGTTTGATCCATACCTTCTGCAATATAATCAGCAGGAAAATTTTCTTTAAAATATTGTTCTTTTTCAAATGGATAATGATTTTGAGCATAAGGCATAGAGCCACTTTCAAACCAACAATCAAAAACGGCTGGAGTTCTTTTTGCAATCTCTCCTGTTTCTGGGTGTTTTATCTCTAATTTATCTATAAAATGCATGTGTAAATCTGTTATTTTTTCACCACTTAATTTTTCTAATTCTTCTATACTACCGATACAAAGGGTTTTACCTGAAGGTGTAACCCAAACAGGTATTGGTGTTCCCCAATATCTATTTCTTGATATTGCCCAATCTCTTGCATTTTCTATCCATTTACCAAAACGACCATCTTTTATGTGTTCAGGAACCCAATGTACAGTTTGATTATTTTTTATCATTCTATCTTTTATGTTTTCAACATTTACAAACCATGTTGACATAGCTTTATAAATCAAAGGTGTTTCACTTCTTTCGCAAAAAGGGTAAGAGTGATCTAATGTTTCTTGTTTTAATAATAATCCTTTAGTTTTTAGATCTTTTATTATATGTTTATCAGCATCTTTTACATACATTCCCTTATAATCTGGCACAATCTCTGTAAATTCAGCACTATCATCAACAGGATCAACTAAAGGTATTCCATTTATTTTACTAACCAAATAATCATCTTCACCAAAAGCAGGTGCTATATGAACAATACCAGTTCCATCTTCAGTAGAAACATATTCTGCGATTACTACTCTAAAAGCGCCCTCTTCTCTTTTATCTGCAAAAAAATCAAAAAGAGGCTCATATTTTATTCCTTCTAATTCTGTACCTTTCATTTTCTCTAAAATAGTATATTCATTTTCAACTTTAAATAAAGAAGGCACTAATTTTTCTGCCATATAATATGTATTACCATCTGTGTGTTTTATTTTTACATAATCTATTTTAGGACCTACAGCCAAAGCCATATTTGAAGGTAATGTCCAAGGTGTGGTTGTCCAAGCTAAAATATAAGTATTTTCTGCATCCAAAACTTTAAATTTAAGATATACAGAAGGATCTTGAACCATTTTATAGTTTTGTCCAGCTTCAAAGTTAGAAAGAGGAGTTCCTAATCTATAAGAATAAGGCAATACTTTTTTTCCTTCATAAACTAAACCTTTATCCCATAATTGCTTAAAAACCCACCAAACAGATTCCATAAAATTTTTGTCCATAGTTTTATAGTTATCATCCATATCTACCCATCTACCAAGTCTATTGATAGTTTTTCTCCATTCTGTAGTATATCTTTGAACTATTCCTCTACAAGATTCATTAAATTCTGCAATTCCTATTTTTTCTACTATTTCTTTTTTACTAGAAAGATTCATGATCTTTTCCATTTCCATTTCTACAGGAAGCCCATGACAATCCCAACCGAATCTTCTTTCTACATAATGACCTTTCATTGTTTGATATCTAGGTATAATATCTTTTTGTGTACTTGCAATTAAATGACCATAGTGAGGTAATCCAGTTGCAAATGGAGGGCCATCATAAAAAGTATAAGCTTTATTTACTTTTTTTGAATCTAATGACTTTTTAAAAGTATCATTTTTTTCCCAAAAAGTAAGTACTCCTTCTTCCATTTTTGGAAAATCGTTTTTACTTGATACAGGTTTAAACATTACTAATCCTTTGATAAAACATTTATGTAACATAGATTATATGATAATTTTCTGCACCGTGTCAAAAAATCTTTAGAATAGTTAGAAATTACCTGAGTATTTTTTAAGTGAAAATTAAAAATGTATTTAATTTTGATGTTAAATTATGAAAAATATAATAAATACTATAGAATGTAATCTGTTAGTTATATTAAAGATTGAGTTTTTTTATGATTAGTTTAAGTCAAATACTCGTACAAAATGGTTATCTCACTCAAGAAAATTATCATTATGCATATCAATTACAGCAATCGCAACCTATTGAATATAGGAAGCCGTTAGCTCAGATGTATCTTGAACTTGGTTTTTTGGGTGTTGAGCATATAGAATATGCTTTAAATTTAAAACAAGAATATATTATGAATGGAGTTCCACCAGAATTTGAACAAAATGGTATGAGTCAAGAAAACTTTCAGCAGGCAGAAGCACAACCTGTTGGAAATGTTACTTGTAAAACTTGTTTTTCTGAATGTGATGGAGCTTGGTCTGTTTGTCCTTACTGTGGTAGCGGATTATAATAAATGAATATAGCTGAAAAAAAACTTAAAATAAAAAATTTAGTTTCTTCTGCTGAGAAATATTATAAAAAATCTGAAATATCAAAAGCAAAAAAAACATATCATCAAGCTTTTGAAATAGCTGATTCAATAAAAGAAAAAAAACTTTCTATAGATTTTATTCGAGATATGGCTGTTTCACTTTTTTTTCTTGGTGATTTAGATTATGCAAAAGAAATGTTTGATACTGAACTAAAAATAAGAAAAGAAATTAATGATGAAAAGGGCTATGCTTTATGTTTATTAAATATTGCTTGGATTTATAATAAAAAAAATGACACTATAAAAGAGTATGAGATCTTAAATCAAGCAATAAAAGATCTAGTTAATAACTCTATGTGGTACAACTTATCAGATGCTATTGTTAGATTATATAATATTGATAATGAAAAAAACTTATATCTTCTTGCTCAAGTTCTTTATTTAGCTTTTTATACTGATGTCCATGTAAAAAATATCTTTTTTTCTATTGTTGAAATATTAAAAACTATTGGTTTTGAAGATGAATCTTCACCTATAATTGCTTCATCTGGTGTAGTTCTTATAAATATAAATATAAAACCAAGTGATAATCAAAAAATTAAAGATAACATAATGGAAAGTGTTATTGCATGTGCTTTAGCCAGAAAAATAAAAGAAGAAGATATTTCTAATTGGATAACAAATGAAGGGCTTAATGATACTGATATTTTGGGTAAAAAAATAGAATTTGTTATAAACAATCTTGTGCCATTAGAAAAGTGGTTTTTTGATAAAGAGATATTTTCAAATATTAAGTAAAATTAAATACATAGGTAAAAGCTTGCTATCTGAAAGAAAATCCTATATACTTTCTTATGTCTGAAATGTTCATGTTATCCCAATTAAGACTCCGGTCTTAACTGTTATGCCATCGTTATTTCAGACATTTGAAAAGATTTCTTTTCAAATTTACCAAAAGGGGTTGTAGCTCAGTTGGTTAGAGTACCTGCCTGTCACGCAGGGAGTCGCGGGTTCGAGTCCCGTCAGCCCCGCTCTAATAATTTAGGTTCTTAATATGTCAGCAATAAAATCAAAATCTTTGACATTACAATCTAAAGTTTTTATTTCTAAAAATAATATTCCAAAAGCTTTAGAATTATTAGTTGAAGCGATAAATATAAATCCCTATAACTTTGAAGCATTATTTGAATTTGCTAACTGTCAAAAAAAATTAGGCGATTATAATCAAGCTTTAGATTTTTACAACAAAGCTTTAAAAATTAACTCAGCAAATCCAGATCTTTTATATGAATTATCAGATTGTAACTTCCATCTTGGTAATTATGATTTATGCGAAAATAAATACAAAGAAATTCTAAAATTTAATCCTAAATATATAAAAGTATTTAAAAAACTAGCAGAACTTTATTTTGCTAAAAAAGATTTTGATAATACTGAAAAATATTATAAAAAATATTTAGATCTAAAAAAAGATGATCTTGATTCTATTATTGGTTTAGCTACTTTATACCTTTTAAATAAAGAATTTGAAAAAGCTATTAATATTATAAATACAGCTTTGAAATATTTACCTGATAATATCAATATATTAAATGTTTTAAGCTATATCTATTTTGAAAAAAATGAGTTTGATAACTCTTTGAATATTCTAAAAAAGATTTTAAAAAAAGAACCTAACAATCTTATAGCGTTAGAAAAAAAAGCTGATATTTATTTTAAAACAGAAATTTATGATCAAAGTATCTTTTTTTATAAAAAATATTTAGAAATAAAAAAACAACCCGAAATTTATTTTAAAATCTATTTATGCTTTATAAAATTAAAAGACTTTGATAATGCAGAAAGCTATATAAATACAGCAATATCATTAGATTTAGGAAATAAAGAATATTGGTATGAGCTTGGAACTTTTAATTTTTTACAAGAAAAATATTCTGAAGCACTAAATTCTTTTAATAAAGCTGAAAAAACAAAAGAAACTCTAAATTATATATCTAAAATATATTTGAAATTACATGATTATAATAATGCTTTAATTTTTCTTTTAGAATTATATGATATAGAAAAACAACAAGAAACTATTTTAAATATAGCAAAAATATACGATCATAACAAAGAATTTGAATTATCTATTACATTTTATAATGAATATATTAATATAAATACTAATAATACAAAAATATTAACTAGATTAGGTGATTTATATTATTTAATAAAAAAATATGATTTATCTTTAGAAAAATATGAATTTCTTTTAAATTTATCTTATGATGAAAATATTGAATACAAAAAAGCTAAATGCCTTTTAGAACTTAGAAAATATCAAGATTCTTTAGTTATTTTTGAAAAATTTTATGACAAAAAAAATAATGATTTAAAATTTCTAATAAAATTACAAAAAGCTTACTTTTTTACTGATAAATATGCAAAATCTATAGAGATAAATAAAATAATACTAAATCTTGATATTGAGGAACATATTAGATTAAAAACCTTAGTTAATTTAGGTTCTTTATATATAAAAACTCTACAAGAAGAAAAAGCTATTGAAACACTAAATATGGTTTTGGAAAAAGATAAAAATAATTTTACAGCCTATTTTAATCTTGGAATTTTATTTTTAGAGAAAAAAGAGTATAAAAAAGCAGAAGAATATTTTATTCAATCAGATTTATTAAATCCTAACGATTTAGATACTTTATACAATTTATCTTATTGTTTACTTGAAAATGGTAAAGATGAAATTTCCAGAGCTAATTTTCAAAAACTAATAAAAGATTTTCCAAATTCTTATTTACCATATTATGGAATGGGACTTTTATATTTTAAAGAAAAAAACTATAATAAAGCTATTTTGATTTTAACTAAGACAATAGATGAAAAATCACCTTCTATTGAAGTTTATCTAAAATTATGTGAAATATATGATTATTTAGATATGGAAAATAAATCAAATGAATTATTGCAAAAAGCTGTTGAAATTTTTCCAAATAATATATATCTTTTAAATAAAGTTGCTTCTATTAAAGTAAAAAATAATGAATATTCTGAAGCTTTAGTAATTTTAGAAAAACTTTTTGAACAAGATAATAAATCTCAAGATGTTATTAATAATATTATTTTATGCAATTATAAGCTAGAAAATTTTAATAAAGCTAGTGAAATGATAGATAATCTTTTAATTTTAGATAATAAAAATATAAAAGCAATGATTTATAAAGGATTAATTTATTGTAAAGAAGATAATGATCTTAAAGCAGTTGAGTTTATTCAAGATGCTATAAGTCTTAGTCATAGAAATAAAGATTGTTTAATGGCTTTAGCTGAAGTACATGAATATAAAAAAAGATATGAAGATGCTATTTGGGCATATCAAAGGATTATTGCTTTTATTCCTGATGATTTTATTTCTTTTAAGGGAATTTCAGATTGCTATTTTAAACTAAATAATTTTCCTATGGCAATAAAAAGTTATACAATTGCTTTAGATATTGATCCTACTTGTTATGAAATGTTATTAAATATGGGCGTTTCTTATGTAGAAATAGGTGAATTACAAACAGCAGTAAAAACTTTTGAAGAATATATTAGAAAAGTTCCGAATAATACTAAAGTTTATGGAATTATTTCAAACACATATCATAAAAGAGATGATCTAAAAAATGCTCTTCAATATATAGAAAAATACCTTATATCCGAAATAAATCCTTTGCCTGAATATTTACTTTTAGCAGGTAAAATATATTATGATTTAGATAATATAGAAAAAGCGATGAATTTTTATAAAAAATCAATGGAAAAAAACTTTTATGAGTCATATATAAAATTAGGAAATCTTTTTTATGAATTAAAAGATTATGATTCTTCTTATAATACATTTGAAAAATTTTTACAAGCTTATCCAGATAGTTATGATGCAAGAATTTTATATTCTACATTATCTTATGTTAAAAATTTATTTGGAGAGAGAGAAAAACACTTATATATAAATATAATTGATAAAACCTCTGAATATTTAGATCCTAATTATCTTTTTAATGTAAAAAAATGGTCAAAAGATCTTATTTTAAAAATACAAGAAATAATAAAAATAGTGTAAAAAAATGAAAAACCTTACCTCTGTTTCTGAAAGTAAAAAAAGAATAAAAAAGTCTGATATTCTTAAAATTAAAAATAATAATGAAGCTAAAATTGAAAAACATGCAGAAGTAAGTGGTATAACGGTTATAGATGGGCATAATACTTTTCCTATTAGTTGGTTGCAAAAACAAGGCTATTGTGAATATCAGATTTATTTAGAACATTTTAGAAAAATAAAAGCTAGACCTACTTTTCAAATGATAGAAGGTTCAAGAGAGCATCATAGATTAGAAAGAGAATTTGTTGAAAAAGCTCAACCAGCTACTTTTGATGAAATGCTAGATTTTTCTACTACTATGGAAGTTTTTTCAAGAGAATTTCCTGTTTTAAGTTCTGAATATGGTATTCATGGTTTAATAGATGAAATAATAATGTCTCCAGAGTCTTTTATAATAATTGATGATAAACCAGGTAATAAAGCATATAAAGCAAATATGTTACAAGTTTTTGGTTATTGTCTTGCTTTTAAAGAGATGATAGGAGAAACAAATAGAAAAATATACTCTGCATTAAGAGAGAGAGGAACAGATAATATTTATTGGATGGTAGAATTTGATGAAAATTGTGAAACTGAAATAATAAATTCTATACAAAAATTACATAGGCTTATAAATAATCAAGATACTTTTTTGGAAACTGATAATCCTAACAAATGTAGAAGTTGTAGGTTCAAAAATTTTTGTGATTCTGCAAAGTAGTGAGAAATAAAAAGTTATGAGTAATGAGATAAAATAATATAATTTAGTTTATAACTATTTTTTAGAATTAACTTCATATTATTTCTAGTAAATGATAAAAAAAGCACATATAATAATATAATACTTATTTTTATTGGAACTTATAATTTATTATGTGTGTAAAAGATCCTGAAGAATATAAAAAATTTGATAAAATTCTTGAATTAAAAGAATTTATAAGAGATAAAATGAATAATAGTATATTTAGTAATAAAAAATCTGGGTTATACTTAAAAAGTACTTTGGATGAGCATAAGAACGATCATAATCTATCTTTTAGGGAAAATAGATATGGCGTTTCTAGTCGAGTTTATTTTTATATTGATTTTAATTTAATGATTGATAGTTGGGCATATAATAAAAAATTAGAGTTAAATCTATGTATAAACGATAAAAAATTAAATGAAGCTCTAAAAACAAAAAAATATGATGTTAAAGATGCTTATTCTATTAGAAATAATTATAAACCCAAATTTGGTCCTTTAACATCAAAATATTGTGGAGATCTAAGAATAGAAACATTAGAAGATTTAGAAAAAGGTTTAATTATAGCTAATTCTATCTGTTAAAAATTGCTTTTTATTTTGAGTGTCAAACTAAATTTAGATATATTTTATGTTTTAAATACTTATTGGCACTCTATTATCTAAAAAAACTTCTTTTTCTTCATTTAAAAAATCAAAAACCCCTGTTTCTAAAATAGCTTTTCCTATATTTTCAATAACAGGCACAGAAACACTATTACCTAATAATTTCATCCATCTAGCCCTATGAAGAGGCAATATAAAGGCTTTAGGAAAACCTTGTATTAAACATGCTTCTTTTTTTGTTATTTTCCTATAATTATTCTTTTTATAAATATTATTAATAAATTCTTCCTTATAATCTTTTTCATTTTTGGATTTTAAAATACTTGTAGAAATAAAATCATTTGTATCACTAGCAACTAATGTTGGAAATATATCTGATGTTGGTAAAAAAACTCTATTTACTCCAAATAATCCCGTACTTATTTTAGTATTTTTAAAATCATATCTTTTTTCTATACAAGATAATACATTTTTTTCTTTTAACGAATCTAAAATTTTAGAAACAGAGATTTTTTTAATTTTAATATCTTTATTAGTTTTTACTAAATCAACTATTATTTTTTTATCCAAATTACAATCTAATAATAACTTTTCATCTTCTGTTAAATCAATTTTTATATCATTTATAACAAAAGAATATTCTTCTTCTTTAAAAATACCTAATTTTACTAAATCATCTAAATCTTTTTGTTTTATAGAATTATCTAAATCTTGAAAATGTTTCAAAGATAAAGGATTACCATCTAAATTACCATAAGCACTTTTTCTTCTATTTTTTAGTAAAAGATAACAAATTTCTTTTTGTTTATCGGTTGTTTCTATAATATCCCATGAATGAATTGTAGAATGACCATTTCTTAAATCATTAAATAAAAAATAATCATTAAGACCATTACTTTGTGATAAGCTCATTGTTTTTTCATTAATAATTTCACCAAATAAATCCATTTGGTATTTTTTTTCACTTATTACTGGCTTTTCATCTAAATCTTCTAATATATCAGCTAGTCTTAATTTATTTTTTAAAGGCTTTGGTATTTTAAATTTTAATGCAAATTCTTTATTTTTAAAACCAACAATATAAATTCTTACTCTATTCTGTGGAACTCCATAATCAAATGAATTTAAAACATAATAATTTGCAAAATAACCAGCGTCTTCTATTCTTTTTAAAATATATAAAAGAGCTTCTTTATTTCTTGGGTCAACTAACCCCTTAACATTTTCAAATATAAAAGCATCTGGTTTTGATTGGTTTAATAAAAATATTGTATCATTCCAAAGCTGACCTCTATCATCATCAAATCCAAGGTTCCTTCCTGCTATAGACCAACTTTGACAAGGAACTCCTCCAATAAGTAAATTATGTTTTGGTAATTCTTTTATTTTGGTAATATCACCTAAATTTTTATCAGAATTTTCATTAAAATTTTCACAATATGTATTTATTGCATCTTTGCTTATTTCACTAAAATTTAAACATTTTCCACCTAGATTATTAAGTGCTATTCTAAAGCCACCAATACCAGAAAACAGATCAACAAACGTAAAATTATTTTTATTCATTTTTATTTAGGCTCTATTTTATCAAAATCTTGTGGTGGCTCAATCTCAAGAAATTCTCTATAAATTCTTTCCTTATATTCTTTACCTAAAAGATTAATTTCTTTTATAATATTCTCATAAGTTCCATTTCCGCCAATTAAATCCCAAAATTCATTTCCAATTAAAACAGATTCATCTTCGTGCATATTAAACCATCTCATAGGAAAACTCCATCTATAGTCTTCTTTTTTTCCATAAGGGTTATAGACTAAAGCATAAAAAGCATGATCAACTTGTTTTGGACTCATTGATAATAGTTTAAACATTTTTTCTTTACTTACTTTAGTTTGATCACTATTAGGTAAAGGAGCTTTTAATTCAAAAGCATATTTAGTATTAGTCGTTTCATTATGAATAAAAATATCACAAGTAACACTAACAGGTATAAGATTACCTCCACCTTTCTTTATATATGCTAATTCTTCTGACCAATTAGGTTTTGCTTTATTTTCGTCTTTGGTTTTATGTTCTAACTTATTTAAAACTTCTTGTATTCTTCTTAAACTTTTAATTCCAATAGTACCTTCAATAGTATGTCCAATTAGACAATTACCATGAGCTTCTTTTGCAACAACTTGGGCTAATTTTTCCCAAACTCCACCAAAAGGTGTAACAAACCTTCTTTCAAAATGAGAACCTTTAAAAATTTCATCTGGAACTAATGCAGAATATAATGGCTTTGCTAAATGATGAGATTCTTTAACAAAAGGGTCTTCAATTAAAACCTTATTCATAACTTTATCCATCATAGAAGAAACAACATTTTTTATTGCTAATGCTATACGTTCTTCTTTTTCCATATTAAAAATATTTTTTATCCCCTAATTTTTTTTAAAGTATAATACTTTTTCTTCTACATTTTAAGTATTTTATATAAAAGATTATAATAAGGCTCAGAAATTAATTAACCTTATTAACATTATAAATTACCCAATTTTTTTGTGTAGAGAATACTTTAAACACATTCGTTTTTAAAACGCTCCTTACACAGTATTCTTATATCATCAATTATGTTACTGAGCAATATTACTTGTTACCTTATATAATTCAATCAATTTATTTATCTTTTTTCAAAAAAGGAGTAAGTTCTTTTATAAATTTTTTTCCAATTTTTGGCTCTACCATTGCAACATAAGACGAATATCCAATTATTTGATGAATAGATTCACCTTCATGTAATTCTTTACCTTGTTTAAGATTATGAGTTATAGCTCTCAGTTTTCTCTTTAATTCTCTAGAAACTCTGGGTTTTTCTTTACCATTCACAGTTATACCTGTAATTGATTGTTTTCCACCTTTTCTTGAAACCCATGTTTTCTTTTCATTAATTTCAAAACATTCTTCTTCTGCAATTCTTTTTATAGCTCCTAAAATATAACCAACTTCAGGAGATTTTTTACTTTCAGGAAAGCTAAAAGAAAGATCATCTGCATAACGTGTATAACGCCATCCATTTGATTTTGATAAACCTAGTAACCTTTTATCCATATTCAATGAAACTATATTACTAAGTGCTGGGCTTGTTGGAGCACCTTGTGGCAAACAACGTTCTCCAATAGCAACATAATATGTTTTTTCTTTTAATTTTATCATTTTACGTGGAGATTCTGTGCAAATTAAAGCAAGAAGAGTAGCTATTTGCTCTCTATATCCTGCATTACGAAATACACCTTTTACTCTGGTAAAAGTTATTGTAGGAAAAAAATCTTTAATATCCATACGAATAAGACATTTAGAATTAACATGTGGTTTTGCATTTGTAAGAATTGAACGTTCTGGCAAAAATCCATGAGCAGAACCATGTACAGGTAACAATTCAAGAATATTATGAAGAATCCAATGCTGAGCTTCTTTAATTTTTGGTTTTGGAGCCCATATCAAACGTTTTCCACCACTTCTTTTAGGTATTTCAAAGGATTTATAATGTATTGATTCTGCTGCTTCATGATTAAATGAAAGCCAACGAAGTTGACCAATAGTTATACCCAAAGCTTCCGCTAATTGTGTTGGTGTGTCTAGTTGAGGTAATTCATTTTCACTACAACGTTCTTCTGCATTTTTTAGGTCAAATTTATCTTTATAGGCTTTATCTTTCCAAAAAACACCTTCACCCAAATAAGTGATATTATTTTCTTTATATGCTTTCCAAGTCTCTTTTTTAAGTTTTTTCTTTTCTTCAGCTTCTTTTTTTAAAGATTCCTTATATTCTTTTAGCTGTTTAGCATCCATTTTATCAACTTCACGGCGTGTTACTAAAAAACCATTTTTAACTAATTTTTCATTAATATATTTTTCTACACTACCAGCCTGAACTATTTCTTGCCAAGTTTTATTACTATCCATCATTTTACCCTCTTGTATCAATAAAACCTTTTGATTCTAAAATATCAATTTGTTCAAAATAGGCAATTCTTGCATCTTCCAAAGAGTTATAAACCATTGAATGTTTTTTTAATTTCCCTGAAAGATTAAAACGTTTAATCAAACGTTTTTCATTTAAAGAAAGTTGATAAATTTCTTCATTTCCATTATCAAGCCTTTTAACATAACCTCGTGTTTCTAATCTTACTGTTGTTCTATTAGGATTCTCTTTTCTCTCAATTTCAATTTGACCAAATCTAATTCTAAGTGCAATTAAGTGCTCACAAGGGCCTTCTTTTAGTTTATGTTTACGAAAAAAAGAACACGTACATTCTGCTTTTAAAACACGACCTTCAGAATTAATTTTTAATACAGGTCTATATTCTCTTTTTTCTTCCTTAACTTTTACTTTCCCAACCAATTCTACACCAATATCATGTATATGTTCTTCAGATTCAAGAATTACAGTATCTTTTTGAGCAATTAAATCATGAGCTTTTCTTTCTTTTCTATTACGAAACTCTAACTCATCCCATGTTGGCATTTCATCAAGTAAAGGTCTTAATCTACAGGTATTCATATCATACATGAGCAAACCTTTTTGACATCCATTTTGTAAACCTGCAAATAATTCTTTTTGATCAATTTTTAAATCATTTTTTAATTCATCTATAGTCATTAAAGTTTTTTTATTCAAACTTTTTATAATTAAATCAAGTGATTTATTTTCTTTATTCTCACGAGGTAATAACAAATCAAAAACCAAACCTTGAGACCAGTTAGAAGAGCTAAAACCAGTAATAGCTAAAGTAAAAGTAGCATTAGGCATTTTAATTACAAAATATGCAGGCATACCACTTCCAAGCAAATATACTTCAATAGATTGAGCCATTCCTAAAATACCAGAAAGAATTTTAAGTCTTTTTCTTCCCCAAAGACGTATTATCTCAGGACGAGAACCTTTATAAACAGTTCCAGAAGTCTGAATAACAATATTCCATGGTTCTAAAACTAATCTTGGTAATTCTCCAGGAACTAATTCTATACGTATAGCTCTACCACCTTTTTTTTGATCTTTATTAAGGCTAAGATGACGAATTACATTATATAAATCAATCGGTTTCATATCAAATTTTGTATAATTTAAAAGAGATGCCGATTGAACCTGAAGAAATCCTCTTAACCATGAATCTGGAAGTTTTATTTTTTTCTCTATGGTTTTATCATTTTCACTTTCTTTTTTAGTTTCAATTTCAACTTGTTCACTGCTTATATCAAGATATGTTTCTCTATGACTACGCATTTGTTTAATTGATGAAATAAACTCATTACTAAAATCAATATTAGTTGTCCCACATTTTACTTCTCCATTTATATCAAAAATATCTTTTGAAATTGAAAGCATTGCATAAGCACCCTCATCTTTACTAAAAACTTCAAAGGTAATTTGATCAGAAAAAACTGACACTACAGGATCAAGAATGAACCATGTATCTGCATCATTTCTCATTAACCAATCAAAATATGCTTGTCTTGCTTCCCAGTCTGAAGAAGAAGAATTTTGTTTTTTCATTGATTGATATGCAAGATATGCAGAACGATCTTTTGGTTTATAGCTAAAATCACCTGAAACGACTTCATAAAGAGTTGTAAGACATTCTCTAAACATTAAAGTATCTTTTATTTTTGCTTTAAAATTTACAGATTTTCTTAATGTATTAGTACCTATAATTAAATGATCTTCAGTATCATTTTGTAAAAGTTTACTATTTTTCTTATATTGTAAATCAATTGTATGATATTTGTTTTCTATTTCTTGGTTTTCTTCTTCATTACTCATGCTATTACCTCTAACCATTCACTTGAGGTTATTTTATTTCTTATACGTTCAGATTTTCTTTTTAGTCTAAGAGCGAAGTTTTTAAGTTCTTTTTTCTGATCCTTAATCTTTGAAAAATCATCAAGTTCTTTCTCCGCTTTTTCGTTATTAATATTTCCTAAAATTTCTAAAATAGTAAAAATTAATTCGTCATCTTTTTCCGCAGTTTTTAAAATGCTTGTTAAATCATTAATATCTTTTTCATTAAATGAAGATATAGGAATACCTGTTTTAAGAGCCTTTTTGAGTAGTTCTTTTTTTCCAGATAATATATCTTTTAATTGTAAAAATGCTTGAGGTGTATCAATAATTTCTTCAAAAATACTATTTATTTCTTTAGAAGCATTTTTTTCAATTAGTTTAACAGCCAATATTCTTAATTCACTTTCATCATATAATGTAATATTTTTAAGAACTGAAATTAAGTCTTTATCAATTTTACAATTTTCTAAGGCTTGTAATATTGCTATATTCAAAATTCTATTTCTTGATTTTTTATTTTCTAAAATCTCCAAATATATTTGAGGAACAATCTTCATACATCCACAATACCAAATAAAACGTTGTAGTATCTTTATTTCCTGCTCATTATCATCATTAGATTCATCAGTATATTTTCCCCATTTTTTCTGCATTAAGGCTTCTAAATCTTTTATTGGAATACCTTTGTTTGATCTAACAATAATTTGTAATATAACCTCACTTAGCTGATTATTTGCATCAGGAAGAAGAGCTAAAGCTTCTTTTACAGGCATTTCTTCACGATTTAAGATAACATTTTTTATTTTATTAATCATCTCTTCATCTTTTTCTCGACAGAATGTCATTTTTACTAATGTTTGTAAAAGTAATTCTGATTTACCTTCTTTTTCTATTATTTCAAAATAGTTTGGTTTAACTATTTCAACTGCATCTTGATCTTGAGATAAAAGAAATATATAATATGCCTTTATTGGTTCTTTTTCATATAAATATAATAATGATTCACAAATTGTATCAACAAAGCCATAAGCATCTTCATCTTTTATAAGTTTACTAAGACACTCTATAGCTTCTTCTTTATTGCTATCATAACGTAACATTTCAATTGCTTTTGCTTGAACCATCCAATCATCAATAGTAGCTAAATCTCTTATTAAATGCCAACCTTCAGGTGTATCAAACCATCTTAATCCTGTAACTGCTCTAGTTTTTAAGCCACTTTTATCACTTAAAGCATATTTTTTCAAAAGTTCAAATATTTCGTTCCTTTTTTCACTGTTTTTAAGATTCCCTATAGCCTCAATAGCAGACTCTTGTAAAGCATGATCATCATTAGTAGCTAAACTTAAAAGAGAATCTAATGCTCTTAATGAAGCTAATTTACCAAGAGCTAATACACATCTTTCACGATGTTCAAGATTCTGTAACATATCAATTCCTGTTAATAAAACTTGAATTCCATAATCATAAC
>ERZ1292630.1418-Hain-H41-02um-R3-1418-length-23645-cov-10_pt1 | contig 23645 bp, 30 predicted proteins | sample MGYA00564408_ERZ1292630 | MGnify/ENA primary metagenome ERZ1292630 (study PRJEB36523, sample SAMEA6512641) | groundwater metagenome | collected 2019-01-08 | study: AquaDiva: Metagenomics assemblies of 32 groundwater samples
CAGGGCTGGAAGGCTCGGTACGTGAAAGAGGTTGACGCCGACGAGGTGACGGTGCGATTTTATCAGGAGATTTACGACGACACCGGCAAGCTTGTTGAAATCCATCACAAGTACCCGGTAGACCACGGGCATCAAAAGGTCACGTCATGAAAGAAATCATCACTCACCAAATGGTTGCTGACAAACTGGCAGCATACCTCCAACATGATCTGTCACTGGCCGACCTAGTCGCCTGGGCTGAGTCCGCCATGATGGAAGGGGAGTTTGAGCCCCAACATTTCATCGCTATCCGGGATGTCGTGGCACGCCTTGGCGTGGCTGACGTCCGTGCCTTCGGCTTGACCTGGGACGACTGTGAACAATTGCTGAAGCGATTGGGCTATGCCGCCCACGTCCAGATCATGGCCACATAGCTCGCAACCCGTTACTGCTTCACCACAGCCAAGTCATCTGAAAACTACCGTGCGGCGCGTGGCGGGGAGCTGGCCCATCTAGTTGCTTCGGTCTGTCTCGTGTGTGTGGTTCGACGAACGAGCGAGACCAGCCAGGAAATCTTCGTCGTTCGTCACTCGTATCTCGTCGTTCGCAATCGGCGATCATCGGCTTGCGAGATACGCTTCACGAGAGACGCGTCCCATTCTTACTATCAGCCATACGCCATTCGCTCTTCTCTCCACCCCCTCCCCCCTCTTTACCCCCCTCGATTCCGGAGTGATGGATACGCCTCCGCCTTTGCAGTACACTCGCCGAATCTAGATTGATGAGACTGCCGCAAGAGATCTGAGCAACGAGGGAATATGCCATGGTGAAGGAGTTTATGAATGGGCTCGTGGTGCTGGGCATACTGGCGAGCGCGGGATGCATCGCCGGTCATCCTCGATTCGATCACCTTGCCTTGGAGCACTCGCGGCTCATCGATCTCACTCATGCTTTCGAGGCGGACATGATTGTGTGGCCGACTGAACATGACTTCCGACTCGTCGTCCAGCAGGAGGGAGAGACGCCCGGCGGATACTACTACGCTTCAAACCGCCTGGAGATGGCCGAACACGGCGGGACCCACATCGATGCACCCATTCATTTTGCCAGAGGTGGGCAGACGCTGGATCAGATTCCGATCGAACGCCTGGTGGGAGCCGGCGTCCGAATTGACGTATCGGCTCAATGTGCCCGTGATCGGGATTACCGCATCACGATCCATGATTTTGAGCAATGGGAGGCGGCGCACGGGCGAATTCCGAACCGAGCGATCGTATTGGTGGACACCGGTTTTGCCAGGTTCTGGCCGTCGCGGCAACAATATCTGGGAACAGAGTTGAGAGGGCCAGAAGGTGTGCGGTCGCTCCATTTCCCGGGCTTACATCCTGAGGCAGCAGCTTGGCTGGTGCGCGAGCGACAGATCAAGGCCGTTGGGATCGACACCGCCTCGATCGATTATGGTCAATCCACCGGATTTGAGACGCATGTCGCGCTTCTCTCCCAGAACGTGCCGGTGTTCGAAAATCTTGGGGACCTCCACGATCTTCCGGGTCTGGGATTCGAGGTGATCGCCCTGCCGATGAAGATTGCCGGTGGTACCGGCGGCCCGCTACGCGTGATTGCGGTGCTCCCTCCGACGCATTAAACATCAGGTCTTGCAATCCAACATTTCGCAACGAGTGGCGGCTGCTTCTTGGTTCGTTACTCGTATCTCGCCGTTCGCGAGCAGTGAATTTCATCGCTTGCGAGATACGCCGCCCTATGCTAACGCGAAACCGGAGGCTATTGGTGGAGCGGAATTGTAAGAAGAATCCCACCCATCACGTCCCGCGGCTTGAAATCCTTCTTTGGGCTGTTTGGGTGAGCATTGTGACAACCAACGCACGACTGAGAAACCGCTTTATCTGCATAGAGTGCTTGGAAGACGGGAGTCCCACCCTCGGTCGTCACGCCTGTATAGGGTCGATCAGGATTCACGAGGATCTCCGTAAGGCCGGCTCGCTCGAAGTCGGTGCTTGGCCTGTTCTTTTTGTTAATCGCCCAACTGCTAATCAACCGGTATCGAAGCCCACTTTGTTGTTCGGCCACTAGCCGCCCCGCTTCTATCAAAAACTGGGCTGGTAGAGGGAGTCTGGCGGTCTCTCTCCAGTTTTCCGAGGCGACGACAATACCTCGCATCTGCATCCGCTCCACAACGTCAGTGGTATAAAACGTTCGATCTGCCTGGATCACACTATGCACATAGTTGGCGACCGTTTCGGCTGGTATACATTTTGGCGGATCTGCCTCCTTGCTTGCGGCAGCGAGAACCCACTGACCGAGCAGGCACGTTGAGATTGTTCCAAGAGCAAGTCCTATCCAAAATCCTCTACTGTTCATAATGCGTTCTCCATTTCTTTTTCTGCTTGTCACGTCATTCATTCCTTGGAAAAAGCATACGCCGAAAAACCTGATAAATCGAGATGAGCTATGAGGGATTTACGCGGTGACTTTGAACGCGAGGGAAATGATCAGCTGCGGGAACCATCTCGCGGCGTATGGCGGGGAGCTGGCTTCTCTAGGCTCTCTAGTTTCTTTGGTTCATTTGGTTGAGGAACAAAACAAACCAGATAAACCAAAAAGATCGCCGCTGAATCGCCCTCACACCACACTCCCCCATCGCCTCCTGAGTAATAGATCCGTCTACGGCTTTGCAGTAGACTCGCCATGGCAGACTTCATAATTGGCCATCACATTTGGACAATCGAGGTGCGTGATGAAGACAGAAGAGCTCCGATCGCTCCAGGCGCCACTCAAGGAGGATTATCGGGAACGTCCAGAAGCCGCACTCGTGACCCTGAGGGCCGAGGGGCGAATCGGGGCGGGAATTACGTGCACGGTTGAAACCGGAAAGGCGCTGGTTGAAGCGGGTCTGCATCCTGCCACAGGCGGGAACGGACTCATGGCCTGTTCCGGCAACATGCTGCTGGAGGCGCTTGCCGCCTGTGCCGGGGTAACCTTGGGAGCCATCTCGACCGCTATAGGCATTGAGATTCGTGAGGGAATGGTTCGGGCGGAAGGTGACCTGGATTTTCGAGGCACGCTCGGAGTATCCAAGGACACACCGGTAGGGTTTCAACGCATCCGACTTCAATTCGATCTTGTGACAGACGCGACGGAAGAACAGCTTGCCACACTACTCCGCCTCACCGAACGTTACTGCGTCGTCTATCAAACGCTTCGTCAGTCTCCGGAGATCCGTGTCTCGCATCGCGCTACAAAATCAAGCGACAAAGAATGAAGGACAGGTCTTGCGAACCAAGATTTCGCGGCGCGTGGCAGGGGGCTGGTCCATCTGGTTGCTTCGGTCTGTCTCGTCGGAGTGGTTCGACGAACGAGCAAGACCAGCCGGGAGATCTTCGTCGTTCGCAATCGGCGATCATCGGCTTGCGAGATACGCTTCACGAGAGACGCGTCCCATTCTGGCCATCAGCTATACGCCATTCGCTCTTCTCTTCTCTTCTCTTCTCTTCTCTTCTCTTCTCTCCTCTCCCCCCCTCCCCTCACACAAGGCCCTCACATTCTCTACGGAATGATGGATACGTCTACGCCTTTGCAGTAGACTCGCCTGGATTGTTGAGTCTGCCTTACTATGTTGCACGGTGGACTTATTTAGTGGGACTATGAATTTTTCAGCTCATCCAACAGGAAGGGAGCTATGAGAAACACTACAGGAATGGGTAGTATCGTCGTTGTACTCTTCCTGTCGTGATGCGCCCAACAAAGTACTCAGAGGGACAAACCCGTCTCGGGCTCGCACTAGTGCAGGGACTCATAATCAAAGGAGAAGACAATGGGATTAGCTTGGCAGACGATTGACCAACAGCAACAAATCACAGGCTCAGAACCACGTCAAACGGGAGTGTTACGCACCGACCGTGCGAAGATCCCCGGTGGGTGGTTAGTAAGAACGGTGGCGATGCACCGAGAATTGACTCAACCAACTGGTGGTTATCCCGACATTGAAGCCAATATAGCAATCGCACTCACCTTCGTACCTGACACTTCTAATGCTTGGGCACAACCATAGGGCCACCGTGCCGTGCACCGGAGAATCGAGGCACATCGGGTCTAGCCTTGTATCACTGGATGGCCCTCCCGATTGCGGAGGGAGATAAAGGTGCCAAATCCCATTTCGCGTGGCGGGGAGCTGGTTGATCTGGCCTTTCTGGTTTCTTTGGTTTTTGGGTCTCTCTGGTTCGGAGCACAAGACAAACCAGCCGATCCCCTCGCACTCTTACCATCAGCTCCGATGCTCTTGCCATACGCCATTAGCTATCAGCTTTTCTCTCTACCCACGCCCTCGCACAAGGCTCCCCCATCATCTACAGAGTGATGGATACGTCTCGGACTTTGGAGTAGACTCGCGCACAACAGATTACTGAGACTGTCTTGCCCTGCTGCTCGGGTGGCCCCAGCAGATTTATTAGTGAGTCGGCAGTGGGCGCTAAATTTTCGATTGGCCAAGTTATGGCAAAGGGAGAAGTACCATGCTCGAGACCATTGCAATCGTCTTGGTTGTCCTCTGGGTTCTGGGTCTTGTCAGCTCGTACACCATGGGCGGATTCATTCATGCCCTCTTGGTCATCGCGATCGTGGTGATTCTGGTTCGTGTCATTCAAGGTCGTCGAGTGTAACGACCCTGGAGACAACAGTGTCGGGAACCATTTCGTGGCGGGGGGCAGGGGCATCTTCGTCGTTCGTCACTCCTATCTCGTCGTTCGCAATCAGCGATCATCGGCCTACGCGATACGCTTCACAAACGACGTGTCCCGCTCTTGCCATCAGCTATAAGCCATACGCCATTCGCGCTTCTCTCCCACGCCCTCCCCTCACACAACGCTCCCACAAGACAGCCTTCGTCATGCGATGCACGACGAAGGCATGGACCTGTCCAACCTGAAAAATAAAATGTCCCGATTTCTTTGTCCTTACCGGACCCCGAGGCGCCAGAGGGATGTGAGCTCCGCCGCTCGGGCGGCGTGGAGCGGGTCGGCTTGGTCGGAGGCGCGTGGATGATTCGGACGGACATCGATCTTGCCGATCACCCGTAGCCTCGCTTTCTCAAAGGCGGCGAGTAGTTCTACCCGCGGCCGCAGTTCCAGGTGCTCGGCAAGATCCGAGAGCAACAGCCAACCTTCTCCCTCCGGCTCCAGGTGTGCGGCCAGGCCATTGAGGAATCCGCGCAGCATTCGGCTCTCGGGGTCGTAGATCGCCTGTTCGATGGGAGAGCTGGGCCGCGCCGGGACCCAAGGCGGGTTGCAGACCACGAGTTGAGCCCGGCCTTCGGGAAAGAGATCAGCCTGCACGACCTCCACTCGATCGGTGAGTCCCAGCCGCGCAAGATTCTCACGGGCGCAGGTCAGGGCGCGAGGGTCTTGATCGGTGGCCACGATGTGCGAGATGCCGCGGCGGGCCAGCACCGCGGCCAGCACACCGGTCCCTGTCCCGATATCGAAGGCGCGCGTACATGCAAGCAACGGCGCCTCGGCGACCAGCCCTACATACTCGCTGCGAACCGGCGAAAACACGCCATAGTGCGGGTGGATGCGGTCGCCAAGCGCAGGAATCTCCACGCCTTTTTTTCGCCACTCGTGCGCACCAATCAGCCCCAGCAGCTCGCGCAGCGAAACCAGGGCGTGCCCTTCATCAGGGCCGTAGGCCTCCGTGCAGGCGAGGCGCATATCGGGCGCACGGCGCAGGCGAACGTCGTAGCCGTCCTCGAGTGCCACCAACAGCATCCCCAATATGCGTGCACGACGGGACTGGGCCTGTCGATGGAAATGGAAGGCCTCGGTCGGCGACGAGCCCAGTTTTGGAGGATTGCGGTCGACTCGCCGCGCCATCGCATTCAGCAACTGTCTCGCATTCTGGAAATCGCCCCGCCAGAGCAGCGCGGTCCCCTCGCAGGCCAGACGATAGGCTGCGTCGGCGGTCATGCTGTCGTTGGCGATAGCCACACGTGTGGGCGGTGGCGATCCCCACTCCGAGCGCCAGCGCGCGGAGCACGTCTGGCCTGCCTCGGTCCAGCTCACCAGTGGCGGCACGCTCACGGCCACACCTTGCAGGCGAGTATTGGGGGCAGGAGGGAAATCCCTGAGTTCATTTTGTGTCTGTGTATCTAGTCACGAATAGTACGCAGAACACTCGGCGATGAGCGGCTGTCGAATCACGCTGAGATGCCCCGAAGCAAAATGGGACAGGCTGCTGCTCTGGAGTGTGTCGTGGTCGGCCGCGCAGGCGCACGGTGGACAAGATATCGAAGCCCGATGCGAGCTGGGCCTGCCACTCTGGTCAGCCAACCACACATGAGGAGCGGGCACGCACTGGCTATCGGTTACTCTCTGACGACGAATCCCTACTGCTCATAATTCTCGACGACCTGCGGCGGGCGAACTTCCGCTTCGTCCGGATCAAGCCCGACGTCGCGAAGGGCACGCCGCTGGCGCAAGAGGTCCCAGCACTGATCCAGTTCGACCTGGACGTTCGCGAGCCGCTTACGATCGGCTTTGGGGAGCATCCCTTGCTCGTACAGTCGATGTTCCTCTGCGACAAGGTGCTGAATATGATTGAGGACCGGCTGATCTTCGACTTGATTCTCCACGAGAGCCTCCTCCAGCGCGGATGTGATCGGAACGGTCAGGCTGTGATGTTACGCCCACCCGAAACCGCGGTCAACCGACGCTCGGGCCAACATGATGTCCCCGCGTGGGAGCATTGCTCGACCTTCTATCTCGGCCCTGACCGTCGGCATGGACGTCCAGCGCGCCGCCGACTCTGCCACGCCATCGTGGTCGGGATCGTGATGAGGCATGCGGAAATTCGGCGCATGGAGGCTGCGCGTATGGTGCACTACTCTTGTTAGAGGGAACGCAGGATGGATGGACGTGGGGTACGAGTGCACACCTGTTGCGCTGAGCACGTGCTTCAGCCAACCTCGATCGTCAGATCGTGCAAGTGCTCCATGCCAAAGCACATCAACGTGCAATAAATCTTGTAGCTCTGTGCCCCCTTGTCTCCGGCAATAAAATCAAGGGTTGTCTGTCTGTTCTTGAGACTGAGCTCCTGTGTTTCTGCAACGATTTCCTTGCCATTATGCAGGGCAAATGCATGCACAAATCCACGTTGCTCCTCAGCGGCGCGCATAAGATCGCGCAAGACTTCAGAGGTCTTCTCGTCAAAAAGAAATGTTACGCGTACGGATTCGCCCTTCTTGACATGGAAGGGCGCGTCAATGAGGCGTCCATTTGAATCACTGAAACCGTCTTTGTTTACCTTGATCTTGAACTCAACATCGGGATTTCCCGCCCCCGCATCAAGCGCGCAGACAACTGAAATAAATACCGCGATACACAGAACTAACGCTCGTTTCAAAATCTGGTCCTCCGCTACAAGTTACAACACGTTACGGTGTCGAGATAATCGGAATCTCCCGTGCCGATTCTTCCCTAAACTCCTCCATTTTTTGATGGATGGCCTTTAGAATTTCAGGGTTCTTCCTGCAGGACTCGTTACACTTTTCCCCCATGTGCAGAATGGAACACTCCTCCAGTACGGTAAGTTTTCCGCGCACTCCATTCATCTCGAAGCTGACTTTCACCGGCTCCTGGTGAAGAGGACAGAACGTCTCGGCGACAAGGATGTCCTTCACGGTATTCGGATGCCTTGCAAACAGGTCTGCCATACGCGCACCTCATGATGTGATTGGTGAAGATTGAAGAAGGGTGATCCCTCTGTCACTCTAACAGTATGCAGCTCTTAGTACAAACGCCTTGAAATTTGTGACGACAAGGAGTTGCATGCGCGGAATCTCGAGCGCGATATTCTTGCAACAATTGTTTCAGATTCAGACGGGCCGACTTGTCCGTTCTAGTGCCGAGCAGCCCATGAAATCCAGCGAACCGGTATTGCACGTTGAATATGCGGGTAGTGCCTCAGACTTTCTCCAGGCCTGGTGATTGTCGGTACTCCCTCGCAGGCACGATTCATCCAGCGCTTTCACCCACACGTTGAAGAGGTCCGGGTATGGCTCAAGCGGAGCATGTGTTCGATCCTGCACCCAGCGGCGATTGTTGGCTACCTGAGCGCAAGCTGCTCGGCGTAGTCGGGGGGGTTGGCCGGATACTGGGTCGATCATGAGCTGGATAGCAAGATCGTTGGCCTAATAGGTTAGGTCGTGGCTGTGATCGCTTCGCGGATAATCCGCATACCTGGTCCTGGTCTTGGAGACGCACGAAATCGCCTCTTCCGGCTTGATACTATTTTCCTATCCTGATAGAAGTTTTGCCGTATTTGGTAAGAGCGGGCCGTCACGGCCTGTATTGATTCTCGCTGAGCGCTACATGGCATCGTCTTCGACATTCATGAATGAGTCTCACCTCCAAAATGATGCAACACAAGGTTGCCATGTCGCAACCCGAGACGAGAAGAGGCATGAACTATTCATAGGATCGAATCGGCAAGAAGGAAGAGGAAGAGGAAGAGCAAGAACGGCCTAGTTATTCATCCGACAAGAAACCCCCAACAGGAGAAACTGATTATGCGACGTGTCGATTACATGGTAGGCGCCAGGGATTTCGCAACGCTCAAAGCAGAGCACTTCATGCAAGATGTGGTGTCGTACTACCGAGTTGAGAGTACAGGAGATCGGCTGGCTGGGGCGATCACTGAAGGCGGCTTTGGGAGCGTTCCCATTTTAGCCGAAGACGGCAAGGTGCTGGGTATTGTGAGCGAGTTCGACTTGCTGAAGGCAATCATGGAAGGCAAAGAATTATCTACGGTGACGGCAGGGGATATTATGACCAAAGGGGCGATCTCTGTGACCAAGGATACGCCAGCCATGGAGATCATAAACCTGCTGCAGAGCAAACATCTCATCCGGGTTGCCGTGGTTGACGCTGACGGCAAGCTGGTCGGCATCGTCTCTCGCAGAGACATCCTCTTGGGCTACGTCAGAGCGACCAAGCCGATGTGGACGTTCTGACTTGAGGGGATGAACGAACCAGCGCAGGCAAACGAGAAAAAATGTGCGTCAGGTCTTACAATTAACTATGTCGCGTAGCGGGGATCTGGTTCATCTCGTTTCTTTGGTTTATTTGGTTTGGTTGGCTGGACAAACGAAATAGACAAACCAACCGATCCCCTGGCCCTCTTGCCATACGTTATACGCCATTTGCGCTTTTCTCCATGCCCTCCCCGCTATCGGCTATTGATCATCGGCTAAGGCAGGCCTCAGCAGACTTCATCGGTAGGGCTACTCCGGCAACCAATACTTGGAGTTCGCATGCCACACGTGTTGATCATTCATGAGGTCGAGGCCTATCCGGCATGGAAAGCCATTTTTGATCACGCGGCAGGCATCAGAAAGAATGCCGGAGAAATCAGCTACCAGTTACTGCGATACGACAACGATGCCAACATCATCGTCCACTTCTCAGAATGGTCCTCACTGGACGATGCCCGTCGCTTCTTCGAGTCCCCGGAGTTAATTGAAATCAGAAGACAGGCCGGGGTCAAAGCGCCAAACTTTATCTACTTGCAAGAGCTAGGGCGTGGCGTGCTCTAGCCCTATCGTGACGTGCTTACGAGTAGCATGACACTCAGGTCCTGCCGTCCAACATTTCGCGGCGCCTGGCGGGGTTTTGGTCCATCTGGTTTCTTTCGTTTGTTTGGTTCTCTAGTTCAGGGAACAAAATAAACCAGCCGATCCCCTCGCGCGCTTGCCATACGCGACATGTCCTCAGCTCCTCTCTTCGTCCCCTTCAGCACTCAAGAAGACGGTGAGAAACGCCGATACGCTCTCGTAGAGGGACACACCTATGGAGCGAGTATGCTGACAGCAATCGGCGATGTCATGCGGCGCGTGTATGAGCGGGGCTGGATTACGACGAGAGACGGGAACATTAGTATGCGGAAGCGAGAGGGGAAGTATCTCTACATTACCCCCTCCGGATGGCGAAAGACCATTGTGCACCCGGAGCATATCGTGCGGATCGAGATTGTGAAAGCGCCGCTGACGGGCGAGCTGACTCCGAAAGTCCATGAGGGGCAGCAACCGTCCGGGGAACTCTGGATGCACTGGAACTTGCAGCGCGATACGAAAAAGACCAGAACGGTCGTGCATGTCCACGCCACGCACATCGTGGCCGCCATTTATGCAGGCTTCGACTTACAGGCTATCAGCGCAGAGTTCCCTGAAATCTCGCGCTATACCAGAGTAGGACCGACGGTGCCTGCGTTGCCGGCCTTGTCGCGTGAATTGGCAGACGTGACGGCTGAATGTTTCGGCGTCGGAAAGGACGGCGCGCTTGCCTTCGACATCGTGGGGCAGGCCAACCATGGCGTCTGTGCGGTCGCGACAGATCCATGGGCCGCCTACGAACATATCGAGCGCCTCGATCATATTTGCGAGATTGTCCTCAAAAGCGGTGTAACCAAGCCTGCGCATGTGAATAGATCCGTCGCGGCCTAAAAGACCTCCCCCTATCTGAAGGCCCACCCCAGGCCAATCGTGAAGCCTACCCCTTGGTTCGTCATTCGTCTCTCGTTCAAAGAAAAGAGCATATGGCGCATGGCTTATGGCCGATAGCCTGCCTATAGGATACGTACAGGACTGTCTTTGTCCGTGCTATCCGCCATGAGCTATTAGCTCCGCTCTTCCACGAGATACCCTTCACGCTTCACGAACGACGCGTCCCGCTCTTACCATACGCCATAGGCCATCAGCTCCTTGCGCCCCAACCCATCTGCCATCAGCTCCTCTCTTCATGCCGGCACGGAGGGGTGGACCGGACCGCCCCTGAAACAGTAGAATGCGCGATCCGCTTTTCCTTCCCCCCTCAGCCTCGAAGGCACGTTGGAAACGGTACGACTCAAACGGCATCGCCATTAATGTGAAGGGATTATCATGAGTGTGAAATGCGGAATCGTCGGGCTGCCCAACGTGGGCAAGTCTACCTTGTTTAATGCCCTGACTAAGTCGGGCATCGCGGCGGAGAACTATCCCTTCTGCACCATCGAGCCGAACATCGGCATCGTGGAAGTGCCGGATGCGCGGATGCAGGCGTTGGCCGACATCGTCAAGCCGCAGCGAATGCAATATGCCACCACCGAGTTCGTGGACATCGCCGGATTGGTGGCCGGGGCCTCGAAGGGCGAAGGCTTGGGCAACCAATTCCTTGCCAACATTCGTGAGACCGACGGGATTGTGAATGTGGTGCGCTGCTTCGAGGACGACAACGTGATTCACGTAGCGGGCAAGGTCGATCCAATTTCCGACATTGCCACCATCATCACCGAACTGGCGCTGGCGGACCTAACCACAGTGGAAAAAGCCCAGGAGCGGAACGTGAAGCTCGTTCGCGCAGGCAATAAAGACGCCGCAAAACTGGGCGACCTCCTCGATCAAGTAGCGGCCTGTTTGAACCAGGGCAAGCCGGCCCGCACGATGCAGTTGGATGCGGCGCAGCTCGCCTTGCTGAAACCGCTGTGTCTGCTCACCATCAAGCCCGTCATGTATGTGGCCAATGTTGCTGAAAAAGGCTTCACGAATAACCCCTTATTGACCCGCATGGAAGAATTCGCCGCGCGCGAAGGGGCGCCGGTGGTGGCCATTTGCGCCGCGCTGGAGTCGGAAATCTCGGGGCTATCGGACGAAGAGAAACTGGAATTCTTGACCGATGCCGGCATGGCCGAGCCTGGGCTCAACCGCTTAATTCGCACGGCCTACCAGGTGCTGGGCCTGCAAACCTACTTTACTGCAGGAATCAAAGAAGTTCGCGCCTGGACCATTCATGTCGGCGATACGGCCCCGCAGGCCGCAGGTGTCATCCATGGCGATTTCGAGAAGGGCTTCATTCGCGCTGAAGTGATCAGCTACGACGACTTCATCGCCTGCAAGGGCGAAGCGGGCGCAAAGGAAAAAGGGAAGATGCGGCTGGAAGGCAAAGAATATGTGGTCCAAAACGGCGATGTGATGCACTTCCGCTTCAACGTCTAGCAGGAGGTGGGATGGCCCGGTGAGTCCCCTGTGCTCGCAGAACGCGCACGATATAAAACAGTGCTCGTCCGATGCGCGCAGTGGGGGACTCATCCGGGCCATCAGAGGGCAACGTACACGAGCAAGCTTGGAAGAACTATCTTTAGTTGCTCGCTGCGGCCTTGCTGGACGGCCTTTCTGAACAGCCTGCGGATGCTGATTGAGCCAGCCGAGACTTGTGCTAGACTTCTTGGGTAACGAGTCGCCATCCTCTCCGAGGCTCATATGGCACGGCGCACCCAGGCTCAGCTGCAAAAGACGTATCGAGAGCAAGCGCTCAAGATGTTTCCGTGGATCTGTGCGCATTGCGGACGCGAATGTGACGGCAAGAAGCTGAGCCAGCTCACGGTCCATCACAAGGACCACAACCACGACAACAATCCGCCCGACGGGAGCAACTGGGAGTTGCTCTGTCTCTACTGTCACGACAATGAGCACCAGCGGAATCAGGTGGCTGACGCGTCTGCTGAGACACCGCCAGGACGAGAGCAAGATCGGCCTTCGACCTTTACGCCCTTCGCCCATCTCGCGGACTTATTCAAACGCAAAACCTAACCGAAAGAAAGCGCGCTCGAAACCACTTCCCCTCGCATGGCGGACGCGCGGAGATTTTTCTTCTGCGTCAATCACGATAACGCAACAATGAGCCGGCGGTCGAGCACGATTCGTGTGAGGTGAGGATGCGAGCCACGTGAAGAGGGAGCAAGTCTCTCGGAAACTGTCTATTTCTTTTCTTTTTCAGAGGCCTGCGGTGACGGTTTCTCTGAGCCTTTGCCCGAGAGCTTCTTGAACGTTTCCCCGATGGCTGGGCCGATCTTAGGAATCTCCTTCTCAATGCTTTGCCCGGCGCTCTTCAGCCCACGTGCAAGATCTTCCAGCGTCACGCCTTTGCCGTTTTCCGCTTTGTGTTTGTCATTTGAAGGTTGATTGTCGCCGGAGGTTTCGGCTGCTCCAACCACGCAATTGCGTCCCATGATGAGCAAACAAAGAATCAACCCCGTTATGCTTATGTATCTTCCCATATGATTACCCTACCATGAACAGATCCGTCCTTCCGAGCGGGAAAATGGGCCAACGCCTCCAGAAACGGTTGAGCCTCGGCACTGGAGGCTCTGCCGCCGATTGACTTCCTCCCCTGCCCACGGTACAGGTTGCAGCATTATTATTCGGACATGGCATGCTCACGCTTCGTCCATCACTGAGAGGCCACCATCATGAAGAACGTGGAGATGACCGTCGAGGGGACAATGTTGACGATCAAAGTGGATCTGTCCAAAGAGTTCGGGCCCTCTGCCTCGGGGAAGACCATCATCATTGCCTCGACGGAGGGGAATGTGACCATTCAGGATCGCGAGGAAAAAGTCGGGCTGAACGTGTACCGGAAAAAGTGACGGGCGTGCCGCCACGATGAGGGTCTTCGTTCTTGGAGTGGGCGCAACAGGCTCGTTGCTGGTACAACTGCTGACGCGGCAGGGACATCGTGTCTCCTGCGGGGATCGCGATCCTGAACGGGCGCGCCGTTTTTTGGGCGCGACCTCGACGATTCCGGTGCACGAGGTCAATGCCCGCAATATACGGAGCATCGTCAAAGCCGCTTGCGGGGCGCAGCTGCTGATCAACGCCTGCCCCGCAATCCTCAATAAGATCGTCCTTCGCGCCGCACTCCGCCTGCGGGCCCACTATCTCGACATGGCCGCTCATCTGACCGAGAGTCCGTTTCGGGCGGAACAACTCCGGTTCGAGACAGGCTTCCAGGACCTACGACGAACGGCGGTGATCACGGCTGGTGTCGCGCCAGGCCTCACGAACCTCCTCATCGCCGCCAGCGCAGACCTGCTCGATACCGTCGAGACGGTTTACGTCCGGCTGTATGAGGCGACGGAAAGCGACAGTCCGGTCTCACAATGGTCGGCAGAAGTCGCGTTCGATGAAGCCGTCTCGCGGCCACGCCTCTATCGACACGGCCGTTTCCGGCTGGGTCAACGATTCAGCGGCCGTGAGATCTTTCGATTCCCGGCACCGATTGGGCCTGTAGGTGTGGTGTTGGCGGCTCAGGATGAAGTAGTCACGGTGCCGCTTGTGATCCCGTTGCGGACGATGGATGCCAAGATCGGCGGGGCGGACATTGACCAACTGCGGCGATGGTATCGGCAGGGAACACTGCGGAAGTCGCGTGGCCTGGTGCCGTCGCAGTTTCCCAGAACTCCGACGCCCGGCACGGTACATCGATTGCTCCATCAAGGCATTCTCCACAATGCGCGATTTGCCGCCGCGGTGGTCGTGGAGGGAATGACACACGACCAGTCCAGGATCGTCCGATGGGACGCGACGGTGCCGAGCTTGTATCTGCTCCGGCGGCGCGGACAGCTCTGCTCACCGATCGCATGGGCGACGGCGGAAATGGCGGCGCTCTTCGTGAAACATTTCCCGCGCAAGCTGTGCGGCGTCCATCCACCGGAAGCACTCCCCGCTGAGATCCGGAGGGCTATTCTTCGCGACGCCCGCTCCCGCGGCATCCAACTCGTCAAGCGGGTCACACCTGGCCCTCCTCAGAAACGATAAGAGGCCCCGTTCACAGTCCTGGACGGACACGGAAAAAAATCAGGAACCTGTTCCGCCTTCTGACTAGGCAACACGAAATGAGTATAATCGGTCGCCCAATCCTCACACCGCTGCTCATGGAACAAGATGAACGGTGAGCTCATCGCGGATGGACGTGCCAGCCGTGCCGTAGCGAAAGGATTCTCGTGACGCTCCCTTCATGCTTTCATGCTCCCCTCAGCCGAGAACGGGATCGGATTCGGGCTGAGATGATGGGGATTCAGGGATTGCTGCCGTTGTTGATGAAGCAACGCAATGGCAACAGATGGACGCCTGCTGAACGGGCTCAGCTTCGATGCCACCTACGCAGCCTGACGTCCCTCAGTCCCTACCTCCTCGTCTTGCTGGCTCCAGGTTCCTTTGTTCTGTTTCCCGTCCTGGCCTGGTGGCTGGACCGGCGCCGACAGAAACGGGACAGTCCTGGCCGGACGGCACCTGGGGCTGTCCCGGCTATTACAGAAGCGGACAGGGCTTCACCTCCGAATCGTTGAGGGATGGCGCAGGCGAACAGGCAGCGCGCCGCATGGCGGGACTTCTCTCGCGACTTGCTGTACTATTCCTCAGCAACGAGCCGCTTGGCCCGATTATTGTGCATGTGGCTTCATGAGTTCGCTTGGTTCGATGAACGAAATCCACGACACACACCCATCATCCAGATGAAGCAGCCACCGCCCATCTCTCATCCCCGAGATCCCTTGCACGGGATCACGCTGGAGACCATCATCACGCAACTGGTCGAGCGGTATGGATGGGCCGAGATGGGGCGTCGCGTTCCGATCCGCTGTTTCCTCCACGACCCCAGCGTGAAGTCCAGCCTCACGTTCCTCCGCAAAACCCCCTGGGCGCGTGAGCGGGTCGAGGGGTGGTACATCGCGTATAAAGACATGTGAGCGAACGCTGCCGACTCCATCCATTTGAATCTTTCTAGCATCAAGGAACCACCACTCCATGGCCTCGAACGCCACCATTTTCAAAGCAACCATGCAGATCTCCGACATGGACCGCCAGTACTATGAGGACCATACACGTACCCTGGCGCGCCATCCGTCTGAGACCGACGAGCGCATGATGGTGCGTCTGCTGGCCTTTGCACTGCACGCGCATGAGGCCTTGTCGTTTGGCCGTGGACTGAGCACCGAAGAAGAACCCGCGCTCTGGCTCAAAGATTTGACGGGTGCCATCGACCTCTGGATCGAGGTGGGCCAGCCAGATGAAAAATCCATTCGCCAGGCCTGCGGCCGGGCGAAACAGGTCTGCATCTATACCTACGGCGGTCGCGGCGCCGACCAATGGTGGGAGAAAAATCTGGCCACACTCGAGCGGTTGAATAATCTGGCTGTGATGAATCTCCCCCTGGAAGGGAGCCGCGCCTTGGCTCAGCTTGCGCAGCCGAGCATGCAGTTGCAGTGCACCATTCAAGAAGGACAGATCTGGATGGCGGATAGAGAGAACACCGCGCACATTGAATTGACAATCGTGAAAGGCGCTTCCGCTCCGTTTGGGAAATGACGCAGATACAGCATGCACTGCCTGAGTTAAGAGAGTGCCCTGATGAAAGACAAGAAACGCATTCCCACGAGTGGTGAGCCGATCGCCTGGCCCAGTCCTTTTGCAGCCCTGAAGAACGTGGAACGACCATCGGCTCCGGACACGCGACAGCGTGCTGATGGCCCCGCCCTGACTGACGCGAAGCCAGCCGCACCAAAGAAAAACCGTGGGCGGGTCGATATCATTCGCCAGACCGCACACCGCGGCGGCAAGACCGTCACGGTCGTCACAGGTTTTCTCGGCATCAGCCTGGCGGAAAAAGAACGACTCGCCAAGGAGATGCAACAGGCCTGTGGTGCCGGAGGGACGGTGAAGGAGGGACGGATCGAGATTCAAGGTGACCAGCGAGAGGCTGTCGCCCGCATCCTGACCAACGCCGGTTTTCGGCCGGTGTTTGCTGGAGGGTGACAAGTGAGAGAGGCATGACCGCTCGACAGATCGGACAGCAGGGAGTCAATCAGGCCACCTGCTTCAACAGACATCGCGAGAGATGACGGAACCTTCCCCGAGCCCTATTTTCTTTCTTGGTCTAGCAGGATGCTGAAACGCCGGTCTCTTCACCCGCCCGTGCACGAGAACGATTGCGGCTGTGTCTCATTGTGCAGAGATTGGGATGCGTTGGGAGGGGAGCGGAGCCACCAACGTGCGCACTTGCTGCGGACGCACGTTGATGGGCGCAGTGAGTGTGGCTTCGGTCAGAGCGTCCGAAGCGCAGACTGCATTATTACTTCTTCTTCTTGGCGACCTTGGCGGCGCGCTTTTCCTTCACTGTCGTGGCGGGTTTCTTCTTGGTCGCTTTCTTCTGTGTCATGCCCTTAGCCATTTTGTCTCTCCTCTGATGAATGGGTGAGTACTACGATGGTGCCGCGACGCAATCGCCGCCCCCTCTTCATACCCCAATTGCAAAAAAATTGGAATAGGGCATGTGCCGTTCTCTCGTCGATTGACTTCGCCTCCTCCCCACTGTACAGCTTGCACCATTCGAATGAACGATCGGTCCGTTTGACCGGACGCTGTCTGTGGAGGTGCGCCATGGGAAATCCAGAGGGAAAGAAGGAACGAGAGGGGTTTGCCGATGCGATCAATCGCGCGGCGTTTGGAAAAGAACGTGTACTCTTGCGCCGACGTGGCCGCGCGGTCGCGGCCGTGGTGCCCATTGAAGATCTGCGACTCCTGGAAGACCTGGAAGATCGTATCGACCTCGTCGATGCCCGAGCCGCGTTGGCCCAGGCAAACAAGAAGGGCGCCCAGTCGCTTGATATTATCCTGAAAGAATTGGGGCTCTGATATTACCCGATGATCTCCACAATTCTCCTTGCCCCTCCGGCCGAACAACAACTCAGAGCACTCGAGAAACCGCTTCGGAAGGCCCTCGCAAAATGGCTCAATGCCATCCGGAATCATCCTCGTCCCCCTGGCGTCAAAACGCTCGAAGGTGAGGACCATCTCTATCGGGTTCGCGAAGGCGATTATCGGATTATCTATGCGATTCGCGACAAGGATCTCATCGTGCTGGCCATCAAGAATGGCGCTCGTACAGAAGCCCCTCGCTCCTGAATGACTTCGCCTCACCCGCTGCTCACGACCGCGCCCCGCTGACAGATTTTTCATAGGAGACCTCCCGCAGGAGGCTCAAAAAGGCACCTAGCTTCGTCCGTCGTTCGTGAAGCGTCATGCTCACGAGATACGCTTCACGCTTCACGGGTGTCGGGTGCGCCGCTGGCAATCTCTCGATAGTAGGATTCCAGCATGACCCTGCGGGCTGGTTCAACAAGGACCAACTGACGTTGATCCAAGGTGTTAGCGCAGTAGAGATAGACCCCCTCCTCTGCCTGACCAAGTTCGACATGCAACTGGCGTCCATCCGGCTCCTGTCTCGTAATCTCTTTGAGAATCTGCTTTTCACGCAATTGTTCCCAGACGATCTGTGCGGAAGGCCAATGGTTCTCGTAGAGCGGAGCATCCGGATCGGTTGAAGCAGTTTTCAGCTCGGCTTGATCGAACGGAGGGCCTTCATCCGGCTCCGGCGATTCATCCCAGCGAAGCCGATGCGACACTCCCCTCCCCAGCAGATACAAGGGTCCATCGTCGGCAATTTCTTCGACGAGACGGTATCGAATCAATTCCGGCTGCTCGATCAGGCCAAGATCTCGTGCAGCCAAGGCCCGCTGCAACGGGACTCGTCTTGCCAACTGGCGGGTTTTCTCAAACACGATCATACACCCCTGTGCAGAGAGCAGGGCGCTCAAGCGATCGAGCCTGGTACCGATCCCTGTTCGCCGCTCAAAGTCTGCCTGCTGCTGGCTCTCGCTGGCACGCTCGAAGGTGTTCCAATTGCGACTGGGAATACCAGGGTCCTGTTCAGCCTGCACCAGGGCATGCGTGACGAGGATCAGGTCAGAGGAGCTAGTGGAAGACGTGCGATCGAGATCGAGACATTCGAACCGCAGGTTGGTCAGGCCCAGTGCCTTCGCCTGTTCTTGCGCGCGCGCGATCGAGGCAGGCGAGCGATCGATCCCCACGAAGGTCTTGTCGGGATACTGCCTCGCGTAGAACGTCGTGAGAATGCCGACACCGCAGCCAACATCCAGTATGGACCGGGCCTCACCGATGCGATCTGCCACGCGGGGGCCGATGGCCAGATAATAGTCGTACCGTTGGCTATAGAGGACCGGCAGGATGTTCGGATGGGCGGTGGCATCGTAGAACGCGACCTCGTCGGCAGAGGATCCGCGACGTTTCTGCTCCACCTGCCGATGTAACGCTGTGAGTTCCTCGGGCGAGAGGATCTCCCGCTGCCACTGAAAGTAGGCCTCGTCCGACGTGAACTGCCGGAGGCCCCACCAGGCCAGGTGTGAATGGAGCGATGGCAACCGTGAGTCGTTGGTCATTAATGCAGCCTCGGCGCGCCTGCTCAACAGGTTTTCCAGCGAGGCCGCAGGCGAGTCGAAACCGGAGGCGTACCCTTGGGGTACGTTGAGAATTTCGATGAGCCGAGAACGAAGCTGGAGAGTCTGTTCAGCAGGCGCCTATGGCCGCTTCAGCATGATCGCGTCAAAATACGTCTCCGGCACCGGGTGCGGGTAGCGCAGTTGGCCCGAGCCGAAGGCGACATACTTTTCGCAGGTCAATTGCTCAAGGCCGATCGGACCCTTGGCATGGAGACGCGAGCCACTGAGCCCGATATCGGCGCCCATCCCGTAGCTATCACCGGCATTGAGCCGGGACGACGCATTGACGAACACCGCGCTGGCATCCACTTCGCGCGTGAACCGCATGGCCGACTCATAGCTCGTGGTCGCGATGACGGCGGTGAGACAGGGGCCATGCGCCACGATGTGCGCCAAGGCCTCGTCCAGATTCGCGACCATTTTAACGGCCAACACAGGCCCCTGGAATTGGGTGTGCCAGTCCTCTTCTTTTGCCGGAATAATCGAGGCATGTCCGGTCATCGCCATTTGCCCCATGAGGGCCATCGTCTTGGGACAGGCCCGCACCTCGATCTTAAACTCTTCGAGCATGCGGTTGATCAGTGGAGGCAAGAACTGACGCCCGATCACCTGTTGCACGAGCAGCGTGTCGAGCGAGTTCGAGGCAATGGCCTTCTGCACTTTGGAACTAATCGCCACGTTTTGAGCCATCGGCATATCGGTGTCGGCATCCACGTACATATGCGTGAGCCCCCCGTCGTTGCAGAGCACCGGCATCTTCGCCTGTTCAACCACGGCTTTGCGGAGGCCGGCCCCGCCACGCGGGATGATCGCATCAAGGCTCTTGCCGGACCGGATCAGCTCGACCGCCACCTCTTTTTCCGGACGTTCGATGATGATCCATGCGCCGGCCGGCACCCCATTCTCTTCCGCGGCTTCGCGCAGTCCGGTCCCGATCGCCTGCTGCGTCAGGCCCCACTCCGGGGCGCCACGAAACACACAGAGGTTGCCCGATTTGAAACAGAGCGCGATCGACTCCACTGTAATGAGCGGGCTCAGTTCCGACACGACACCGATCACGCCGATCGGGACGCGGACACGGCTGACTTGCAATCCGTCCGGCCGTTCCCATCGTGAGGTGACTGCACCGACCGGATCGGGCAGATCTGCGATTATACGGAGACGCTCGACCATCTCCTTGATATCGTCCGCTGTCATGCGCAAGCGAGCCACGGCGGCTTTCATCCGGTCTTTAATGACGTCGGCCTCGAAGGACTTCCCGACTGCGTCCACATCCTTCTCGTTCGCCGCCAGAATCTTTTCCTCGTCAGCCGCCAATCGATCCGCCATCGCGCGCAAGGCCTTCTCCTTGACAGGGCCAGACAACAGCGCAAGTTGCCGTGTCATATTGCGACACTCTTTCAATAGTTTATCAAGGTAGAGCTTAACGGGAACTTCAGGCATCTTGAACCTCGTACAACGTGAAACGTGATCTTACGCAATCAATGCCGCGCAATGGCATGGGACTATAGCATGCGTTTTTTCCGACAGTAAACAGCCCTACGCCGCGCCACCCGATATCCTCCGAAGTCTTAGCTCCTCTTCTTCCCGGGCTGCGCGCCACCCTACCCATCCCCAGAGCAGGGCCAGCGGGACCAGGACCCATGCCATCTGCCCTGCCGTGATACCCAGCGATTTCACCCCACTCACGATCCACCCGGTCGTCGCATCGCCCCCGCGCGAGACCGCGGTGTCGATAAAGTTCTTGGCCTTATATTTCTCCTCCCGACTCACCACCGTGAAGAGGACCTCGCGAGCCGGCTTGGCGATCGCATACTCACCGACGCGCCGCACGATGGTAAAGACAATGAACACGGCCAAAAATGGCATGATGGCAATCACGCTAAACCCGATGGCGCTCGCAACGGGAAGCACCACGAGCGCTGACGCCAACCCGAACTGACTGATCACGCGGCTCGTCACCGTCACCTGCATCAGGAACGTCAGCACGTTGACGACCAGGTCGATGAGGGCAAACAGACGGGTGCGCCCTTGCGGAGAGGGAATTTGCTCGCTCACCAGCCTCATTTGCTCCAGATACAAGAATGTCGCGGTCGTCGTCAGGAAGAACAGATAGAGGCAGATGCCCAGAAGATAGGGCGACGAGAGCGCCAGCCTGACTCCCGCCCAGATACTCCCGCCAATCGGTTCACCCTGCCGACTGATCTGACGCGAGGGTCGCGTCATCGCCCATCGATCCAGCCGATGGATACAAAACCCGCAGGCAACGAGACATCCTACCGAGATGAGCAGCAGCGCGGGAATCGGGATGAGGTAGGTCAACCCCGTGGTAAGTAGCGGACCGACCATCGCGCCGATACTGCCGCCGGCGGCAATCACGCCGAAAAGTCGGGCGCCCTGCGTGGGCGTAAAGAGATCGGCCATGAAACTCCAGAATACCGACACCACGAACAGATTGAACACCGACAGCCAGACGAAGAACGCCCGGGCGGCCCACTGCGGAGACAAGTGGCCCATCATCGCCACGAAAAACAGGACCAAGTTGAGTCCGAAAAATGCGTACACGGTCAGGAGCAACCGATATCGCGGTACACGGGCGGAGAGCCATCCGAAAAGCGGCGTCACGAGCAGGAGGGTCACGAAGGTGGCAGTCATCATCCAGGGCAGGTGCTGCACCCCGCCCTGGATCGCCATCTCATCGCGAACGGGACGCAGGATGTAGTAGCCGCAGAGGAGACAGAAAAAATAGAGGAACGCCCAGCCCACCGGGACGGCTTCGTCCGGTTCTGCATCGGTCACCGACGGGAGCACGTCTCGAAGCCACGCCATAGGACCGGCATCCTGCCGTGACCGCCTCTCCCGCGCAAGGAGAAAATTTGCTAGAATACGCCGGACGAACGGACTCGTAACGTGCTCACGAACATTTCATGATCGACCTGCGCAGCGATACAGTCACAAAACCCACCGACGCCATGCGAAAAGCCATGGCCTGCGCGGAGGTGGGAGACGATGTCTACGGCGAAGATCCCACCGTGAATCGCCTCCAAGAGATGGCGGCCGCGATGTTTGGGAAAAAGGCCGCACTCTTCGTGCCGTCCGGCACGATGGGCAATCAACTCGCCATTCGCCTCCACACGCAACCGGGCCAAGAAGTCATTGTCGAGAGCAAGGCACATATCGTGCGCTACGAGCAGGGCGCCGCCGGAGCGCTGGCAGGCGTTCAACTCCATTGGATCGTGGGAGCTCGGGGTCTTATCTCAGCGGAGCAGGTTGAGGCCGCCATCCGCCCCACAGACCCGCACACGATTCAAACCGCGCTGATCTGTCTGGAGAACACCCATAACAGCGGCGGCGGAACAATTTATCCGCTGGCGACCATTGAACGGATTCGCGCACTGGCCGCCACCCACCATATCCCGATGCATCTGGATGGCGCACGGCTGTTCAACGCCATCGCCGCCACCACCTTGCCACCAGCCTCCTATGCCCAGCACTTTGACACCCTGTCGGTCTGTCTCTCGAAAGGCCTGGGAGCGCCGGCCGGCGCACTCCTCATGATGAATGATCTTTCCCTCCTCGATAGGGCCAAGCGGCTGCGCCGTATGTATGGCGGTGCCATGCGGCAATCCGGCATCCTCGCCGCCGCCGGCATCTATGCGCTCGAACACCATGTCGCACGATTGAAAGTGGACCATGACCACGCCAAGCGACTGGCTCGACAGCTGCAACGGATTCCGACGGTCAAGATCAGTCCTCAAGATGTCGACACGAACATCGTCATCTTCGATGTGATCGGCCACCGACTGACTCCCCCGGCGATTGTCGCCGCGTTGAAGCAGGAGGGACTCTTGATCAATGCCATCGGCGGCACCAGCTTTCGTGCCGTCACCCATCTGGATGTCTCCAGTGCCATGACCGACCAAGCCTGCGAGATCTTCGCCCGTGTGTTGGGGGACTAACCCGCTCACTCATTGACACCTCTCCCACTCAAATCTAGAATGCCGCGTAATGGAGCATCAATGCCGCTAGAGGTTGTGTCGTTCAAACACATTAGCCGGATACTTGAGATCACCGACTCACTCGGTCTGAATCGTGAGTGGGTCGAAATCCCGTTGTCCCCAGAAAGCCCGGGCGTCGTCCGGCGGTTGACCAATGGCAAGTTGGAAATCATCGTCGATGCGGACCAACCGTTCGAAGACTGGCTGGGATCGCTCCCGAAACATATTCAGCTCGTACAGGGAGCCTAAACATGGATAGCCCCGTCACCCATCCCATCCCCACGTCAGAAGAGTTGAAGGCCGAACTGCTGGAGATGCCGGAGCCGCCGGAACAACCGGACCCGATCACCGAACCGGGATTCGAGGAGCTTGTCGCCGTGGCCTTGCGCCACGTCCGCGGCCGCCGCGGGGGCGATCTCGTCAGCGTGATCCTGGTGGGGTCCAGCGTTCGGCGCGCCATCACGACTCACAGCGACATCGATCTCATTGCGC
>ERZ1292630.1419-Hain-H41-02um-R3-1419-length-23627-cov-7_pt1 | contig 23627 bp, 25 predicted proteins | sample MGYA00564408_ERZ1292630 | MGnify/ENA primary metagenome ERZ1292630 (study PRJEB36523, sample SAMEA6512641) | groundwater metagenome | collected 2019-01-08 | study: AquaDiva: Metagenomics assemblies of 32 groundwater samples
CTAAGTTGAAGTCAACTTAAATGTCAGGTGTTGCACTTCCACTGCGAATGTACCGCGAAACCAAGATGCGGCCTTAAAGACCTATATCCCTACTATTATACCATTAATTATAGGTTTTAGCAAGAGAGGGGGCGGGATTTACGGAAGATAATAAATCGGGCGTGTGTTACAATCAGCCTGTGGTTATAGGAAAACTGACCAACTTTTTAATTGCTATCAGCCTCTTAGTTATCGTCCTCTTGTTTGCCTGGTTTTTCGTGGTAAAAGGATCTTTAACGACCCGCCTTAATACGAACCGGGCGGCGGTTGTTAAGGAAATGCGTCAGATGCAGCGCTTAGAAACCGCGTCCTTTACCATCGAAAAAATAATCGACGGCGGAACCACAGGCAGTAATGTATTCCAGCAATTTCTTTTTGGCGATAAAATTCTGCTGATTGCCTACGGGCAGGTAATCGCCGGTTTTGACCTTTCCCAAATTACCGATAAAGATATCGAAGTTAACGGAAAAAATCTAAAAATTACTTTGCCCAAACCGCAAATTCTGGTGACAACTTTGGATAACACGCAAACCCGCGTTTACGACCGGCAAAAGGGGATTTTAAGTTCAGGCAATAAAGACTTAGAATCGGAAGCCCGGCAGAGCGCGGAGACCTCGATTAAAGACGCGGCCTGCCAGGGGGATATTTTAAAACAAGCGGCGGACAACGTCAGAAAACAGCTGATCACCCTCTTTTCGACGCTGGGCTTTTCCACGGTTACGATCGAAATCCCCAACGGTTCTTGTTAAAACGCCTCAAGAAACAGGTTCGTTTAGATGGTAAATAAAAAAAAGCTCACGGGGACAGGTCCGTGAGCAATAAAGAAACTTTCCTCATTGTGGGGGCAGTAGTTTAAGCTCCCATTTTTCGTCAACTTTCTCGATGGCTTCGGGATCATTTTGTTGCGATTGGGCCAGCTTGATCTCGGCAACGACGAGAACTCTCATCTGGTACTCGCCGAAATCGCCGTAGGCGATAACGAGATCGTGATCAATGAGGTAAACCGTGTCGTGCCAAATGATTTTCCTGCCAGACCGATCGCCGAGAGCGAGCCATGACTTGGCCGCCGGGGACACTGTAAAATCTTCGCTGGCCTCCAGCTCTCTCTGAACGAAAATGTGCGTTAGACTTGCTCTTGTTGGCAACTGGGTAAAGTCGTCGCGAATCCTCTGCTCCAGAGGATGTCTGGCCGAACCACTCATCTCGTCGATGACGACCACCCGGCGACCCTTGGTGACCGTTCGGTACACCGCCGGCTTATCCGTCAGAATCAGGACGGCAATGTCCGTCTTAAAAAGTACCTCGTCCAAAAGGGCCGGGGTGTCGTGCCCTGTTCCAAGGACAACCACGAAATCCGCCTGGGCTAAGTTGAGCCGAATAAATTCCGGGTCGGGATAACACTCCGCCGAGTCGGTAATCACCGCTCTTAAAGCTCTCCGGACTAACTCCCGTTTTTCCTCCGCCCCAGCTCCGGATTTAATAAAAAGGGCTCTCATTTTCCGTCCTCCTTTCCCTGCAAACACGATGCTTTAATCGTGCCTTAACTGTACACAAACTTTCGTCGGCTACAGTGTAATTTAAATTATGGTATTCTGGCAAGTTTTATTAAAGCGCCATTAAAAAAACCGCTCGGGCATAAGGCGCGAGCGGTTTGTAAGCAAATTCACTTTTTCTTCGGTTCCCGGCCGAAAATCAACCACAAGAGATAAGTTATGACGCAAATTAGTACGACCCCTGTGACGTTTAGCGCCGCTCCGGAATAGTTGCTAGTGTCGATCGCGGTGTCCTTCTTCAGAAGGATACTCGCTTTGAAAGAGCTAACCACTAACTGATCCTCCGCCCCGGTTTGAACCACTGTTTCGGGCGGAAGTTTCACCGCGGTTTCCCGGTGTTGTTCGTCGATAAAAACGACTACCAGCCCGGGGGTGGACCAGAATGTCCCACTCCGAATCTGGACGGACTTTAGCGGATACGTTCCCGCATTCGGCAAGTCCATCCGCTCACTACTTGCCCATAACAATAATACGGACACGAGCCCGACGGCGGCGGCAAGGAACATCGCCAGTTGCCCCGCCTCTTTAAGCCACCTGATCCCTGTGCTCATTGGACTTTCTCCTCTCCGCTTCTGGCGGATTGATTAGCCGGTGTGTTTAGGTCGCGCAGGCGCTGATCCAGCGCTTTTTGGGCCTTATTCAGCCACCTATTCAGCCACCCGTACTCGTTGCGAATAAGGCTAGACGAAAGACTTACCCCGGCAGCGTGCATATACCGCTCGACGTACTCTACTAACACCAACCCAATCTTTGAGTCGCTGCTGCCGCTTCCTTGCGGAAAACTCTCCAGCCGAAGGGCGTATTCAGGCTTAAGATCGGTGAGCTGAACCCACATTAACGCGATCCTTGCGGCAAGACGGTGGGCGCGTTTCAACTCCCTGCCGTCCTTGCCATCAAAGCGGCTTTCCAACTCTAGGTACTCCGCTTGGAGCTGTTGGAGTTTTTCCCACAGCCCCTCCCAGTAGCGGCGTTCCCGCTCTTCGTCTTTTTCCTGCTTCCTTTGGCGTGCGGTCTTCGCACGGGCTTCGTCTTGCTTACTCAGCCAATTAGTTCGGCGCTGATAGGCGTCCTTAAAGTCCTCCAGCCGGTTGGCGATCGTCCCGAGGGCGGACGAGGGTGAAATAAGGATCCCCGCGATAATAATTCCCATAACTAACAGAAACTGATCTGACATTGATCATTCTCCTTTCCCGTTTTGGGTGCGATAGTTGTCAATACCGTCTAAACCGGTAATTGCGGGCGAAGGATACCATATTTCCCGTCCCCAGTCAAGTTATAGGCTATTTGACACTGTCCTAATCAATGATATAATGACGCCGTTACGTCGGATATGACAAGTTCAAGGAACATACTTTTTAAGACCAAACCAGTGTAGACCGCGTTGTCTTTTTGTGTCCTTGGCTTTGGCCATGTACCATTCGGTGCATGGTGAATTATTTCCGCCGTATTGGGCGGATTTTTATTGGACACGAATTAGCGCGAATGTATTGGAATGGATGCTTTTAGAATCGCGAATCGACGCGAAAGGGGGGGGGATTTACGCTGGTGATTTAGATGGGCCGTTAGCTCATCTGGTAGAGCGCTGCGTTTGCATCGCAGAGGTGGGCAGTTCGAGTCTGCCACGGTCCACCACCCTACGCTCTGTGAGCTCCGGGGTGGCAAGCCATCTAGTAATTTTTTCGGTCATGCTGAGTGAAGCGAAGCATCTCGCAGGCGCGAGGGATTCTTCACTTCGTTCAGAAGGACGAAATGGGACTCAAGTTCCTTCGGTTGCCTCAGGATTAATTCGGCTACCGAATCCGTTAGAAACGGCTTCGAGCCTCATTGAACATTGACAACTTAATAGTCAGTTGAAGTTCTTCAGGTCTTTTGAGCTTCAACCGACAGTGAGTACAAGTTGTACTCATCATCTTCAGTGATCATTTTAATCATCTAATGATCGCTGTTCAAAGCGAATTTCGCTTGAGTATTACAATCTTGAAAGCAAAGACGTTATGGGCAAATGGTGGATGCCTTGGCAGAAATGGCCGATGAAGGACGCGGAACACTGCGAAAAGCCTCGGTGAGTCGTGCACAGACGTTATTAACCGGGGGTATCCGAATGGAGAAATCCATCCCGTCGGAAGGCGGGATACTCCACACCTTTGGTGTGGAGGGGGAACCGACTGAATTGAAACATCTTAGTAAGTCGAGGAAAAAAGAAAGACATTATATTCCCTGAGTAGCGGCGAGCGAAACGGGAACACGCTCAAACCTATTTGTGCTTCGCACAAGGAGTTTAAGTCAAAAGTGACGCAACAGCGTCATCGCGAGACCGTCGACAGACGGACGTGGCGATCTCAATGAGATTGCTTCGGTCGCCTGGGGCGACACTCGCAATGACGTCAGCCCCTTTTGAATTTTGAATTCCTCGCGCGGAGCGCGAGTAGGGGTTGTAAGATTAGTTCTAAAGTTTAATCTGAAGTGAGTTAGAAAACCAGCTTCCCTAGCAGAACGGTCTGGAAAGGCCGACCATAGAGGGTGACAGTCCCGTAATCGAAAGGGGTTGGACTCATCAGAACTTTTCTTGAGTACCGCGAGACACGAGGAATCTTGCGGGAATCCAGGGTGACCACACCCTAAAGCTAAATACCATTTCTAACCGATAGTGAACAAGTACCGTGAGGGAAAGGTGAAAAGAACCCCGGGTAGGGGAGTGAAATAGATACTGAAACCATTTGCTTACAATCAGACAGAGCTCGTGCGAAGCACTAGGAGTTTAAGTCAAAAGTGACTTTGTCATCCCGAGCGCAGTCGAGGGATCTCTCAGTTAATCTGAGCCGGCATTCGCCGGAGATCCTTCCCCTCCGAATCGGAGGGTCAGGATGACGCAAGGTCATCTTGAATTTCTTGCGCTTTGCGCGAGTGATGTCGTGCCTATTGAAGAATTAGCCGGCGAGTTTGTCTCCATATTCCGTGTCTAAGGTGTTCTGCACCGGAGGCGTAGGGAAACCGAGTCCGAATAGGGCGTGTGCTCGTACTTTTGTACGGGCCGGAAATGGAGCAAGGCCCGAAGCCTGGTGAGCTAACCATGAACAGGGTGAATCCGTCAGAAATGACGGCAGGAGGCCCGAACCCGTTGTTGTTGCAAAAACATGGGATGATTTGTGGTTAGGGGCAATATACCTATCGAACCAGGCGATAGCTGGCTCTCCTTGAAATGCATTGAGGTGCAGCCTCCAACATGTAGAGCGCGGGGGTAGAGATACTGGAAGGGGATGCGGTCCGCGAGGATACGTGCTCCTACCAAACTCCGAATACCGCGTTTCGTAAGTTGGGGAGTGAGAACACCGGGGCTAAGCCCGGTGCTCTAAAGGGAAACAGCCCAGACCATCAGCTAAGGTCCCTAAGAATTCTTAAGTGTGAAAGGAAGTGATCCGTCTGAGACATGTGGGATGTTGGCTTAGAAGTAGCCATCATTTAAAGAGTGTGTAACAACTCACCACCAGATCCCGCCTCTTCGGCGGGTATGACGGGTTGCGCCGAAAATGTAACGGGGCTAAAGAAATCACCGAAGCTGTGGATCCCGCCGCAAGGCGGGATGGTAAAGGAGCATTCCAGAGGCAGTGAAGCCCGGCCGCGAGGTCCCGGGTGGAGCGACTGGAAGTGAGAATGCCGGCATGAGTAGCGTCAAGACGGGTGAGAATCCCGTCCGCCGAAAACCCGAGGTTTCCCCCGCAACGTTCGTCGCCGGGGGGTTAGTCGACCCTTAGCCGAGGCCGAAAGGCGTAGGTGATGGATCAACGGTTAATATTCCGTTACTTCAGTGACTCTGTCGATGGAGTTACCCAGTTTGATAAGTTGAGCGACCGTATGGTTGGTCGTCTAAGCCACAAGTCAGTTCCGGCCGGTAAATCCACCGGGACGTTTTGTAGGCGAGTGGTGGGAGATTCACCGCGAGGTGGAAATTCAATTGCGTTAAGCTGGCTGGAAACCCTTCTAGACTCTAGGGTCACTGAATCCGTACCGCAAACCGACACAGGTGGGTAGGTAGAGTATACTAAGGCGTGCGAGAGAACTAAGTTTGAGGAACTCGGCAATTTAACCCCGTACGTTCGCAACAAGGGGGCCCCAGCTTGTGCGCAGCACAAGGAATTTAAAGACAGTGACGAGACAATGGATGATAGATGATAGAAGGTAGTGGTGGAAGATAGAAAGTAGAAAATCTATCTTCAATCCTCTATCCCCAACCACTATCTTCAACATCCTATCTTCTATTGTCTTTCTTTAAGTTTCGTGTGCTGCGCGTGAGATCTGGGGGTCACAGAAATGGCCCAAGCGACTGTTTAACAAAAACACAGGTCCTTGCTTAACTCGAAAGAGGATGTATAAGGGCTGAGGCCTGTCCGGTGCTGGTCTGTTAAGGGGATTAGTGACTCGCCGCAAGGCGAGAGGCTTTGAACCGAAGCACCAGTGAACGACAGCAGTAACTATAACTGTTCTAAGGTACCGTAGTCCCTTGCCGGGTAAGAGAACGAGCCCGGCTAAAACTGGCTTATAACGGTGAAACCCTATTTGACTATTCGGTTTATATTCGGTATAGTTAAAGGGCAATACCGTGGGAAGTCCCCTGAGTGTAATCGAAGGGTGACCCCGTAACGACTGAAGTCGCCTAAGGCGACTGAGATTCTTCTCTTTAATGAAAGAGGGGGATAATACGCCAGCATCTACGGAGAAAAGAAAAATGGAAGAAAAAAGACTTCGAGATATTGACCGCGGTTTGCCGAATGATGACAAAGGGATTGCATCGTTGCCCCGAAGGTCTGAAGTCGATCTTGGAGATAATCAGCGAGATGAATCCTTCCGGCAGTCGGAAGTATTCCAAAGAATTTCTTTTCACGAAGATGAAGATATAGTCTGTGCCACTAGTAATAGTGGGTTAGTGATAAACACGAAGTTCCGGCCCGCAGGAAAGGTGTAACGACTTGGGCACTCTCTTAAACTTAGACTCGGCGAAGTTGAAGTGGCTGTGAAGATGCGGCCTACTCGTTGCAGGACAAAAAGACCCCGTGGAGCTTTACTGTAGCTAGGCACTGGCAAGAGGTTGGGAATTGTGTAGGGTAGGAGGGACCCGCGCAAATTTTCGCAAGAAAATTTGTTCGGGGACGATGAAACACCTCTCTTTCTTGATTTTGAGCCTTACCCCAAGCAGTGAAACCTGCTGGGAGACAATGCCTGGTGGGCAGTTTTACTGGGGCGGTATCCGGCTAAAGAGTAACGCCGGAGTCCCAAGGTCTCCTTAGTCCGGATGGAAACCGGATGGAAAGCGCAAAGGTGTATGGAGGCTTGACTGTGAGACCTACAAGTCGAGCAGGTGCGAAAGCAGGGCTTAGTGATCCTCTGATCCTGAGTGGTTGGGACAGAGCTTATCGGATAAAAGCTACCCCGGGGATGGTTTCTGAAATAAGAAACTTGGAGTCCCCCGTGACAGTAATGTCACGAAAAAAATACGGCTTATAACGGTGAAGCCTTCCCCGTCTTTCCCGAAAGGGTTTTGAGGGAGGGTAATACCGTGGGAAGTCGGGGAGTACCGTACGGTACCCCCTTGACCCCGTAACGACTGAAGGAAATTCGTCACAACTGACGGAAAGTACTGAGATTTTTGGCAAGGCCAGAGATCACACGCCGTCCCCTGTACCATCCGGTGCAGGGTGAAGATATAGTCTAATCATAATCGAATGATTGAACAGGCTGGTCTCCCCCGAGAGTCCACATCGACGGGGAGGTTCGGCACCTCGATGTCGGCTCGTCGCATCCTGGAGGTGAAGAAGCTTCCAAGGGTTGGGCTGTTCGCCCATTAAAGCGGCACGCGAGCTGGGTTCAGAACGTCGTAATTTGAAACTTGCGACCTTCAATGGTAACATTGAAGTAAAATGTGGCTATAACGGTGAAGCCTTAACTCCTTTTCCGAACGGGAGAAGGTAACACCGTGGGAAGTCAGGATTAGACGGTAGATGATAGAGGGTAGAAGGTAGTGGTTGAAGGTGGAAAATAGAAGCTAGACAGTCTAGTATTAAACGTGTGATTCAATCCTTTAAAGATCTGGAAGTTTTCAATGAATCCTATAACCTGGCGATAACCGTCAATAAACATGTAGGTAAGTTTCCTATTTTTGAGAGGACTGATCTTGGATCACAGGCTAGACGGTGTTCTAAATCACCACCGGCAAATATTGCAGAAGGCTGGGCTAAGCGTCGTTTTGAGAAAGAATTCAAGCGACATTTAGATTCGGCAGTTGGTTCATGTAATGAGATGGAAGTGCATATTAGTATGGCACGGGATCTTGGTTACTGGCCAAAAGGTTTCTGCGACGACTTGCTTATAAGATATAAGCATCTTGGTGGAAAGATAGTTAATTTAAGAGACAGGTGGAAGACATTTAAGTAAGTCCTAATCCACTTTCTATCTTCCATCAACAATAAACTATCTTCCATTTTCTATCATCTATCGTCAAAGTCCTTGACCCCGTATCGACTGATTCCCGCTAAATAGGGGATGAGATAATCAGACTTATAGATACCTATTACCAGGTGTTGTTAAGAGGTTATCAGACGCCACCGACCTTACTTTAGGTTGAAGGTATAGTCAGTACTCCTAGAAATAGGAGAGTGTGGGGTAATAAAAACCCTACGTAGGAATAATCCTATAGTACGAAGACAGTTCGGTCTCTATCCGCAACGAGCGTTGAATTTTTGAGAGGATCTCTTCCTAGTAAGAGTTATTGCTACTGTCGCCAGTAATGGCGACTGACAATTCGGCTAATAACGGTGAAGTCTTAATCTACAACCTAATAGATTTCGGTCAATCTTTTAGGGGCTGGTTTAATTTACTTGAGGACCAGGATATGTTAAGATAATACCGTGGGAAGTCGGGATTAGACGGTAGATGATAGAGTATAGAAGGTAGTGGTTGAAGATGGAAAATAGAAGCTAGACAGTCTAGTATTAAATGTGTGATTCAATCCTTTAAAGATCTGGAAGTTTTCAATGAATCCTATAACCTGGCGATAACCGTCAATAAACATGTAGGTAAGTTTCCTATTTTTGAGAGGACTGATCTTGGATCACAGGCTAGACGGTGTTCTAAATCACCACCGGCAAATATTGCAGAAGGCTGGGCTAAGCGTCGTTTTGAGAAAGAATTCAAGCGACATTTAGATTCGGCAGTTGGTTCATGTAATGAGATGGAAGTGCATATTAGTATGGCACGGGATCTTGGTTACTGGCCAAAAGGTTTCTGCGACGACTTGCTTATAAGATATAAGCATCTTGGTGGAAAGATAGTTAATTTAAGAGACAGGTGGAAGACATTTAAGTAAGTCCTAATCCACTTTCTATCTTCCATCAACAATAAACTATCTTCCATTTTCTATCATCTATCGTCAAAGTCCTTGACCCCGTAACGACTGATCCCGCCTCATTGGCGGGTGAGATAGGACAATATTCCTATAATACGCCGACCCCCGTACCATGCGGTGCAGGGTGAAGATATAGTCTACCCCCTTAGTGATAAGGGATTTAGGTGACGAGAGGACCGGAAGGGCTTAACCTCTGGTGTACCAGTTGTTCTACCAAGAGCACCGCTGGGTAGCTACGTTGAGAATGGATAAGCGCTGAAAGCATCTTAAGCGCGAAGCCAACCTTAAGATTAGAAATTCCTCTCCGCCTTCGGGCGGGGACTCCTTCCTCGTAGACTACGAGGTTGATAGGCGGCCGGTGTAAGGCCCGTAAGGGTTTCAGCCAAGCCGTACTAATAAGGAGTAGGTCTTTACTTTTTAGATTGACACCACGCAAGTGGTGATCAAGCGTTAACGCTTTGGGCAGCGATGATTAGATGATGATTAAATAAAGATGAATTGTTCCCGGTGCTTTTAGCGGGAGGGCCACACCTCTTTCCATTCCGAACAGAGTCGTTAAGCCTCTCAGCGCCGATGGTACTCCTTTTTAGGGGGAGAGTAGGCCAGTGCCGGGAACTTTTTGATTGGTTGGTTTGCGACTTCACGAGCTTACCAACCATCAACCCCGTACCAATTTCGCCCCTGAGTAGGTACCGAAGCTGAGTCCGAATAGGACTCCTTCGAAGAAGGAAAGCTCCGTGCTTGGTTTCTGGCGAAGCAGTGGTTTAGATAAGAAAGAGCCTGTTTTAGAGCGAAATTGATTCTGGGGATTTTTTCTCCAAATAGCCTTCCTATTTTCCCCAATTGACTTTAATCCCATAACTTTATAAGATAATTTACCGTTTACCGAACGAGACAGTAAGAAGGAGGAGCTGCAATGGCGAGAATTTTAGTGGTGGACGATGATTCGCGGATTCATGAGGATTGGGAACCGCGCTTGATCTCCCGTGGTCACACGGTGATAACCGCTTTAAACGGTGGCCAGGGTTTGCACTTGGCGACCGCTGGTCACCCGGATTTGATTATCACTGATTTGGTGATGCCGGTGATGAACGGTTACGACATGGTGGTGGCCATCCGGGCGGCCGGGTTAACAATGCCAATCCTTATGTCTTGCGGTCAGTTAGTTGAAACTCACCGCCAAATGGCGTTGAATGACGGGGTTACCGAGGTAATCCTAAAAGGCGAGTCACCGGACGTCTTGTTGGCCGCCATCGACCGCCAGTTAGCCAAGAGTGGGTTGAAGGCGGTGGGTACAGGAGGTACTCAATGACTGCACCAGTACAGAAAAAATTATTAGTGATTGCGGGCGGCGGAAATTTAGCCCGGGCGGAACGTTGGTTCCCTTTCCGAGATGCGTTTGGGGTCGTTATTGCGACCACGCACACTTTAGCTTTGGAGCTTATTGACGACGCCTTCGATCCGTTTTTGGCGACGGTTGTCTGCCTTGAGTCGGCGGGGGAAGGTTTTCTCCGTAAGTTGTTATCAGAGTTTTCGGCTCAAAAAACTGGTCCAATTGTCGCCGTCGGCGTTGAGGATCGGCGGAAACTGCCCCGCAGTATCCGAATCTTCCCCTTAGGCGAGGATGCCATGCCGGAGGCGGTGGTGGAAATAATTGAGATGGAAGGGGGAAAAGATGAACGTTAATTACAGGACGGTTGTTGTTTTTGGTAACTCCGGCGCATCGGTTCCGTAGTTCCGACGAAAGGAGGTTGATTGTGGCACAGCCGTTATTGAAACCGGACTGTTTAGGCGCCGGCTTTGGAGATTTTTTGCTCGATCTTTTGGGTCGGGTTTACGCCGTATCCTGCGCCGACGTGGTCAATTTGGAAATCTATCCCCGTGAGGTAGGGGACGAATCGCGCCATTTTTCTGTCGGTGATGACGGTTTAATGGGTTTGGCCAAAAACCTAATTGCCCTTGGCACCGGCTCGGGGGTTCCGTTAATTTTTCCGTGGTTGCTAGGCGCCAACGTCGCAGCTTTTCCGGAATTGCCGCTTTTGAGGGAAAAAGGGGTGATGGCGGTTTTGGTTTATCCGCTGCAAATTTCTCCGGATAAATCTCTTGGCCGGGTGGTTATATTATCCAGCACCGCGCTGGATGAGACGCTGACCGACCTCAGATATTCCTTTCTGGAATCATTGGCGGTCCAACTGACGCTGGCTATCGAGGCGTTTAATCGGCAGCCGGTTTGAGGATCAGTCGACAACCGTTCACTTAAAAAGTGAGCGGTTTTTATTTTTCCCAAACTATTCTATTCCGTCATTGCATACCGTTTCGTCATTCTGGTAAGCCCTCCGATTCGGAGGGCGCATCCAGAATCAGATCCTGGAGTCGTTTCACTCCCCAGGATGACGACTGGATTCCTGCAATTTGACACCAACCCTATAAGGTGTAAGATGGAATTATCGTTACCTAAATTTAGATAGGTGACAGCACAACAAACCTAGGTTTTCGCCTAAAGGAGGTCGAAAATGAGAGCTAGAAAATTCTTAGTCATTTGGTTTGTATTTATGGCTCTTCTCGCGGTACTTGGCTTTGCCATTAGCGCCGACGAGTTGGGATCTTTAGTCGGGCTTCGACCTTCGCAGGCGAGCGCGATGGTGGAAAGTGGTCAGGGTTTAGGTGCAACAATTATGCCAACGAAGGTGGCATTTGTTGTTCCTTCGGACACTCCGACGCTAGCTCCAACCGGAACGGCGACGAGGACTTCAACGTCGACGAGAACACCTACGGCGACACGGACCCGGACGCGGACCCGAACCGCCACGCCAACCGTGACGGCGACTCGAACGGACCTGCCGGTTATCACAGGGACGCATCCGCCGTACGGACCGAACGGGAAAAAGTTCGCCCGGATTTGGATTTCCGGCCGGAACTTTGGATCCAGCGGTCAGGTAACTTTCTGGTGCGGCAACTTCGGGCAAATGACCGCTGAGGTCATTTCCTGGAGTAACTCCCAGGTAATTGCTTATATTCCGGTTCCACCCCGGCCAGGCACGATTTGCGAACTGGCAGTGGTGACTGCGGGATACTATAGCAATCACGGGTGGTACACAATCGAGATTGAAGTGCCAGATACGCCCGAGCCGCCGAAGGACACGCCTACGCCGACGGTGACCGTCGCGGTGCCGACAGGAACGGCGACCGCAACAGCAACTGCTACGGTTCCGCCCGTGCCGGTGATCACAGGAGCTTTCCCGCCGAACGCTCCCGCCGGTATAACTATTAAAATTACCGGCACTGGTCTCGGCGCGGCCGCGGGGACGCTGACTTTCCGCTGCGGTGGAATAAATTATTTGGGTGGAGTAGCGGTTTGGATGGCGAACGAGATATGGGTAACTGTTCCGGCCATCCCACCTCCAGGTAATTGCACTTTGATCGCGACGCGGACGGATGGGAGAGTGAGTAACGCTTACCCGTTTACCGTGGTCTATCCGCCTCCGCCCCCGACGGCGACGCCAACCACGACACCAAAACCGTAACCGTGTTTTTTTATACTACGCCTTAAGTGCCCGTGACTTAAGGCGTATTTTTTGATGGTTGGTTAATGAGTTCACGAATTTACCAACCATCAAACCCTTCCGAAGCCACGCGAAGGAGGGTAAGAGTGGTCGACTTCATATAAAAGAACTCACCCCATACATAACCAGTAGGTTCGCTAACGAAGTGCCCCACCCGCCCTGGTATAATCCCTCCTAGGTTTAAGGAGGTGAATCAAAACGGCTAAGGGTTACCATCATTTAAATAATCAGGAACGGGACAAGCTGGCCTTGGGTTTGGCGGCGGGGTTGTCTTTGCGGGATTTAGGGAAGATTTTAAAACGGGATCACCGGACTTTGGGTCGGGAGCTAATCCGTAATTGTAGGTACGGGAAGGTCTACCTTCCCTCTCTGGCTCAAAAGAGGGCGCAGCGGGAGGCAGAGCACATTCTGGTTGACGGCAGAGGGAGTTGCCAACATCTCGAGGAGATTGTGGCCCTTTTGGAGATGGTGGACCGCGAACGCGAGGTTCTACCGGACAAGACCCGACTGGCTCGCCAACTAGCGGAACAAGGGTTTATCGAGTCCTGTTACCGATTGACGAGAGAAGGCTTAGAGCTCTTGAATTCCTCTCGAGTGGCGAGGGGTCTGGAATTCAAAGAAGCATGGTTGTAATCGTTTTTTGCCGCCGAGGTTGCTTTGAACCTTCGGCGGTTTCTTTTTAGTTGAAAGGTTAACTTCCTCCCCAAAGGCTTATTTTTGTCCATCGCGACAAGCCCCGACTCCGGGAGTCGCGACCTTTCGTGGCGGCCTTCCGAGGCCGTTAACTTCTAATTATGATTATTAGATTTGAGAAACCTGCAATAAACCTGCAATAAACCTGGGGATAGGCTTTCCACTCAAGGTGGGATTTAGCTGGTTTGAGAAAGTTGCTCTATGTCCGGAAGGGCGAGGTCTGCTTCAACGAAGCGGCGATATTTAGCCGGTGATCCAAACGAATTTAGAATAAACCCGGTTTCGGCCGCCTCGTTACCAGCCTTTGGGTTAAGGTAGGTGGGATAACTGGACCAAGGATATTCCCGCAACGTCTGTTTGAGAAGCAAACTCAAGCTTCTTTTGCCCGTCCTCCGGCGTTTTAAGCCCGAAGTAAGCAGTCTTTCTTTGATGGGATTCAGATGAATATAGCGGGATACTTGAAAGACAGAAGCCTCCTCCTCGATCAGTTTGGCTTTGAAGCGGCCTTGAAAGACGTGTCCAATTGTGCCATGTTTGATTCCTGTATAGCGGGCGTGACTATTTAGCAACGTTCCGAAGAAACGGTTGATGGGCATTTCTGTGGTTTGGCGAACGAGGAAGTGAAAGTGATTAAACAGAAAACAATAAGCAAGTATCTCCGCGGAGTATGTTTCTTTATACTCCGAAACTTTTTCTAGAAATCTCTCATAATCACGGTCTTCGAAAAAAATCGGTCCCTTATTATTTCCCCGGTCAAAGACGTGATAGAAACCGCCGGCGTAGAAGCGGGTTTTTCTTTCGGGCATTAGTTCAATACTAGCCCAAATACACACCAACGACAAGCCCCGACTCCGGGAGTCGTGTCCTTTCGTGGCGGCCTTACGAGGCCGTTAACTGCTTATTTCTTGGTTATTTCTAAGGTTAATTGCCTAGTTCCGAGGGGGTAATTAAAGTGGTTAATCACCCTTTGTTTTTGTAGTATACTTTTATTTGCTTACGGGCCCGTAGCTCAGTTGGTAGAGCGCTTGCATGGCATGCAATAGGTCACCGGTTCGAATCCGGTCGGGTCCACCATTCCACAAAAAAGAAAGAAACGGTGCTAAGGGGGAGGAGGGACCCTTAACACCGTTCAACAATGGGGGAGGCGTAAATCTAATCGCCACCCAGGGTGATGAGCTGGAAATCGGCTTTGTGGCAATACGGGCAACTCGGAGTTGCGAGTGGAGTTTGGAAAACCCCTGTGCAACTCTTGCACTGATAAGTCGGGCCCGAGAAATGACGCCACGTAAACCAACCCCCTGCCAACGCTAACACCGAAAGAATGACCAAAACAATTCGGCCCAGCGTTTCAATTGATAAATGCTCCATTTTCCCTCCCTTTCGACTTGTTTTTGTCTCTTTCTCTGTGACAATAGTTTATACCATCGCCAGAAAATTTCAACCCCTTTCCACTATAAGTTTACCGGAAAATGTGGTATAATTATAGATGGGAGTGACTCACGCTGATTAGTAGGCTGATACAGAGCCCTTCCACGAGGAGCCCTTCCACGAGGTCGCCTCGTGCGAAAGGCTTGGTGAAGGGATTTCTTGCCAGTGATGTTAATGCCATGCATTTGACGTCATTGGAAGAGGAGGATGAGGTGGGAAAAAGTGGTGGTACCTGTGGTTGCGATTGTCCGGGGTGTGATCAGGGGCACCATTGCGGGAAAGCGAGCAGGGGTTGTCATTGGTACGATCCTGCAGTCGCGATCTTCCGCAAATTTTTAAAAGTATGATGCAACCACGTCTTGGAAGGGTGAGTGTTTGATCGATCATCGATCACACTTCACCCTTTCTTTTTTCCCATTAAAAATTCCTGCCTGCGCAGGCAGGTCAAATTTCAAATTATAAATTGGTTCTTTCCTTCTTCCCCTTGCTTTTCCGCCCTAAAACGGGTATAGTGAACCCGTTATGAAAAAGACTCAGGTCGCAAAGCCAGCCAAGACAATGGCGGAACTACTGGATAACACCGGCTATAAGGTCCCGTCCTTTAATTACGGCAACATAATCGAAGGCACGGTTGTCTCTCTTTCCCACAGTGCAATTTTGCTCGACATCGGCGCGAAGTCGGAAGGAATAATTTCCGGCCGCGAGATGGAAGAGAATCCCGGTTTTTGGAAAACACTTAAAATTGGCGACAAGATTTCGGCTTTCGTCGTCCAGGCGGAAAATGACCAGGGCTACGTCGTCCTGTCGTTGCGCCGGGCCTACCCCGAGCGGCGGTGGAAGGAGCTGGAGGAGCTTTACGAAAAAGATACGGCCTTTACCGTTCGGCTGACCGAGTTTAATAAAGGTGGTTTTCTCGCGGACGCCGGTGTTCCCGGTTTCGTCCCGATGTCCCAGCTTTCCCGCAAGCACGTGATGGAAATCCAAAAAAATCACGGCGAAATGATTGAAAAGACCCGTTTCCTAATCGGCGCGACCGTGACCGTGAAAGTTATCGAGATGGATAGAATCTTAAACCGGTTGGTTTTATCCGAAAAAGAAGTTTTAACCGACGAAGAAAAGAAATCGCGGGTTGATTATATGACCGCGTTGCTGCCTGAGCAGGTCGTAACGGGAGCGGTCACGGGCGTAATGCCCTTTGGTTTGTTTGTCCAGTTGGGTGGGGACGAGATGAATATTGAAGGAATGGTGCATCTGTCGGAACTGAGCTGGGATAAAGTCAGCCGTGCGAGCGACCTTTATAAAATCGGCGACGTCGTGACTGCCAAGGTAATGGAAGTCGAGCCGGCGCTGGGCCGGGTGTCTCTTTCCATCCGCGCTACTCAACCGAATCCATGGGCCGGCGTCGTTGAGCGCTATCCTATCGGAACGGTGGCTGAGGGAACAGTTACGAAGATTGTCCCCTTCGGGGCTTTTGTCCGACTGGAAAAGGGGATTGAAGGCTTGATTCACGTTTCCGAAACCACCGGGCCGCTAAAGGCCGGCGAGAAGGTAAAAGCGATGGTTTTGGACGTTAACCCTAACGAACAAAGACTGGCTCTGTCATTGAAGAAGATGTTGAAGACCGAGAAAGTTGAAAAGACCGAAAAGAAAGAAACCCTCGCGAAACCCCCCGCTGATAATAAATAATTATAATTAATTTTCTATTTTTTTACCAACGCCTGATTTAGATAGCTTTTAATCAGTGACTGGTAGGGGATATCCGCCTCGTTCGCCCGCTCTTTAAGTCGGTTGAGTAAGTACTCGGGCAGGCGGAGAGAAATTGAATGGGAAGTCGGTTTAAGGTTGGGGAACGACGCTCTCCTAAAATCTTTAGGTTCAAAATAGTCGGCTAGGTCGATTTTTGACCAATAGGATAACTCGACGTTTTGATTTTTAAATTTTGGTAATTTAATTAGCTTCTTCATAGCTTGTACCGTTCGAGCGGGAGCGAGAACCTCAGTCTGACCTTCTCGTTCCACTCGAAGGGTAAGCAATTACCGTTCGAACGCAGTGAGAACCTCCGTTTGTAATCTACTGTTCGAACCTGCCTGCGCAGGCAGGCGTAGTGAGAACTTCCTTACCCTTCCACAAGGCTTCCTTCTTCTTTCGACTAAAGTCTTTTAATTGATATTCTCTCTTTCGGGCTTGAGCAAGATCATTGTGTTCTTCAAGATAGCGAAGGGTTTTAAATCCGTGAATGGCTGTAAAGTCACTTCCTAACCTGGTGCGGTGCTGATCCATCCTCTTAGCGATATTCCAAGTCAGTCCTGTGTAGTAGGTTCCGTCCCGACATTCAATAATGTACACATACCACTTCCAATTTAGCACAAAAACATTATACCGTTCGAGGAGGAAACCGACGAGAACTAACCTACCGTTCGAACGCTAGTGAGAACATCTGAACTTCTCCCCTCCGAATCGGAGGGTCGAAGGGTAAACAGTTACCGTTCGAGGAGTCCGCGACGAGAACCTCCGTTTGTAACCTACCGTTCGAGCGCAGTGAGAACTTCTGTTTCGGAGCTTCTCATTCCATTCGAAGCGTAAAAAAACGCTCTCTTAATAAATTAAGAGAGCGTCAGTGATGAATTAATAACTTGCAGTACGTCATTGCGAGGAACGAAGTGACGAAGCAATCTCTTACGCCTTCACCTTCTCTGCCTCCGCCACTGATTTCTTTGCCGCCGCGCTCAGAGTCCAGGTGCCGGCTTTTTTGCCCGGTTTGACCCCTTCTTCTTTGAGCGTTGCGAGGGTTGCCGCGATTGCCACATCACGATCTTGGCTTCGCGCGTAAACCTCGCCAAACGTTTTCACCGCGAGCGCCTCGAAGACTTCTGGGAGACCTTCGAGTTCAGTGATCGTCCCGAGATCTACTTCCGCCACCGCTTCCGGCGCTTTGGTCGGCGCGGTGCCAGCGAACTGGACCTGGATTTGGAAACCAGGGTCTGGGACGAACGCTTGTTCCAGTTCCGGTTCAACAAAGACCGAGACCGGTTGCGGGATTGCCGTGGGCGCAATAACGTTGATTTGAACGTCGCGCCCATTCCCACCGGTCTTGTCGCCCTTCTTTTTGCCGTATTCGGGGTCGATGTCCCCGTCAAATAACGGCTGGGCGATGTACTCGTAAACCGCGCGTAGGAAATCGCTTGGATTTTCCTGCGCGAGGAACGTCGCGACCAGAATCATGCACGGCACGCGTAGGTCTTTCGTGGGCACGGCAAAACCCCAATCGTAAAGAACCGCGTCGGCTCCGTCGACCATCGGATCGAAACCGATGATCATTGGGTAGCGACCCTTGCCGGCGGCGGCTTTTAGCACGTCCTCCACGACGTTTTTCAACTCGTGGCGGCGCGCGAAGCAGCCTTGCGGACGGACGATGGCGGTGTTGTGCGAGGTCTTTCCACCATCGGCGCTGAACGCCGTGGTGAGATGCGCTTCACCGCAATGATCACCTGTCCACCATTTTTCGATCGTGCCGAGATAAAATTCGGCTTCGGCAAACTCCTTGGCCTTCGAGTTTGCCAGCGCATTCGTTTGGCGCCCTTGGTCCGGAAAACAGGTGTTGTTGAACAACGCCCGATAAACCAGACCATACAGCCCGACTAGGAAACCCGACGCCTGGTCGCCCGCAGCGAGGCGGGTGGCGACGATGGTCGCCAGGGTGTCGTCGAGACATTCTTGCGGAAACGCGAGCCCGTGGCGCTTCACGCCCGGGTAACGAAATTTCGCCTCGTCGTGACTCGGAATCCACGCGAGAACGGAATCGCCGGCTTTCAACTCGCGCTTACCGACCCGACCGTTTGGGTGGGCGGCCGCGCGTTCGAACATTTTTTCGCCGACAATGATTCGAGCATCCGCGGGGAAAACCAAATTCGCCATCCCGATCTTGTCGAGCGACTCAACTTTGCTGATAAAAAAACGAACGTCGCTGTTTGTCGATTGATTCGACATTTTGTCCTCCTTTGAATTTTCCCGCAACCCTTGGACCAGGGAAGGGGAGTTTTGTTTTTGGCGAGCCTCTCAATGGTGCTGACCCGCTCCGATGGTAAGTGCAATAACTGACACGTGTCACCCTGAGCCTGTCGAAGGGTCTCTCGCGGATGCGAGTTCTAATCACCCATTCGGGTGAGATCCCTCGATTGCACTCGGGATGACATAATAACGACTAAAACGTACCCCCGCGCGAGAAGTCAGATAGCATCACCTCCTTCGTAGATTACGCGGAAACACAAAAGCCCCTTGTGGGGCGGTAACCTATATAATTATAGCACAGCCGATTTTATTGTCAACATTTGAGTTCATACTCTTCGAACGGAGAGAGAAGCTCCCCCTCCCCCTTGACCCGACTATAAGTTTAGAGGTATTGTAGTCTGGCCGAATGAATTAAGGGAGAACACTTTTAAAGAGAGAAAGGGGGAGTATGGGCCAGAAAATTTTAGTCGTTGACGATGATCCGGGAATCATCACCGTTTTACAGGCGTTATTGGAGGAAGAAGGTTTTGAAGTCTTGACTGCCTACGACGGTGCATGGGGCTCGGCTTTAGCGTTAGCAGAGGAGCCGGATTTAATTATTACCGATTTCTTGATGCCGGTTATGGGCGGTTATGGTTTAATTCTAGGGGTTCGCGCATCCGGAGAAAAAATGCCGATTATTGTTTGTTGCGGTCCGACCTCTGAATCAAACCGCGACTTGCTTCTGCATTCCGGGGCCAATTGCATTATCGAAAAACCCTTTGATAATGACTTTCTTGTCAGCAAGGTCCGGGAATTACTGGCAGTCGCAGGGTAATCTTGTCTAACCGATTCGGTTAATCCTACCAATCCTGCCAATCTTATTAACCCTAAGTTTTCCCCTCCGGGATTGCTTAGGGTTTTTTTATTTGGATACACTGATAGATGTCTGCTAATTTTTTAATATTGAATTTCTGGCTTCGATCGCTGGCAATTTTACAATATTACTTTCTAATGGTATAAAGAATTTAATTATGGCATTGAAAGGACTTTCGAGGTTTATCGTAAAGTTATCCTGGAGGGATAAGATCCTTTTACTTCTCTTGTCAGCCGGGGCGGTGGCTGAAACCGTAATCGATGAGCTTTATGTTCCCCGACCGTCTCTTTCCTCTCCGCGTAGTTTCGACGGCTACGCTTTTAAACAGTCTCCGTATTTCCGTCGTGAGATGACGCAGCTGCGCGCGGAGTTAGCCCGGCTGCTGAATAAGAAGTGGATTGAATATCAGGGGAAGTGGGGAAAGCGCCGCTACTTTCTTACGGAAGAAGGGTTAAACCACCTCTTTTCCGGATTCCCGATCTTAAAGCACCGGCAAAAGCCTTGGGACGGAAGCTGGCGTTTGGTTATTTACGATATTAAGGAGTCGGACAAAGTCTTGCGGGAGAGGTTGCGGATGGAATTAAAGCGTTTAGGTTTTATCTTTGTCCAAAAAAGCGCCTGGCTCACCCCATATTCCGTCGAAGAGGATCTAAAGAAATTCCTTAAAACCCAGGGTTTGTGGGGTAAAATCCTAGTTTTTAAGGCGCAGCTGCCGTTATCCGAGAGCCACAGGTTAATTAAGTTGTTCCACCAAGGTCCTGCTATCTCTCCGTCCGCCAAAGACGATCAACCTCTTGTCCGCTCCCTTCGCCCTCTTTTCAGTTATCAATCTCTAAAGTAATAAAAATATCTTCCATTTACTAATGTTTCATTTTTGGCTTCGATCGCTGGCCAAAATTCAATATTAGGAATAGGGGAAAGAAAAAACCCTAAAGACGGTACAGAATTCGTGGAGTTCACAGAATTTGTGAACTTCCTCGAAAATCCGTAAGGTCTTTAGGGTTGATAAAACAACGAGGGGAACTTCTCGCTCCTCTCGAAGGGTAGGTGCTACCTAGTTCAATGGGTTACCGGGACAGCCAAAATATTGAACTGCTGACGATCCCTTTGTGTGCGACATTCATCTTAAACCTCCCGCTTCGGGCAGTTTGCGCATTAGGTTGAGCCCGACGATATCAATCCTCGCCCCTGCGCTGCGACTCAACTCAACGTGTGATTCGGAAGCGCTGGTGTTGACGCTCACACATTTTCCGTCGACTGGCCTGTCCGCGCAGCGTCCAAATCCCTTCTGCCTGTAAAAGTAGCCGTGGCTCAGCATGTAGAAAAGGTGGGCGGCTGTTGCGATTAGTGCCGGGGCGGCTTCATAACCGTCCGGAATGCTGTCCAGTTGTTCCGTCAGCGTTTTACCGGTCGTTATATTCGGGGCTTCCAGCCGGACTAAGTACCAGCGGGGGAAGCCTACCGGTTCCCGGAATAACTCGTACTGGCTAAGGCCGAGCTCTACCACCCCCGGTGGTTGGAAAAACAGATTCTCAAACCGATGGAACAACCACTTCAGGCTAATCATTTCCAAGCTTTGTGCCGAGCCCGTCGAGACCCACATCGGAAAAGCGATATGTGTTTCCCAGATGTGTTTTTCCGGTTCAAATTTGTCCGGTTTGTCAATCAGCTCCGCTGGCCAGGGAAATTCGTCGATGAGACGCAAGTGACCCTGCGTTAATGGAATTCCAACCAATCGCCACCACTCCATCGCGCCGAAGAAATTCTGACGGAGCACAAGCCGCGCTTCCATCTGCGAGTACGATTCGGTGAAGGCACCTAAATTGGCGGCCCACGCGAGGCGAGCGAGATAATCCGGTTCCGCGCGCATCCTTGCGAGAAGGTCACGGTTGAATCCGGCTCGTTCCATTCGCGCTAAAAGATCGGAAATTTGACCTAAGGACTCGTTCCAAAGTCCTTTGTGGTCAGTAACTAGGATGGTGCTTGGCATAAGCCTTTACACTCCTTTCTTGAATTGTCCCTTGGCGCCTCTTCGGTGCCTTTGAGACGGGTTGAACGTGCTGTTTGTCGTCGTTGCGAGAAGCGAAGCGACGAAGCAATCTAAATTAGATTGCCACGCTCCTTTAAGTCGCTCGCAATGACGTGCTAAGTGTCTCTACTGCCTCCTTTCCGGTTGCTTGGGTTAATAAACCTATAGATATAGTAGCAAGATCATGTACGCTAATCAAGTCACTGAAACAATGAAACCATAGAACAATGAAACAATGTATAATAATTTGATGCCGAAAACGAATACCGCTTATGTTTGCCAAACCTGCGCCGGACAGTTTCCGAAATGGTCGGGAAAGTGTCCCGGGTGTGGGGAGTGGAACGCGCTCGTCGAAACAGTTGTTTCGACATCAAAAGTCTCGACCAGAGGTCGATCCACCTCTGGTGGAAAATTACGCAATGGTCTTTCCGGACAAGTCTTGAGATTGAGTGAGGTGCAGTTATCATCAACTGACCGGTTGAAAACCGGAATTGATGAGTTTGACCGTGTGCTTGGTACCTCTTCGACAGGCTCAGGGCAGGGCGGTTTCGTTCCCGGTCAAGTGGTGCTTCTTGCTGGGGAACCGGGAATTGGAAAAAGTACGCTGTTACTGCAGGTGGCGGAAAAGGTAGGGAGCGCGGGGGAATTAGGAATTAGGAATAAGGGCTTGGGGAATGAGAAAAGCGACTCTTCTACCATAATTCGTAATTCCAAATTCGATATTCCCGTCCTCTACATCGCCGGGGAGGAGTCGCCGGAGCAGATTAAAATTAGGGCACAGCGTCTTGGAACACTTAGCACTAATATTGAAGTAGCGACAGAGACCGATGTTGACGTTATCACTCAACTATTACTAAATGATAAGACAGGTAAAAATGGTCGTCACTACGCCTTAGTTATTGTTGACTCAGTGCAAACGCTCACTACCCTTGACCTCGCCTCCGTTCCCGGCTCGGTCGCCCAAGTCCGGGAATGCGCTTTCCGCTTAACCCACGCCGCCAAAGACAGTAATACCCCGCTTATCTTAGTCGGTCATATCAATAAAGAAGGCGATATCGCCGGCCCGAAAGTGCTGGAGCATCTCGTCGACACCGTTTTGTACCTGGAAGGGGAAAGGACCGGCAGTTTCCGGCTGCTGAAAGCGATAAAAAACCGCTTTGGCGACCCGACGGAAGTTGGCGTGTTTAAAATGGAGGAGAAAGGCTTTACCGAGGTGGCCGATCCGGGCTCCCTCCTTTTGGAAACCGGTTCCGGCGGACGAGTGGGCTCGGTTGTTTGCGCCACGCTGGAAGGCAACCGCCCGTTGATGTTGGAAGTCCAGGCTTTAACCGGCAAAAGTGTTTTTAATTATCCCCGTCGCGCCGCCACCGGCTACGACCTCAATCGCCTTTACTTCATTCTGGCCGTTTTGGAAAAATACGCCGGGCTATCGCTTTCGAGTTCCGATGTGTACATTAACGTGGCCGGCGGGGTACCGGCGGAGTCGCCGGCGGCGGATTTAGCAATCGCTTTGGCCGTGGTTAGCTGTCTGAAAAACGCGCCGTTACCTGAGAAAACCCTTGTCTTTGGAGAGGTTGGCCTTTCCGGGGAAGTCCGCCACGTGACTCAGGAAGGACGAAGAGAGAAAGAAGGTAAGCGGCTGGGGTATAGGAAGATTATTGGGCCAAACCAGGTAAGGTCGATAAAAGAAGCGATAAAATTTTTATAGCCCGTCATTGCGAGTGCATCCGAAGCAACCTGGATTGCCACGTCGCAGACTCCTCGCAATGACAATTAGGTAAAATATGAAACTTCCAAAAATCATCACTAGAATAATTCTCGGCACGACCGGCGCCGTCCTTGCCGTGCTGTTGATCCATACGGCCTTGGCCAAAACCCCTTTTTGGAAAGATAACTTTTTGGATGAGTTTCTAATCGTTGCCCCCGGTTTCGCCTTTGGTTTTTGGATTGTCCCGTGGTTAGCCACTCGGGCCTTAAAGTGGTTCGTCAACCTCGTCACCGTCACGGTCCAAGTGACCGTCGCGCGGACGATGGGCTCTTTCCTCGCGGCCCAAAGTCGGAT
>ERZ1292630.640-Hain-H41-02um-R3-640-length-35752-cov-6_pt1 | contig 23617 bp, 21 predicted proteins | sample MGYA00564408_ERZ1292630 | MGnify/ENA primary metagenome ERZ1292630 (study PRJEB36523, sample SAMEA6512641) | groundwater metagenome | collected 2019-01-08 | study: AquaDiva: Metagenomics assemblies of 32 groundwater samples
CCGTACGGCGCCGTTTACTGGGGGAACTACGGCCTGGTCACTTGCTTGAGCTGCCTTGACGACTATTTCGTCGGCAACTGGTCTGTCATTGATCCTAACCCCGCGTTCCCAAAAAAGGACCACGTCAACAACGTCGAAAACGTGTTCATCAAGAATCCGACGCCCGGTACGTGGACGATCACGGTTTCCGCCGATTCGATCGTTCAGGACGGGCACGTGGAGACGCCGCTACTCGACGCCGACTTTGCCCTCGTGGTTTCCTCCGGCGATCGCCCGCGCGGGCGCTGCTGCCAGACGGTCTGCACTCCGTCGTATCATTGCACGTGTTCGTGGACGAGTCGGTCGGCCTGCACCGGGCCCGGGGCCGTGTGGGTCAGCGACGCCACCTGCGCCGATGATTGTACGGGCGTTTGCCCCGACTTTTGCCCGCAGTAGCTGCGGCGACGATATCGGCGGAGCGCTAAGCGGCAATTGACACGGCGGCGGGTTTTCGTATAATGAGCGGCAACACTTTTCAGGAGCGCCTCTCATGAAGCACGGTCGAACGGAAGACACAACCAGTGTATGCCAGGAATGCGGCGCAACGGTCTACCGCGAGCATCTGGACTCAGGGATCGCGCGGTATGAAGACGGGCGGTTGTTGTGCGCCCACTGCGTGGCCGAGTTTGAGGCCCAGCACGACAAGGAAGGCGGCGGCGAAGCCTTCGAGCCGATCGTGTTTGAGGACGAGGAATCGTCGGGTACGTCGGTGAGCGACGCGATGTCGCAGAGCCGCATTCACGGAGCGACCTCGACCACCTTGGGGATGGCGGGCACGTGGGACGATTCGAAATTCCGTCGGTCGCTTCGTCCGGACAAGCCCGGCGCGACGCGCTTCCGCGTCTTCCACTGCAAGCTGAGCGAAGGCGCGGTGGACTTCATGGTGCACCAAATCAACGAATGGCTCGACGGCAACGAGCAGATCGTGGTCAAGTTCACGACGTCAACGATCGGCCCGTTCGAAGGCAAGCACACCGAACAAAACCTCATCGTCACCGTCTTCTATTAGTGTTCCGTCAAGGCCGTTCTTACGAGTTGCCGGGTGGCACGGTCTTGCGAAGCAAGGCCGTGGTCGGCAACCGGAGCACATGGCCAGGCTGGCGCTTGACCATGCCATTCGACCGTCTTCTGAATCGGTTCAAGACCACCGCGAACTCGGCCCGTCGAGTCGGACGCCCGCACGAAATGCTGCTGTCGCCGGGTCCGAGTCTCGTTCGGGACGCCGGATGGTTAAAGCGGACGTTGTGCGCGAACGCTCCCCCCCACCAGACTCGAAGTCTACAGAAACGGCCGGACGAAATCAACGGGCGTGAAACACTTTCCGAATTTTCTTCCCACGCACGCCGCGCGCGGGTATAATAGCAATGTCTGATCGGTGCGGCTTCCGTGTTCGATACAGGAGCTTGCATTGGCTGAACCGATAAGGGAACCAGGGGAGACCTAATTCCGGCGTCAAACGACGTACCGGCCCTATTTGAGGTCGGCGGTCCGGACGCCGAAGGCCACCCACTTTCGCAGAAGGGTTCCGTCCATTGGCTCCTACCGGCACAAGGGCGGTTGCGCCTTGCGGACATGAATGAGGCTTGCGCTTCGGCGCAGGCCTCCATTTTTTGCGCCGGGTCGCTGAGGCAACGCGAATGCCCATCGCCGTCTCTCGCGTGACGGCGTGCAAATCCCAGCCCGCGCACTATACTGGAATGGGTGAAGCCGCCTCTGGTTCTTTTTGAGGACGATGCATTCGTCGATTTGCTGCCGCTGCTGTTCTGGCGGAGCGTTTTCGAGATCGGCGTCGGCCGAAAAATCGTACTGGACCGCCTGGCCCAGCGGTTGGGTGCGCCCATCGCCGGCGTTTGGACCCGCGAGTGGATGGCGGGCGTCGCGGCGCAGCGCTGCGGCGCGCCGGCCAATCATCCGATGCAACCGCCGACGGTGCTGGTCAACGGGCGATGGCTGCCGGACGGACCGGTCGAATGGCCCGCGGCGCCTTGCGTCGGCGTGACGCCCGACGAAGGAATCGCTTTCATCGTCTGCGACGATGCGCTGGCCAAGTCCCTGACGCCTCGCGATCTGTTGAGCGCCGATCACCGCCACGCTGCGCTGCTGGGCATTTCACGAACGACGGCTTCGGGACGCATGATCCGTCATCCGTGGGATTTGATCGCGCGGCTCTCCGACCTGCTCCGCGAAGACTGGTCGGCGGCCGATGCGTCGATTGATTCGGAAGTGCCCGCGGGCGTCCTGTGCGGCCCGAGAGAGGGACTGCATGTCGGGGAGCGCGTCAGCATCCATCGGACCGCAATCATCGACACGACCCCCGGCCCCATCTTCCTGAGCGACGACGCGTTCGTCGGCGCCTACGCCGTCCTGGAAGGTCCGCTATTCGTCGGCCCCGGCAGCCGCATCAATCCGCACGCCTGGCTGCACGGCGGCAACGCCGTCGGACCGGTGTGCAAGATCGGCGGCGAGGTGCATGGCTGCGTGATTCAAGGATACACCAACAAGCAGCATCTCGGATTCCTCGGGCACTCCTACGTCGGAAGCTGGGTGAACATCGGCGCGGGAGCGAACAACTCGGACCTTAAAAATACCTACGGCAAGGTTCGCGTGCCGATCAACGGGCGCGAGATCGACAGCGGGCAGACCATCGTCGGCGCGATCATCGGCGATCACGCCAAGATCGGCATCAACGCGAGCATCCCCACCGGGGCGGTGATCGGTTTCGGGGCGAGCATCGCCTCGACGGCCATGCTGCCCAAGTTCGTTCCGTCGTTTGCCTGGGTCACCGGCGACCGCGTCACTCCCGGCGATCCCCTGCGGGCGATGGACGTGGCGTCGGCGATGATGGTCCGAAGAAATGTAGACCTCACCGATGAAGAGATTGAGCTTTTCTCCGACCTCGCGGCGCGGGTACACAAGTTTGAGGGCGGGGCAAGAATCTGACCGGGTCGCGGCTTGTTCAGCCAATTCCGGAAACCGTCCATGGAACGGTCTGTCCGACTTCAACGGCATGTAGCCGCTTTCGCAGGTGTTCGGGCAGGGCGGTGCGAAATGCGTCGGTCGACTGGGCCAGGAGCGGGAACGTCTTGTAGTGGCAGGGGATGATCGCCGCCGGATTCAGCAGTTCCGCGGCGATGGCTGCTCCCTTGGCCCCCATCGTAAAGCGGTCGCCGATCGGGAGGATGCACACCTTCGGCTCAAAGAGGCGGGCGATCAGCGCCATATCGCTGAAGACGTCGGTATCGCCGGCGTGATAAAGTGCGGCCACGCCTTCAGCCGCGACGACCATGCCGTTGGGCATTCCGCCGTAGGCCGGTCCTTCGGGCGAATCGACACCGGAAGAGTGATACGCGCGGGTGAACGAGACGCGGATGCCGTCGAACTCCGTCGTGCCGCCGGTATTCATGCCCTCGAACCGCCCGCCGCCGCAGCGCTTCTGCATGACCGTGCACAAGTCGTAGTTGCCCACGACGACCGGATCGTGCGCCTTGACCAGCGCGGGCACGTCGCCGACGTGGTCGAAATGCCCGTGGGTCATCAGGACCATGTCGCAGCGCGGCACTTTCTTGAGCGCCGCCGGACAGGCCGGGTTCTCCGTAAGCCACGGGTCGATGAGGATAACCCGCTCGTCGGGAAGAACGAGGCGAAAAGCCGAATGTCCGAGCCAAGTGATTGTTGCGCTCATGGCTTCGAATCTCATTTCAAGCGGTAAGTTCTGCGCGTCTAGCAGCGTGGCTCGGCGACCTCCAACGTCCGCATGGCCTTCGTATCAAAGTGTCGTTCTCCGCAATTTAAACAGCCACCAGCATTAACGTGGATGGTTGCGCCGAATTTCATCTTACATTAACGGCGGGCGGTTTACTTGGTCTTTGCGTTTGTGGTTTTAATCTGGTCGAGAACTTCCTTATCTTCCGGGAACCGCCCCACGTCCTGTTTGCTCCAAATCTGCTTGCCATCCAAGTGTACGTCGAACACGCCACCGGAGCCTTCGATGAGTTTCGTATCGACGCCGTGGGCCTTCTTGATCTCGTCCGCCAGACCGGCGGCTTTGGGCAAGTAGTTTCACTGCGTGCAATACTTGATACTGATATTCATCGCCTTCACCCTTTCGACCCGCAAAGCTCGAAGAGAGAAGTAAGAAGAGAGAAGGCAGCCGCAACACCCGTCCGCCTTTTCCCACAGTTCTTCTCGCTTCTCTCTTCTAACTTCCTTCAGTCTTTCCGTCAATCGAGCTTCATGGTCATCAGGAATTCGGCGTTCGAGCGGACCTTGCCGAGTTGGCTTCGCAGAAGTTCGATCGCTTCGACCACGTTCATATCCGAAAGCACCCGGCGCAGGCGATAGACCAGCTCCAGCTCCTTCGGATCCATGAGCAGTTCTTCCTTGCGCGTGCCGGACGCGGCCACGTCAATCGCCGGCCAGACGCGCCGATCGACCAGACGGCGATCGAGGTGCAACTCGCTGTTGCCCGTGCCTTTGAACTCTTCGAAGATGACTTCGTCCATCTTCGAACCGGTGTCCACCAGGGCCGTGCCGATGATGGTCAGCGATCCGCCCTCCTCGATGTTGCGGGCGGCGCCGAAGAAGCGCTTGGGCTTCTGCAGCGCGTTGGCGTCGATACCGCCGGAAAGAATCTTGCCGGAGTGCGGGATTTCCGTGTTGTAGGCTCGCGCCAGGCGCGTGATGGAGTCCAGCAGAATCACCACGTCGCGTCCGTATTCGACCAGGCGCTTGGCTTTTTCGCTGACCATTTCCGCGACTTGCACGTGCCGCGAGGCCGGCTCGTCGAAGGTCGAACTGACCACCTCGGCCGTCGTATGCCGCTGCATCTCCGTGACCTCTTCCGGCCGCTCGTCGATAAGCAGAATAAAGACATAGACGTCCGGATGGTTCTTGGAGATGGCGTTGGCCATCTTCTGCAGCAGCACCGTCTTGCCGGTCCGCGGCGGGGCGACGATGAGCATGCGCTGCCCCATGCCGATCGGCGTGACCATATCGACAATGCGCATGTTGAGCTCGTCCTGGGCCGTTTCGAGGAAGAGGCGGCGCGTCGGGTGCAGCGCCGTCAGGTCCTCGAAGTTGGTTTTTTCGGTTACGGCGTTGGGATCTTCAAAGTTGATCGCCTCGACCCGGAGCAGGGCGAAGTAGCGCTCCGACTCCTTGGGCGGTCGAATCTGTCCCGCGACGATGTGTCCGGTGCGCAATCCGAATCGGCGAATCTGCGACGGGCTGATGTAAATATCATCCGGGCACGGCAGATAGTTGTATTCCGGACTGCGCAGGAACCCGAACCCGTCGGGCAGTATCTCCAACACGCCCTCGCCGTACATCAACCCGTTGCGGTTGATGCGGTCTTTGAGAATCTTGAAGATGAGGTCCTGTTTCTTCAGGCCGGTGTACTCCTCCAGCCCTTCCTGCTTCGCAACGTCGTGAAGCTCCTGCACGCTCATGCGCTGCAGTTCCGTGATGTGGATGCTGCCGCGCTTGATTTCCTCGTACTTCGCGTGGGTTTCCGCGTCGATCGGGTTGAGCGGGCTGGACGAGCTGGACGGGCTGGACGGGGCTTCCGCTTCAAACGAAGGCGCGGGCGCCGGGGCGCCGAATTCGGCTTCCGGCGCGGCGGCGGTCTGGGGCGTGTCCTCCGCGCCGACTTCGCCGTCGGCGGAAAGACGTCTACGGGGCGTGCGTAACTTGTTCGTGGTGGTGGCTTTCGCCATCGAGTGTTCCTCCTGCATGGGATTTGCAATCAACGCAGATGACTGGTTTGATGCACTACACAACAGAAACTCGGAACTGGAAGAGTCGTTTGCCGCCCGGGACATCCGGGCATCAGGAAAAGGACTTCAGGACCGAGTCAAAAATCCGTTCAATCTCTGGGCGTAACGAGCCGATGTCGGAATGATCGTTGACGACAACATGATCGGCTAAAGCCCGCTTCTTGTCCAGCGGAATCTGTAGATTTTCTCGCCGACGCAGTTCCGCCTCCGTCCATCCCCGGTTCGCCGCCACGCGGCGGGCCCGGACCTTTTCGTCGGCGTCGACGAAAATCACAACGTCGCAGGCCCCGTCCACGCCCGCTTCGTGCAGCTTAGGCGCATCCAGCACGATCGCCCTGACGGCCTCCTCTCCGGCCAGGCGACCGACGATTTCTTCACGTCGCCGCTGTAGCCGGGGATACAACAAGTCCTCGAGACGCTTCAGTTTCGCCGCGTCCTTGAAAACGATCGCGGCGAGGGCCTTGCGGTCGACTTCTCCGTCCGGCGAACAGACCGACGGTCCCCACCAGGATCGAAGCGTCGCGATGACCTCGGGGTCGTGCAGCTCTTCGTGCGCCATTCGGTCAGAGTCGAGAACGACGCAGCCCAGCGATTCGAGGATTCGCCCGACCGTGGATTTCCCGGCGCCGATCCCGCCGGTCAATCCGATGACCGGCTTGCTGTTTTTCGCTGGAACCACCGATACGCCGATTTTTTTCCATGCCGCGTCGCGGCTGCCGTTCGCTCCGCCCGCAAACTTAGTGTTACCGGCAAACGGGTGCGAGCAAAAGTCCCATCCGCAAACCGGCCCTAATGATTCCGCCGGCGTTCAAGAGTCGTCCCGTGGAAGAACCGCAAGGTCGCCATCCCCGGTAAGCCGACCTGCACCAGAATCTAGCCTCAAAAAGCCTGCCGGAATCGCGCAAAGGCGGAACATTTCTAATGGACGGGCAGACCTGTAATCGGAGGATCAACCCTGCTGACCATGGGTACTATACACCACGCCAGGTGTTTTGTCATCCCCCTTCTGCGGATTTTCCGGACGCGTCTTCCGGAGAACCCGCCGGAGCGTCTACAGCATACCGAAAGGCCAATCCCGTTTCAACGCCACACGGTTTCCCGCCGGATCGTGCGTCGCAATCCGACGGTCCGCCCAATCAATCCCATGAAACCGCTCGACGCCGAATCCGCGTTCCTCAAGCCTTTCCACGGCTTCCAAGAGAGACGGAACCGCGAGGATCAAAGGGAACCCCGTCGGGTCCACCCTGGGGCTCTTCACCAGCCGAATCCGCAGGTAAATCCGGGCAGATTTGAAGCACAGTTGCAGGCCGTCCCCGCTGCCGGAAACCCCATCCAGACAACCCACTTCCGAATAGAACCAACGTAACGGTTCTGTCAGTTCCCTGGCGGCCTCCCGATGAACGTCCTCCACCGCTTGGATCCGACTTGGACGCATTGCCTACCGAGTTCCCGGAAGCCGACGAACCGGACTCAATCCGAACGGCTCGCGGTGTTGCCGCTTTGCCCCCCGAGCGGGGCAGGCTCGCGAAACGCGTCAGCCGTAAAGAGGAATACCTGACACTCCGAGTTCCGCCAGGCATCGGGCGGAAGCCCGGCTTTCATCGCGCAGCAGTAGGATAGAAACTCCTCGGCCGACCACCCCCGCTCCACCGCGACTTTCGGAAGGAAGCATCCCGCCCGCTTGCGCAGGACGACCTTAACGCCGTGCAGTCCGACGATCAAGGAGAGCGGATCGTCGGCCGGAACGAGGTTGGAAAGAATAGAGACTTCGATGTCAAGCCGCGGCAACTCTTCCGCCGTGATGCGATCGTCCTCGAATCGTGAATCGACCAGCGACGCAATCGCAACCTGCTCCACGGTCTCCGCGATGTCCTCCGTCGGCGCGAATGTTCCCACGCATCCGCGAAGCCGCATCCCGTTGTAAAACGTGACAAACGCTCCGCCGAAACGCCCAAGAATCTTCGGATGATTTTCCCGTTCGGCCGGGGCCGGCGCCCCTTGCAGCGCTCGCCCGGCCGTCATACGAGCGAGCCGAAGCAAATCGCGTTTCTCGTGTTCTGCCAGGGGGCGGGGCGATTCCATGAAAGGGTCCACTTTGCACGATCCGCGTCAGGCAATGGCGAAGAACTACGGGTATTTTGGACGAATAATCCCAATCCGTCGAGTCTCTACGATGTTCGGCGTTTCTCTGGCAGCCCGTTGAAAAACGGTAGCGTCGTCCCTTGTGGGCGGCGCAAATCGCGTTCCGCGTCACCCACGAGGGGTGACGCTACAGTGAATCGCGAACCGCCCGCGTTTTTCAACGGGCTGCTGGGTGGAGAAACAATAGCGACCTGGGGGGCTGGAGTCATCCCGTCGATTCGGCGGCGGCGTCGGGAATCGCAGGGGGTGTGGAGCAGCGCTCGCACAACCCGTTCCGCGCGAGGCACTTCACGGCATATCCACAGAGATGGCAGAACGCGGCGTTGGGTTTCCGCCGTTCGAACCACAGGGTCGCGCAGAAGCGGCGCGAGCCGGAGCAAAGCGCGATGACGGCGAGCACGAACAACGAAAAGTTCATCAGCATTTTTCGCCAGATAACTTCGACGCCCGTTCCGCAACCGCAGTCGAACGCGAGTTGAAAGAACGATTGTCCGGTCTCGCGCATGATTTCCAGCGAACGGAGCAACACGGCGGGGGTAAAAACAGCCAGCATGACCGCAATGGCAAGGGCCGCTCCGCGAACCTGCATCCCCAGGAGCAGCGCCGTTCCGGCGACAACCTCGATCCAGGGAACAACGATCGCGGTCACGTTCAGGTAGATGCCGGGCGTATCGGGCATCATCCCGTAGAGACGGATGGCTTTCATGAACGAGATCGGATCGGCGATTTTGTTAGCGCCCATCCACACGAACGTTCCGCCCAGGGCGGCGCGAACGATCACCAGCAGAAACCCCGACTGGTCGAATCGGCGAAAGAGATTGTCGTTCGAGGGCGCCATCACTCCTCCACGCCGTTGCGGAAAGGCTCTTTGTACGCGCACCATTCCTTCCAACCGCCCGGATAGAGGTAGATCGCTTCAGGGGGCAGGCCGGCATTGACCAGTTCACGACACAGGAAGATGCTGTCCTCGCAATCGCCGCCGCCGCAGTACACGATGACTTTGTCGGCCCCTTTCGCCTGGTCGAGAACCATATTGATGCACTTTTCAATTTCGTAGGGGTAGCAGCAGATTGCGCCGGGGATATGACCCTCGGCAAAGTCGTCTTCCTTGCGCGCGTCGAGAAACACATTCAAACCGCGGGCTGTCTCGGGATCTTTCAGCACCGCAAGCACACCGTCGGGGCTGATTTCTTGAAAATCGTGTTCGAGGTGCTTTGGCTTCGGCGCGGGCGACGATGAGGCGGCGCCGCCGGTCGGCAATTGCGTGTTTGCGGCTGAAGCGGCCGCGGCCGGAACGCTTTTGTCGAAGTAGTTCTTCGTCGGCTTGATATGTCCCTCTTTGCGCACCGCGTTGACGCCGAACGCGAGGCCCGTGCTGAGCAGCCCCAGCAACACCATCTCGATGACCGCTTGTTTGATTGTCCCCACTTCGGACGGTTCCCTGTTTCGGATACTTGCGCGGCGACGGCGTCGGCGTGTCGTCGCCTTCTCAATCGATCTTGCGCATTCCACGACGGCGGGTCAACGATAGCATCCGCTTTCGTTACTCCGAAGTGACACCGCGGGGCGGGCGAAGAGCGATAACTCGCGGCAGATTCGGCGGGGAACGGGCGCGTTGATCAGAACCCCAAGCGCGAGCGCGGGGTCTTGTTGCACCACATTTCCAGAACGTCCGGCCCGTCGCTTGCGCTCCGGGTTCGGATAAGACGGTTCCGGCGTGCCGTAACAGATCCGCCGGAACTGTCGCGGACCAACTCCGCCTACGCGGGTGGACGCGGGCTTGACAGCGTGGACGCTTTCCGGTAGATTGGGCGTGTTCGGGAGGAGAGAAGATCTTGAAATCTCCACACTCGTGGCGTATTGTGCTCGCAGTCTTCGGCTCCGCACTTGCCGGTGACGCACTGCTCGCTCGTGCGGCTCGCGCCGACGCCGGCGGCTGTAGCACCGTCGCCCACCTCGAGGACTTCTCGAAGTTTCAGGTATGTTTTGGATATCCCGCCGCGGCGCCTCCCGGTGTCGATTGCGCCCTGTTCGATTTCGACGGGAATGGCGCAGTTGATCTAACGGACTTTGCAGCACGAACCTTTGTCTTACGCGATCGCATCTCGGTCTTTCCCGCTCGGGTCCTGATGACCTATTCGCAACGGGTGGACTTTGACGCGGCGGTTGCCGGATCGGGCAACCAGTCCGTCAACTGGTCCGTGCGGCCCGTGCCGGGCAGTGAACCCGGCGAGAGTCTCGGCACGATCGACGCGAATGGTCTCTATTCGCCTCCGTCTCCGCTGGATTTGCGTGCGGCATCGGAAGTGCTCGTTCAAGCTACCAGCGTAGGTCCGGCTACCAGTGTAGGTCCGGGGCCGGAGAGCGATTTCGCTTGCGTTACGCTGTTCGGCACCTTGACAGCCCATCCGCCGGTGAGTCTGGTCCTGCCCGGGGCGGGTGATCCGGGCGGACTGACGATGAACGTAACCCTCGCCACGCCTCCGGTAGCACTCGTGCTGCTCGGGGCGGGTGACCCGGACGGACTACCGATGAACGTAACGCTTGCCACGCCTCCGGTAGCACTCGTGCTGCCCGGGGGAGGTGATCCGGACGGACTACCGATGAATGTAACGCTTGCCATGCCTCCGGTAGCACTCGTGCTGCCCGGGGCGGGTGATCCGGACGGACTACCGATGAGCGTAACGCTCGCCATGCCTCCGGTAGCCGTCGTGCTACCCGGGGTCGGTGAACCTGACGCCTTGCCGCCCAATGTCACGGTGGCCTACCCGCCGGTGGCTGTGGATTTCGCTGACTCACCGTAGGTGGAAGCGGATGCGGCGGAGACTCGTTGTTGCGGTGAGGAAAATGGGGATTGAATGCGCGGAGCGAGTTAACGCTCCGCCAGGTTGATTGAAAAGGAGAGACTGAAATGTACAAGCAACTCATGTTCGTGTCCGTCGCGCTGGCGTTGGCCGGCGGTTCTCCAAACGTACGCGCTGAATTGTTCGACTTTGGGAGCGACGGGACCTTCGGGGTGATCAGTGTGGGGGATAACACGACGATGACGGTGAACCTCCCGCCGGACGGCATTATCCATGCGACGACGGTCACGGTTGGGTCGGGCGGCACGCTCAGGTTCAACCGTAACCCCCTGAACACACCGGTCTATCTGCTGGCGACCGGGAATGTGCTGGTGAGGGGACAGATCGACGTAAGCGGCAAAGGGGGTACCAGCAATCCCCCCGTCGGAGGATTGGGTGGGCCTGGCGGGTTTGACGGTGGGATGCCCGGTTTCGGCGGGGGAGTGCCTCCCGGCGCCGGACATGGCCCCGGCGCGGGACTCGGACAAACCGCCACAGTCCAGGCCGGATTGGCCGCTTATGGCCCGGTTAACTTTTCAGCTCGTTCGACGAATGGTCACGTGTACGGAAGTCCGTTGCTGATTCCCTTGGTGGGCGGATCGGGCGGTGGCGGCACCCTTGGCCAACCCGGCCTCGGGGGCGGCGGCGGCGGCGGCGCCATTCTCATCGCGTCGAACACCCGCATCGACATACCGAGTCCGGGCAGTGTCGTTGCAAACGGCGGCCGCCCAGCCGGATGTCAGGTTAACGAGGGTAGCGGCGGGGCGATCCGCCTGCTTGCCCCGGTCGTGGCCGGCAACGGCTCGATACAGGTCGGCAGCGGCGAGTGCAATGCAGCCGGCTACGGTAGAATCCGGGTCGACTCCATCGACCGTACCGCCCTTCAACTCGGCTTTTCGCCGAATGCCTCGACCACCAGCGTGGGTTCCACGATGTTCGCTTTTCCAGACGTTGTTCCTCGCCTGGACATCGTTGATGTGGGCGACCGGATCATCCCGGTGGGCGCACCCGATCCCGTGACGATATTGCTTCCGTTTGGATCGAACCCCACCCTGCAGATCTACGTGCGGGCGACTCATTTTACGGGCGTGGTTCCGATCGACGTGGTTCTCACGCCGGACAACGGCGATCGCGTAATCTATCCCGCTGAGATCAACATGGGTCAAGACAATCACGCGCTCGTGACTGTCGAGGTGCCTGTCAACGTGAACACGCGCGTCGAAGTGTGGACGCGGTGAAGTCGCGCGGCGGCGGCGCAGGGGTGCATCGGGATTTCCGATCCGCGCGACAAAAGAACGTAACGGTTCACGGGTCTTTTCAAGTTGCCGACCTTATGGACGTTGTCATCCTGAGCGTAGCGAAGGATCTCGTAAAAGAAAAGCTCAACGGGTGGAGATTCTTCGCCTTCGGCTCAGAATGACCGGGAAGCCTGTGAACGGTTACAAGAACTTAGCGTTGTTAGTATCAACGTCGCGGCTCCTTGTCGTTGACGAAGACCACGCGGACGGACATCGGCGCAACCCAGATGCGAATCTTTCCTTCGGGATTCACAAACTGACGGCTGCCCCCAACGCCGAGCGGTTCGATCTTTTCGGTGTTGGCGGCGGCTTCGGGGGTCTTCGGTTTGCGCGGACTTCCCTTTTCGGACGGTTGGACCTGCGGGCTGAACACGGCGACGAGCTGTCCGGGCTTTCCGGCCGGAAGCATCACCTTTTGTTTCTTGGCCCCGTAGTTCATCACGAGAATAATCTCATCGCCGGGCCATGTTCGCGCGAACGCGAGGACCTTGTTCTCATCGTCGGCGAGCACGCGGCGGAAGTCGCCGCGGCGGAGCGGTTCGTACCACTCGCGCATGTGGTGAAGCCACTGCACAAGGGCGAAGAAGTCGTCACGATGGTGCGTTGAACGCGCCGCCGTTTCGGAACCGTCTTTCCACCACATCGGGGGGTTCGCAAACGCACCCGATCCACCGTACATCCCGACCTCATCGCCGTAGTAGGTCGCGGGCGCGCCAAGGCACAAATGCTGAAAGATCGTCGCCAGCCGCCACCGGGCACGAGCGTCGTCGTCGGGCATGAGACCGGGGGATGCGTTGCGCCCGCGCAGGAGCGACCGGTCCCGCTCCGCAAGCGCGCTCAGGAGTCGGGGAGCTCGTCCTGCGCTGCTCGCCAACGTAAGATGGCCGGCTCGCGTCGCCGGCAGACTCGGCGGCCGGGCGCTATCAATCGCATCAAACAATTCCTTGACAGCAGCCGAAGGGTTCGCCGGACTGAAGAAGTACTGGATCGCACGCGTAAGCGACTCGTTGAGAGCGATGTCGAACGGCCCCCTGGCAATTCCTGCGAGTGCGAGCGGTCCGCTGCCGATCACGACGGCGCCGGGGTTGGTCCGGCGGACGGCCTCTCGCCAGCGGTCCCAAAAGGCCGTCTCCTTGGCGTCGAAGGGTTTGAGCGCTCCTTCCTCGAGCGAAAGGAGCCAACCATCCACTCCGTCGGCGGGATTGCCGTCGCCGTCGGGATCCATCCAGCGTCGCGTGGCGGCGAGGTAATAGGTCTCAAGCTCGGCGGGTGGAGCATTCGCTGACGAAACGGCGTGGAAAATCCCGCTGATAACGACGCGAATCCCCTGCTCGTGGGCACGTAGAATCAAGTCGAGAAGCATCTTGTCGGACGAGGTCCACTTCCATGTGCTCGGGTCCGATTTTTCGTCGGTCGCCTCGTCCACACCGCCTTTGACGCCGATCCACGGGTCCACATGGCGAAGATCGACTTGCCCGAGACGAAGCTCGCCGGCGCCGTGAAACACGGGCGAAAGACAAAGAGCGTTGATGCCCAGCTCTTTAAGATACGGGAGCCGCTTGATGAGTCCCGAAAGGTCGCCGCCGTATCGACGGTTTTTGATGTCGATTTCGAGCCTGGTCTGATCGGTCGCGTCCGGCCCCGCATCCTTGGCGACGGTCGGCCAGTCGGTTGACCAGGGAGTCGTCTCCGTGGGATCGTTTTGCGGGTCGCCATTGCAGAATCGCGGGATGACCACGTAGTACCAGCGGGCATCGGCGGTCCAGGCGGGAACGCGATCACGAGGTTCCTCGGCGGCGGTCGACGACGCACCGCCGGTCGGGGACATTGGCGGATTGGCGTGCTTTTCCTGTTGTCGGTCCGTGCCGGACGCTGCACCGACCCAAAACGCAAACGAAGCGATCGGCCCTAAACTCAAGCAAAAACGAACTGACATACACACCATCCGTACACCTGCCGGAGTTGCGTGGCAGGCCGCGATTGTAGACACCCAAATTGGTTCCGCAACCGCGATGGCGGCGCTGCGGAATCGACGGGGTGAATTCGGCGTTGTGGCCGGTTGGTTTGATTTCGATATGATACCGTGGCGTTCTTTCGCTTCGAACATGACGACGATCTCCAACGGGAAACGATATGGCAAAACGAAATCCTGTACGCCGAGGCGCCACGCGGCCGACGGTAGGGCGGAAACAACGCCGCTCAAAGACGCCTCCGGTTCTTTTCGACAAGACGCAAAAATTGATTCGGCGGATTCAGGGCATGGTCGAGGGGACGTTTCTCACTTACTGGACGTCCGAGTCCGGCTCGATCTGCAGCAATGACGTGCAGGCGATGTACGAAGCGCTGCAGGCCGTCCGGCCCGGCGACCGGATCACCATCTTCGTGAAATCCGACGGCGGCGACGGCACGTCGTCGTTGCGACTGATTCACCTTCTCCGCGAGTACGCCAAGCAACTGATCGTGCTTGCGCCATTGGAATGCGCGTCGGCGGCGACGATGCTGGCGCTGGGAGCGGACGAAATCCACATGGGGCCGCTGGCGTTCCTGACGCCGATCGATACGTCGCTCGAGCATCAATTGGGGCCTGTTGATCCGCGTAACGAGACGACGTTCGTCGGACAGGATGAGTTGCATCGCGTGGTCACGTTGTGGGAGAAACACGCCTCGGGCGGCGATATCAATCCCTTTCAGGAACTCTACAAATACCTGCATCCGCTGGTGATCGGAGCGGTCGATCGGGCGACGTCGCTGTCCATCCGGCTTTGCACGGAAATCCTCGACTACCACCTCGACGACCACGCCGAGGCCCAGCGCATCGCCAACGCGCTCAACTCGATGTATCCGGCCCACGAGTATCCGATCACGTCGCGCGAAGCGCGCAAGCTGGGGTTGAACGTCTCGCCGCTGGCCGCCGAATTGAACCAATTGCTACTGGAGCTCAACAAGCTCTATTCGGAGATGGGACAACGGGCCGTCACCGACCACGACGAGTTCAACTATCACAACAATGAAATCGTGAACATCATCGAGGGCCAGGGCGTGCAGCTCTACTTCCAGAATGACAAGGACTGGCACTATCGCAAGGAGGAGCGGCAGTGGGTGTCGCTCAACGTCGAGTCGTGCTGGTATCAGATGCTGGCGGTCAACGGCCGCGTGCGGCGCTCGAAGCTGTATATCAGTTAGTATTACTACGCTACGTTGCTTATGGGTGCCGGCCGGGGTGACTTGCATTTCAGGCCGCTTCAGCGGCCTTTCGCCGCCGCAGGCGGCGCTACAGGCCAGTCCCGATGTACATCGGGACTGGTAGCGCATCGACCCCAAGGTTCTCGTTTTAGCCCGTTTCAACGGGCTTTCCAATCCGCGTGACAAAGGAAGTTAGCGTTGCAGTATTAGACGCGCCGACAGACCAGGATAGGCTAGCCGGCACGACCGAGCAGAAACGAAATGAGCAAAAGGACGAGGACCGTTGCGGTGATGGCCGTGTAGGCGCGATCGCGCTGCACCGCGAAAAGCACAACGGAAAGTGCGACGCGCAAGACGGGCGTCGCAATCAAGATCAGCAGCCCGACGGTGATGACGGAGCGACCTTCCAGCCGAACCAGCCCGTGCATCGTCTCCAAAAGGTCGTGTGCGAAGCGATAGTCGTCGCCGGTTACCTGCCGCCGGGCGTCGGGCGAATTTGCATAGTCGGGATGGCGGGCGAAAGTCAACGCCATACCGAAGAGAATGACCGCGACGCTGAGTACGACGCTCGCGCGAAGCGTCGCGACGATGACTCGCTCCATGCGCTCGGTGGCCTCGGAACCAACTCGACCGGCGTCCCCTTCACTTGGCGTTGAATTCATCGCACCCCTTTGAGAAACATCTGAATGGCCACCCAGACCAGCAAGAGCACGAAGCCCATTCGCAAGAGCGAGCTGTGGATTCGGCTCAACATGCGCGAACCAATCGTCGAACCAAGCACCACCCCCACGGCCACGGGTCCGGTGATGAACGGGTTGACATCGCCGCGGCTGAAGTAGACGCCGGCGCTGGCCGCCCCGGTCACCCCGATCATGAAGTTGCTCGTCGCCGACGCGACCTTGAGCGGCATCCCCATGATCAGATTCATGGCCGGCACCTTGATGACCCCTCCGCCCACGCCGAGAAGACCGCTGATCAAACCCGCCGCATAACTGAGCGCGAGTCCCACGCGTGTCCGCCGAACGCGGTAACTCACCTCGCTTCCCGTCGATCCGTCACGATACGAGCCGTGCAACGTGAGCCGATCGGCCAGGCGGTCGGGAACGCCGTCCGTGCGCCCGCCATCGTGATTGAAACGAAGCATCGACAGGGCCGTGAAAACCATCACGCAGGCGAAGACGATGTACAGGACGCCGCCGCCGACCCGTCCGGCGAGAAACGCTCCGGTCAGGGCGCCGGCGGTTGTCGCCACTTCCAACAGCATGCCCACGCGGATATTGCTCAGGCGTTCCCTGACGTACGAAGCCGCGGCCCCGCTCGATGTGGCGATCACCGAGACGATGGAGGCGCCGATGGCGAAGCGGATGTCGACGCCAAGGAGCAGCGTCAGCGACGGAACGACGATGATCCCGCCTCCGATTCCGAGAAGCGATCCAAGCAGCCCCGCCACGATGGAACAAAGGAAGGCCACGGCGGCGAATTCGAGCGGCGTCATACGCCGGCGAAGTATAGACTCCGCTCTGCCAAACAGCCAAGATCCTTCGGGAACGGAGCCCTCTGCGTCCGCAAGTTTTGGCGATGTCCGATTCACCCCCTGAGCCGTGGGCTTCAAGCCTGCGGCTCGGACGGACCGCCCAACGCGTAGGGCGGGCTTTGCCCGCCGGAACGAATTCGCGACGGCGGGTGAAACCCGCCCTACTGAACTTCTGACACGTTTTTACCGGCAAGTCCAGCCCTTTGACGCCCACGGGCGTTCTGGGTAGACTCGCGCCTTCAGGTTTCGCTTGGACGATCGCCGGAACATCGCCCCCCGCCTCTTGGTATGAGCTGAATATGCTTCCGCACCGATTCGTGCCCATCGTCGTTTCGTTTTCACTCGGAGTCGCTCTCGCCATCACGACAAGTCCCGCAGCCGCGCAATGTGAACTGCATGAGACGCAGAAGCTCATCGCCTCCAACGGCGCCGCGTCGGACTTTTTCGGCTACCGTGTGGCGATCAGCGGCAACGTGGTTGTTGTTGGCGCCAGCGGACGCGATTGCACCTCGGGAGCGAATTGCGGATCGGCCTACGTCTTTCGCTTAAGCGGCGCCAACTGGGTCCAGGAGGCCGAGCTGATCCCACCGGACCTAGCCCCCTTCGACCGCTTCGGCGGGGCCGTAGCAGTGGCCGCCGAGCGGATCGTGGTCGGCGCGGCTGACAGCGACCCGAACGGTGTGAGTTCTGCCGGTGCGGCCTATGTATTCCGATTCGATGGGACCGCGTGGGTTCAGGAGGCTAAGCTAACCGCTCCTGACGCTGCCGAATTCGACCGTTTTGGAACCTCCGTCGCGGTACAGGGAGACCGCGTGTTCGTGGGCGCTCCCAGCTCCGGGGTCGATGGGTCACTCTACATCTTCCGGCGGCAAGGAACGGCTTGGATGATAGAGGCCAAGCTGCTACCCCCGCCCTGCGCCGACGCAAGCTTTGGCTGGGCGGTTTCCGTACATGGGGATCGAGCCCTCGTCGGCGGGCCGAGTGACTTTTGCCAGAGCAATGTGGCAGTCCTCAGTCCGCCCGGGGCGGCGTACGTGTTCCGTCGGGAGGGTACGAACTGGCTCCAAGAGGCGATCCTTCCAAGCCCGCCAGGCTGCTGTTCCCAGTCCTTTGGGGCAGCGGTATCCCTGTCCGACAGCGTGGCCGTAGTCGGGCATGAGTTCAACAATCAGAGTGTCGCCTCTGTTTGCCGCCGATCCGACACCATGTGGAGCTTTGAAGCGCTACTCGGTCCGCTCGTCGGCAATACGCCGCTGTTGTCGGTAGCGACGGACGGCGACGCGGCCGTGGTGGGGGGATACATCGGCCCAACGCATGTATTCATCCATGACGGCACCAATTGGCCGGAGGTTGCACAACTGACGGCAACCGACGCGCCCGGCGGCTTGGTTGGCTACGCCGTGTCGATGAGCGCGGACCGCGTCCTTGTTGGGGCGGCTGGCGACGACAATGCAGGCGGCATCGATGCGGGGGCGGCTTACGTCTTTAACGTTCCCCGCGACTGCAACGCCAATAATGTGGCCGATGAATGCGATATCGCAAACGGGCAAAGTCTCGATGCCAACGGCAACGGAATCCCCGATGAATGCTTTCTGGCGGAGGGGGTGCCAACTCTATCAAGCTGGGGGATGCTCGTTATAACGCTGGCCCTGCTTAGCGCGGGGACGATCGTGCTTCACCGCCGCGGGGCGAAGTGTTCCACAACGGTCCCTTCCCGATAGCCGGCCCGCCGAGGAATTACACTCCCCGCCGGTTCGGGCATGGGTTCCATCGGCCCGGTCATGTTCAAAACGACCTGTCGCTTCGCAGCCATGAGTGGATGCGTAAGCAGGCCGCGAAATGTGCGCCACGGAGTCCAAACGAATACATCCACCGCGCCCACGAAGACGCGTAGACTCGTGTTTATCGGCTGCAAGCGCGCTCCGTGGGCCGACCGCCGCGATCCCGGCGCGCCGGGATCGCGGTACTGATCGGCGGGCCAAGCCCGCCCTACGTTCGCGTCACTCGCGCTCGCGGTTCTGACTGACCGCTCTCCCGGCGCGCCGGGATCGCGGTACCGATCGGCAAGTCCCAGACCTGCCCGCCGTGCCTTCGTGGCGGAGCCTGTCCCGATGAAATCGGGATGCCTCCGTCGCTTCGTGGCTATCGCCATATGCGTTCGTCGAAACTCGCGACGAAGTCGGAGTTGGCGGAGGTCTTGGCGAGCGCGGCCGTAAGGGCCTCCATTCCCCGGATCGGGTCGCGGTCGAGAAGCGTTCGGCGGATTTTGTGCGAGACTTCAAGGGCTGCGGGCGATAACAGTTTTTCTTCCTTGCGCGTACCGGACTGGTGAAGGTCGATCGCGGGCCAGATACGGCGGTTGGCGAGATCGCGCGAGAGCATAATCTCCATGTTCCCGGTGCCCTTGAACTCGTTGAAGATCACCTCGTCCATCCGGCTGCCGGTTTCGATGAGGGCGGACGCGATGATCGTAAGCGATCCGCCGTGTTCGGCCTTGCGCGCGGCCCCGAAGATGGCCTTGGGCTCGGTCAGCGCCCGGATGTCCAGTCCGCCGGACATGATCCGCCCGGCCCCGCGAATGGAGGCGTTGAACGCCCGGCCCAGCCGGGTCAGCGAATCCAGCAGGATGAACACGTCGCGCCCGTGCTCGACCATGCGTTTGGCCTTTTCGATCATCAGCCGCGCGATGCGAACGTGGCTGGCGATGTCCTGATCGTTGCTGCTGTGGACGACCTCGCCGTGGACGGTGCGGCGCATCTCGGTGACTTCCTCGGGTCGTTCGTCGATCAGGAGCACCATCATGTAGACGTCGGGGTGGTTGGCGGCGATTCCGGCGGCCATCTGCTGAAGAAGGATGGTCTTGCCGGTTCGAGGCGGAGCGACGATAAGTCCGCGCTGTCCAAGCCCGATCGGGGTCATCAGATCGACGACGCGCATGGAGACCGACCCCCCCGCGATCTCAAACCTAACCTGGGTTTGCGGATCGACGGCGGTAAGCTCTTCGAAGGGTTTGGTTTCGGTGTGTTCCTGGACCGGGCGGTCGTTGACGGAGAGGATTTCCTTCACCACCGGGGCGGCGGGTTGTCGTCCGTTATTGGTTTGCAGTTCGGCTACAATACTCTCGCCTCCGCGCAGGCGTGCCGATTGAACGAGCCTTTGCGGGACGAACGGATCGCTGGGCTTGGCGCGGTAGTTGCATGCCTGTTCGCGCAGCGATCCACCGGTTTGTCCTTGCGGTTCAAAAGTCCCTTCGATCTGCGTTGTTACTAGTGTCAATTTGGCGCACCTTCCAATGCGTCGGACCACAGGCATGGGCCGTGGTCGGCATCGACCCAAGTCGACTGACCCAAGGCCATTGGTCCGCGCAGCGCGTCGATAGCGCTAACCTCTTGTGATTTATTAGGTTATCGTTGCACTGTGCATCGATAGAGTGGACAGGGCGAGCCCCAATTCCAACGCATGGGCGCCCGTCAGCCGGTACGTAGTATAGCGACTCGAATCCGGAAAGCACCCCGATTCTCGGATATTTGTGAAAAACTGATCTTGACATGGCCGGTGAACTGTGGGATTGTTCCGCCCCGTTGGCGGAGTAACCGTGGCGGGGATTCCGCCCCCAGCGAACCGTGGCGCGGGCTTGGGGCTGTTTGGATTGCGATAACAGCCCTTAGAAAAGCTTCATGCTCGTCGGCGGGAATGCCCGATAAGCCCTTGTACGCTGCTTGTACCTGTTTCCGGCGCGGATTCGGTACGGCGGCGGGAAGCCCGATTTGTAGCGGAATCGACGCAGCCGTTTTGTTTTGCCCGTGTGGGTTTGCGCGGTTTGCGTTGATCTTAGGCGATGCCGGCGCGGTATCGCTTTTCGCGGAAGTTGTCGGGCGTATCAATGGCGAAGCGTCCGTTCGGACGTTTTGCCGAACGGCGTAGTTCCTGGCGGCTAAACGGTTGAGTTCAGGAGCTCTCGCGGAGCATGTGCTCTCGGCCCGGTACCGAACGGCGCGGCTGTCGGGATCGGTGCGGGCTACGTGAGGTTTTCGAGAAGAAACTTTGTCCTTCGAGTCGTAGAGCCTTGGTACGGGGGCGGATCCGTACGCGAGTTTGGTATTGCGATTGGCCGGGTAGTAGCCCGGTACGGCAAGTTTGCACCTCGCGCTTCGGCGACCGTACATGTGTAGGTCGCGAGGCGCCGGATTGCAGACCGGTTCTCAAAGGAGATCAAGAGATGAAGAAGACGAAAGGTGCCGTGTTGGCGTTCCTGGCTGGTTCGATGTTGCTGGGCGGCGGATGCCTGGGCCTGAACTGGCAGCAGATTCTGTGGGGCACAGCGCTGTATGTCGGCCAGGAGTTCGTGCTGGACAACGACGGCGTGTTTGACCTGTTCGAGGGCGGCGCGACGGCGGCAAATCCGTAATCAGAGATTGTGCTCTCTATGGGGATCTGCCGGTCACGCGTAAAGCTGACGCGGCCGGTGGAATCCTAGCGGCGAACTTGAAGCGCGGGATCGGCGTCATGCGTCGGTCCCGCGTCTTTTTTACTTTTGAACCGGCGACGAAGAGAGAGAGCGAGCGTCTGCGACGCGGCACGGGGACGCCGTATTCATTTCCCCCGGGTTCGGCCATAATCTCATTTCATGAGCGAAGAGCGAGCGCAACGGCTGGCGGAGTTCGTGGCCTGGGCGGCGACGCACGTCACCGGCGACGAGAAGGGCCAGTCGCAGATTTTTCTGGATCACTTCTTTCAGGCGCTCGGATACGAGGGTTGCCTGGAGGTCGGCGGGACGCCGGAGTTTCGCGTTCGGAAAGGGCGCGAGGCGGGTGGGGGCGTGGCGTTCGCCGACTACGTGTGGAAGCCGTACGTCCTGATCGAGATGAAGAGGCGCGGCGAGGACCTCCGTCGCCACTACCGGCAGGCGTTCGACTACTGGGTTCGACTCGTTCCGGACCGACCGCGGTACGCGGTGCTTTGCAACTTCGACGAATTCTGGGTCTACGACTTCGAGACCCAAATGGACACGCCGGTCGATCAGGTTCCGCTGGCGGAACTGCCGACGCGATTCGGTCCGCTGGCGTTTTTGTTTCCGTCGCATGATCGGCCGGTCTTCGGCAACGACCACGAGGAGGTCACGCGCAAGGCGGCGGACAAGCTGGCGCGGTGCTTCAATAAACTCATCACGCGCAAAGTTCCGCGAGAAGTTGCACAGCACTTCGCGTTGCAAATGTTGGTGGCTCTGTTCGCCGAGGATATCGGCCTGCTCGAAAAGTATTTCGTCACGCAACTGCTCGAAGACTGCAAAACGCCGACGGACGGATACGACCTGCTCGGCGGTCTGTTTGAAGCCATGAACTCGCCGGTGCGGGCGACGGGCGGGCGCTACAAAGGCGTTGATTACTTCAACGGCGGACTCTTTCGGGAGCCCGCGCGCGTCGAATTGTACGAGGACGAACTGAATCAACTTCGCCAGGCGGCGATGTTCGACTGGTCGAAGGTGCGACCGGAAATCTTCGGGACGCTCTTTGAGCATTCGCTGGAGAAAGGCGAGCGACACGCCTTCGGCGGACACTTCACGCACCCGACGGACATCATGAAGATCGTCGGACCGACCATCGTCGAGCCGTGGCGGAACCTCATCGAAAACGCGAAGTCGCTCACGGAACTGGACAAGCTGCGCAACCGGATGATCGGGTACCGCGTGCTCGATCCGGCCTGCGGGTCGGGCAACTTCCTCTATATCGCGTACCGCGAGTTGAAGCGCCTTGAGTTGCGACTTTTTGAGCGCATCAGCGAGTTGGGCGCCAGGGACGCGAAGGGTCAGAGACATTTCGGCTACGTGCAGGCCAAGCAGTTCTTCGGGATGGACATCAACCCTTTCGCGGTGGAGATCGCCAAGGTGACGATGATGATCGCGCGGAAACTGGCGATCGACGAACTGCACGTGGATGAACCGGCGCTGCCGCTGGACCGGCTGGACGACAACTTTATCGCGGGCGACGCGCTGATCACGCCGTTCAAGAACGGCAACCCGTTTCCGACCATGCTCTTTGCGGAACTCGACGTGGACCCGTGGGCCGTGGGGCGGATCGCTCCGGCAATATGGCCCAAGGCCGACGTGATCATCGGCAATCCGCCGTTTCTGGGGGCGAAGCGGCTCAAGCCGGAACGCGGGGCGGACTACGTCAATGCGGTGCGGCGGACGTTTCCGGAAATACCGGGCATGGCCGACTACTGCGTCTATTGGCTCCGCTTGGCGCACGATCGGCTGCCGGAGTGTACGCCGGATGATCCGATCGCGGGTCGGGCGGGTCTGGTCGGGACGCAGAACATCCGCAACAATAAGTCGCGCGAGGGCGGGTTGGACCACATCGTCGAGAGCGGGACGATCGTGGAGGCGGTGGACAATCAGCCGTGGTCGGGCGAGGCCAACGTACACGTCTCGATCGTCAACTGGATCAAGACGAAGAACTCACGATTGCTCCCCAAGAAGCGGACACTCTGGCAAAAGGCCGAGACTCCGCTCGAAAAGAAGAGGATCCGCAAACGGGGAGAAGGACCGGCGGCGAAGGAATACGATTTAACAGGCCGAGAGTGCAAGATCATCAACTCGGCGCTATCCTGCGAAATCGACTTGATCCGTGCGAAATGGTTGAAATGCAATACTCAGCCTCAGCGTTCGTTCAACGGACAGATGCTGGGACACGACGCGTTCTTGCTAACTGAGTCGGATCGTGCTCGAATTGTAGACAGAGATTCGAAATCGGCAAAGGTCATTTATCCGTACCTCAACGGGAGAGAAGTTCTTGCGGGAGATGG